>Ga0268264_10000055_pt1 | contig 314947 bp, 276 predicted proteins | sample KBSSwiS32_FD_190357 | JGI IMG/M metagenome (GOLD analysis project Ga0268264, IMG submission 190357) | Switchgrass rhizosphere microbial communities from Kellogg Biological Station, Michigan, USA - KBS Switchgrass S3-2 (SPAdes) (version 2) | ecosystem: Host-associated > Plants > Roots >...
GCTTCACCTGGGAGGTCGACTGCCACCTCTACTACCGAAGGTCCCGCCAGCTCGCCCTCGTCGCCGGCGCCCCCCGCGCCTGGAAGGAACGGCTCGTCAGCCAGCTCGAACGACGCAACGCGGCGTAGAGCGTGACAGCTTCAAGCGGATGCCGTTTGAAGCGCCCGTCACGTTCCAACCTTTGGAATATAGACCCTTTTGTCCCGTTCAGATGCCTGCATCTGGACCGGAAAGGGTCTCCGTGGAAATTGGAAAGATCATGGATTTCAACGACTCTCCCGAAGAAGCCGCCTACCGCCAGCAGGTGCGCGAATGGCTTGCCGCCAATGCCCCCAAGACTCCCCTGCGCGACGCCTCCGGCGAGTCCGCCGAGGGGCTCGTCCGGGCCCGGGACTGGCAGGCCCGCAAGGCCGCCGCCGGCTACGCCCAGATCACCTGGCCCAAGGACTGGGGCGGCCCGGGCGGCACGCCGATCCAGAGCGTCATCTTCGGCCAGGAAGAGGCCAAGTACGGCCTGGGCTCCGGCTATTTCAGCATCGGCCTGGGCATGTGCCTGCCCACGGTGATCGCCTTCGCCGATGAAGCGACCCGGAAGCGCTTCGTGGCCCCCGCGCTGCGCGGCGACGAGGTCTGGTGCCAGCTGTTCTCCGAACCCTCCGGCGGCTCGGACCTGGCCGGCGCCCGGACGCGGGCGATCCGCGACGGCGACGACTGGGTGATCAACGGCCAGAAGATCTGGACCAGCGGCGCCCACTACAGCGACTACGGCATCCTGATCACCCGGACGAATGTGGACGCGCCCAAGCACAAGGGCATGACCATGTTCTGGATCGACATGAAGTCGCCCGGCGTCGAGGTGCGGCCGATCCACCAGATGTCCGGCGGCTCGGGCTTCAACGAGGTGTTCTTCACCGACGTCCGCATCCCCGACAGCCAGCGGCTGGGCCCGGTGGACGAGGGCTGGAAGGTCAGCCTGGTGACGCTGATGAATGAGCGCAGCACGGTGGGCGGCACCATGGGCGTGGCCTGGCCGGAGTTCATGGCGTACGCGCGCACGATCCCCGGCGCCCACACGCCGACGGCGCTGGGCGACGCCGCGCTGCGCGAGAAGATCGCCGACTGGTACGTGCAGACCGAAGGGCTGAAGCACATCCGCAGCCGCACCGTGACCGCGCTCTCCAAGGGCGAGACCCCCGGCCCGGAAAGCTCGATCACCAAGGTGGTGGTGGCCAACCAGCTGCAGGCGCTGGCGCTGGAGGCGGTGGAGCTGCTGGACCAATACGGGGTGATCAACGACCCGGAGCTGGCGCCGGCCCACGGCGTGTTCCAGGGCTCGCTGCTCTCGGCGGCGGGCCTGCGCATCGCCGGCGGCTCGGACGAGATCCTGCGCAATATCATCGCCGAGCGCGTGCTGGGCCTTCCTGGCGACATCCGCCTCGACAAGGACGTCGCCTTCAAGGACATCCCGACCGGGCGGTGACGCCCATGTCCTTGTTCGCAGGAGAAGACGTCACCTAACTCCGGGTCGGTCCGTCACCGTTCCATCCAGGCTGGGCATGCGATCCTTCTCCCGCAAGAGGAGAAGGGAAAACAAAGCCCGTACAATCCCTTACGCGAATTCCTTGCGTCGCTCTCGGACGGCGCCGCGACCTACGCGCTCAGCGCCATCGGCGCGTTGCGGCCGGCGCCGGCGATGAGGTCGCCGTAGATCCGCGTGAGCGCCTCGAAGGTGGTGTCCCAGCTGTGGCGGGCTTCGGCGCGGCGGCGGGCGGCGGCGGAGAGGGCGGCCATGTCGCGGGCGAAGAGCGCCTCCACCGCCTCGGCCAGGCCCGTCGGGTCGACGCTGAACGCGCGCTGGCCGACCGTCTCGTCGATCAGTTCGCTGACGCCGCCCAGGCTCGGACCCACCACCGGCAGCCCGGCGGCCAGGGCCTCCAGCACCACCAGGCCGAAGGGCTCGTTCTCGTTGGCGTGCAGGGTCGCGTCGCAGCTGGCGATCAGCCCGGCGAGCTTCACCGGGTCGCGCTCGTAATCCAGGCAGATCACCCACGGGGAGTAGCGCACGTCCTTGCCCGCGCCGATCAGCAGCAGGCGGTAGGGCTCGCCCAGGCGCTCGACGGCGGCGACCATGGACTCGATGTTCTTCTCGCGGGCGGCCCGGCCGGCGAACACCAGCAGGCGCGTGTGCGCCGAAAGACCCAGCCGCTTGCGCAGCCGGGCCGGGTCGCCGCGGCCGGGATGGAAGAGGTCGGTGTCGACCCCCAGCGCCTGGACGGTCACCTGGTCCACGCCCGCCTCGGCGAGGCGCGCGGCCATGTGGCGGCTGGGCGCGATCACCTGGTCGAAACGCTGGTAGGCGGTGGCCCAGAAGTTCAGGGTCGGCGCCTCGGCCCAGTCGCCGAAATGCAGCGCCGCCAGCGCCGCGGCGTCGGTATGGCAGAAGCCCACGACCGGGCAGCCGGTCGCCTGGCCCGCCTCCAGCGCGGCGTGCCCCGGCACGAAGACGTCTCCGGCCTCGATGACGTCCGGCTGCAGGGCGGTGAGCGCCACCTCCCATTTGGTCAGGCTGGCCGGCATCCGGTAGCCGTCGCCGAAGGGCAGGCGCGCCGCCGCCAGGGTCAGCACCCCGGGCGACTCCAGGCCGTTCGTCGCGCCGGGGACCACCAGCGTGTGGCGGATGTCCGGGCGCCGGCGCTCCAGCCACGCACGCTTGGCGTTCAGGTAGCGCTTCACGCCGCCAGAGCGGGGCGCGTACATCATCGTCGTGTCGATCAGGTGGAAACCCGCCTCGCCGGGGGGGGCGGGGCGGGCTCCCTCGGCTCGGTCAAGGCGAATCAGGTTCTCGGAACGCGAGACGGCGACATCCAGCACGCGGTGGCCCTTCTGTTTCTCGATGAACTCTTTGGACGTCGCCAGGAACAAGGATCTGTTCCTGCCGCGGCGCGTCTTGGGCGCCTTAGGCGTGCCGGGTCGGCCGACTGATGTCTTCCAAAGTCTGGCCAGTGGTCTTTTCCTTCGCCCGGCGCGCAATGTCGCCCAGGGCCAGGATGCCGACAAGGCGCTGCTTGCGGTCGAGCACCGGTAAACGACGGATCTGCTGCGAGGCCATCTGGTCGGCGGCCGCCTCCAGGTCGTCGTCCTCGAAACAGCACGCCACGTTCACCGTCATGACCGCGCTGACGGGGGTGTCGAAGCTGCGGCCCTCGCCGACGGCGCGAATCACGATGTCGCGGTCGGTGACCATGCCCTTCAGCGTTTCGCCGTCGAGCACCGGCAGGGAGCCGGCGTCGATGTCCGCCATCTGGCGGGCCGCCGATTGAATCGTGTCGTTGGCGCTCACGGTCTTCACGTGGCGCGACATGACGTCGCCAACCTTCATGGCGTTCTCCATTGACTGACCGGTCGCGGCGGCCAGGCTTGGCCGCCGCTTGCTGAAAGCCCCGGGCCGGCGATTGGTTGCCCGCTTATCCGCCGTAGTCGCGCTCGTTGACCGAGCGGGCGTCCTGGGCGTTGCGGACCAGTTGGACGAACTCGGCGCGCAGGCCGAAGGGATCCTGGCCGCGGGCGCCCTGCGCCAGGTCGCCGATCTCCTTCCAGCCGAATCCGTCGCCCACCCGCGGGTCGCCGCGCAGCCGCTGGCCGAAGCCCGCGACGGCGACGGCCCAGCGCACCGGCTCCGGCGCCGCGTCCAGGCGGGCGTAGCGGTCGGCGGCGGTGATCGGCCGGGTGATCAGCCGCGAATCTTGGCCGCCGGGCAGCTTGTAGCGGATCTTGAGGTAGGCGATCTCGCCGGCGCTGGTCTGCGGCGGGCGGGCCGGACGGGCTTCGTAGCGCAGGGGATCGCTGGACGGCTGCGCGCCGGCGGGGGTGATCTCGTAGAGCGCCGTGACCGCCGCGCCCGAGCCCACTTCGCCGGCGTCCACCCGGTCGTTGTTGAAGTCCTCCCGGTTCAGGAGCCGGGTCTCGTAGCCGATCAGCCGGTACTCGCTGACCGCGGCGGGGTTGAACTCCACCTGCACCTTGACGTCGTCGGCGATCGGGAACAGCGAGCCGGAGAAGTCGTCGCGAAAGCTCTTGCGCGCCTCCGAGAGGGTGTCGATGTAGCCCGCCGTCCCGTTCCCGTTCTGAGCCAGCGTCTGCATCATCACGTCGTTGTAGTTGCCGCGGCCGAAGCCGTAGACCGACAGATAGATCCCGGTCCTGCGCTTCTCGGCGACGAAGTCCTTCAGCTTCTCCGGGTCGGCGACGCCGACGTTGAAGTCGCCGTCGGTCATCAGGATCACCCGGTTGACCGCGCTGCGATCGAAGTTCTGCTGCGCCAGCCCATAGGCGAGCGCCAGCCCCTGGCCGCCGGCGGTGGAGCCGCCCGACTGCAGGGCGGCCAGGGCGCAGCGCATCTTCAGCTTCTGGCGCCCGTCGGTGGGGGCCAGGACGGCGCCGGCCGAGCCGGCGTAGGCCACCATCGCGACACGGTCGCGCGGGCCCAGCTGGTCGATCAGCAACCCCAGCGCCTTCTTGGCCAGCGGCAGGCGGTCCTCGCTCCACATCGACCCGGAGGTGTCGATCAGGAACACCAGGTTGAGCGGCGGCTGCTCGGCGCGCGGCAGGTCGTAGCCCTTCAGGCCGATCTGCAGGATCTGGCGCTCGGCCGACCAGGGGGAGGGGGTCACCGCCACGAACGCGCGGAACGGCTCGGCGCGGTCGGCCGGGGTCGGATAGCCGTAGTCGAAGTAGTTGATCAGCTCCTCCACCCGCACCGCGTCGCGCGGCGGCCGCGCGCCGTCGTGCAGGAAGCGGCGGACGTTGGCGTAGGCGGCGGTGTCCACGTCGATGGAGAAGGTGGAGACCGGCTCCTCGGCCGTGCGCTTGATCGGATTGGCGACCGCGTGCGGGTAGCGCTCGGTCTCGATGTCGCCGGGGCGCGGACTGGGGAAATAGTTCGGCGACGACGGGGCCGTCCGCCGGGCCGTCACCGCAGCTTCGTTGAGGGGCGCGGACTTACCGCTCGCGGGCGGCGCCATCATCATCGGCGACGGCGGGGGCGGGGGCGGCGCGCCCGCGTAGCCCATGCCCTGGGACGGCGCGCGCATCGACATGCGCCGCCCGTCGCGCTCCTGGTCCCGCGAGATGTCGAAGCCCAGCCGGCTGCAGGCGTCGATCGACGGCGCCTGGGAATCGGGGGCGGCCGCCACCGGCGCCGCCGACGGGGCGGCGGTCATGACGGCGGCGAGAGCGGTAAGCAACAGACGCTGCACTAGAGGCCGGTCCGGCATCGCATTTCCCCAAATATTACATCTGTCCCTCAGCGCAGCTTGGCGATGCAATTGCGGCGAAATCACGCCGCTGTGAAGACACGACGAGGGCCGCGCAGGTGATGCGCGGCCCTCGGCCCCTTGAGCCCCGCCGCCCACAGGGCGGCGGTCGGGGAATGGCTATTTCTTCAGGGCGTCGCGGGCGGCGTCCTTCAGGTTGCCGACGCCCTTCTGGACCTTGCCGGCGATCCGCTCGGCGGCGCCTTCGGCTTCCAACCGCTCATTACCCGTGGCCTTGCCGACGGCTTCCTTGACGGAACCTGCGGCGTCCTTGGCGGCGCCCTTGACGGTGTCCTTGTGCATCGATCTCGTCCTTCACAACACGAGGTAGGAGAATCCTCGGGGGGAAGTACGCAGCAAGGCGCGGTTCGTTCCCCGCCACGCGGCGAGCCCGCGAGTGGCCCGCCGGCCCCGTTTGACACGGTCCGCGCCGGCTTGTCTGATCCGCCGAGCGGAGGAACGAACATGGACGCACAGGCCGAGATCGAATTCGCCGTCCCCGCCCATGTGCCGCCGGACCTGGTGCGCGACTGGGCCTTCGCCACCGCGCCGGGCGCGCTGGAGGATCCGTTCACCGCGCTTTCGGCGCTCTACGACGGCCCGGACATCTTCTGGTCGCCGTACGCCAGGTTCGACATGCCGGCCTGGGTGGTGACGCGGCACGAGCTGATCTGCGAGGTGGCCCAGGATCCGCAGACCTTCTCCAACTTCCGCCAGTCCGGCTTCTCGCAGCTGATGGGCGAGGACTGGGACCTCATCCCCCTGGAGAAGGACGGGACCGAGCACAGCGCGTTCCGGACCTTGATGAACCCGCTGTTCTCGCCCAAGCGGGTCGCCGCGATCGAGGCCAGCGTGCGCGGCGTCGCCGAGTCCCTCGTGGGCGCCCTGGCCGACAAGGGCGAGGGCGAGCTGATGAGCGCCTTCGCCCGGCCGTTCCCGGTCAGCGTGTTCCTCAGCCTGATGGGCCTGCCCCTGGACCTCACGCCGCGGTTCCTCGCCTGGGAGGATGGGCTGCTGCACGGCAAGACCCAGCAGGACCGCGTCGACGCCGCCTTCGCCATCAAGCGCTATCTGAACGAGGTCATCGCCGAGCGCCGGGCCCGGCCCGCCGACGACCTGGTGAGCTTCGCCGTCGCCGGGACCGTCGACGGACGGCGGCTGAACGACGAAGAGATCATGGGCATCTGCTATCTGCTGTTCGTGGCGGGGCTCGACACGGTCGCCTCGACGCTCGGCTTCATCTTCAAGCACCTGGCCGAAAACCCGGCCAACCAGCAGCGCCTGCGCGACGAGCCGGACCTGCGTCCGGCCGCCATCGAGGAGTTCCTGCGCGCCTTCTCGACCACCACGTCCAATCGACTGGTGACCCGCGACATCGACTTCCATGGCGTTCCCATGAAGGCCGGCGATCGGATCATCCTGTGCTGGGCGCTTTCGGGCCTGGACGAGCGCGAGTTTCCGGACGCCGGCGCCGTGGATTTCCGGCGCGATCACCTGCGCCACACGACCTTCGCCGTCGGACCGCACCGCTGCATCGGCTCGCACCTGGCGCGCCGGGAGCTGAAGATCGCGCTCGACCTGGTGCTCGACCGGATTCCGCCGTTCCGCCTGAAGCCGGGCGAGAAGGCGATCACGCACGCGACGGGGGTGTTCGGCGTCGACCATCTGCCGCTGGTCTGGCGTTAGGCCGCGATCGGCGCCTCGACGCTGGTGACCTCGAACTTGATCAGGTTGGCGACGCCGAAGGTGTTGGCGATCGGGACGTCGGTGGCGTCGCGGCCGCGCGCGATCAGCACCCGGGCCATCCGGGGCATGTTGTTGCGCGCGTCGAAAGTGTACCAGCGGCCGCCCAGGTAGACTTCGAACCAGGCGCTGAAGTCCATGACCCCCACCACCGGCACCCCGATGTCGCCCATGTAGCCGGTGCAGTAGCGGGCCGGGATGTTCATGCAGCGGCAGAAGGTCACCGCCAGGTGGGCGTAGTCGCGGCAGACGCCCTTGGCCTCGCACCAGGCGTCCCAGGCGGTCTTCGTCGGCCGGGCGTCGGCATAGTTGAAGACGATGTGGTTGTGCACGTAGTCGCAGATGGCCTGCACCATCGCCCAGCCCGGCGGAACGTGCTGGAACAGCGCCCAGGCCGTTTCGCTCAGCCGGTCCGTCTCGCAGTAGCGGCTGCCCAGCAGGAAGACCACCACCTCGTCGGGCAGGTCATCCACCGCGATCTGCCGGGCGTCGGGCGCGTATTCGTCGATCAGGCCGCTGTCGCGGATGATGAAGTCTGCGGAAAGCGTGAGCTGGCCGGCCGGCGCCAGCACCCGGCTGACAATGTTGCCGTAGCCGTCGAAGTACTGGCGCACGTTCAGCGGCGGGTCGGTCCGCAGCCAGTCCGGCGTCTCCAGGTCATGCCGGCGGGAGGGATGGACGCTGAGGGTGAGCAGCATCGGCACGGCGGCCGGACAGTCGTAGACGATCTCGAAGCCTGTATGGATACGCATGGACCGCTTTCGCACGTGCGAAGGCCGCGTTCAATCGAGGCGTCCGCGAACGGCCGACGGTGGTCGCAAGTGTGCGAATTCCATCCAGCGCCGACCCTTGGCCGCAACCTCCTGCGGCAGATGCCGGCGCCTCGCGCGCCGTCAGTCGTCGACCTCGGCGTCCGGCCGGTCGTCGCCGGACGAAAGTTCGGCGTGCCAGCGGCCCTGGGCGTCCTCGTACTCGATGCCGGTGGTTTCGCCGGGCTGCTCCTGTTCGCGCGCCGCGCGCTCCGCGGCCGCCCGGGCGGCGTCATGGCTCGGGAAGGTCTCCGAATAGGTCCCACCGACGCGGTAGGCCCAACCGGCGTCGTGTTCGACGACTTCGTAGATGACTGCGGACATCGGTCTTCCTCTCAGGTCTTGCGGCGTCCCGGCCGCACGAGGCCTCGCGGCGTTCAGCTCGGCTGCTGGGCCGTGCGGTCCAGCAGGCCCCGGAACGCCGAGCGGGCGGCCTCGCGGGCGTTCTTGTCGCCCATCAGCCGGCCGGCCTCGGTGTGGCCGAGGATGAAGCTCTTCATCTGGAACACCGCCGCGCGCGCCTCGTCGTCGCTGAGCGGCGGGTCGCGCATGGCGCGCATCTCCTTGGTCAGCATCTTGCCCCAGATCTGCAGCCGGCCGTGCAGCAGGTCGCGCAGCGGCCCCGGCTGGTCGTCCAGCTCGACGCTGGCGGTCATGATCAGGCAGCCGCCGGCGGCGTTCTCCACCTCGCCCCAGTCCAGCCACTGGTCGAAAACCTTCTCCAGGCGGGCGCGCCCCGGCGGCAGCTCCACGGCGGGGGCCCAGACAAAGGCCATGAAGCGGTCGGTGGCGTGCAGCAGCACCGCCTCCTGCATCGCCTCCTTGGAATCGAAGTGCTTGAAGAGCCCGCTCTTGGACAGGCCCACCCCCTCGGCCGCTTCGTTCAGGCTGACGCTGAAGAGACCGCGAACCGCCGCCTGGCGTTCCACCTCTTCGAGGATCCGCGAGCGCGTCGCCTCACCTTTTTTCAATGCCGCCAAACTCCCGCTTGCACAAAGTGACCGATCGTGCTCTTTTCCATTTAGCGACCGGTCGTGCTCTTTCTACACGAGGGATCACGAAAATGCAAAAGCTGTTGGTGACGGGATTGGTTTCTGGGGCGTTCGCTGCGGCGGTCGTCGGTGGAACCGCGTGGGCCGCCGCGCCCGGGGACTTCCAGGGCGCGGCCCGGCTGGCGGCTCCGGTGTCGGAGCCGACGGTGGCCGTGGTGGCGGGCGTCGCCTGGCGGTGCGCCCAGGACGGCTGCGTGGGCCTGGCCCGGCGCTACAACACCCTGGATTCGGTGCCACGGGAATGCCGCAGGTTCGTGGCCGCCGTCGGCCCGGTCAGGGCCTACGCCAGCCGCGGCCAGCGGCTGGGGCCCAACGCCCTGGCGGACTGCAATACGGCGGCGGCGTCCATGATGGTCCGCGCCTCTGCGGACTAGGGATCTGTGCGTCGCCCGCCGTTGCGCCGACGGCGGGCGACCGCTATCTGCTCGCGCGAAGTCTTCTCCGACAAGCAGCGAGCGCGGACCGCCCCATGGCGCAGCAATACATTTTTCAGATGCAGGGCCTGACCAAGGCCTTTCCCGGCGGCAAGAAGGTGTTCGAGAACATCTGGCTGTCGTTCTACTCCGACGCCAAGATCGGCGTGGTGGGGGTCAACGGCTCCGGCAAGTCGACGCTGCTGAAGATCATGGCCGGCGTCGACAAGGAGTTCAACGGCGAGGCCAAGGCCGCCGACGGCGTCAAGATGGGCTACCTGGAGCAGGAGCCGCACCTGGACGAGGCGCTCAACGTCTGGGGCAACGCCATCTCCTGGTGCGAGGAAAAGCGCATCTTCGACCGCTACAACGCGGTCGCGGCCAAGCTCGGTGAGGACTATTCCGACGAGCTGATGGAGGAGATGACCGCCCTCCAGGAGAAGATCGACGCCGGCGACCTGTGGGACATCGACTCCAAGATCGAGATGGCGCTCGACGCCCTGCGCTGCCCGCCGGACGACTGGGCGGTGGACAACCTGTCGGGGGGCGAGAAGCGCCGCGTGGCGCTGGCCCGCCTGCTCTTGTCGAAGCCCGACATGCTGCTGCTGGACGAGCCCACCAACCACCTGGACGCCGAGAGCGTCGCCTGGCTGCAGCACCACCTGGAGAATTTCCCCGGCTGCGTGATCCTGGTCACCCACGACCGCTACTTCCTGGACCAGGTGACCAAGTGGACCCTGGAGCTCGACCGCGGCAAGGGCATCCCCTACGAGGGCAACTACTCCGGCTGGCTGGAGCAGAAGACCAAGCGCATCGTCCAGGAACAGTCGGAGAGTGCGGCTCGGCAACGGGCCATGACCCGCGAGCTCGAGTGGGTGCGCTCCGGCGCCAAGGCCCGGCAGGCCAAGTCCAAGGCCCGGCTGGCGGCCTATGACGAGATGGTCCGCGAGCAGGAGCAGGCGCGGGGGGCCCAGACCTTCGCCACCATCCAGATCCCGCCGGGCCCCAGGCTGGGCAATGTGGTGCTGGAGGCCGACAAGCTCTCCAAGTCCTATGGCGACAAGGTTCTGTTCGAGGACCTGTCGTTCAAGCTGCCGCCCAACGGCATCGTCGGCGTGATCGGGCCGAACGGGGCCGGCAAGTCGACCCTGTTCCGGATCATCACCGGCCAGGAGCAGCCCGACGCCGGAACCTTCCGGCTCGGCGAGACCGTGAAGCTCTCCTACGTGGACCAGAGCCGCGACGCGCTCGATCCCAGCAAGACCATCTGGCAGGAGGTCTCCCAGGGCCTCGACATCCTCACCGTCGGCAAGCGCGAGATCAACACGCGCTCCTATGTGGGCTCGTTCAACTTCAAGGGCGGCGACCAGCAGAAGAAGGTGGGCCAGCTCTCCGGCGGGGAGCGCAACCGCGTCCACCTGGCCAAGACGCTCACCACCGGCGGCAACGTCATCCTGCTCGACGAGCCGACCAACGACCTCGACATCGAGACGTTGCAGAACCTGGAAGAGGCGCTGGACGAGTTCGCCGGCTGCGCCGTGGTGATCAGCCACGACCGCTGGTTCCTGGACCGCCTGTGCACCCACATTCTGGCCTTCGAGGGCGACAGCCACGTGGAATGGTTCGAGGGCAACTTCGAGGCCTACGAAGAAGACAAGAAGCGCCGCCTGGGCGCCGACAGCCTGATCCCGCACCGGATCAAGTTCCACAAGTTCACGCGCTGACCTGGACGGGCGGCGCTTGCGCCGTCCTGGCCGCCCGTCCAAGTTGCGAGCCTCACTTGGCCTGTGTGTGCGAGTCCCCATGGCCGTCATCGGCGCTGCGCGCCTCAACGACACCCTTACTGGCACGACGGAGAGCGACAGCATCACCGGCAGCGCCGGCGGCGACCTGATCCAGGGCGGGCCGGGCGCCGACACCGTCAACAGCGGGACCGGCAACCTCAGCCCGGACGGCAAGGACACGCTCTACGGCGGACAGGGGGACGACAGCCTGACCGGAACCTCCGGCGGCCGGCTGTTCGGCGACGCCGGGGCGGACACCATCGCCACCAACAGCGACGCCGCCTTCCTGGTGGAGGGCGGGGCCGGCGACGACCTGCTGCAGGGCTCGCCCGGCGGGGGTGCCTCGGCGCTCTACATCCACGCCACGTCCGGCGTGCAGGTCGATCTTACGCTTGGCGGACCCCAGACGGTCGGGGGCGGACAGGGGACCGACACCCTCGTGCGCATCGATGGGGTGTTCGGCTCGGATTTCGGCGACACGCTCACCGGTGGGCTGGCGCGGGACGCCCTGGTGGGCGGGCCGGGCGATGACCGTCTGCAGGGCGGCTCCGGCGTCGACAACCTGTTCCCGGGGGCCGGGAACGACACCGTCCTGGGCGGCGACGGGATCGACGGGGTCTACTACATCGCGCCCGCTGCGGGGTTCGCCGGACCGAGCGGCGGCGTCACCGTCGACCTGCGGATCAGCGGATCCCAGGCCATCGGCGGCGGGATGGGCGTCGACACCCTGGTGGCCATCGAGAACGCCGGCGGCGACGACTTCGCCGACACCTTGACCGGGTCAACGGGAGACAACGTGCTCAACGGCGGCGAGGGCGGCGACAGCCTCTCGGGCCTGGCAGGCGACGACACTCTGATCGGCGAGGGCGGCGACGACGTGCTCCTGGGCGGTGACGGGAACGACGACCTGCTCGACGCGGCGGGCCGCAATTTCGTGCGCGGCGAAGGCGGCGACGACAGCATCTTCGGCGGCGGCCAGTTCGACGACCTGCATGGCAACGCCGGCGCCGACACCCTGCGTGGCTTCGACGGCGACGACTGGGTGCGAGGCGGACAGGGAGACGACACCCTGGACGGCCGTGCCGGGGACGATTTCATCTCCGGTGACCGCGGCGCAGACACCATGGCCGGCCGCGACGGGGCGGACATCTTCAACACCTTCGCGGACGCCGGCGTCGACCGGGTCCTCGACTTCAGCCGCGCCGAGGGCGACCGCGTGCGGGTGGAGGGCGGCTCTGCCTGGGCGGTGAGCCAGCAGGGCGGGGACGTCGTCGTCGACGTCACAGGCGGCGCACGCATGGTGTTGGCCGGTGTCCAGCTCTCCAGCCTCACGGGCGACTGGATCTTCGCGGCCTGATCCGACGGGTGAGCTAAAACAACAAAGTTCCTCATTTGTTCTCGACGCCGCCAGACCCTCGCGGTACGATGGCGCTTGTCGCCCAGGCGGTGATCGTCACGCGGCGGAGTCGCGTTGCGCAACGGCGCCCGCGCCGGTAGGTTCGCGAGGGGAGTGGAGGGGGCGTCTTGGACACCAAGTCCGACCTTCTGAAGTCGTTGCGGATCGACCGCGGAGGCGATGGAGGAGCGGCCAAGGCGCGAGGCGCGTCCTGGATTGCTCCCGTCGTGGCGGCGAGCGTGGCGCTGGCGGTCGGCGTGACGGCCGGGTGGATGCTGAAACGTGCGCCGGCCCCACCGCCCGCGCCTGCGCCGGCTGCGAGCGCGCCGGCCGCCAAGGGCGACGCGCCCTCCGGGGGGCTGGTCGCCTCCGGCTATGTGGTGGCCCGCCGGCAGGCGACGGTGGCCGCCGAGGTGACCGGCCGCTTGCTCGAGGTGCGCGTCGAGGAGGGCCAGAAGGTCCGCGCCGGCGAGGTGCTTGCGGTGCTCGAACCGACCCTGGCCCAGGCCGAACTGCAGAGCGCCCGCGCGCGCGTCGCGCAGGCCGACGCCGACGTGGCCGAGGCGCAGCGGGTGCTCAGCCGCGCCCGAACGCTCACCAAGCAGGGGTTCGCCAGCGAGGCGACGCTGACGGCGGCGCAGTCGCGTCACGACCTGGCGCTCGCCCAGCGCAACGCCAATCGCAGCGACGCCCAGCGCGCGGCGGCGCAACTGTCGCGCTACGAAATCCGCGCGCCGTTCGGCGGCGTCGTCGTCAACAAGGCCGCGCAGCCGGGCGAGATCATCTCGCCGATCTCGGCCGGCGGCGGCTTCACCCGCACCGGCGTCTGCACGATCGTCGACATGTCGAGCCTGGAGATCGAAGTCGACGTCAGCGAGGCCTACATCGCCCGGGTGTCCGAGGGCCAACCGGTCAAGGCGGTGCTCGACGCCTATCCCGACCAGACGTTCGACGCCCACGTCATCGCCACCATTCCCTCCGCTGACCGCAGCAAGGCCACCGTGCGCGTCCGCATCGGCTTCGATCAGCTTGATCCGCGCATCCTGCCCGAGATGGCGATCAGCGTCCGCTTCCTCGACCCAGCTTCCTGACGGCGCCGGAGACCCCGCATGACCGACCTGATCCAGCTCACCGACGTCGAGAAGAGCTATGTGCGCGGCAAGGAGAAGATCGCCATCTTCGACAAGCTCTCCTTGCGCTTCGAGCAGGGCGATTTCGTCGCCGTCATGGGCCCGTCGGGTTCGGGCAAGACGACCTTGCTCAACCTGCTGGGCGGCACGGACCGGCCGGACAATGGCGCGATCGAATTCGAGGGCCAGCGGATCGACAAGCTGAGCGAGGGCAAGCTGACCGCCTGGCGCGCGGCCAACGTCGGCTTCATCTTCCAGTTCTACAACCTGATGCCGATCCTGACCGCAGCGCAGAACGTCGAGCTGCCGCTGCTGCTGACCCGGCTTTCGCCGGCCAAGCGGCGCGAGAACGTGGCCACGGCGCTCAAGGTCGTGGGCCTGGAAGACCGCGCCCGCCATCGGCCGCGCGAGATGTCCGGCGGCCAGCAGCAGCGGGTGGCGATCGCGCGGGCGATCGTGGCCGACCCCAAGCTGTTGCTCTGCGACGAGCCGACCGGCGACCTCGACCGCGCCACGGCCGACGAGATCCTCTCCATGCTGCAGGTGCTGAACCGCGACCTGGGCAAGACCATCGTCATGGTCACCCACGACGCCGAGGCGGCGAAATACGCCAAGCGCCTGCTGCATCTCGACAAGGGCCACTTCGACGAGCGGGAGCTGGCGGCGTGAACGACCTCACCCTCATGCGCAAGAACCTGTTCCGCAAGCCGATGCGGACCACCTTGCTGCTGATCTCGATCTTCGTGGCGTTCCTCGTCTTCAGCGTGATGTTGAGTTTCAATCACTCGATCTCGAACTTCAACACCCGCCCGACGCGCATGGTCACCATGAGCAAGATCAACTTCACCGAAGCCTTGCCGATCGCGCACTACGACCGGATCGCGCGCACAGAGGGCGTCGCCGTCGCCACGCACATGAACTGGTTCGGCGGCTACTACCAGGATCCGGCCAAGGGGTTCATGGCGGTCTTCGCGGTCGATCCCGAGACCTACTTCAAGGTCTATTCCGAGGACCTGCGGATCCCGGCTGCGGCGCGCGAGGCGTTCTTCAAGGATCGGACGGCGATGCTCACCACGGAAGCCATCGCCAAGCGGTGGGGCTGGCGCGTGGGCCAGCGCATCCCGCTCAACAGCAACATCTTCAGCCAGGCCGACGGCGGCCACACCTGGTCGTTCACCCTGGTGGGCCTGATCTCGACGCCGCCCGGCAGCTCGCAGACCGGGACGACGCTGATCCACTACGACTACTTCAACGACACCATCACCTTCGGGCATGACCGCGTGGGCTGGGTCCCGTTCCTGACCACCTCGGCGACGGTCAACGAGCGCGTCGCCCACGCCATCGACCAGCGCTTCGCCAATTCCGCGGACGAGACCTCGACCCAGGACGAAGCCACCTTCAACAAGTCCTTCGCCGGCCAGCTCGGCGACATCGGCCTGGTCGTGACGCTGGTGGTCGGCTCGTCGTTCGCCGCCATCCTGCTGATCGTCGGCACCACCATGGCGCTGGCCGTGCGCGAGCGCACCAAGGAGGTGGGGGTGATGAAGACCCTCGGCTTCTCCTCCCCGCGCATCCTGCGCATGGTGCTGGGCGAGTCGCTGCTGCTGGCGTTCCTTGGCGCCGGGCTGGGCATGCTGGCCGGGGCGGGGCTGCTGGCGCTGCTGCCGCAGGCCAGCGGCGGGATGGCGCCCCCGATCAGCTTCGCGCCCTCGGTGATCGGATGGGGGGCGGCCGTGGCGCTGGGGCTCGGGCTGTTCACCGGGCTCGCGCCGGCGCTGGGGGCCTACCGCATGCGCATCGTCGACGCCTTCGGCCGACGCTGAACGGACAGGGACGCCGCATGACCTCCTTGCTCAACCAGATCGGCGCGGTGACCGCCCTCAACCTGCGCTCCATCCCGCAACGCGCGGCGATGTCGATCGCCAGCGTGGTGGCGGTCGCCCTGGCGATCACCGTGCTGCTGTTCTTCCTGGCGCTGTCCAACGGGCTGCGGCAGACCGTCGAGGGGTCGGGGGCGGAGGATATCGCCGTCGTGATCCGCGAGGGCTCCAACGCCGAGCTCAACAGCGTGGTCACGCGCGACCAGCTGAACATCCTGGCCACCGGGCCGGGGGTCGCCCACCAGGGCGCCCGGCCCGTGGTCTCCGGGGAGCTGCTGGTCATCGTCGATGGCCTCAAGCGTTCCACCGGGACCAAGGCCAACATGCCGTTCCGGGGCATCGGCGCGGAGGGCGTGAGTCTGCGCCGCGGCGTCAGGATCACCCAGGGGCGGATGTTCAACCCGGGCACCAACGAGATCATCGTCGGCGCCGGGCTGCTGCGCGAATTCGCAGGCTTCGAGTTCGGCAAGGCCATCCGCCTGCGCGGCGGGACCTGGCAGGTGGTGGGCGTGTTCGAGGCGCCGGGCACCGTGTTCGACTCCGAGCTGTGGGCCGACATCGCCGTGACGCAGAGCCTGTTCAACCGGCCGAACGTCTACCAGACCATGCGCGTCAAACTGACGTCCGCGGCCGGGATGCCGGCGTTCAAGGCCTGGGCCGGCGGCGACCCGCGCCTCAACCAGCTGGAGGTGCTGAGCGAGCGCGAATACTATGTCCGCCAGGCCTCGCAATCGACCGCGCAGTTCACCTTCATCGCCTGGGCGCTGGGGATCACCATGGCCATCGGCGCGCTCGCCGGCGCGCTCAACACCATGTACGCCTCGGTGGCGGCGCGCTCGACGGAGATCGCCACCCTGCGGATCATCGGATTCTCCGGCTACGCGGCCTTCTTCGGCACCATGGTGGAGGCGCTGGCGCTCGCCGCGCTGGGCGGCCTGCTCGGGATCGGGCTCGCCTTCGCAGCCTTCAACGGCAGGACCACGTCGACGTTGGGTTCCGGCTTCACGCAGCTGGTGTTCAAGTTCGACCTGTCGGCGGCGATCATCGGGTCAGCCGTCATGCTGGCCCTGCTGATCGGGTTCCTGGGCGGCGTTCTGCCCGGCGTCCGCGCGGCCCGCCAGCGCCCGCAGCTGGAGCTGGCCGCGCAGTAGCAAGGGCGCCTCAGCCGATCTTCAGGCCCAGCATGCTGACCGAGCCCAGCTCGATGGCGTCGTTGAAGACGACGACCGGATCGTCCTCGGTCTGGGCGGCCAGCACATAGAGCAGCGGCAGGTAGTGCTCGGGCGTCGGGATGGACAGCGCCGCGTCGCGGCCCAGGGTCTCCCAGTCCACCAGCGGGCCGTGCTCGTAGGCGATGACCCGGGCCTTGACCTGGTCGTGGAAACGCTGCGCCCAGTCGAAGGGGACCGCCCCCGGCTGCATGGCGTCGAGGTTGTGGACCACGTCGCCCGACCCCAGGATCAGCACACCCTCCTCGCGCAGGGGCGCCAGGGCCCGGCCGAGCTCATAGTGGAAGGCGCCGGGCCGGCGCCGGTCGATGGAAAGCTGCACCACCGGGGCGGCGGCGTTGGGGAACATGTGCATCAGCACCGTCCAGGCGCCGTGGTCCAGGCCCCAGTCGTAGTCGCTGCGCACGGCGACAGGTGCGGCCAGGTCCCGCACCCGCTCCACCAGCCAGGAGTCGCCCGCGGCGGGGTAGGCGATGTCGTAGAGCGCCCTTGGGAAGCCGTAGAAGTCGTGGATCGTCCGCGGCCGGGCCGCGGCGGTCACCGCCGTGCCGTCGACGTACCAGTGGGCCGAGACGCACAGCACCGCCTTGGGCCGCGGCAGGCTCGCCCCCAGGGTCCGCCAGGCGGCGGCGTAGGGGCCGCCCAGCGCATTCATGGGACTGCCGTGGCCGACGAAGACCGCGGGCATATGAGGGATAAGTTCGCTCATGGATCGCCTGAACAGCCCCACCTTTGGAATCCCGCTCGCGCGCAGGGTCAAGCCTGCTCATCAGGGTTTGATGACGCCGGGCGCCGCAGGCCGGGACGCGGGCGCCGAATGGAGCCTCCGGACGTCCCGACCCTTGACTTAAGGATATAAGGATATCTTTATATGACCATGTCGTTGCGGATGGATCAGGCGGTCGAATTGTTGCGCGCGGCGGGCGAACCCACGCGCTTGCGCATCCTCGCCCTGCTCCGCTGCGAGGAACTGGCGGTGCTGGAGCTGTGCCGTGTGCTGGAACAGAGCCAGCCCCGGGTATCCCGGCACCTGAAGCTGCTCGCCGAGGCCGGACTTGTCGAGCGCTTCCCCGATGGGGCCTGGGTGTTCTACCGCCTGGGCGCGGCGGGCGAGGCGCGGGAGCTGGCCGGCGAGGTGCTGGCGCGGGTGGCGTCGGACGATCCCGTCCTGCTGCGCGACGCCGAGCGGCTGCAGGCGGTGCGGGCCGAGCGGGCTTCCGAGGCCGGCGCCTATTTCGCCCGCAACGCCGCGCTCTGGGACGAGATCCGCTCGCTCTACGTCTCGGAGGCCGATGTGGAGGCCGCGATCCTGGACGCGGCGGGGCCCGGCCCCTTCAAGCGGCTGGTGGACCTGGGAACCGGGGCGGGGCGGATGCTGACCCTGCTTGCGCCCAAGGCGGAGGCGTCCGTCGGCCTGGACCTGTCGCAGCAGATGCTGAACATCGCCCGCACGCGCGTGGCCGGCGAAGGCCTGGACCGCTGCGAACTGCGGCACGGGGACATCTTCGGCACCCGCCTGCCCGACGAGAGCGCCGACCTGGTGGTCGTCCACCAGGTGCTGCACTACCTGGGCGACCCGGCCGCGGCGGTCAGGGAGGCCGGGCGGCTGGTGGCGCCGGGCGGGCGCCTGCTGATCGTCGATTTCGCCCCGCACAAGCTGGAATTCCTGCGCGAACAGCACCAACACCGGCGCCTGGGCTTCCCGGAGGCCGAGATGGAACGTTGGCTGCGGGACGCCGGGTTGTCCCGCATCAAGGCCGCCGCCCTGCCGCCGGCCGAGGACGCCGGACTCACCGTCAAGATCTGGACCGCCGAGCGCGGCCGCCAGCCGCAAAGGAGCGCCGCATGAGCCATCCCGACACGGCGTTGGGCCCCGTCGCCCGGGCGGGCGTGGGCGGAACGCCGCGCCCCAGCGTCTCCTTCGAGTTCTCGCCGCCGAAGACGCCCGAGGCGGAGGAGAGCCTTTGGCAGGCGATCCGCCGGCTGGAACCCCTCAACCCCGCCTTCGTCTCGGTGACCTACGGCGCCGGCGGCTCCACCCGCGACCGCACCCACCGCACGGTGGTGCGCATGCTGCAGGAGACCACCCTGAAGCCCGCCGCGCACCTGACCTGCGTGGAGGCCAGCCGGGCCGAGGTGGACGAGGTGGTGCAGGCCTACTGGGACGCCGGCATCCGCCATATCGTGGCCCTGCGCGGCGATCCGCCAGGGGCGATCGGCGGCGTCTATGTCCCGCGCCCGGACGGCTATCGGAACGCCACCGAGCTGACCAAGGGGCTGCGCGCCATCGCCCCCTTCGAAGTGAGCGTCGGCCTCTATCCGCAGATCCATCCGGAAAGCCCGGGCCTGGAGCACGAGATCGACGTGCTGAAGGCCAAGGTCGACGCCGGCGCCACCCGCGCGATCACCCAGTTCTTCTTCGACATCGACGCCTTCCTGCGGTTCATGGACAAGGTCCGGAAAGCCGGCGTCACCATCCCGATCTCGCCCGGCATCATGCCGGTCTCCAACTACAAGGGCCTGCGCAAGATGGCCGGCCCGGTCGGCATCACCCTGCCGGCCTGGCTCGCCAACCTGTTCGACGGCCTGGATCAGGACCCGGAGACCCGCCGCCTGATCGCCGCCTCGGTGGCCACCGAGATGTGCGCCAGCCTGGCGGAGGAGGGCTTCTCCGATTTCCATTTCTACACCCTGAACCGCGCCGACCTCGTCTACGCCATTTGCCGTGTGCTGGGCGTGCGCGAGGCCCCGCCGGAGCCGAAGGAGGCCGCCGCATGACGCGCCAAGACCGCATCGCCGCCCTCAAGGCGGCCGCCAAGACCCGCATCCTGATCCTGGACGGCGCCTGGGGGGCGATGATCCAGCGCAAGGGGCTGGTGGAGGCCGACTACCGGGGCGAGCGCTTCGCCGACCATCCGGGCCAGCTCAAGGGCAACAACGACATCCTCTGCCTGACCCGGCCGGACATCATCACCGAGTTGCACGACGCCTATTACGCGGCCGGTGCGGACATCTCGGAGACCAACACCTTCTCGTCCACCGCCATCGCCCAGGCCGACTACGGCCTGCAGAGCGCGGTGCGCGACCTCAACCTGGCCGGGGCGCGCCTGGCCCGCGAGGCGGCGGACCGCTGGACGGCCAAGCAACCGGACAAGCCCCGCTTCGTGGCCGGCTCCATGGGGCCGCTGAACCGCATGCTCTCCATGTCCTCGGACGTGAACGACCCCGGCGCACGCCTGATCACCTTCGACCAGGTCTATGCGTCCTACCGCGAGCAGGCGCTGGCGCTCTACGAGGGCGGGGTGGACATGTTCCTGCTGGAGACCATCACCGACACCTTGAACGTCAAGGCCGGGATCAAGGCGATCCTGGACCTCGAGGACGAGGGGCTGGAGCCGCTGCCGATCTGGATCTCCGGCACCATCACCGACCGCTCGGGGCGCACCCTCTCGGGCCAGACGGTGGAGGCCTTCTGGAACTCGGTGAAGCACGCCAAGCCCTTCGCCGTGGGCCTGAACTGCGCCCTGGGCGCCGAGCTGATGCGGCCGCATATCGCCGACCTGGCGCGCATCGCCGACACCCTGGTCTCGGCCTATCCCAACGCCGGCCTGCCCAACGCCATGGGCGACTATGACGAGACCCCGGACCAGACCAGCCACATGCTGCACGAGTGGGCCGAGCACGGCCTGGTCAACATCCTCGGCGGCTGCTGCGGCACCACGCCGGACCACATCGCCCATGTGGCCGAAGAGGTCCGGAACCTGACGCCGCGGGCCGTGCCGGAGCGGCCGAAGGCGATGCGGCTGGCCGGGCTGGAACCCTTCGAGCTCGTGTCCTGAACGTTCGTCTTTTGCCTTGAAACCCGCTGACAATCCGCTCATCCCGGCGAAGGCCGGGACCCAGATTCACCTTGAGAGCCCGGTTAGGTCCACCTGGGCCCCGGCCTTCGCCGGGGTGAGCGGGGATGGGGTCGCCGTTTGTGAGGATCGCCTGCGACGCGGGCGACAACCGGAATTGAAGTTTGCGCCATGACCGCCCCACGTCCCACCTTCATCAACATCGGCGAGCGGACCAACGTCACCGGCTCGGCCAAGTTCAAGAAGCTGGTGGTCGAGGGCGACTATCCGGCCGCGCTCAGCGTCGCCCGCCAGCAGGTGGAGGCGGGCGCCTCGGTCATCGACGTCAACATGGACGAGGGCCTGCTGGATTCGAAGAAGGCGATGGTCACCTTCCTCAACCTGGTGGCGGCCGAGCCGGACATCGCCCGGGTGCCGGTGATGATCGACTCATCCAAGTGGGAGGTGATCGAGGCCGGGCTGAAGTGCGTGCAGGGCAAGTGCATCGTCAACTCCATCAGCATGAAGGAGGGCGAGGACAAGTTCCTGGAGCAGGCGAGAGCCTGCCTGCGCTATGGCGCGGCCGTGGTGGTGATGGCCTTCGACGAAGTGGGCCAGGCCGACACCGCCGACCGTAAGGTGTCGATCTGCCAGCGGGCCTATGAACTGCTGACCACCAAGGTGGGCTTCCCGCCCGAGGACATCATCTTCGACCCCAACATCTTCGCGGTGGCGACGGGGATCGAGGAGCACGACAACTACGCCGTCGACTTCATCGAGGCGACCCGTCGGATCAAGCAGCTCCTGCCCCATGCGCGGATCTCAGGGGGGGTCTCCAACGTCTCGTTCTCGTTCCGCGGCAACGAGCCGGTGCGCCGGGCGATCCACTCGGTGTTCCTCTACCACGCCATCGCCGCCGGCATGGACATGGGGATCGTCAACGCCGGCGACCTGCCGGTCTACGACCAGATCGAGCCTGAACTGCGCGAGGCGGTGGAGGACGTGATCCTCAACCGCCCGCAGCGGACCAACATCTCCAACACCGAGCGGCTGGTGGAGCTGGCGCCCAAGTACAAGGGCGGCAAGAGCGAGGCCAAGGGCCCGAACCTGGCCTGGCGCGAGGGCACGGTGGGCGAACGCCTGACCCACGCCCTGGTGAACGGCATCACCGACTTCATCGAGGTCGACACCGAGGAGGCGCGGGCCGCCGCCGTGCGGCCGCTGCACGTCATCGAGGGCCCGCTAATGGACGGGATGAACGTGGTCGGCGACCTGTTCGGCTCGGGCAAGATGTTCCTGCCGCAGGTGGTGAAGTCGGCCCGCGTGATGAAACAGGCGGTGGCCTACCTGATGCCGTTCATGGAGGCCGAGAAGGAGGGCAAGCCGCGCGAGGCGGCCGGCAAGATCCTGATGGCCACCGTCAAGGGCGACGTCCACGACATCGGCAAGAACATCGTCGGCGTGGTCCTGCAGTGCAACAACTACGAGGTCATCGACCTGGGCGTCATGGTCCCGGCCGAGCGGATCCTCGACGAGGCGGTGGCGCAGAAGGTCGACATCGTCGGCCTGTCCGGCCTGATCACCCCCTCGCTGGACGAGATGGCCTTCGTGGCCGGCGAGATGGAGCGGCGGGGCATGAAGATGCCGCTGCTGATCGGCGGCGCCACCACCTCCAAGACCCACACGGCGGTGAAGATCGCCCCGGGCTACAGCGGCTCGACCACCTACGTGCTGGACGCCAGCCGCGCGGTGGGCGTGGTCTCGAACCTGCTGTCCCCCGGCGAGCGGGACCGGGTCATGGCCGAGACCCGCGCCGACTACGTGAAGGTGCGCGCGGCCTTCGCCCGCGGCCAGACCAACCGCGCCCGCGTGGCGATCGGGGATGCGCGCGTGAACCGTTTTCCCGTCGATTGGGCGGCGTACGAGCCGCCGAAGCCGACATTCCTGGGGACGCGGGCCTTCTCACCCTATGACCTCGGCGATCTCGCCCGGCACATCGACTGGTCGCCGTTCTTCGCCAGCTGGGAGCTGGTGGGCCGCTTCCCGGACATCCTGCAGGACGATGTGGTGGGCGAGGCGGCGCGCGGCCTCTACGCCGACGCCGAGGTGATGCTGAAGCAGATGATCGCCGAGAAGGCGGTGGAGGCGCGCGGCGTCGTGGGCTTCTGGCCGGCCAACGCCGACGGCGACGACATCGTGCTGTTCACCGACGAGAGCCGCAGCGTCGAGCTCGCCCGCCTCCACACCCTGCGCCAGCAGATGGTGAAGTCGGGGGAGGGGACCAATGTGGCGCTTTCCGACTTCATCGCGCCGCTGGGGACCAAGCCCGACTGGGTCGGCGGCTTCGCGGTCACTGCCGGCCACGGGGAGCTGGAGCTCGCCAAGCGCTACAAGGACGCCGGCGACGACTACAACGCCATCCTCTCGACCGCGTTGGCCGACCGGCTGGCCGAGGCCTTCGCCGAGGCGCTGCACCGGCGGGTGCGCACCGAGCTCTGGGGCTATGCGCCGGACGAGGCCTTCGACCTCGACCTGCTGCTGGCGGAGAAGTACCGCGGCATCCGCCCGGCCCCCGGTTATCCGGCCCAGCCCGACCATACGGAGAAGGCGACCCTGTTCCGGCTGCTGGAGGCCGGAGACGCCGCCGGGATGGAGCTGACCGAGAGCTTCGCCATGACGCCGCCGGCCTCGGTCTCTGGCCTCTACTTCGCCCACCCTGGGGCCCACTATTTCGGCGTTGGCCGCATCGAGCCGGACCAGGTGGCCGACTACGCCCGCCGCAAGGGATGGGACCTCAAGACCGCCGAGCGCTGGCTGGGGCCGATCCTCAACTACGAACCGGCGGCGGCCGCCTGACGCCGGCGCGCAAAAAAGCCCTTCCCCCGCAAGGGAAGGGCTTCTTCGTGGGACATGGCGCGGCGCTCGTCGGGGCGCGGGCCTGCGTCGGGATCGTCAGGCGAAGCTGATCCAGTCGCCCGTGAGGCTGTTGGAACTGACGCCTACCAGGACCAACTGGTTGCCGCCGCCCATGTCGACCACGGTGTCGCTGCCGACCTGCAGCGTCGTGTAGTTGCTGCCGACGTCGAGCAACACGTGATCGCCTTGCGCCAGGTTGAAGTCGGTCACACGGTCCACGCCGGCCTGGTTCCAGCTGTGGAAGATGTCGGCGCCGGCGCCGCCGGTGATGGTGTCGGAGCCGCGATCGCCTGAGAGCCAGTCATTCCCCGCGCCGCCATTGATGCTGTCGTTGTCCTGGCCGCCGCGGATGACGTCGGCGACGGAGCCGCCGTTGATGGTGTCGGCGCCGATATTGCCCTGGCACCAGTTGGCGCCTTCGCCCGGATTGATGACGTCATTGTCCTTGCCGCCGTAAATGGTGTCGCTGCCGCCGAAGGCGCTCAGCGTGTCGTTGCCGGCGTTGCCTTGCAGGAGGTTGTTGCCGTCGGCGCCGTTCAGGCTGTCGTCGCCGCCTCCGCCGAACATGCCATCGCTCAGCAGCGTGCCGGTGACGTTGTTGGCGAGCCCGTCGCCGATGTAGAGCTTCGAGCCGTCCGAGAACTCCAGGTTCCCCTGAAGGCTGGCGTTGCTGACCAGCTGCCCGAACTCGACGGTCCGCGCCCCGACGGTGATCGTCGCATTGTTCATGCCGTAGATGACGGTTGCGATCGCGGCCGGCGCGCTGGCGAAGGTGACGATGTCGAAATTGCCGATCCCGAGGGCTTCGTTCGACGCGATCGTCTCAAACTTGTAGGTCGTCATATCTCTCTCCTGAACGCCGTGCTCGCCCCTGTGCCAGAACAGAACACCGGCCATGTCTCACGGGCAAGACCTACAGAGTCGGCGCCAACATGCCGGCGAACCGCTCCTGGAATGCGTCTGTTTCGCAGCCCACCAAATCCCTCGAGACGCGAGAACTTCGTCTGAGGCGGGAAAGTTCGGCGGCGGCGTCAAGATTCATGCGGCGGCTTTGCGCGCGTCAGTACGGCTCGCGAACGAGAGGATTTCGGACCCTATGCGGGGCGCGAGGGGGCGCCTCGCGCCGTTGCGCCGCGGGGGCGACGCCCTATTTGAGCGCGGCCGTCGTCGAGGCCAGCACGTCCTTCACCATCGAGGAGGCGACCTGCGGCATGATGCCATCGAATGTGGTGGCGCCCTTGATCTGCGACGTATCGATCCCCTGGCCCGCGAGGCCGCCTTCGTAGCCCTTGGCTTTCAGGGCGAAGTCAGCCGCCGCGAGGGTCTGATCGCCAGCGTCGCCGATCGGGTCCTGGACGCCCCTCTTGAGCTCGCCGTTGATATCGACCCCAGGCGAGGTTTCCGAGGTGGTGTCGCCCAGTTCTTTGGGCTGCATCGCACGATCGACCTTGGCGCTCGCCAGGTTCCCGGAGCTCTCCATCATTTGACGCGTTTGCTCAGCGGTGGCCGGATCCGACTCCGACGCCTCTTGAGCGAAGGCGACACTCCCGGCGGCGAACGCGGAGATTCCGGCGAAAAGGGCGATGAGTGTCCGGCGCATGGCAAATCCTCCGAGCTTGGACGGGCGACCGTCATTAACCTGCGCGGGGCAGGAAAGGTTCGGTCGCCGAACCAATCTATTTTTCGTTGTGCGCACGGTGCGCCGACAGGTGAGAACATGCCACGATTAGCGCGGCCGAGCCTCAGGAATCGTCGGGCTGCGGGCTCAATTTCACCGGCCGCCCTGGACAGGGATATGCGTATCGAATGAGTGTCACAGTCTCGCCGCAGTGTCGCCGCACTCGCGAACCCGGCAGTACGGGAGGAGTCTAGCAAGACGGGATGCGCACGATCGGCGTCATCGCCCGTAAGGGGGGCTCAGGAAAGACGACGCTCGCCGTGCACCTGGCGATCGCGGCGCATCTGCGTGGCCGCAAGACGCTGCTGGCCGACGCGGACGCCCAGCGCTCGGCCTCGGAAGTCCTGCGCGGGCGCCAGGGCCCGGGCCCTGAATGGGTCGAGACCTCGGGCTCCAAACTCTTCACCGTCCAGATGGCCGCCGTCCGCAGCAACGTCGAGGCGATGGTCATCGACACCCCGGCGGTGCTGGAGGAGGAGGTGAGCCATTCCATCGTCGTCGCCGACCTGTCGCTGCTGGTGATCCGGCCGACGTTCCTCGACATCGCTGCGGCCCTGCGCACCGCCGAGGTGATCCGGCGGCTGCGCAAGCCCGGCCTGATCGTCCTCAACCAGGCCCCGCCGGCCCGCGAGGGCGTCGAGCCCCCGGCGGTGAAGCGCGCGCTGGAGGCGCTCATGCTGATGCGCCTGCCGGTGGCGCCGATGATCCTGCGTGCGCGCGCCAACTACCAGTCGGTGCTGGAGGCGGGCCGTTCGGTGGAGGAACTGGAGCCCTCCAACGCCGCGGCGCGCGAGATGGGCGCCCTGTGGGACTTCATCGAGCGCCTGGTCTATGGCCGCCGGACGGGCGAACGCACAGGCTCGGGGCCGTAGATCGGTCGCGCCGCCCGACGCGCTCGGGGTGGACTTTAGAAAGCTCAACCTTGAACGACGGGGGTCAGTCGTCTTCGCGCGCCCGCGCGGCGTTGTCGTAGATGTCCCTGGCGGCGGCTTCGGCCGCCGGGTCCAGCTGCCGGTCGCGGGTGTAGTAGCGCAGGGCCGCATAGGCCAGCGCCAGGCCCAGGACCATGGCGCCCACCACCTCCATCAGCGCCCACTGGGCGCCGCCGGCGCGGACGGTCACATCGCCGGCGAACGCCGCTGAGGGTTGGGCGACCGCCTCCAGGATGCCGCCGCCGGTCGAGATGGCGAAGGCGGAAAACCAGGCCAGGTTCAGGAGAAGGGCGACCCAGAGGAAGGCGACGCCGGGACCGGCCGGCGCGCGTTCGCGATCGTCGCCGGCGCGGGAGGGGGACGCAGCGCGCATGGGGTCGCTCCTGAGATCGTGAGCGGACGATTCGCCCGCTCCGGTTGAACTCCCGGTCCGGTGCGAGGTTCCCGCCTGGGCGGTCAGCGCGAGCATTGGCATTCCCCGTCGGGGCCGCTATCACGCTCGCCGTCTTTGCTGTACGAGCCGATGCGATGAGCGACTCGCCTCCCGACCGCCTGGCGGTCGACCCCACCAGCCCCTTCTACGACGCCGCGGCGCTCGAGCGCGGGGTCGGCGTCCGATTCAAGGGCGTCGATAAGAACAACGTCGACGAATATTGCGTCAGCGAGGGCTGGGTGCGGCTGGCGCTGCCGTCCCGCGACCGGCGCGGGAACAACATGACCATCAAGCTCAACGGCGACGTGGAGCCCTACTTCCGCGACTTGGTCTAAGGGCGGTTCAGGGCGTCGGAGGCGAGGATTCCGGCGCCGCGAGGGGATCGGGCTCGGCGTTCACCTGGAAGGCGGTTCCCGCCAGCTTGGCGCGCTGTTCCAGGGAGGCCGCGGTGGTTTCGCAGGCCGCCGGCAAGGTCCAGCTCATCCATTCCTGCGCCAGCCGCGCCTTGGAGACGTTGCCCGCGGCGGCCCAGATCGAGCGGCCCTTCTGCATGGCCACGGCGCCCTGGGCGTTGAGCGGCTTCAGGCTGGCCTTCTCCGCCGCCTCCATGGTCCGGGCGAAGGCCGCCAGCGATTTCTTCCCCTGCCGCTGCATCTGGTCGTAGACGGCTAGGTCGTCCGAGAGCTTGGAGCCGGGGCGGCGGTAGGTGGATTCGATACGGGTGACCTCCGGCATCACCTGGTCGTGCAGCTCCATGTAGCCGCGCAGCGTCCCGTAACACCAGGCCACCAGGCCGTAGTCGTCGGTCGGCGCGCCGGGCGGCCGCGCCGCGGCCTGTTGGGTGGGCGCGGCGGTCGCAGCGGCCGAGTCGTCGGCGGTCAGCAGGGCCAGGGCGAGGAGAAGTGCGGACATTCGATCACCATTGAGAGCGGCCGCGCCGCCGGTCGGCGGGCGGGCGAAGGCGTCCCGGCGCCCCGTTTAGCCGCGCCGCGGCTTCGGATCAAACCGATGCGCCGAAGCCGCCGCCGCCCGGGGTCTCGATCTCGACGACGTCGCCCGCCTCCACGGTGACGGAAAAGCAGCCGGGCAGGGTGCGTTCCACCCCGTCCGCCGAAATCAGCCGCTGGCGGCCCGTGGAGCCCGGCCCGCCGCCGGACAGCCCCTGCGGCGCATGCTCGCGCCGGGTGGAGAGCAGCGCGGCTTCCAGGGGCGCCAGGAACCTCAGGCGCCGCACGGTCCCGTCGCCGCCGCGCCGGGCGCCGGTCCCGCCCGACCCGTGGCGAACCTGGAACGCCTCCAGCCGCACCGGAAAGCGCCGCTCCAGGATCTCCGGGTCAGTGAGCCGCGAGTTGGTCATGTGGGTCTGCACGGCGCTCGCCCCATCGGCGCGCGCCGTGGCGCCGGCGCCGCCGCAGATGGTCTCGTAGTACTGCTGCTGCGCATCGCCGAAGGTGAAGTTGTTCATGCTCCCCCCGGCGTTCGCCGCCGCGCCCAGGGCAGCGTAGAGGGCGTCCACCACGTGCTGGCTGGTCTCCACGTTGCCGGCGACGACCGCCGCGCCGGGGCGCGGATCCAGCATCGACCCCGGGCGCGTGAGGATCCTCAGGGGCTCCAGGCAGCCGGCGTTCAACGGGATGTCGTCGTCGATCAGGGTCCGGAAGACGTAGAGCGCCGCGGCGTCGACGATCGCGGACGGGGCGTTGAAGTTGGAGCCGAGCTGGTCCGACGAGCCGGTGAAGTCCAGCACGGCCTCGCCGGCCCCGGCGTCCACCTGCGTGCGCACGATGATCTCGCCGCCGCCGTCCATGGGGATGCGGGCCGTCCCGTCCGCCAGCCGTCCGATCGCCCGGCGCACCGCCCGGGCGGCGTTCTGCTGCACGAAGCCCATGTAGCGGGCGATGGCCTCGCCGCCGTAGAGGCGGATCATCTCCATGACCGCCGCCGCGCCCGCCTGGCAGGAGGCGACCTGGGCCTTCAGGTCGGCCAGGTTGCGCTCCGGCGCCCGGGCGGGCCAGGGCCCGGCGGTCAAGGCCGCACGCGCCTGGCCCTCCAGGAACCGCCCCTCGCGCAGGATCGGCAGGGCGTCCAGCAGCACGCCTTCCTCCTCGATCGTCGTGGAGAAGGGCGGCATCGACCCCGGCTGCACCCCGCCCACGTCCGCATGGTGACCACGCGCCGCCACCCAGAAGGCGGGCGCGACCGAAGGCGGGACGAACACCGGCATGACCACGGTGATGTCGGGCAGGTGGGTGCCGCCGGCGTAGGGGTTGTTGAGGGCGAAGGCGTCGCCGGGCGCCACGCGCGGGTGACGCTCGCGCACCGCGCGGACGCTGGCGCCCATGGAGCCCAGGTGCACCGGCATGTGCGGGGCGTTGGCGACCAGGCCGCCGTCGGCGTCGAACAGGGCGCAGGAGAAGTCCAGCCGCTCCTTGATGTTCACCGACTGGGCGGTGCGCTCCAGCGCCGCTCCCATCGCCTCGGCGACCCCCATGAAGCGGCGGTTGAACAGCTCCAGGGTGACGGGGTCCGGCCTGTCGATGCCGATCGCCTCCCGCCGCGTCGCGCCCAGGCGCACGAGACGGATGAGGCCGCCGGGCTCGGCCGTGGCGCGCCAGCCCGCGGCCAGGGCGATCTGGGTGTCCGGCCGGATGATCAGCGCCGGACCGTCGCAGACCGTGAGCTCGGCGGCGGCGATGACTCTTTCCTCCCCTGTCGCGAAGACGACGGGGGAGGGGGACCACCCGCTGAAAAGCGGGTGGTGGAGGGGGCGCGGGTTCTGCGTTGCGTTGGCCGCCCCCTCCGTCACGCCCTCTTCGGGGCGCGCCACGTCCCCCGTCCTCTTCGGGACAGGGGAGGAAAGCGATTGCGCCTCGGCCTGCACCGCGGCGATGCGGATTTCGCGGTCGGGCTCGATGAAGCCGAACAGCCTGCGGTGGGCGGCCTCGAAGCCGTCGCGCACCGCGGCCGGCTCGCCGAGCGGAACCGGCAGCTCGGCGTCGGCGCCGTCGTAGCGCAGCAGCAGGTCCAGGCGGACCGAGCCGGCCTCGGCGCCCTGGTCGGCCAGGGCGGTGCGGGCCTCGGCCTCCAACTCACTCAGACGCTCCCGCGCGCGGGTGAGACCGCTCGCATCCAGGGGCGCATCGAGGCCGGACTGGCGCAGGCTCGCCATGTCCGCCTGGCCGATGCCGTAGGCCGAGAGCACGCTCGCATATCTGGGGCAGAGGACTTCGCCGACGCCCAGCGCCTCAGCCACCTGGCAGGCGACCTGGCCCGCCGCCCCGCCGAAGGCCACCAGCGCGTGGCCGCGCGGGTCGAAGCCGCGTTCGGTGGAGATCCGGCGGATCGCCTGGGCCATCTGCTCCACGGCCACGGCGACGAAGCCCTCCGCGGCGGCCTCGGGGCTCTGCGCGCCCATGGCCCGGGCCAGTTCGGCCAGGCGCGCGCGGGCGGCGGCGGCGTCCAGCGGCGCATCGCCCGTGGGCCCGAAGATCGCCGGAAAGCTCGCCGGGTCCAGCCGGCCCAGCACCAGGTTGGCGTCGGTCACCGTGGCCGGGCCGCCGCGGCCGTAGCAGGCAGGGCCGGGATCGGCGCCGGCGCTGGCCGGGCCGGCGCGGGCGCGCAGGCCGTCGAAGGCCAGGATCGAGCCGCCGCCCGACGCGACGGTCTCCACGTCCAGCATGGGGCTGCGCAGGCGCACGCCGGCCACCCGCGCCTGGGCGCGCCGCTCCAGCACGCCGGCGTAGCGGCAGACATCCGTTGAGGTGCCGCCCATGTCGAAGCCCAGGACCGCGCTTGCGCCCGCCGTCTCCGCCGTGCGTGCGGTCCCCACCACGCCGCCGGCGGGGCCGGAGACCACCGCATCGCGGCCGCGAAACGCCTCGGCCCGCACGAGGCCGCCGGCCGAGGTCATGAAGTAGAGCGGCGCGCCGTCCACGGCCGCCGCCACCTGCGAGACATAGGCCTGCAGCACCGGCGTGAGGTAGGCGTCGGCCACCGTGGTCTCGGCCCGGGGCAGGAAGCGGGGCAGGGGAGAGACCTCCGAGCCCAGGGCGATGAACTTGAACCCCGCCGCCCGCGCCAGGGCCGCGGCCCGCTGCTCGTGCGCGGGATTGAGGTCGGCGTGCAGGAAGGCGATCGCCGCCGAGGTGAAGCCTGCGGCCACGGCTTCGCACAGGCGCGCCGCCAGCCCCGCCTCGTCCAGGACCCGCACCACCGACCCGTCCGCGGCCAGCCGCTCGTCGGCCTCCGCCACGCCGGCGTAGAGCGGCGGCGGCCGGACGATGTCGAGGGCGAACAGGTCGGGGCGGGACTGGTCGCCAATCACCAGGGCGTCGGCGAACCCCCTGGTGGTCACGAACAGGGTCTTCGCGCCGCGCCGCTCCAGGAGGGCGTTGGTGGCCACCGTGGTGCCCATCTTGATCGTCGCCACGTCCGCGGCCGGAAACGGCGCGCCGGCGGGAACGCCCATCAGGCGGCGCATCGCCTCCACGGCGGCGTCCTGGTAGGCGCGAGAGGCGGAGAGCAGCTTGGCCGTGATTTCGCGGCCGTCGGGGGCCTGTCCGATCACGTCGGTGAAGGTGCCGCCGCGGTCGATCCAGAAGCTCCAGCGCCTGCCCAAGCGGTGACCTTTCGAGAAGCCATTACCGATCGTTAACGGCGCGCCGGTTGTCATGGGCGCGCCACAGTTCTAAGGCTTCCCGTACTCCCATGAGCTTCTGGCGCAACATCGCAGGGCTCGCAGTCCGCGGCGTCGATGAAGCGGAATGCGACGAGTGTCCCGCCGGGCTGCCCGGCGCGGACCCCGCCTTCTCGACTGCGGTCACGGCGCTGGGCGCCAAGCTCGCCAAGGCCGACGGCCAAGCGCACGCCACGGAATACGACGTCTTTTCCGGCATCTTCCGCCCCGACGAGGGCTCGCAGAACAATGTGCGGCGCCTTTACCAGCTCGCCCGCCAGACGACCCGCGGATTCGAAAGCTACGCGCGCCGGCTCGCCAAGCGCTACCGCGGCTGCCCGCAGCTGCTGGAAGACGTGGTCGACGGCCTGTTCCACATCGCCGCCGCCGACGGCGTGGTGACGGGCGACGAGATCGCCTACCTCGCCCGGGTTAGCGAGCTGTTCGGCCACTCGCCGCTGACGTTCCGGCGCATCAAGGCCACCCACCTGGGGGCCGGGGCGGACGATCCCTACGTGATCCTGGGCGTGGCGCCCGATGCGCCCGACGCCATGGTGCGAGGGGCCTGGAGGGCGGCGCTCACGCAGGCCCACCCCGACCGGGCGAGGTCCCGTGGCCTGCCGCGGGAATATGTGGAAGTGGCCGAGGCCAAGGCCGCGGCGATCAACGCCGCCTTCGACGAAGTGACCCGCGAGCGGCGCGCCCTGGCCCTCGTCGGGGCGATCTGAGGCGGAATTCCGACGTTACAAGCTCGACATAAGGTTGACGTCCGGCGTCTGCGGGACGACATATTCCGTTTACGCTCTTCGGATCGCCGACGAGGACGATGATGGTCAGAGAATTCGCGGCACGCCACGGGACGGCGCTTCGCAGCTTCGCCGCGATCGGCGGCGCCCTGGCGACGGCCGCCGCCGTGGCTGTCGGCGCCGTGCTGGCGGTGTTCTTCGCCGCCACCGTCCTGGTCATCGCCCTGATGTCCTCGGCCCTTCTCTACCTCGCCAGCATCGCCACCCGCGCCCGCCGCACCGCCCGCGCCCGCCGGCGCGACGACGGCCTGATCGAAGCCCGCCACCTGGGCGGCCACCATTGGGTGGCCTACGGCTGGAACGAATAGTCGTAACGCCCGGGCGCTTGCCCCATTCCATCCGCGCCCCTACGGTCCGCCGCAACAACGGGAGGACGATATGATCGCGATCGTGGCGACCCTGCGCGTGCAGGACGGCAAGGGCCCCGACCTGGAGGCGCTGTTCCGCGACCTGATGGCCAAGGTGCGCGCCAACGAGCCCGGCAATTTGGCCTACCAGCTCGCCAAGAGCCGCACCGAGGCCAACACCTACAAGGTGCTCGAGCTCTACAAGGACGAGGCCGGCCTGGAGGCGCACCGCGCCAGCGCCCACTTCAAGGCCGCCGGCCCCAGCTTCGGGCCCATCCTCGCCGGCCGTCCGGACATCGAGTACCTCGACGCGATCGTCTAGAGCGCGTTCCGCAAAAGTGGATCCCGGTTTTGCGATTGGAACGTGCTCAAACTTTGGAATTTAGAGCACGATTCAGAGATCAGGAGATTCCGCCTGATCTCATCGTGCTCTAGCGCCGCTCCAGCACCTTGTGGGTGAAGGCGAACTCATCGCCCTCGCCGGCGGGGTAGGCGGTTTCGCGCACCGTGACCCAACGGCTTTCGTCGAAGGGCTCCAGCGTGACGTCGCCCTCCACGTCGGCGTCCACCTCGGTCAGGTATATGCGCCGCGCCTTCGGCAGGGCCAGGGCGAACAGCGAGGCGCCGCCGATCACGCAGACCTCGGTCTGGCCATCGTCCTCGGCCTGCTCGCGGGCGATGCCCACCGCTTCGGCGAAATCCTCGCAGACGATGCAGGTCCTGGGTTCGAAGGAGCCGTCGCGCGAGAGCACGATGTTGGTGCGCCCCACCAGCGGCCGCTTGGGCAGGCTCTCCCAGGTCTTGCGGCCCATGATCACCGGCTTGCCCATGGTCTCGGCGCGGAAGATCGCGAGATCCGACTTCAGCCGCCAGGGCAGCTTGCCGTCTCGGCCGATGACGCCGTTGCGGGCGCGCGCGATCGGGCCGGCGGTCAGGATCACGGAGGACATGATGAGTCTCTAGCGTGGGTGGCGGGTCCGCGCCAAGGCCGTCAGACCGCGATCGGGGCCCCGATCTTCGGGTGCGGGCGGTAGCCCTCGATCGCCACGTCCTCATAGTCGAAGTCGAACAGGTCGCGCTTGGCGGCCAGGCGCACCGTCGGCAGGGGGCGCGGCTCGCGGGAGAGCTGCAGCTTCGCCTGGTCGACGTGGTTCAGGTAGAGGTGCGCGTCGCCCAGGGTGTGGACGAACTCGCCGGGCTGCAGGCCGGTGACCTGCGCCATCATCAGGGTCAGCAGGGCGTAGCTGGCGATATTGAACGGCACGCCCAGGAAAACGTCCGCCGAGCGCTGGTAGAGCTGGCAGGAGAGCCGGCCGTCCGCCACGAAGAACTGGAACAGGCAATGGCAGGGGGGCAGAGCCATGTCGTCCACCTCGGCCGGGTTCCAGGCCGAGACGATGTGGCGGCGGCTGTAGGGGTTGGTCTTCAGCGTCTCGACCACATTGGCGATCTGGTCGATCACCCGCCCGTCCGGCGCGGCCCAGGAGCGCCACTGGCGGCCATAGACCGGCCCCAGCTCGCCCGCCTCATCCGCCCACTCGTCCCAGATGCGCACGCCGCGCTCCTGCAGCCAGCGCACATTGGTGTCGCCGCGCAGGAACCACAGCAGCTCCAGGACGATGGAGCGGCGGTGCAGCCCCTTGGTGGTCAGCAGCGGGAAACCGCGGGCCAGGTCGAATCGCATCTGCCGGCCGAACACGCCCAGCGTGCCCACGCCGGTGCGGTCGCCGCGCTTGGCGCCGTTCTGCAGGATCTCTTCCAGCAGGGCCAGGTATTGCCGTTCAGGATGCTCAGCCTGCTCGGCGACGGTCTCGGCAAGGGCGACGTGGGCGTTCATCGAAGGGTCCGCAGGACTCAGGAGCGAATCACACCTCAAGAGTCGGCCTTTTAGGTGAACGCGCAAAGTGCGCGAATGCGCCCGCGGGCGACTTGTCCCCGTGAAAAAGGGCGATCCTGTGGATCGCCGCAGTTTCAGCCCGCAAACCCGCCTTCGTCCAGGAACGCCTGTTCCTGCGCGGTCGTGGCGCGTCCGAGCATCGGATTGCGATGCGGGAAGCGCCCGAAGCGGACGATGAGGTCGCGGTGGATCTTCGCCCATTTGAGGTTGTCGACATTTCCGGTCTCCTCGGCCAGGCGCTCGCAAAGCGCGACGCCGGCCTCCTGGTCGCGGAGATCCTCGGAGTGTTGGAAAGGCAGATAGAAGAATGGGCGAAGCAGCGGCTCGGTCGCCCGGTCGAAGCCCTCGGCGACGGCGGCGCGCGCGATGGCGCGGGCCTTGGGATCGGTGGCGAAGGCGTGGGCCGAGCGGCGGTAGAGGTTGCGCGGAAACTGGTCCAGCAGGATCAGCAGCGCCAGCGCGCCCTCCGCGCTGGCCGTCCAGGCGTCGTATGAGCCGCGGGCCGCGGCATGATGGACGGCCTCGTACTTCAGCCGGATCGCCTCGTCGAAGGCGCGCTTGGCGGCGAACCACTGGGCAGGCCCGGCGGCGCGCCAGAAGCCGATGACATCCTGCGGTATGGCGGCCAAGGCTCGTATTCTCCAGTTCGCCGCCTATGTCGGAGAAACCCGCCCGTCGTTCAACCGCGGTTCAGCCATGGTGACGCATTCCTTAACATGAGGGCGTTTCGCGGCCGGCGATCCGGCCGAAGGTTGAATGTGATGAAGAAGTTCATGACCGGGGCGCTGACGCTGGTTCTGCTGGCCTCGACCGCTGCGGCGTCGGCCCAGGACGGCCGGCGCGGCGATCGCGGCGGCGACGGTCCCCGCGGCGACCGCGCTCGCTACGGCGCCGTGATTAACTCCCCGCAAGCGCCACCCACGCCGCAGGCGGCTCCCCAGGCCGCGCCGGCGCAAGGCGACGGTGGGCGTCGTTGGCGCGGCGACGGCGCCCGTGGCGACGGGAACCGTGGCGGCGGCGATGCGAACCGCGCGGTCGAGCGCAACCGCAACTGGGACGGAAACCGCGACGCCAACCGCGCCGTCGAGGGAAACCGCCGCTGGGATGGGAACCGGGACGGCGTGCGAGATCCGAACCGCAACGTCGAGCGGCGGCGCGACGGGGACGGGCGCAATCCCAACTGGGACGGGCGGCGCGGGGACGGCCAGCGCAACTGGAACAACGGGCGCAACTGGAACGGCGACCGGCGCGCCGAGCGCCCGCGCTATGATCGCCGCTACTATCCGCCGGTGTACCATTCGCAGCGCCGCTTCCGCGGCCCGGTCTACCGCGCGCCCTACGGCTTCTATTCGCGCAGCTGGGTGTTCGGCGACGTCATCCCGCGTGGCTGGTATGGCGACGAGTACCGGCTCTACGACTGGTTCGACTATGGCCTGCCGATCCCGCCGATGGGCTACGACTGGATCCGCGTCGGCGACGACGCCGTCCTGATCGACACCTTCACCGGCCGGGTCGTTCAGGTCGTCTACGACCTGTTCTGGTAGGTGTTCAGCGCGAGGGCGGTCTGAACGCCGGGTGGTCGTCGAGCACGCCCGCCACCGTGTGCTTCAGGCCTTCCGACGTGATGCGATAGAACCGCCGGCGCGGCCGGCCCAGGTGCTTCGGGTCGCCCTCTTCCCATCGGCTCTGCAGCCATCCGGCCTTGTCGAGGTCGTGCAGGGCCATGTAGACGCCGCCGTTGGTGAGGTCGGCGTCCCGGGCGATATCCGCGCCGCAGAGCTCGGCGCCGGGGGCGACCGCGAGCGCGACGAGCAACCTCAGCCGCAGGGGCGTCATGCCGAAGGCTCGCGGCATGCTGGCAAGTCCTTGGCGCAGGGCGCTCGAGCCGGTCTTCCCGAACCGGCTCCGCCGACTGCGTGGGTCACACCCCCCACGGGATTTGCTCGGCGCAGGCTAGCGGACGACAGCGGCGGCGCGAACCCCCGCCATCGCCCGACAGTGTCGGCCTGGCCTAGAACGTGGCCTTCAGCGTGGCCACCAGCCGGTCGCCGGCGAAGGTCTTGGTGTAGAAGTGGGTCGCCTTCTGCGAGGTGTCCCAGTACCGCAGGTCGACGGAGAGGTGGTCGGTGACCGGATATCCGACGCCCAGGTTCCAGGTGGTGTAGCTGCTGATGCCCGCCTTCGACTTCTCGAGGTCCTGGTAGCCGAGCGCGCCGGAGATGGAGGCCTTGGTGGCCAGGGTATAGGCGGCGTTCACCTCGTAGTACTCGGCGTTGCCGACCTTGCCGAAGAATTCCGGCGAATAGTAGAAGGCGGCGCCGATGGTGGCCGGGCCCATCGCGTGGCTCGCCAGGACCTTGCCTTCCCAGTAGTCGTAGTGGGCGACCTTCGGCGAGTCCGTGTAGCCGTAGCGGATGACGCCCACATCGAGGTTCACCGGACCCAGCACCGGGCGGACGCCGGCGTAGAGGTCGTACTCGATCTTGGTCTTGTTGCTGGGGTCGCCGGCCGTGGCGCCGAAGTTCACGTTCGAGAGCCAGGTTCCGGCGTAGAACATGCCCGCCGTGACATCGACCCCGCCCTGGGCGGCGGCGTCGCCGCTGGTCTGGCTCAGGCCGCGGAACAGGTAATCGTTGGTCACCGCGGCGTTGAAGGCGACGGTCGGCCCCGACGGCGCGTCGTCGGCCCAGGCCTGACCAGCCGTCAGCGCCACGGCTGTCCCGGCGGCCAGCCAGAGAGCAAATTTTCGCATCAGATATCCCCTTACCGGTCGTGACCGGGATGAACGCCGGCGTGATCACCGTGCGCCTGGGCAGGGTTCTGGCGACGAGAGGGCGATCAAGGATCGCGGGCCGGCGAGGGGCGCAGCCACTGGCGACGCCCGATTTTTAAGCGCCTGGAAGGAGGGCTCCGGAGAAGTGACGACGGAACGGCGAAGGCTTAGGTAGGGGGCCGCCCGCAGCGCAGGCTTCGCCCTGTTGCGGAAGCCGAGGTCGCCTCAGGCCGCGTCGAGGCCGATGTCCAGGACGTTGGCCGAGTGGGTGAGGGCGCCCACGCTGATCACGTCGACGCCGGTGGCGGCGATGGCGGCGACGGTCTCCAGGTTGACGCCGCCGGAAGCCTCCAGCGCCGCCCGCCCGCCGGCGCGCGCCACCGCGGTGCGAAGATCGGCCAGGCTGAAGTTGTCCAGCATCACCACGTCGGGCCCGTGCGCCAGGGCCTCCTCCAGCTGGTCCAGCCCGTCCACCTCCACCTCCACCTTCATCAGGTGGCCGGCGGCGGCCCGCGCCCGGCGGACGGCCTCGCCGACCCCGCCGCAGGCGGCGATGTGGTTGTCCTTGATGAGGATGGCGTCGTCGAGCCCGAAGCGGTGGTTGACCCCGCCGCCGCAGCGCACCGCGTACTTCTCCAGATGGCGCAGGCCGGGCGTGGTCTTGCGGGTGTCGACGATCTTCGCCTTCGTCCCCGCGACCGCATCGACATAGGCCCGTGTCAGGGTGGCCACGCCCGAGAGCCGGCCCAGGAGGTTCAGGGCGGTGCGCTCGGCCGACAGCAGCGCGCGGGCGTTGGCCGTCACCTGGACCACCGGCTGGCCGGCGGAAACGGCCTCGCCGTCGGCGACCAGGGCGACGAACGCCGCGTCGGGGTCCAGCTCCAGGATCGCCAGCCGGGCGCAGGCGAGGCCCGCGATGACGCCCGGCTTGCGGACCCCGAAGCTCGCCTTCAGCACGGCGTCGGCGTCGATGCAGGCCTGGGCGGTGACGTCGCCCGCCCGGCCCAGGTCTTCGGCCAGAGCCGCGCGCACCGTGGGCGCGATCAGCAGGTCCGGAAGCGGCGCGATCATTCGGCGGCGATGCGGCAGGGCGTGTCGACCTCGGCGAAGGTGACGAAGGTGCGCCGGGGCTCGGCGTCCTGTCGCGGCGGGGCGTCGGCGCGGAAGTGGGCGCCGCGGCTCTCCCGGCGGGCCAGGGCGCAGGCGGCGATCAGCCGGGCGGCGACCAGCGCAGCGCTGCGGCCATGGGCGGCCTCCAGCGCGTCGATCCGGCAGACCAGGCGGCTCAGCCCGTCGGCGTCGCGCACCACGCCCGCATCGCGGCTCATGGCCTGGCGAAGCTCCGCCAGCGCCGCCGCGGGAAGGTCCGGGAGGACCGCCGCGCGCACCGCCGCCGTGTCCGGATCAGCTTCCCGCGCGGCGGCGAGGCCGGCGCGGGTCCCGAACACCGCCGCTTCCAGCAGCGAGTTGGAGGCCAGGCGGTTGGCGCCGTGCACCCCGGTCGAGGCGCACTCGCCGGCGGCGTAAAGGCCGGGCAGGGAGGTGCGGCCCTCCGCGTCGGTGACGATCCCGCCCATGTGGTAGTGGCAGGCGGGCGCCACCGGGATCGGCTCGCGGCGCGGGTCGACGCCGCCCGACAGGCAGGCGGCGAAGACCCCCGGGAACTCGTCCGGGAAGTGCTCGCCCACCGCCTCGCGGGCGTCGAGGAAGGCGCCGCGCCCGGCCGCGCGCTCGGCGTGGATGGCGCGGGCCACCACGTCGCGCGGGGCGAGCTCGGCCTGCGCATGATAGTCCGCCATGAACGCCCGGCCCTCGCGGTCGATCAGCTTCGCGCCTTCGCCGCGCAGGGCCTCGGTGGCCAGCGGCGCCGGGTCGCGGCCGATGTCGATGGCCGTGGGGTGGAACTGCACGAATTCGGGGTCGGCGATCAGGGCGCCGGCCAGCGCCGCCAGGCCCAGGCCCTCGCCCTTCAGTTCGGCGGGGGTGGTGGTCACCCCATAGAGGCCGCCGATGCCGCCGGTGGCCAGGATCACGGCCGCGGCGGTGATCTCCACCAGGGCGCCGTCGCGCTCGGCGACGACGCCGCGCACCCGCCCGTCGCGGTCCCGCAGCAGGCCGCGCAGGCGCATCCCCGAACGGACCTCGACGTGGCGGGCGGCCAGCGCGGCGCGGGCCACGGCCTCCATGATCGCGCGGCCGGCCTGGTCGCCCTTCACCCTGGCGACCCGGGCGCGGCTGTGCGCCGCCTCCAGGCTCTGGGCGAAGCCGCCCTCCGCGTCGTGGTCGAAGGGCGCGCCCAGGGCCGCCAGCCGGCGCACGGCGTCCGGGCCCTCCGTGGCCAGCAGCCCGGCCATGCCGGCGTCCACCAGCCCAGCGCCGGCGGCCACCGTATCGGCGGCGTGCAGCGCCGGGGCGTCGTCGGCCGAGAGCGCCGCCGCCATGCCGCCCTGCGCCCAGGCCGAGGAACAGCCGTGGTTCAGCGGCGCGCCGGTCAGCACCAGCGCCTTGCGCGGCGCGGCCGCCAGCGCCGCCGAAAGGCCGGCCAAGCCTGCGCCCACGATCAGGACGCCGTCGTGTCGGATGCGGTCAACCATGGGCGCACACCTCGTCGAGGGCCTGGACGTGGCGCCTCAGCGACGCCGCGTCGAAACAGCAGAAGACGACCTGTTCGATACGCGGCTCCGTAGCCAGCACATCTGCGACGGTCGCCACGGCGATGTGCGCCGCGCGCTCCGGCGGAAACTGGTAGACGCCGGTGGAGATCGCGGGAAAGGCGAGGGTGGCGACGCCGTTCTCCACCGCCACCTCCAGGCTGCGGCGATAGCAGCTCGCCAGCAGAGCCTCCTCGTTCGCTCCGCCGCCGCGCCAGACCGGACCCACGGTGTGGATCACATGGCGGGCCGGCAGGTTGAAGCCGGGGCTGATCCTGGCCTCGCCGGTGGGGCAGCCGCCCAGGCCGCGGCAATAGGCGAGCAGCCCAGGACCCGCGGCCCGATGGATCGCCCCGTCCACGCCGCCGCCGCCCAGCAGGCTGGCGTTGGCCGCGTTGACGATGGCGTCCAGCGCGAGCCGGGTGATGTCGCCCTGGACGACCGCAGTCCGGCTGCGGACCGGGTCGTGGGCCGGCGCGGGGGCCGGCATCAGATCAGCTCCACATCCACGTGGTGGCGCGCCTTGACGAGGTCGTAGCGGGCGGCCGTGCGCGGCGGGGGCAGGTCGATCATCCGCTGCACCGCCAGCCGCGCCCGCTCGGCGATGGCGGGGTCCACCGTCACTTCGTGGCGGTCGTGCAGCAGCGACTCGTAGATGTTCTCCAGGGTGATCCGCTTCATGTGCGGGCAGAGGTTGCAGGGCCGCACGAACTCGGTCTCCGGCGCGTCGCCGGCCACATTGTCGGCCATGGAGCACTCGGTGATCAGCACCACCTGCTTCGGCTTGCGCGTCAGCACATAGTCGTTCATCGCCGCGGTCGAGCCGGTGAAGTCCGACACCTCGATGACGTCGGTGGGGCATTCCGGGTGCGCCAGGATCTCGGCGTTCGGATAGGCGGCCCGCAGCTCCAGGATGTCGTCGCGGGTGAAGCGCTCATGCACCTCGCAGCGGCCCTTCCAGGCGATGATTTTCACCGCGGTCTGGCGGGCGACGTTGCGGGCCAGGAACTCGTCGGGGATCAGGATCACCCGGTCGGTCCCCCACAGCCGCGCGGCCTCCTCCACCACCTGCACCGCATTGGCGCTGGTGCAGCAGATGTCGGTCTCGGCCTTCACGTCGGCGGTGGTGTTGACGTAGGTCACCACCGGCACGCCCGGATAGCGCTGCTTGATCAGCCGCACGTCCGCCCCGGTGATCGACGAGGCCAGGCTGCAGCCGGCCCGCAGGTCGGGGATCAGCACCTTCTTGTCGGGCGAGAGGATCTTCGAGGTCTCGGCCATGAAGTGGACACCCGCCTGCACGATCACGGCGGCGTCCGACTTGGCGGCCTCCTTGGCCAGGCCCAGGCTGTCGCCGACATAGTCGCCGACCCCGTGGAAGATCTCCGGCGTCATGTAGTTGTGCGCCAGGATCACCGCGTTCTTTTCGCGCTTCAGGCGGTTGATCTCGGCGATCAGGGGCGCATGCAGGCGCCATTCGAACGGCGTGACCTGGCGCTTCACTTTCTCCCACGCGGGGGCGAGCTGCCGCTCGATCTCCGGCGTGAACGCCAACTGGAATCCGTCGGCCATGTCGACCCCTCCCTTATGCTCAATTTGAGCATTTTATGGGCCTCAAAAAACGCCGCGGGCGAATGGGGCCCTGTCGGCGCCGGTTGTTATGCTCAGTTCGAGCAAAACCTCCGATCCGCTATATAGACCCCCGTTCCCCCGGTGCCAAGGGGATTCTCCGAATCATCCGGTCACGCTGTTTCCGGGGCGTGCGCCCGGGCCGCGTGGATCGCCCGGCTGAGGGCCTCGGTGGTGTAGGGCTTGCGCAGCAGCGGCCAGGGCGCGCTGTCGGCGCTGGCCAGCGCATCGCCGGTGTAGCCGGACGAGAGGATGATGGGCAGGCCGGGGCGGATGTCGGTGGCGGCCCGGGCGAGGTCCACGCCGCTCAGGCCGCCGGGCATGACGAGGTCGGTGAGCACCAGGTCGACGTCCGGACTGCGGCGCAGCAGTTCCAGGGCCGGCTCGGCGGCGTCGGCCCGGCGGACCGTATGGCCCAGCTCCCGCAGCATGTCGCTGACCATGTCGGCCACGTCGGCGTCGTCCTCCACCAGCAGGATGGTCAGGGCCGGGCCGGAGAGACCCGACGCCGGGGCGGCCTCCGGCGCGGCGGGGGCGGTCTCCGTCGACAGGGGCAGGTAGATCCGCACGGTGCAGCCCTTGTCCGGGGCGCTGTCCACGGCCACGCCGCCGCCGCTCTGGCGCGCGAAGCCATAGACCTGGGACAGGCCCAGGCCCGTGCCCTTGCCGACTTCCTTGGTGGTGAAGAAGGGCTCGAACACGCGGGCCAGGGTGTCGGCGTCCATGCCGACCCCGGTGTCGTGCACCGTCACCCGCACATAGTCGCCGGGCGCGGTCTCCTCGACCTGGCCGGCCGTCAACCTCACCACGGCGCTCTCGACGCGGATCGCCCCGCCGCTGGAGGTGGCGTCGCGGGCGTTGACCACCAGGTTCAGCACCGCCGCCTCGAACTGGGCCGGGTCGATCAGGCCCGCCGCGCCGTGGCCGCCCAGGGACAGGGAAAAGCTCACCGCCTCGCCCACCGCCCGCCGCAACAGCGGCTCGGCCTCGGTCAGCAGGCCGTCGATGCGCACCAGCTCGGGCTTCAGCGCCTGGCGGCGAGAGAAGGCCAGGAGCTGGTGGGTCAGGCGCTCGCCGCGCCGGGCCGCGCCCAGGGCCGCCTCCAGCATCCGCTCGCGCCGCACCTCGTCGTTGGGATGGCGTCGGATCAGCTCCAACGCCCCGGTGATCACCATCAGCAGGTTGTTGAAGTCGTGCGCCACCCCGCCGGTGAGCTGGCCCACCGCCTCCAGCTTCTGGGCGCGCATCAAGGCGGCCTCCGCCTCGTCGCGCTCGGCCAGCGCCGCCTGCACCCGCTCGGCCAGCAGTTCGTTGATATGCTTCAGGTCGTCCTCCGCCCGCCGGGCGTCGGTGATGTCGAAGCCGATGCCGATGAAGCCCTCGAAGCGGCCGTCGGGGGCGTAGCGCGGCTGCGAGAAGGACCGGATCCAGCGATACTCCCCGTCCACGCGGCGGTAGCGCGCCTCCAGGATGAACAGCCGGCGCGAGGCCTCGCCCGCCACCTGCTCCCCCAGCACCCGGTCGAGGTCGTCGGGATGCAGGCGCTTGCGCCAGTCGAACTCCAGCGCCGCCTCGTAGCCTTCGCCGAGGTAGTCCACATAGGCCTGGTTGGCGAAGGCGCGCCGGCCGTCCGCCTGGGTCACCCACATCAGCACCGGGGCGCTGTCGGCCAGGGCCCTGAACCGCGCTTCGCTCTCGCGCACCTGCAGGTCGGCCAGCATCCGCTCGGTGACGTCGATATTGACCCCCAGCACCCGCGTGACCGTCCCGTCCGGACCCCATTGCACTTCGCCGCGCGACAGGGACCAGCGGATCGAGCCGTCGGGCCGGACGATCCGGTACTCCGTCGGGGTCATCACCCCGTCGCGGATGGCGCGCAGGTTGCCCTGGCGGACGATCTCGCGATCCTCGGGATGCACGACGGCCATGAAGTCGCGCACGTCCGACCGCTCGCTGACCGGCAGGCCGAGATTGCGGTAGAGGCCCGGCGACCAGTGGCCCTCGCCGGTGACCACGTCATAGTCCCACAGCCCCACATGCCCGGCTTCCTGGGCCATCAGCAGGCGCGCCTCGGATTCGGCCAGGGCGTCGCGGATGGCCTGCTGCCCCGCTTGCGTCTCCTCCAGCCGCAAGAGGGTCTCCCGCAGGGCGCCGGCGACCCAGATCGTCGCCGCCGAGGACACGGTGTAGACGCCGAAGCCGAGCCATCCGGCCCCGTCGGCGGGCGGGCCTTGGCGCAGCGCCAGGCCCAGGCCCACGGCCAGGATCGCGAAACCCCAGCGCTGGCCCGCCGCCAGGGTGGTGACGATGAATGCGGGAAAGTAGGTCGACGACAGGCCGAGCGCGTTGTCGAGGCCCAGCACCAGCAGCCGCAGGCCCATCGCCACGCCCATGGCGGCCGTGGCGACCGCCAGCCCCCACAGGAATGGCGGCGAACGGCGCGGCCTGAACCGCAACGGCCATTCGACGGACGTCATCGGCGAGTGCTCCGAGTCAGGGCGCCGAGTAACGGGCGAGGGAGGGGCGGAATCATGGCTGCGCTGGCGAAGCTGCGCAACTGGGGATATCCCCATCGGCCGATGGACGCCCTACATGCGCTATTGACGCCGTCGTCGGGAGCCGCCGCCATCTTTGTTCCGATCCTTCGCAAGTGCTGGACGCGCCGTGGGCGGACGGCGACGCTGGCGGCCCTGTTCCTGGCCGGCTGTGCGGCCCCCGCGCAGGCGCCCCGCAGCGTGGCGGCTCGGGGCCTGGCCGAGGCGGACCTGCAGGCGACGGCCGCCAGGATGGACCCGGCTATGCGGGCGCTCGCCCGCCGGCACGACGCCGGGCGGCGCGCGCCCGACCTCTGGGGCCGGCCCGTCGGCTGGGGAAACCTCGACGTCGCCGCCATCCCGGACCTGGGGTTCAGCCGCGCCAGCGCGCAGACCGCCCAGGAGGTCAATGCGCTGCGCCCGTTCGCCCGCCTGCCGATCCGGCCCATGCGGCCGTTCGTGCTGGCCGCCGACGGCGAGGATCGCTCACGCGCCCTGCAGTGCCTGACCCAGGCAGTCTATTACGAGGCCGCCCGCGAACCGACCAAGGGCCAGGAGGCGGTCGCCCAGGTGGTGCTGAACCGCCTGCGCCACCCGGCCTATCCGAAATCGGTCTGCGGCGTGGTCTACCAGGGCTCGGCCCGGGCCACCGGCTGCCAGTTCACCTTCACCTGCGACGGGGCGCTGAAGTGGGCGCCCGAGCCTGCTCTATGGGCCCGCGCGCAGACCGTGGCCCGCCAGGCGCTGGCGGGCTTCGTCCTGAAGGACGTGGGCTCGGCCACCCACTATCACGCCAACTATGTCGCCCCCTACTGGGCGCCCACTCTGGTGAAGATGAGCCAGGTCGGGGCACACATCTTCTACCGCTGGACCGGCCCCTGGGGCGAGCCGCCGGCCTTCATCGGCCGCTACGCCGGCGGCGAGGCGCGCCTGACCCAGGCGATCCTGCAGGGCGGCGACAGCCGCACGGACCTGACGCCGGAGGCCGACGGCCTACCGGGGGGCCGGACGATCACCCTGGCGGTGGCCGGGGAGGTGCGGACCTACACCGTCAAGGACCCGCGCACCCCCGACGGGACCCGTACGCGGGTGCTGGGCACGATCTACGCCCCCCGGCGCCAGCCGACCCCGGAGGAGGTGCGCTCCATCAACGCCTCGCTGGCGGTGATGGAGGCGGGGTTCGGCGATGCGGAGGCTACGCCGCCGGTCGCCGGCCCCACGGGCGCCGCGCCGTGACCGACGAGCCGGTCTTCGCCCTGGGCCCGGTGGGGCAGATCGCCATGGCGGTGGCCGACCTCGGGCGGGCGGAGGTCTTCTACGGCGAGGTCCTCGGCCTGCGGCGGCTGTTCGGCTCGGACGGGGAGGCGGCCTATGACTGCGGCGAGGTCCGGCTGCTCCTGCAGCAGCGGGCGGACTCCGGCGCGGTGCGCCCCGGCTCGCCGATCTACTTCCGCGTCCATGACATCCGCCGGGCCCGCCAGGAGCTGGAGGCCCGTGGCGTCGTCTTCGTCGAGGGCCTCCATCTGGTCGCCGCCTTCCCCGGCCACGACCTGTGGATGACCTACTTCGTCGACCCGGACGGCCACCGCCTGGCTCTGATGATGGAGGGGCCGAAGGGCTTTTCCGCCTGAACCGGCGGGCGCCGGCGGATGACGCTAGACCCTTTCCGGTTCAGATGGAATCGTCTGAACGGGACCAAAAGGGTCTATCTTCAAGAGTTTAGAGCGTGACGGGCGCTTCAACCGATATCCACTTGAAGCTGTCACGCTCTAGTGGGCCTTGTGGAATGGCCGCATCGCCAGGACGGCCGCGCCACCGACCGCAAGGCCGACGACGCCCGAGGCGGCGGCGGTCGCAAGCCAGCCGGTGACCGGCCCGATCGCCGGGACCGTCCCGGCGACGTGCCCCAGGCGCTCTACGATGTGGGGCACGCCATCGAGGCCGAAATGGTGCAGGCCGTGGACGATGATGCCGCCGCCGACCCACAGCATCGCCGCCGTGCCGACGCTGCCCAAGAGGCCCAGGACCACCGGCATCCCGCGCACCAGCGCCCGGCCGACGCCCCGGGCCAGGGCGGCCCGGCGCTGGGCCAGGTGCAGGCCGATGTCGTCCATCTTTACGATCAGCCCCACCACGCCATAGACCCCGACGGTGATCAGCAGGCCGACCACCGCCAGGGCGGCGGCCTGGACGGGCAGGGGCCGGTCGGCCACGTCGGCCAGCGCGATCGCCATGATCTCGCCCGACAGGATCAGGTCGGTGCGGATCGCGCCCGCGACCTTTTCGGCCTCCAGCTCCTCCGAGCCCAGCGCCAGCTCGTCCACCTCGTCGGCCGGATCGTCGTGGCCGAACGACTCCGCCAGCTTCTCGGTCGCCTCGAAGCAGAGGTAGGCGCCGCCGGCCATCAAGAGCGGCGTCACCGCCCAGGGCGCAAACGCGCTCAGCAGCAGCGCGCCCGGCAGCAGGAACAGGAACTTGTTGCGCAGCGAGCCCAGCGCGATCTTCAGGACGATCGGCAGCTCGCGATCGGGCGTGAAGCCCATGGCGTAGCTGGGCGTCACCGCCGTGTCGTCCACCACCACGCCGATGGCCTTGGTGCTCGCCTTGCCCGCCGCGCCGGCGACGTCATCCAGCGAGGCGGCGGCGATCTTGGCGATGGCCGCGACGTCGTCCAGCAGCGCAACGAGGCCCGAGGCCATGGATCACCTTCATCGACGGGCCGGTCGTGGCGCACTGCGCGCTGGCTAAGGGCGCCTGGGCCGCGCGTAAAGCGCCTTGTGCGATCTTAATCGTAGTGGCGGTGGAGTGGCCTAACCCGCCACCGCGACGGCCTGCGTCGCCGACGCCAACCGCGCCCGCACCGCCTCGATCGGCTCGGGCCTGGCGAACAGGAACCCCTGCAGGGCGTGCACGCCGGCCAGCCGGAGGAACTTGTGCTGGGCCTCGGTCTCCACGCCCTCGGCCACCACCTTCATGCCGAGCGCGCGGCCGACGCTGACCACGGCGTGGACCAGCGCGGCCGACTCCACCGTCTCGGCGCACTGGATGACGAACGCCCGGTCGATCTTCAGCTTGTCGAACGGGAACATTCTGAGGTGGCTGAGGCTGGAGTAGCCGACGCCGAAGTCGTCGAGGGCGATCTTGACGCCCAGGTCGTGCAGCCGGCCGATGTTGCGCCGGACCTCCTCGCCGTCAGCGAGGATGGCGGTCTCGGTGATCTCGATCTCCAGCCGCGCTGGGTCGAAGCGGCGCCGGGCGATCTGCATCGCCACGTCGTCCACGAAGTCCGGGTCGGCGAATTCGACGGCGGAGGCGTTGAAGCTCACGGGCACTGCGAGCTCGGCCGTCTCCTCCATCACCCGCTGCAGCACCCACTGGGTGAGCGGCCGGATCAGGCCATGGCGCTCGGCCAGCGGGATGAACAGGCCGGGGCTGATCTCGCCGCGCTCGGGATGGTCCCAGCGGATCAGGCCTTCCAGGCCCAGCACGGTGCGCCCATCCCGGTCCACTTGCGCCTGGTAAGCCATGCGCAACTCGCCGCGCTCGGCCGCGCCGGCCAGGTCCGCCATCAACGCCTCGTCCGGGTCGGCCGCGGGCTCGGCCGCCGAGGCCGCGCCGCCGCCAAGCACGTCCACGGTCGCCAGCAGCTTGCGGAACAGCTCCTCCGCCGTCTGCCGCTCGATGATCCCGCGCTCGCGGGCGTCGGACTCGATGCGGCCGGCGAGCTCGGCCACGGCGCGCGCGCCGATGTTCAGGCTCATGGACTTGAGCGCATGGGCCGCGCGGGCCGCCTCCTCGGCGTCGCGGGCGTCGGCCGCGGCGATCACCCGCTTGGCGGCGTCGGGAGCGTTGTCGCGATAGAGCTTGCGCACCCGCTCCACGAAGTCGGCCTTGCCGCCCGCGGCCATGGCGGCCAGCTCGGCGGTGACCACGGGATCGAGCAGGTCGGAGACCATCACGACCGGAGCCGCGGCCGGGGCAGGGGAGATCGCGGCCGGCGCGGCCTCGGGCCGCTCCGACGCCGGCATGAACCGGCCGAGAACCCGGGCCAGGGCTGCGAGGGTGAAGGGCTTGTGCAGCACGTCGTCCATGCCCGCCGCAGCCCAGGCGTCGGCCGCCGCGCCCACCACATGGGCGGTGAGCGCCACGATCGGGGTCGGACGCCGGCCCGCCTCGGCCTCGCGCCGGCGGATCTCGCGGGCGGCGTCGTAGCCGTCCATCTCCGGCATGGAGCCGTCCATCAGGATCAGGTCGAACGGTTCGGCGAAGGCCGCCTCCACCGCCTCGCGGCCGTCGCAGGCGAGCACCGTGGCGACCTCGAGCCGCGACAGCGCCTCCATCGCCACCTCGCGGTTGACCGCGCTGTCGTCGGCCACCAGCACCCTGCGCCCGGCGAAGCAGGGCGTTTCGGCGCGCTCCGCCTGGGCGGCGGACGCCAGGGCCTCGGCCAGCGACCGGCCCTCGCGCCAGGCGTCCAGCACCAGTTCGAAGTCCCGGCGGCGGACCGGCCGGGTCAGCACCACGTCCGCCGCGCCCTCGCGCTGCAGACGCGCCGGGGCGTCGTCGCCATATTCGCCCAGGCAGACCACGGGTCCTGACCCCTCGCGAATCCCCAGCGCAGCGGGCTCGCCGATGGTCAGGTCGCCGCCGGCGTCGGTCAGATCCAGGCCGGCGCGCTCCACATAGCCCTGCAGGGCTAGGCGCGTGAACCGGCCCTCGACCTTCAGCGCCACGGCGCGCGCCGCATCGAAGGCCGCCAGCGGACGCGCCGGCTCCAGCACCGCCACCGGGACCTCGAAATAGAAGATCGAACCTTCGCCCACGACGCTCGAGGCCGACAGCTCGCCGTCCATGGCGTGCACCAGCCGCTTGCAGATCGCCAGCCCCAGGCCGGTGCCGCCGAACCGGCGCGTCGTCGACTGGTCGGCCTGGCTGAAGGCGCTGAACAGGTCCGGGATCTTTTCTTCCGGGATGCCGATGCCGGTGTCGTGGATCGCCACGCGCAGCCGGTCGGAGGCGGGGGCGGTGATCTCCACCATGATCCCGCCGGCCTCGGTGAACTTGATGGCGTTGTTGACCAGGTTGCCCACCACCTGGCGCAGGCGCACCGCGTCGGCCTCGATCACGCGCGGCACGGCCGGGTCGACGAACACCGCCAGGTCCAGGCCCTTGGAGCGGGCCTTCTCCCAGAACAGGCTCGCCACGTCGTCGGCGATCTCGTCCGGGTCCACCGGCGCGGCTTCCAGCTCCATCTTGCCGGCCTCGATCTTCGAGAAGTCGAGGATGTCGTTGATGATCGCCAGCAGGCTCGCGCCGGACTTGGCGATCACCTCGGCGAAGCGGCGCTGGCGGGGCGGCATGTCGCCGGCGGCCAGCATCTCGGCCATCACCATGACGCCGTTCATCGGCGTGCGGATCTCGTGGCTCATGGTGGCCAGGAAGTCGGACTTGGCGCTGTTGGCGGCGTCCGCCTCGTCCTTTGCGGCCACCAGGTCGGCGGTGCGCTCGGCGACGGTGCGCTCCAGGCCGGCAACCTGCGCGGCGATCTTGCGGTCGCGCCGGCGGATCTCGCCCAGCATGGCGTTGAAGCCGTCCACCAGGGCGCCGACCTCGTCGTCGGAATCGACCTCTACCTTGCCGCTGTAGTCGTGCTTGGCCCGCACTTCGCCCATGGAGCGGGTCAGCGCCAGGATCGGGCCGGCGATGCGCCGCTGCATCCGCCAGGCCACGGCCAGGCCCAGGCCGGCCGCCAGGATCGCGGCGACCAGGCTGGCCAGCAGGCTGGCGCCCAGCCGCCCGGCGGCGCCCTCCATCCGGCCCAGCAGCACCACCTTGCCCACCTCGTAGCGCGCATAGACCACCGGGGCGGTGACCTCCACCGTACGCGACCGCAGGGCCGAGAGCAGCGAGACTTGGCCGTCGCCGCTCACGGTCGCGTCGCGCGTCAGGCGCGCGCCCGCGCCCGTCTCGGCGATCAGCTCGCCGTCATCGTTCTCGATGCGCGCATAGAGCACGTCCGGCATCCGGCCGATGGCGCGGATGGCGGCGAAGGCGCGGGCCCGATCGCCCGCGGCGGCGGCCTCGCCGCTGAGGGAGGCGATCACCTGGGCCGCGGCGGTCAGGCGCTGGCTCTGCAGCGCCGCCTCGCGCTGGCCGTCGCGCCATGTGGAGACGGCCGCCACCAGCGTCACGGAGACGCCCACCGAGGCCAGCACCAAGAGCGCCAGCTTGCCGCGGATGGATCGGCGCGGCCTCGCCTCAGACTTCGGCTGTTCGCTCAATGGCAATACCTTCGGCTTGAGCAGAATCGACCGGTTACGAGGGATTAATGACTACTGCCTTAACTTGACGCAGTAAGATTGGTGGGAACCGCAGGCATGTCGCAGAACGTCGACGGCGCGGGAGGATTCTTCTATGTCCTCCAGGACGCCCTGCGAATCCTGTTCGTGGATGACGATCCGATCCTGCGCGAGTTCGCCCAGGTTCATCTCACCACCGACAGCGCCGAGGTCCTGGTGGCCCAGGACGGGCAGGAGGCCCTGGAGGTCCTGCGCGAAATCCAGCCGGACATCGTGCTCATGGATCTCGAGATGCCGCGGATGGACGGGTTCGAGGCCCTGACGCGCCTGCGCGCCGATCCCGCCCATGAGCGCACGCCCGTCATCGTGGTCACCGGGCGGGAGGACGTGGCGGCCATCGACCGGGCCTTCCAGGCCGGGGCCACCTCGTTCGTCTCCAAGCCGCTGAACTGGCGGCTGATCAGCTACCAGATCCGCTATGTGCATCGGGCCTGCCGGACCGAGCAGACCTTGCGCGCCGAGGCCGAGGCGGCCACAGGCGCGCTCGCAGACCTCTGCGCGGCGGGGTCGCGGTTCCTCTCGGCCACCCTCTCCGCGGCGCCCGGCGCGAAGGCGCACGCCGCCCCCTATCTTGAGGCGCTCGAGGCGGCCCACCAGCAGGCGCCTCCGCGGCGGGCCGGATGATGGGCCTCGCGACGACCCTGGCGCGGTGGCTGAACGATCGCCGAGGCGGCGTGGCGACGATTTTCGCCCTGTCCCTTCCCGTGCTGGCGGTCCTGGGCTGCGGCGCCATCGACCTGGCGGCGGTGAACGGCGACCGCACCCGGTCCCAGGACGTGGTGGACGCCGCCGCGCTCATGGCCGCCAAGCAACTGACGATGTCCGACCTCACCGGCGTCAGCGCCCGCGCCAAGGCCTTCGTGGATGACGGTCTCGCGCCGATCGCCGACCGCTTCGCCTATACCGTGACGACCCAGAAGGAAGATGGGAACAAGGGCGTCACCGTCACCGTCGAGGGCCGTCGCACCTCGTTTTTCGCCAATCTGTTGCCGCCGGGCGGCTGGAAGATCCACGCCTCGGCGACCGCCAGCGCCATGGGCCGCGCGCCGCTGTGCGTGCTGTCCTCCGGCGTCGATAAGTCCGACAATGTCGAGCTCAAGGACAACGCCCAGATCACTGCGGCCAACTGCATGGTCCACGCCAACGCCGACGTCGCGGTGACCAACACCGCCTGGCTGCAGGCGGGCATAGTGCAGACGGCCGGCCTGGCCACCGGCCGCATCTCGCCGGCGCCCCAGGTGGGCGCGCCGGAGATCGACGACCCGTTCACGAGCATGAACCTGACGCCGCCCAAGACGCTCAACACGGTCACCACCGGCGTGACGGGCCTGCTCGGCCCGCTCGGGAAGATCACCGACCCGGTGACGAACCTGCTCTGCAACCCGGCCGACCTTCTCTACACCGTGGGCGTGCAGGTCCTGAACCCCGGGGTCCATTGCGGCAAGGTGGAGGTGCGGCAGAACGCCACCGTCAAGCTCATGCCGGGCGAGCACTACTTCATGAACGGCAAGCTCGAGTTGAGCGACAACGCGACCCTCCAGGGCGACGACGTCGCGCTGATCTTCGACGACACCTCGCAGTTCAAGTTCAAGGACAGCTCGCGGATTCTCCTGACCGGCCGCAAGACCGGCTCTTTCGCCGGCTTCGTGCTCGCCACCACGCGCAACAACACCGGCGTGTTCGAGATCTCCAGCGACAACGCCCGCCAGCTGCTGGGCACGATCTACATCCCGCAGGCCACGCTCGCCGTGACCGGGGCCGGCAACCGGATCGCCGACCAGTCGGCCTGGACGGTGGTCGTCGTCAAATCCCTGAAGATGACCGGCAGCCCCAACCTGGTCATCAACTCCAACTACGCCGGCTCCACCGTTCCCGTGCCCACCGGCGTCGGCCCCGGCACGGTCAATGTGGCCCTGGTGAAGTAGCGGACGTCCTCACCAGACCCCGATCCGCTGCGCGTCGTGGTGGCTGATGGGGTGACGGGCCTTCAAGTGGTCCTCCTCGGCCAGGAAGCGGACGGCCTCCAGCGCCGCCATGCAGCCCATGCCCGCGGCGGTGACCGCCTGGCGGTAGACGTCGTCGGTGACGTCGCCGGCGGCGTAGACGCCCTCGATGGCGGTGGAGGCGGTCCCGGCCTTGACCTTCAGGTAGCCGGCCGCATCCATCTCCAGCTGGCCCTTGAACAGTTCGGAGGCCGGGGCGTGGCCGATGGCGACGAACACCCCGTCGACGGCGATCTCGCGGGTCTCGCCGGTCTTGCAGTTCGACAGCCGCACGCCGGTGACGCCGAGCGGGCTCTCCGTCCCCAGCACCTCGTCGAGCTGGCTGTCCCACACCACCTCGATCTTCGGGTGGGAGAACAGCCGCTCCTGCAGGATGCGCTCGGCGCGCAGCTCGTCGCGGCGATGCACCAGGGTGACCTTGGAGGCGAAGTTGGTGAGGAACAGCGCCTCCTCCACGGCGGTGTTGCCGCCGCCCAGCACCACCACCTCCTTGCCGCGGTAGAAGAAGCCGTCGCAGGTGGCGCAGGCCGAGACCCCGAAGCCCTGGAACCTCTGCTCCGACGGCAGGCCCAGCCACTTGGCCTGGGCCCCGGTGCAGATGATCAGCGTCTCGGCCAGCCACACCGCCCCGGAGTCGCAGACCAGCCGGAACGGCCGCCTGGAGAGGTCGGCCTCCACCACGATGTCGCCCACGATCTCCGTGCCGACGTGGGCGGCCTGGGCCTTCATCTGCTCCATCAGCCAGGGACCCTGGATCACCTCGGCGTAGCCCGGGTAGTTCTCCACGTCGGTGGTGATGGTCAGCTGGCCGCCGGGCTGGATGCCCTCGATGAGCACGGGCTCGAGCAGGGCGCGCGCGGCGTAGACGGCGGCGGTGTAGCCGGCCGGGCCCGATCCGACGATCAGGCAGCGGACGGCGCGGGGTTCGGAACGATCCTGGAGCATCGGCCCTATGTAGGTGAGATTCTCCAGCGGCGCACGCCGTCGGCGCCGCGGCTGGTTAACGCGCGTTTCAGCCCGCTGTTATAGAATTTGCGTGAACGTTTCAGAGTTCCGCCATGACGTCCCCGCAGATCGAGATCGCCGGCCGCAAGATCGGCCCCGCTCACGAGCCGTTCGTGATCTGCGAACTGTCGGGCAACCACAACGGCGAGCTTTCCCGCGCGCTCGCCATGATCGACGCGGCCGCCGCCACCGGCTGCGACGCGATCAAGATCCAGACCTACACCGCCGACACCATCACCCTCGACGTCGACCGGCCCGAGTTCCGCATCCAGGGCGGCCTCTGGGACGGGCGCAGCCTCTACGAGCTCTATCAGGAGGCCCAGACCCCCTACGAATGGCACGCGGCCCTGTTCGAGCGCGCGCGCCGGGCCGGCGTGATCCTGTTCTCGTCGCCGTTCGACGAGACGGCGGTGGACCTGCTGGATGGCCTCGGCGCGCCGGCCTTCAAGATCGCCTCCTTCGAGGCCGTCGACCTGCCGCTGATCCGCTACGCGGCGGCCAAGGGCAAGCCGCTGATCATCTCCACCGGCATGGCCAACCTGGCCGAGATCGAGGCCGCCCGCACCGCCGCCCTGGACGCGGGCGCCGCCGGCGTCGTGCTGCTGCACTGCGTCTCCAGCTATCCGGCCGACCTCGCCGACGCCAATGTCCGCACCGTGGCCGACATGGCCCGGCGGTTCGGCGACCCTGTCGGCCTTTCCGACCATACCCACGGCAGCGCCGCCTCGGTGGCCGCGGTGGCTCTGGGCGCCTCGGTGATCGAAAAGCATTTCACCCTGGCCCGCGCCGACGGCGGCCCGGACGCCGCCTTCAGCCTTGAGCCGGCGGAATTCACCGCCCTGGTGCGGGACTGCAAGGACGCCTGGCGCGCCCTCGGCCGCACGCACTACGACGTGCTGGGCTCCGAGCGCGGCAACCTGCAGTTCCGGCGTTCGCTCTACGTCTGCGCCGACACGCCCGCGGGCGCCGAGCTCACCCGCGCCAACGTCCGCTCCGTCCGCCCGGGCCTGGGCCTCGCGCCCCAGCACCTGGACGCCGTTCTCGGCCGCCCCGCCGCCCGGCCGCTGAAACGCGGCGAGCCCCTGGCCTGGGACATGGTGGGGTAGGGACGGTCTCGTTCCAGTCGGTCGACCGTGAGCGGCGGTTCCGCCGCCGCTCAGCCCGCCGGGATCGCGCTGGAGTTCCGCGGCAGCGCCTTGATGGCGTCCGATCCGAACGCCGGGTCGCCCGCGTAGAGCTCGCCGTAGACGTAGCGCACGAAGTCCAGGTCGTCAGGGGTGTCCACCGTCCAGCGCAGCTCGGGCGCCGGGGTCGCGCTCGTCACGCTCCCCAGCCGGAAGCGCTGCGGCCGGCGGTAGATGAAGGGCGTCACGTGCTCGCGCTCGTAAGGGTCGACCGCCTCGCGCCAGGCGGCGTCCAGCGCCTCGGCGCGCACGGCTTCGGCGTCCAGGCCATGCGGGAAGGTCCGCTCGGGCGTGGTGTTGTTGGTGTAGTCGAAGCCGCCCGCCTGGTGCGCCTCGACCACCTGGTCGATCACGGCCCAGTCGGCCAGCGGGCAGTCGGCGGTGAGCCGCACGATGGTGTCGGCCGGCCCGAACGTGAGCGCCGCGCGGTGGAAGCGGTCGAGCACGTCGGCCAGGGCGCCGCGGTAGACCGGCAGGTCCAGGGTCTCGCAATAGGCGGCGAGGGGATCGTCGTCGGGCCGGTCGCTGGTGGCGACGGCCAGGGCGTCGAGGCGCCGCGCGCGTCGAAGCCGCTCCACCTGGCGGCCGATCATCGGCACGCCGAGGATCTCGGCCATCACCTTGCCGGGCAGCCGCGTGGAGGACATCCGCGCCTGCAGGATCGCCAGGATCAAGCGGCCGCCTGCGCCTCGAGCAGGTCGTCGGAGAGCGCGATCGCCAAGCTGCGCGCGATCCGGCGGAACCGCTCGCCGGCGTCCCAGCAGTCCCAGGCGCCGGGGACGAAGCCCGCGCCCTTGGCCTGGGCGAGCGCCGAGCGCAGGCCCGTGAGCTTGCGCCCGGCGTCCGTCGAGAGGCAGTCGTACCGGGTGCGGACATCGACCATCAGGGTGTCGCCGAGCTTCAGGCTGGCGCCGTCGAAGGCGCCCATCAGCTGGGCGATCTCTCGGCGCAGGTCCGCATCGGACGTCTCGGCGACGCATTCGGCGCAGATCAGCGTCTCGCCGCGGGTCTCGTAGAGCGACAGGCGGAACACCGAGCCCTGGCCGGTGAAGTTCTGCAGCATGAAGGGAACCGGCCCTGCATAGCGCGCCTGCAGCACGTAGCTCGCCACGGAATAGTTGATCGACTTGGGCGTCGCCTTGCCCAGGGCGGCGTAGAGCGGCGCAGGCGGGGGCGTCCACACCGTCACCGTGTCGTCGTCGGCCTCCAGCATTTCGCGGGGCGAGACCAGGGAGTCGAAATGCAGCTCGACGCCCAGGTCCTCCAGCGCACGCCGCGCCGTCTTGAAGAGGGCGGTGAACCCGCCCTGCGGCAAGGACATCGGCGGCGCTGCTTCCTCGCCGCGGACGCCTGCGACACGCACCTGGTCGACGCCGAGGGTGGCGGCCGAGCTCGCATGCACCTCGTCGAGCCAGACGCCGAGGCGCCATTGGCAGTAGCGGGTGAGGGGGGCGTGGAAGTCGCTGGGGTAGGAGCGCAGGCGGTCGGTCAGGGCCTCGCCGACGAGCCGGCCGAAGGCGGCGTCGCGGGTCTGCAGCACCGGGCCGGCGAATTCGGCCACGGAGACGGGTTCGCCCCGCGGGCCCGGGCTGACGGAGCCGAGGTGGTGCGGCGCCTCGTCGAAACCGGCCCCACGCCATTCCAGCAGCTTGCGCACCGGGTCCTCGCGGCCGCCGAAGGCGACCCAGCGGTCCCGCAGCTCCAGGCCGTGGTCCATGCGCGGCAAGAGCTGGCCGCCCAGCTGGTCGAGGTGTTCATGGAGCTCGATGCGCCGTGCGCCCAGGCGGTGAGCCTCCAGCGCAGCCAGCACGCCGGTCAGGCCGCCGCCTACGATCCGGACATTCCTCATCCCCGCGAACCCCCGCGTGATCGCTGGTGCGCGACCGTGGGCCATGTTTGGCCTGACTCTGCGAACAGTCCGTTAACCTAAATCGGGTGTGGCCGCGGCGCGCTGTCGCGGGGCGGCGACGACCTCCAGGAAAGCGTCGGCGGTCCGCGCCGCTCCCAGGCCGTCGCAGACCTCGGCGCTCTTGCCGGCCATCCGCACGCGGGCGGGGGCGTCGGTGTAGAGCCGCAGGAACGCCCGGTCGAAGGCCTGGTCGAAGGCCGGGTCCGCCGCCTCGATGGCGATCGCCGCGCCCAGTCCGCTCAGCGCCTGGGCGGCTGGCCGCTGGTTGTCCGCCAGGACCAACATCACCGAGGGCAGGGCCAGGACGCAGCGCTCCCAGGCGCTGGAGCCTGCCGCCCCGATGGCGATGTCGGCCTCGGCGGTCAGCCGCGCCATCTCCTGGGTGTCCACGTGCACGGTCAGCCGGGGGTCGTGGCGGGCCAGGCGCTCCAGCCCCGCGCGGCTTGGGGCGGCGGACCCCAGCACCACGTCCAGCGCGATCGAGCCGATGCGGGTCCGCAGCCGGTCCAGCACCCGCCCGGTGATCCCGCCCACGTCGGTCAGCCCGAGCGAGATCAGCACCCGGTCCACCGAGCCGGTCCGCCGGCCCAGGGCCTGGCTGCGCAAGGCGGCGAACTCCGGCCGCACCGGCGCGTAGGCTGGTCCCAGCAACAGGCGCGCGCCGGCGGGAATCAGGCCCTGGTAGTCCTCGGAGCGCCGCTGCGGCCCGGAATCCACCACCATGTCGGCGCCCAGCGGCCGGTCCGCCAGGTCGTCGATCACCAAGGTCGGGCGCCCGCGCGCCACGTCGCGATGGTCCTCGGCGGACAGGCCGTAGTGGTCGAAGGCCAGCGCATCGAAGGCCTCCGGCCCGGTCGCCTCCATCAGCGCCTCGGTGTCGATGTTCTCCACCGGCACCCGGGGCATGTCCGGGGCGAAGGCGTTCAGCACCGCCTCGACGCCCGGCCCCAACAGGAAGGCGCAGTTCGCGCCGCGCTCGGCCAGGGCGCGGGCGAGGGTCAGGGAACGCATCACATGGCCGCCGCCCACGTCCGGCCCGGCGTCGACGGCGAACAGGATCCTGGGGCGCAGGCTCATGGGGCGACCTCCCGTGCATCGTAGCGCCGCAGGATCTCGCCGGCCGCCCGGTCGGTCTCCGCCAGCGGCGGATAAGACCAGGAGCCGATCGCCCCGGCGAACGGCCTGGCCGCCTCGCGCGCCGCCAGGTCGGCGTGGAAGCGGCTGAACTTGGCGCTCTCGCCGGCCATCTTCAGGATCATCACCGGCTTGCCGGTGGCCGCCGCCTGCGTCGCCATGTTGGCCGAATCCTCCGTGACCAGCACCGCATCGGCGGCCCCCAGAAAGGCGAAGAACGGGTTCTCGCCCGTTTCGTCCCAGATGATCCCGGGCAGCTCGCCCAGCCCGGCCGTCAGGGCGGCGCGGGCCGGGGCGGGCGTTCGGCGCGAAAAGGTCAGCATCAGCGAGCCGCCGGCCTCCTGAAGGGCGTGTCTGATCTCCAGCGCCATGGCCGCCGCGCGCTCGGCCGGCAGCTTGAACGCCTTGGACGTCCCGCCGATCAATACGGCGACCCGCGGCCGGGGCAAAGGTTCGATGAGGCTGGAGAACCGCGCCCGCTCCGCCGCCATGCGCTCGGGCGTCACCCGATGCGGCGCGCCCGCGATCGGGAATACATTGGCGCCCGACAGCTCGTCGTGCGCCGGCGCGACCACCAGGTCGAACCTCGATGGCGACATCCGGGGGTCCTGGGTCTGCACCACGAAGGCGCGCCCATGCGACCAGCGCCCGATCCGCACCGACAGGGGCAGGGTGGCCCGCCCGGCGGCGATCCAGATATCCGGCCAGGGCGGCGCGACGCCGCTCGAGGGCGCCAGCGTCAGCCGCGGCGCGAGGTTCAGGAAGGTGGGCCCGCGTCCGATCCCCGCCCGCCAGGCGACGGTCTTGGGGATGGTCTGCGCCGGTCGCCGCCGCGCCACCGCCTCGGCCAGCCCCAGCACCTGGTCGCGCATGCCCGCGCGGCCGTCCGAGACGGCCCAGATCACCAGCGGGGCGTCGGCGCCTGCGGTCAAGATCGTCCTTCCGGTGGCGCGCGACGTGGCAAGCTCGGGAACCGTGGCGCCGGGATATGACCGGACCACGGCCTGGACCCAATCGTGTCCGCTCATCCCGGCTTTCGCCAGGGTGAGCGGTCTAGCGTCGACGCAGCGGGCGTGGGTCTAGACCCACTCCACCTTGGTGATCTCATAGGCCTTCACGCCGGTGGGCGTGGTGACCTCGACCACGTCGCCGTGCTCCTTGCCGATCATCGCCCGGGCGATGGGCGAGGAGATGGAGATCTTGCCCAGCTTCACGTCCGCCTCATGGTCGCCCACGATCTGGTAGCGGGCTTCCAGCTCGGTGTCCTCGTCGACCACCGAAACGGTGGCGCCGAACTTCACTTGGGCGCCGGAAAGCTTGGATACGTCGATCACCTGGGCGCGCGCCATGCGGTCCTCGATCTCGGCGATCTGGCCTTCGATCCAGCCCTGGCGGTCCTTCGCAGCGTGATACTCGGCGTTCTCGGAGAGGTCGCCGTGCTGGCGCGCCTCGCCGATGGCCGCGATCACGGCGGGCCGCTCCACGGTCTTCAAACGCTTCAACTCCTCGTCGAGGGCTTGATAGCCCTCGGAGGTCATCGGCACTTTTTCCATAGCAGGTGATGACTCGGGTGCGCCCTTGGGATGTCTGAAAGTCCGGCCGCGGGCGAAAGCGTCCGGGGGGAAAGAGAATAGAAAATTAGAACGGAAAACTCAAGGCCCTCGGCAACGACGTGATCCCGGATGGGCGCGCCGCCGCCACAATCCAGAACTTCGCCGTCGGTCGGCAGGTTCAGTGTCGAGAATGCAATAGTTTCGCGTCCCGCGCCCAGTTTTCGCCGCTTCGCCGGACAGTTTGACGCAGGGATGACCGCCACGGCGGCCGCGCCTATGCGACGCTTGGCCGACTGAGTCCTTCCCGGAGCGCCTCGCTGATGACCGTCGCGGCCGGCGCGGCGGCGCGGCTGGCGAACAGCCGAGGCGACGCCTAATCTAAAGCGCGCGTTCGGAGGCGACCATGGCGGCCAAGTCGGGGATCACGCTCTATCACTCGCCCGCCAGCCGGGCGTTCATCGCCTACTGGATGCTCGAGGAGTTGGGCGTCCGCTTCCGGGTGGAGACGGTGGACATCCGCAAGGGCGAGCAGCGCTCGCCGGCCTATCTGAAGCTCAACCCCTCCGGCAAGGTGCCGACCCTGACCGACGGCAAGGTGGTGGTGAGCGAGAATCCGGCCATCTGCATCTACTTGGCCGACCGCTACGGCTACGGCGCGCTCGCCCCGCGCATTGAGGCGGCCGAGCGCGGGGCGTACCTGAAATGGATGGTGTACGCCACCGCCGTCCTGGAGCCCGCCCGGGCTATGCACGGGGCCAAAGTGGAGGCGGCGCCTGGCGGCTGGGGCGCCGGCTGGCAGGAGCTGCCGCAGGTTCTGGAGGTGCTCGATGGCGCCTTGAAGGGCCGCAGGCACCTGCTGGGCGAGAAATTCTCGGCCGCGGACGTGATGGTGGGCGCGACCCTCGCCATGGGCCTGCTCAGCCACGAGATCCCCGAGGTGCCGGGGCTGGTGGACTACACCCAGCGCCTCGCCGCCCGACCGGCCTACAACCGCGCCCTCGACGCCACCTGGATCTCGCTCACGACCGCGCCAGGGTAGGGCGCCGACGGAGCTCTCATCCGGCCATGACCGGCCAAGGCCCGGGCGTAGTCCCGATCGCCGGCGTCCTGCGGGCCGCCGTCGAATCCGGCGCACCAAACTCCCTCCCCTGAATCCGGGGCGAAAACCCTTGGGTGCGCGCCTGCTATGCCCGCCAGGGGCTTGCGGCCGACGGCCGCCGCAGGGTCCAGGTCGGCGCTCACGCTACGGCGACCTGGGGCTGACCCGGGCGTTGTCGGCCCGGGTCAGAGCATCAGCGCAAGTAACTCGGCGTGGCGTTGCCGGTCTGCATGATGCCGTAAATCAAAAGGGCGCCGAGTATCACGATGGCCACGACCATGGCGATGCCGACGATCCCTTCAAACTTCTCGGCAAGATGCCTTTGCTTATGGTGGTGGACTTCGTGCTCGTGTCCGACTTCGGGTTGCATGACCTTCCCTTCGTAGTCTGTACTGAGGCCGTGAGGCCTTGCGTCAGACTGCGACAGGCGCCGCCAGGGGCGTCCTCCGGGTCGCAAGCGCCCCGGAGGGGCCGATGCGCGCCTGCCGAAGCAGCGCGACAGGGAAAGCCTGCGCCCGCATCGGGACTGCGTCAATCGTCGTAACTGTCTACATGGTTAACGAATCCGATCGCCCGCGGAGCCGTCCGATGAACGCCGCCCTGACCTTGCGCCTGGCGACGGACGCCGACGTCCCGGCGCTGGAGGCGCTGATCGACGCCGCCATCGGTGAACTGATGGACTCCTTTCTGAGGCCGGCGCAGGTGCAGGCCAGCCGGCTCATCATGGGCCTCGACCGCCAGCTCATCGCCGACCGCAGCTATTTCGTCGTGGCGGCGGCGGGCGGCCTGGCCGGCTGCGGCGGCTGGAGCCGGCGGGCCACCCACTACGGCGGCGACCACTCGCCGGGGCGCGACGCGACTCTGCTGAACCCGTCCCGTGATGCGGCGCGCGTGCGGGCCATGTTCACCCACCCCGCCTTCGTTCGCCGCGGCGTCGGCCGGCTGATCCTGCAGCGCTGCGAGAGCGCGGCGGCGCAGGCGGGGTTCGCCCGCGTCGAGCTCGTGGCGACCCTGGCCGGCCGGCCGCTCTACGCCGCCTGCGGCTACCAGCCGATCGAGGCGTTCGAGGACTCGCGCGGCGGCGTCCCGGTCCCCCTGCTGCGGATGGGAAAGGCGCTCGGCGTCCCGCCGCCCTGATCTTTCGCTGTCGCGCCGGTCAAAAGCCGGTGAAGTAAATCGAACTTTGCGATGTCTGTTGAGTATATCACTTCTTGACTGTCATGGATAAGAACAGGTTCACCATGTAGTGAGAATAACACCATTGCCAGATAGTAGAGTAACGACGTAATCTTCCCCATCGATGATGAGGTTCCGTGATCTGCAAGGTCTCGGGACATGATCAGAGGAGGCGGTCCATGGCGACTATCGACGACGTCTGGTTGGCGGCGCTCACCAAGGACGAGGACGACGCCGGTTCGAAGAACCAGTTCAACCTCACTGTGGACATCGATGGCGGCGACGTCTTCGGCCAGGACTTCCTGCTGGGCTGGAACCTTCCAGGGCAGGGGAGCTCGGGCCTGAGGGACGGGCAGGCCGGGCTGCAGCAGGGCAAACCGCCCGCGGCCCCCTTTGAGTCCGCCGCGCTCAGTCATTCCTCAGTACGGCTCGGCCTGCGCGGGAACGACGCCTGGGCGCCCCGGCATGTCCTGGTCCTCGGCCGCGCGCAGCCGGACTTCCAGCCCGGCCGGATCGTCGCCCTGGCGATGGAGACCGACATCCGGCGCTGGCTGAGCGCCGACAGCGACGAGGGAAAGCTGACCATGCCGGTCCGACTGGTCGGACCGGGGACCTCGGATACGGTGATCCAGCGGGTGCTGCTGCTGGTCTACACGGATCGCGGAAACGAGATCGACACTGAGAGCGACATCAAGCTGCAGATCGCCGCGAGCGGCCAGCTGATGCTGGACAAGAAGATCACCCACGACTTCAATCAGGTCCGCGCCCACTGGCATTTCCTGGAGGTCGAGCGGCCCTTCACCCGCGCCGACGTGGTCAGCAAGGGCGCTATCCACCTCTCCATCCTGGGGACCGACGCCTGGCTGCCGAAGACCGTGTTCGTGTTCGGCCTCGACACCGCCGAGGGCCGGCCCGACCAGGTTGTCACCTTGTCGGCGATCCCCAAGTGGGACCTCGGCATGCTCAGCACCGACGCCGCGGAAGGTTCGGCCTCCATCGCCCTTCCGATCAGCAACTAGCTTTCAGGAGCGACCCGATGTCGACCATTGACGTTCTCTGGGTGGCCCACCTCAACCGCAACCGCGATGACGCCGGGTCGGACAGCGCCATCAACCTGACCATCAACGTGGGCGGCGAGGATGTCCTCGACCACAACTTCAGCCAGGACCTGGGGCAGGGGGAGGCCTATCTGAACGGCGGCGCGGCCCTGGAGACCCCCTTCGACACTGCCGGGCTCACCAACGCCTCGGTGCGTGTAGGGGTGCGGGGCGACGACGCCTGGTCGCCGCGCGAACTGCTGGTGTTCGGCCACTCCCTCGAGGAGTTCCAGACCGGGACCGCCGTGCCGATCGCCATGGAGAGCGGCCTTTCCGGCTGGCTGAGCACCGATCCTTCCGAGGGCGCCCTCACCATCCCGTTGCGGCGGGTCGGCGTCGGAAGCTCGGCCACGACGATCCGCCGCCTGCTGTTGCTGGTCCACACCCAGTGGTCGACGAGCGACTCGGGCACGGACAGCGCCATCCAGCTGGAGATCTTCGCGGGCGAGAACCTCGTCCTGCGGGAAGAGATCGCCGACACGACCCAGTCCGACCTCGAGAAGGCCAGCTCCAACTGGTACGTGATGGACGCGCCCGTGCCGTTCACCCGCGGCGAGGTGCAGGCGGGCGGGCGCATCGTCCTCAGCATCCTTGGCGACGACGCCTGGAAGCCGCAGGTGCTCTTCGTATTCGGGCTGGACACGGCGAGCGGACGGCCGAACGAGGTGGTCAGCCTGGTTTCGCGGCCGGTCTGGGGCCCCCGGTGGATGAGCTCGGACACCGGGGAGGGCGATCCCTCGGTCGAGCTGCCGGTGACGCCGGGTTAGGCCCTGGCGGTCCCGAACGCCGCCAGGAAGGTCTTCACTGCTGCATCCACTTCCACGGCGATCTCTTCCGCCGTGGGCTCGGACATGTAGTTGCACTGTCGCGCCTTCAGGAACCGGTTCTGGCAGAGGCCGATGAACTGGTGCGCGGCGCGCAGGGGATCCTCCAGCTTCAGGTCGCCGCGGTCCGCCGCCCGCACCAGGATGTCGGCCAGCCGCCGGGCGCCGTTCATCGGCCCGCTCTCGTAGAAGGTGCGGCCGATCTCCGGGTTGCGCTGCGCCTCGGCGATGATCATCCGGAAGTTGGCCTGGGCGAAGTCGGACATCACCCAGGTCAGGTAGGCGACGCCGAGCGCGGTCAGCGCGTGGGCGATGTCCTCAGCGTCCGCCGCCAGGTCGAACATCGCGGCCGACTGGACCACACAGTGGCGTTGGACATAGGCTGTGAATAGCTCGTCCTTGCTGCGGAAGTAGTTGTACAACGTACCCTTCGATCCCCCCAGGCGGGCGGCGATCTCCGACATGGAGGCGGCGGCGAACCCTTCCTGCATGAACAGGTCCCCGGCCACGTCGAGGATGGCCTCGCGGCGGGTGTCGCGATCCAGTCGAGTCTTGGCGTCGAACATCTCTGTGAACTTTTTCTGACCATACCGTACGGTCGGGTTGACGACCGAAGGCGCACGGCACATATCCACCATATGACCGTACCGTACGGTTAGGGCAAGTCCCGAGGCTTCGCATGACCCTACCAGCCGCCGCGCCATCTTCCCCGTCCCGGGCGCGGCGGCGGGGCGCCTCCCTCCCCGGCGTCATGGTCCTGCTCCTTGCGGGCTGCGCCAGCCTGCCGCCGCCGGAAACGGCGCGGCAGGCGAAGGCGCCCCAGGCCTATGCGACCGCCCAGGCTCTCGCCGCCCCGCAAGCGCCCTGGCCCGGCGACGCCTGGTGGCGCGACTACGGCGACGCCCAGCTCACCGGCCTGATCGAGGAGGGGCTGAAGGGCTCGCCCACCCTCGCCGAGGCCGAGGCGCGCCTGCGCAAGGCCAGGGCGCAGGTGGCGACCGCCCGCGCCGACGGCCTGCCGCAGATCTCCGCCAACGGTTCGGTGAGCGAGCAAAAGCAGAGCTACAACAACGGCATACCGCCGGATTTTGTGCCCCAGGGCTACAACAGCTACGGCCGCGTCACCCTCGACTTCGCCTGGGAGCTGGATTTCTGGGGCAAGAACCGCGCCGCCGTCGCCGCCGCGTCTTCGGAGGCGGAGGCCGCCCGCGCCGACGCGGCCGAAGCCAGGCTGGCGCTCTCCACCAACATCGCGGCCGCCTACGCCGACCTCGCCCGCCTGTTCGCCCAGCGCGACGTCGCCGAGCGGGCGCTGGGCCTGCGCGGCGAGACCGAGGCCCTGGTGCAGCGGCGGGTGACCAACGGCCTCGACACCCAGGGCGAGCTGCGCCAGGCCCAGGCCGGGCCGCCCGCCGCCCGCGCCGACCTCGCCGCCATCGACGAGGACATCGCGCTCACCCGCAACCGGCTGGCCGCGCTGATGGGGCAGGGGCCCGACCGCGGCCTCGCCATCGCCCGCCCTGCGGTCGCCGTGCTGAAGCCGGCGGGCCTGCCCGCCAACCTCGCCGCCGACCTGGTCGGCCGCCGGCCCGACGTGACCGCCGCGCGCTGGCGCGCCGAGGCCGCCGACCGGCGCGTGGCCCAGTCCAAGGCCGCCTTCTATCCCAACATCAACCTGGCCGCCTTCGTCGGCGCCCAGTCGCTGCACCTCGGCCAGCTCTTCGACCAGGGCTCGGACATCGGCTCGGTGGGCCCGGCGCTCAGCCTGCCGATCTTCCAGGGCGGACGGCTGCGGGCCGGCCTGCGCGGCGCCTGGGCCGACCGCGACGCCGCGGTGGCGGCCTATGACGCGACCCTCACCGAGGCCCTGCACAGCGTCGCCGACGTGGTGGCCAGCCAGCGGGGCCTGAACGTGCGCCTGGCCGAGTCGCGGCAGGCGCTGGCGGCGGACGAGGACGCCTTCCGCATCGCGCGGCTGCGCTACGATGGCGCGCTGTCCAACTATCAGTCGGTGCTCCTCGCCGAGCAAGCGGTGCTGGCCCAGCGCCGCATCGTCGCCGACCTGGAAAGCCGCGCCTTCACCCTCGACGTCGCCCTCGTCCGTGCGCTCGGCGGCGGCTTCGCCAGTTCCTGACCCCGCTCAGAAGAATCAGCTCCAGGATCCCAACCATGGACGCCCAGACCCCGCCCCCCGCCATTGACGCCGCCCTGGGCAAGCCCGCCCCCAACATGCGCCGCCGGCGCCTGCTCACCATCCTGGCCGCGGTGGTCGTGGTGGGCGTTGTGATCTGGGCGCTCTACCAGTTCTTCGTGGGCTCCCATCAGGTCTCCACCGACAACGCCTATGTGGGCGCCGAGGTGGCGCAGGTGACGCCCCTGGTGGCCGGGCCGGTGGCCAAGGTGCTGGTGGTGGAGACGCAGGTCGTCAAGGCCGGGCAGCCGCTGGTGGTGCTCGACGATTCCGACGCCCGCCTGGCGGTGGCCGAGGCTGAGGCCGCCCTCGGCCAGGCCGAGCGCAAGGTGAAGGGCTACTACGCCAGCGACACCGCCCTCGGCGGCCAGTTGGCGGCGCGGAACGCCGACATCCTCCGCGCCGAGGCCGACATCGCCAGCGCCGGCTCGGACCTGGAGCGCGCGCGCACGGATCTCGCCCGCCGCAACGCGCTCGCCGCATCCGGCGCCGTGTCCGGCGATGAGCTCACCACCGCCCAGAACCGCTTCACCACCGCCCAGGCCGCGCTCGCCGCCGCCCGCGCCGCCCGCGCCCAGGCGCTCGCCAACCGCACGGCGGCCGAGGGCACGCGCGACGTCAACGCCGCCAACATCTCCGGCGTCGCCCCCGCGCAGAACCCCGACGTGGCGCTCGCCCGCGCCCGGCTCGACGTCGCCCGTCTCGCCCTGCAGCGCACGGTGCTGAAGGCGCCGATCGCCGGCGTGGTCTCCAAGCGCCAGGTCCAGGTGGGTCAGCAGGTGGCCGTCGGCGCGCCGATCATGGCCATCGTCCCCACCGACCACGCCTATGTGGACGCCAACTTCAAGGAAGTGCAGCTCGACCACGTGCGGCCCGGCCAGCCGGTGACGCTCACCTCCGACCTCTATGGCGGCGGGGTGAAGTTCCACGGCCGCGTGCGCGGCCTTTCCGGCGGCACCGGCTCGGCCTTCTCGCTGATTCCGGCCCAGAACGCCTCCGGCAACTGGATCAAGGTGGTCCAGCGGGTGCCCGTGCGCATCGACCTCGACCCGGCCGAACTCAGGGCCCACCCGTTGCGCATCGGCCTGTCCATGGACGCCGTCATCGACACCTCCGCCCGCTGATCCGCGCCGAAGGAGACGCCACCATGTCCCAGGCGGACGCCCGCCCGGCCGGCCTCGCGCCGCTCTCCGGGATCACCCTCGCGGTCACCGCCATCGCCCTGGCGCTCGGCACCTTCATGCAGGTGCTGGACACCACCATCGCCAACGTCTCGATCCCCACCATCGCCGGCAATCTCGGCGTCAGCGCCAGTCAGGGGACCTGGGTGATCACCTCGTTCGCCGTGGCCAACGGCGTTTCGGTGCCGCTCACCGGCTGGCTGATGGGCCGTTACGGCGTGGTGAAGGTGTTCGTGGCCTCGGTGCTGCTGTTCACCGCCGCCTCGCTGCTCTGCGGGATCGCCTGGAGCCTGCCGGTGCTGATCGTCTTCCGGGTGCTGCAGGGCGCGGTCTCCGGCCCGATGATCCCCGGCTCCCAGGCGCTGCTGATCATGATCTTCGGCGCCAACAAGCGCGGCACGGCCCTTGCGATCTGGTCGATGACCACCCTGGTGGCCCCGATCTGCGGGCCGATCCTGGGCGGCTACATCTCGGACAACTATTCCTGGGAGTGGATCTTCCTGATCAACATCCCGGTGGGCCTGTTGTGCGCCTTCCTCTGCCGGCGCGGCCTGGTCGGGCGCGAGACCCCGACGCGCAAGGTTCCCATCGACACCATGGGCTTCATGCTGCTGCTGGTTTGGGTGGGCGCCCTGCAGGTCATGCTCGACACCGGCAAGGAGGCCGACTGGTTCTCCTCCTCGGCCATCGTGGTGGAGCTGATCGTGGCGATCGTCGGCTTCATCGCCTGGGTGATCTGGGAGCTCACCGAGGAGCACCCGATCGTCGACCTGTCGCTGTTCAAGTCGTCGAACTTCACCATCGGCACGATCGTCTTCTGCGTCAGCTTCGCGGTGTTCTTCGGCAACAACCTGCTGCTGCCGCTCTGGCTGCAGACCCAGATGGGCTACATCGCCACCTGGGCGGGCCTGGTCATCGCCCCCAGCGGCGTGATGGCCGTGCTGCTGACGCCCCCGGCCGCGCGCATGTTGAACAGGATCGACGCCCGGCTTGCCGCCTCCTTCGCCCTCGTGGGCTTCGCGCTGTCGTTCTACATGCGCTCGCTCTACACGCCCGACGCCGACTTCTTCGCCCTGGCCCTGCCGCTGGCGGTTCAGGGGGTGGCGATGAGCACCTTCTTCATCGCCCTGGTCTCGATCTCGCTGAACGGCGTGCCGGAGAATCAGGTGCCCTCGGCGTCCGGCCTCACCAACTTCAGCCGCATCACCGCCGGCAGCTTCGCCGCCTCCATCGCCGCCACCATCTGGGACCGCAGCGAGGCGGTCCACCAGACCCGGCTGGCCGAGACCATGGGCGCCACCGACCCGGCCTTCGTGCTCAACACCGAGCGCCTGCACGCCGCCGGCCTCAGCGCCCAGCAGGCGGTGGGCGCGGTCACCGGCCAGGTGGTCAACCAGGCCTACCTGCTGGCCAGCCTGGACTTCTTCCGCATCTCCGCCTGGCTCACCCTCCTGCTCATTCCCGCCGTCTGGCTGACCAAGAAGGCCGTCGGCGGCGGCCACGCGCCGGCGGCGGACTGAGGCGCGCCCGGTTTGTCGAGCGCGCAATGAAAAGCGGCCCCGACACGAGGTCGGGGCCGCGATCCATCAAAGATCAGCGCTTGGGAAATTTATTCCCCGAACGACTTGCGGACCTGGATGCCCCACATGCGCGGAGCCATCATGACCCGGTGGCCGACGCCGGCGGTGTAGTTCGCCGAGATGCCCTCGTAACCCCAGACCTTGTCCGTCAGGTTGGTCGCGAAGACGGCGAGCTGCAGGCCCTGGTCGGGCAGGTTGTAGTCGATCCGGGCGTTCACCAGGCCGACCGCCGAGTTGATCTTGTACTCGAGGGCGTCCGGCACCTGCGCCTGGTTGGTCACCGCGGTGACCGGGATGCGGCCGCGCAGCGCGTAGTCGACGGTGAAGCCCATCACGCCCGATCCGACGTCAACGTCGTAGCGGGCGCTGAAGCTGCCCTGCCAGTTCGGCGTCGAATAGGCGCCGTTGGAGATCGGGATGCCGTTGGCGTCGGCGATCGGCGCGCCTTCACCCGACACCGCGCCGGCCCACTTGGTGTAGTAGGCCTTGATGGCCGAGGCCGAGGCGTTGAGCGTCAGGTGCTCCATGGGCTTGAAGGTGAATTCACCCTCGATGCCCTTCAGCCGCGCCGCGGCGGCGTTGCGGATGATCGTGCTGAAGCCGGTGCCGATCGGGCAGCTGCCGTTCACCGGCGGAAGGCCGGTGGACGAGCAGACCTGGATCGAGACCTGCTTGTTCGTGTAGTCGGTCAGGAACAGGGCGACGTTGGTCCGCAGGCGGCGATCGAGCCAGTCGCCCTTGAAGCCGACTTCATAATCCTTGGCGATTTCCGGTTCGGCCATCAGGTCGATCGAGCGGCTGAAGGCGCCGCCGCGGAAGCCCTTGGCGGTCTTGGCGTAGACCATCTTGTCGTCGGTGATCTGGTAGTTGACGCTGGCCAGGTACGACCAGCCGGTGAACTTGCGCCGCGAGAAGGCGTTGTCCGGGCCGGAGGTGAGGAGGCCGCCGTAGGCGCAGGAGTCGGCGTTGTTCTGGTCCGGCGCCGGGAAGAACTGCGCCAGCACGCCGCCGCTCGCCGTCACCGTCGCGCCGCGGCAGCTGATGACCCCGGTGTTGAAGTTGTAGAGCCAGTCCGACAGGTCCGAGTGCAGCCGCTCGACGGTGTAGCGGCCGCCGAGGGTGACGCTGAGCTTGTCGGTGACCTTGAAGTCGTTCTGGGTGAACACCGCCCAGGTGCGGTTGTCGGCGTTCAGGTTGTCGTGGCTTCCCAGACCGATGTCGCGGCCTTGCACAGCCGGTAGTTCCGGCTGGAAGGCGTTGATCTGGGCGCCGTGGCCAAGGTCCTGCGAAGCAAACGCGCCGAGCAGCCAGTTCAGGCGCTTGTCCATCAGGTCGCCGGAGAGGTTGAACTCCTGCGACCACTGGGTCGAGGCCTGGTCGGCCTTCAGCTCCAGGCCGCGGCCTCTCGGCAGGAATAGCTCGCCGCCGTTCGGCGCGATCAGCGAGCCGCCGATCCCGTAGCCGATCTCGAGCAGTTGCGCCTGCACGGCGTCGAGGTCGCCGTTCTTGTCGTTCCGGAAGTGGTGGCCGCCGGTGATCGAGCGCAGCCGGACGTTCTCGGTGATGTCCCAGTTCATATCCAGGACGAAGTGCCAGGTCTTCAGGTTGTCGAAGAGGTGGGGGGTGCCCACGCAGTTGACGTAGGGGTCGCCGCCGATGCAGGCGTCGAGCAGCGGCTTGCCGATCGCGATCGCCTGGGCGAGGCTGGCGGCCTGCGTGGGCGACCCGGCCGTGAGGGCGTCGCGAACGATCGGCCGGTTGGCCGCCGGATTGGCCCACAGCGCGGTCGCCAGATAGCCATTGTTCGTCAGGGCTGCGATCGGGCTGATGCTGATGTTCTGAAGCATCGGGCCGGTGTGCCGGGTCTCGCCGTATTCCGCCTTCAGCTTGGCGGAGAAGGTCGAGCTGGGGTCGAACCGCAGGCTCAGCCGGGCCAGGTGATCGTCCTTGCCGTCGCCAAACCGCTGGCCCGTGACGCTGGACTTGCCGAAGCCCTCGCGGTTCCAGTGCATGACTGCGACGCGGGCGGCCAGCACGTCGGCGATGATCGGCACGTTGACCGCCGCGGTGACTTTCCAGTTCTGGAAGTTGCCGGCCTCGCCCTCAACGAACCCGTGGACGCCGTCGTAGTCGGCGTCCTTGGTGATGATGTTGATCGCGCCGCCGGTCGTATTGCGGCCGTAGAGGGTGCCCTGCGGGCCCTTCAGCACTTCCACCCGCTGCAGGTCGACGAACGCGCCGTTGGCGCCGAACGGGTGGGGGATGTTGACGCCGTCTTCGTAGAGACCGATCGGCTGGCTGATCCCGATCAGCGTGTCGGACGCGGACTGACCGCGCAGGATGATCACCGCCGAGTTCGCCGAACTGGAGCCGTTGACGACGTGCAGACTGGGGACCGAGCGGGTCAGATCCGTCGGCTGCCGGATGCTCTGCTTTTCGAGCGCCGCGCCGGTCTGCACCGACACCGCGACCGGAACGGTCTGCAGGTTTTCTTCCCGTTTCCGGGCGGTGACGACTACTTCCTCGATAGTCGAGCCGTCCTGCGCCATGACCGGCAGGGCGACCGCGGAGGCCAGTGCGCTCACGGCGCAGGCCAGCATCAGCCGCGACTTGCGACCTTCATCTATAAACATGGAAAAAATTTCCCCCGCGATCCCGTGGGAGTCGGGATCACCTCGTTGTTGTTGGAGAGGCCGGTGCGCTGAGGCCCGGCCCGACGGCGACGTCCATTTCGGCAAGCCGAATTGGCCTGCGCGAAATTAGATGACGTATTGTCAATTTGCCCCGATTGGCGGGGCTCTGCAAGCCCTAGGCGGCCGCGCTCGCCAGGGGTTCGACTCCCAGCTGCACCAGAACGGCTCCTTTCCTGACTGACATCTCTTACCCCCAATCGCAACCACTAGTATTTCAAAGTTATTACGCCCGAAGAGATTTGATCGACCCCCGCATTCGCCCTCTCCCATAACCTCGCGGTAGAAAAGTGAGGGATATCAAAGCAAAGAAGGGGTTGGGGCGTTGCGTGAAATGACGTTTCACGAGTTTGCACCGTCACAATGGCGCCATAGGGGGCGCCGAGTTGTAAGTGATAATAGGTCGACTGTGCGTTGAACGCCCGCGAAATCCGTCTGTTAGAGAGTTGCGAAGTGTGGCGCGGTCGCCACACTTTTGCGTTGCACGGGGTCAGGCGTAGCTCTGCAGCGGTCGCACTTCGAGGGGGCCGGCCTTGAGCGCGCCGATCGCCTGGGCTGAAGCCAGGGCGCCGGCGGCAGTGGTGAAATAGGGGATCTTCATCATCAGGGCCGTGCGGCGCAGCTCGAACGAATCGGCCAGCGACTGGCGGCCCTCGGTGGTGTTGAAGACCAGCTGCACGTCGCCGTTCTTCATGGCGTCGACGATGTGCGGCCGGCCTTCCAGCACCTTGCGCACCCGCTCCACCTTCAAGCCCTCGCCGGCCAGGTAGGTCTCGGTGCCGCCGGTGGCCAGCACCTTGAAGCCCAGGCCCAGCAGGATCCGCACCGGTTCGACGATCCACGGCTTGTCGGCGTCGCGCACCGAGACGAACACCGAGCCGGCCTCCGGCATCCGCGTGCCGCCGCCCAGCTGGGCCTTGGCGAAGGCCCGTGCGAAGGCCGGGGCCAGGGTCTCGCCCGGCCGCACCCAGTCCAGCCCCATCACCTCGCCGGTGGAGCGCATCTCCGGCCCCAGCACCGTGTCCACGCCGGCGAACCGGGCGAAGGGGAACACCGCCTCCTTCACCGCGATGTGGTCGTAGGGCCTGGTCTCGAGGTCGAACTCGGAAAGCTTCGCCCCCGCCATCACCTTGGCGGCGATGGCGGCCAGCGGCTTGCCGATGGTCTTGGCCACGAAGGGCACGGTGCGGCTGGCCCGCGGATTGACCTCCAGCACGAAGATCCGGGGGCTCTCCGCGTGCGGCTCTTCGATGGCGAACTGCACGTTCATCAGCCCGCGCACGCCCAGCGCCCGGGCCATGGCCTCGGTCTGGCGCTTCAGCTCCTCCACCGTCTCCAGCTTCAGCGAGAAGGGGGGCAGGGAGCAGGCGCTGTCGCCGGAGTGCACCCCGGCCTCCTCGATATGCTCCATCACACCGGCCACGAACACCTGGCCGTCGGCGTCGCACAGGGCGTCCACGTCCACCTCGGTGGCGCGCGACAGGTACTGGTCGATCAGCACGGGCGAGTCGCCGGACACCTGCACGGCGGTGCGGATGTAGCGGTCGAGCTGCTCGTCGTCGCGGACGATCTCCATGGCCCGCCCGCCCAGCACGTAGCTGGGCCGGATCACCACCGGATAGCCCACTTGGTGCGCGCCGGCGAAGGCCTCGTCGCGGGACCTGGCGATGGCGTTGATCGGCTGCTGGATCTTCAGCCGGTGCAGCAGCTGCTGGAACCGCTCGCGGTCCTCGGCCAGGTCGATGGCGTCGGGCGAGGTGCCGAGGATGGGAATCCCTGCGTCCTCCAGCGGCTGGGCGAGCTTCAGCGGCGTCTGGCCGCCGAACTGGACGATCACGCCCAGCAGCTCGCCGCGGCTCTGCTCGACCTCGATCAGCTCGAGCACGTCCTCCGCCGTCAGCGGTTCGAAATACAGCCGGTCGGAGGTGTCGTAGTCGGTGGAGACGGTCTCCGGATTGCAGTTCACCATGATCGACTCGACGCCGATGTCGTCCAGGGCGAAGGCCGCGTGGCAGCAGCAGTAGTCGAACTCGATCCCCTGGCCGATCCGGTTCGGCCCGCCGCCCAGGATGATCGCCTTCCGGCGGTTCGTGGGCTCGCTCTCGCACTCGGGGGCCTGGCCCAGGGCGCCGGTCTCGTAGGTCGAGTACATGTAGGGCGTCTCGGCGCGGAATTCGCCGGCGCAGGTGTCGATCCGCTTGAACACCGGCCGCACGCCCAGCCCTCGGCGCTGCGAGCGCACCTCCCGCTCGGTGGTCTGGGTCAGGGCCGCCAGCCGCGCGTCGGAGAAACCCTGCGCCTTCAGCCCCCGGAAGTCGGCCGCCGTCGCCGGCAGGCCGTCGCGGCGCACCTGCGCCTCCACCGTCACCAGCGCCTGGATCTGGCGCAGGAACCAGGGCTCGTAGGCGCAGGCGGCGTAGATGTCCTCGACGCTGAGCCCATGGCGGAAGGCCTGGGCGATCACCCGCAGGCGGTCGGGGGTCGGCTGGCCCAGCGCCCGCAGGATCGCCGCATGGCCCATCTCGGGATCCTCGGCGTTCTCGATCTCCACCTCGTCGAGGCCGGAGAGGCCGGTCTCCAGCCCGCGCAGCGCCTTCTGCAGGCTCTCGGCGAAGGTGCGCCCGATAGCCATCACCTCGCCCACCGACTTCATGGACGTGGTGAGCAGCGGCTCCGAGCCCGGGTACTTCTCGAAGGCGAAGCGGGGGATCTTGGTGACCACATAGTCGATGGACGGCTCGAACGAGGCCGGGGTCGCCCCGGTGATGTCGTTCATCAGCTCGTCGAGGGTGTAGCCCACCGCCAGGCGCGCGGCGACCTTGGCGATGGGAAAGCCCGTGGCCTTCGAGGCCAGCGCCGAGGACCGCGACACCCGCGGGTTCATCTCGATCACCACCATGCGCCCGTCGGCGGGGTTCACCGCGAACTGTACGTTGGAGCCGCCGGTCTCCACCCCGATCTCGCGCAGCACGGCGATCGAGGCCCGCCGCATCCACTGGTATTCCTTGTCGGTCAGCGTCAGCGCCGGCGCCACGGTGATCGAATCGCCGGTGTGTACCCCCATGGGGTCGATGTTCTCGATGGAGCAGACGATGATGCAGTTGTCCGCCTTGTCGCGGACCACTTCCATCTCGAACTCCTTCCAGCCCAGCACGCTCTCCTCGATCAGCACCTCGGTGGTCGGGGAGAGGTCCAGGCCCCGCTCGACGATCTCGCGGAACTCCTCGACGTTGTAGGCGATGCCGCCGCCGGTGCCGGCGAGCGTGAAGGACGGCCGGATGATCGCCGGCAGGCCCACGAACTCCAGCCCCTCCAGGGCCTCATCCATGGTGTGGGCGGCCTTGGACTTGGGGCTCTCCAGCCCGATGGCGTCCATGGCGTTGCGGAATTTCTGCCGGTCCTCGGCCTTGTCGATCACGTCGGCCCGCGCGCCGATCATCTCCACGCCGTATTTCGCCAGCACGCCGGCCGCTTCCAGCGCCAGGGCGGTGTTCAGCGCCGTCTGGCCGCCCATGGTGGGGAGCAGGGCGTCTGGCCGCTCCTTGGCGATGATCTTCTCCACCATCTCCGGGGTGATCGGCTCGACGTAGGTGGCGTCGGCCACGTCCGGGTCGGTCATGATCGTGGCCGGGTTGGAGTTCACCAGCACGATCCGGTAGCCCTCGGCGCGCAGCGCCTTGCAGGCCTGCACCCCCGAATAGTCGAACTCGCAGGCCTGGCCGATGACGATGGGGCCGGCGCCGATGATCAGGATGGATTTGATGTCGGTGCGCTTGGGCATCGGGCTCTCGTCTCGCGCGGACGCGCCGGGCTCGCGCGCGCTCACGCAGCCTCCGCCGACCGGTCATGCAGGTTAAGCCGCCCGTTTAGAGAGGGCGCGGGGCGGGCGCAAGGGCTGGCGGACGACCGTGGGGCGCGAGCGAATCCGAAAACCCCGCCCGCGCCCTCTTTCGCGCCGGAGGAAGGCGCACGTCTTGCCCTAAGATCGCTGTTCCGGCCGGGCCTGCGGCGCGCTACCGCAGCCGGCCCCGTACCGAGACGCCGACGATGCGCGGCTCGTTGTAGACCGCGGCCATGTAGTTCTCGATCACGCCCTTGAGGTTCTTCTCGTTGGTGATGTTGCGTGCGAAGGCCGCCACCTCGTAGGCGCCGTCGCCGCCCTGGTAGCCCAGCTGCAGGCCACCCTCGAAGTTGCCTTTGGAGGTGAACTCCCGGGTCTTGTAGAGCACGAAGCTGGTGTAGCCCTGGACGTTCCAGTCGGTGGCCACGAACACGCTTCCATGTTCGGTCACCGGCAGGTCGTAACGGGCGCTGACGTTGAGGTTGTACTTCGGCGCGTTGGGCAGGGGCTCGCCGTCGATCTGGGCGAAGACGTTGGTCCCCACCCGGATGGTGGGATCCTCCACCGTGCAGACCACCACGCCGTTCAGGGCGCACACCTGGGCGTAGACCCGTTTGTCCTGGATCTCGGTGTGCAGCAGGCTCGCACCCGCGGTCAGGGTGAGGTTGCGCACCGGCCGCCATTCGGCGTCGGCTTCCAGGCCATAGGCCTTGGCCTTGTCGGCGTTGAACAGCACGCCGTTGCCGTTGGAATCGTTGCCGTTCAGCTGGATGTCGTTGACGACGTAGGTGAAGGCCGTCGCGTTGAACCGCAGGGTGTTGTCCAAGAGGTTGCTCTTGAAGCCCGCCTCGCCCGACAGGATCGTCTCGGAATCGGCGGTGGTGAAGTCGGCGTTGAACACCGCCGAGCGGCCCTGGATGGTGGGCCCGCGGAAGCCCTTGGCGACGCGCGCGTAGACGCTCAGGTCCGGGTTCAGCTGGTAGAGGGCGCTCACGTCCCAGCTCGGCTTGCTGTCCGACAGCCGCACGAAGCGGCGGCCGGCGTAGGTGACCACGCCCGCCGCCGTGTCGGCGGTCTTCAGGAGCCGGGTCTTCTTGGTGTCCTCGGTCTGCCGCGCGCCGGCGGTGATCGTCAGGGCGTCGGTGACCGCATAGCTCACCTGGCCGAACGCCGCCCAGGAAGTGTTGGCGTTCTTCAGCCGCACCCAGTTGTTCGGATTGTCCCGGGTGAAGAAGGCGCGCTGGTAGAACTCGGTGGTGTCGAGGCTGTCGAAGTAGAGGGCGCCGACCTGCCACTTCAGGCGGTCGTCGCCGTTGCTGGCCAGGCGGAACTCCTGGGTGAACTGGTCGAGGTCGCGCACCTGGCCCATGGACTGTCCGAAGCCGGTGTTCCCGAACAGGGCGGCCGCGCCGCCGTCGGTGTCGCTCCGGCTGTAGCCGGCGGTGGTCTCGTAGGCGGTGATCGAGGTGAACGTCACCGGGCCGGCGTCGTAGGCGGCGTTCAGCGACAGGCCCTGGGTGTCATAGGCCTGGGGATTGTTGTCAGCCTCGTCGTAGGCGACCTGGTCGCGCGGCGCGACCGGCGTGTTGGAGCCCTTCACCAGGGCGCTGCGCAGGAACAGCGTCGAGGTGCCCTTGTAGGAGCGGGCATGGGCCGAGGCCAGGACCGAGAGCTGGTCGTTCGGCGTGAACAGCACCTGCAGCCGCGCGTCGCGCTCGTCGAAACCGCCCATGGCGTCGCCCTTCGGCGTCAGCGTGCCGTCGGCGCTGCGGCCGGTGAAGGTGTTGTCCACCCACGGGTCGCGGTGCTGGTAGAGGACCGAAGCGCGGAAAGCCAGCTTGTCGGCGACCATCGGGCCGCCGATCCCGCCGTCGAACGTGCGGGTGTTGTAGCTGCCATAGGACGCCTGGAAGCGCCCCTGCACCGTCTGCGACGGCCGGATGGTGTCGAACTTGACGATGCCGGCGGTGGTGTTGCGGCCGAACAGCGAGCCCTGCGGCCCGCGCAGCACCTCGATCTGCTGGATGTCGTAGGCCGGGTTCGACTTCAGAACCACGTGCTCCAGGACGACGTCGTCCTGGATGATGGTCACCGGCTGCGAGGCGCCGAGGTAGAAGTCGATGTTGCCCAGGCCGCGGATGTAGAAGCGCGGGAAGATCCGGCCCGTGGTGGTCTCGATGTAGAGGCTGGGGACCCGGCCCGACAGGGTGAGCAGGGTGTCGTCGCCGCCGGCCTGGCCGGCGCGCGCCTCTTCGGAGCTGACCACCGCCACCGACAGCGGCACCTTCTGCAGATTCTCGGACCGGCGCTCGGCCGTGACGATGACCTCGCTGAGCGCCGTGTCGGAGGTGGCCTCCTGGGCCGCGGCGGCGCCCGCGAAGGACAGGACGGCCGCGGCCGCGCCCATGAACAAATTACATTTTTGACTGGAAAGCGCGCCCAATACTGCCCCCGAATGGCTTAAGATCACAAAGTTGGAAAGTCTGTACAAGACATGGCGAGTCGGAACGACAATCACTTGCGTGATTGTCTCTATGAGTTCCTCGCCCAATGCTGTCTGATGTTGCGGCCGTCTTATGCAGCTACTGTGACGGTCGCGTGACAGTGCGGAGGTGGTCGGCACAAGCGCGGCGGACTGTGGATTTTGCGCCGCACCGGGAGTGCGATTTGGGCTGCCGGCGTCGTCGAAACGGGGTCATCCTGCAGTCCGCCACAGGCGCCGCCGAAGGAGGAACGCCATGACCTCATCCCTGAAGATCCGCCGCGCCGCCGGCGCGCTCGGCGCCGAGATCTCGGGCGTCGACCTGTCCCGGGACCTGCCGGCGGAGACCATCGCCGAGATCCGCGCGGCCTTCGTCGAGCACCAGGTGATCTTCTTCCGCGACCAGTCGATCACGCCCGAGGAGCAGGTCCGGTTCGGCGCGAAGTTCGGTCCGCTCAACATCCATCCCTACGTCGCCGGGATGGCCGGCCGGCCGGAGGTGATGGAGATCGTCAAGGAGCCGGAGGACCGCGCGAACTTCGGCGGCGGCTGGCATTCCGACATGAGCTTCCTGGAAAGGCCCAGCATCGGCTCGATCCTCTACGCCGTGGAAGTCCCCGACCATGGCGGCGACACCCTGTTCGCCAGCCAGGCGGCGGCGTTCGAGGCGCTCTCGCCCGGCCTGCAGCGCACCCTGGAAGGCCTGGACGCCGTGCACAGCGCGGCCAAGGAGTACGGCGCCGGCGGCCGGGCCGCCCGCCCGCGCAAGTCGATGGCGGTCTCCGAGGCCGAGGGCCTGGTCGGCGAATACGTCCACCCCCTGGTGCTGACCCATCCGGAGACCGGACGCAAAGCGCTCTACGTGAACCCGGCCTTCACGGTGCGCATCGAGGGCTGGTCGCGCCGGGAGTCCCAGGCGCTGCTCGACTATCTGTTCGAGCATTCGCGCTACGAGGCCTTCACCTGCCGCTTCCGCTGGGCGCCGGGCTCGGTGGCCTTCTGGGACAACCGCTCGGTCTGGCACTTCGCCCTCAACGACTATCCGGGCCAGCGCCGGCGCATGCGCCGCGTCACCGTCGACCCCTGGCCGGCTGCGGCGAGCGCACGATCGCAGGCGGCGGAGTAGAGGCTCTCGGTCCGCCGCGCCTTCCGGCGGCTCAGGCCGGATGGGACTGGGATCCCCCGGGTTGAGGCGCCCCCTGCGCCAACATCGTGATCTCCGATCGGGCCGCGCGGTGGTTTAGTCGGATCAACGTTCGCTGAACATGCGTCGCGATGCTTGCCGGCGCTGATTTTCTACGCCGATGCCCAAAAATACTACGACTCGGATCGCCGGCTGATTTTCGCTGTCCGGAGATAACCTTAAGAACAAGAGTAGAAAACCGAATCCAGAAGGCGAAACTCTGCTGCGAGAGATCGGTATATCGAGGCGCGTTGTAAGTATTGATGGGCGCGCGTAAGGTGGCGCTTGGGTGCCGCATCTTCCGGATGCGCCGGAAGATTCCGAAAAGAAGGCTGCGCAGACGGCGATCCGAGCCGTTTGGACCGGCGTCGCACCCGTCGATCGCGGGGGCTGAACCGGCGATCTGCAAGGAGGTGTCTTGCGATGCCAACCTTCAACGGCGCGTCGGGCGCCGACACTCTCGTCGGCGACGTGCAGAACGACACGATCAACGGCTTCGCCGGCAATGATATCCTCGTCGGGGACCTGTTCAATCTCGGGGCCGGTCACCCGGACCTCATCCTGGAATGCCAGGGCGGGCAGGGGCAGGACTTCGGCTCCGGCGCCGGAGCCTCCGGCGTGGTTCACGCCTCGCACAACGACATCCTCGACGATGGTCCCGGAAACGACGTGGTGGTGGGCGAGGCCTATTCCATCGGATACGGCGACCTGCAGCTGAACGCGCTGGCCGGCACGGGCGGGCTGTTCGGCGGCCCTGGCGGGAACAATAACAGCGTCCGTTGCTTCAGCGACTTCTACGTCGCCTCCATCGGCAACGATCTGTTCGTCGGCGACGTCTATCACATCGCCGGGCTGGACGAGGCCGAGCTCAACGCCGCCGCGGGCAGCTCCGGACTGGGCCACTTCTCCTTCTTCCCGCACGGCCCGGGCGGCGACGGCGGAAACGGCAACGTCACCGAGGCCTTCAACGATTCCATGGCCAACGACGCCAGCAACCCCGGCAATGACATCCTCGTCGGCGACGTCCACTCCGTGGCGGGCAACGGCGAGCGGCTGAACGCGCTGGCGGGCGAGGGGGCCCGCGACTCGGGCGACGGCGGCGACGGCAATCAGGTCCACGCCTTCAAGGATCAGCTCGTGGGAGACGTGGGAAGCGACCTGATGGTCGGCGACGTCTACGACGTCGGCTCGATCGACGACATGGTGTTCAACGCCTTCGCCGGATCCGGCGGCGACGGCGCTCCGGGCGGGGCGGGCGGAAACAACAACATCGTCGATGCGTTCGGCGACGCGCTGTCCAGCGGCCCGGGGAACGATCAACTGATCGGCGATGCGTTCCAGGTCACCGATCCGACCCAGGAGATCGCCTTCGTCATCAAGGCCGGGGCTCCGGGGTCGAACGGCGCCGCCGGCGGGACCGGCAACGCCGTGACGGTTTTCTGCGACGCCCTGTTCGCCGGCTCGGGCGGCGACTTCCTGGTCGGCGACGCTTACCGGGTCAGCGGCGTCGAAGATATCGAGGTGACCATCACGGGCGCCGCCGGCAACACCATCGTCGCCTTCCAGGACAGCCTCGACGGCGGCCTTGGCAGCGACCTGCTGGCCGGCGACTTCTTCGGCGACGTGCCGGGCGATCCGGTGCTGCTGACGATCATCGGCGCCTTCGCCGGACGCGCCGGGCTGTTCGCCGACACCCTCGACAGCGGCGCCGACGGCGACCGGCTGATCGGCGGGCTGGGCGCGGACCGCATGACCGGCGGCTCGGGGCAAGACGTGTTCGAATACGTCGCGGGCGACCTGTTCGACCTGGTGGCCGGCGTCGCGGTCGGCGCCCCGCCCGTGGACGTGATCACCGACTTCACGGGAATCGACGTGATCGACATGTCCGATCTGCTGGCGTCGCTGGGCTTCGACCAGCCGGGGGGCGACAACATCAACGACTGGCTGAGGGTCGTGCCCGGCGCGGGCAAGGTCACGATCCAGATCGACCAGGACGGGCTGGTCGGCGGGGCGTCCTTCCAGTCGATGCTGGAGCTCAACAACTACGCCGGGGCCAGCATCAACAGCATGATCGCTGCTGGGGATCTGGTCGTGGTCTGAGGCCCGATAGGCGCTTCAGCCCGGCCGCCGGCCCGCCCTCCCGCACCAGTCCGCCAGGGCGGCCAGCGGCGCAGACCCGTCGCCGCGGAAGGACGAGCCGTGCATCAGCGCCAGCGTGCGCGGCGACAGCGCCGCCAGGCCGCGCAGGATCGCCGCGGTCCCCGACCCCAGGCTCATGGCGTGGAACATCTCCTCGGCCGCGATGGCGGGGCCGGCCACGTCGGCCTCCGTGAGGGCCGCCGGATCGCCCACGTGGGTCAGGAGGTCGCCGCAGAAGAGGGTGGCCCCGGCCTCCTCGAAGAACACGCCGGCCTCCCAGCCGTGCGGGACGTGCGGGGTGTCGACCCAGCGCATCCGCTTGCCGCCGAGGTCCAGCACCTCGCCGGACGCCAGCGCCCGCGGCGGCCGGTCGGCCAGGTCGTTCAGCGACACGTCGCAGGCGGTCTGGCCGTGCACGACCTGGGCGTTCGGCGCGGCCGCCAGCCAGGCGTTCATGGCGCCGCATTCGTCGGCCTCCACGTGGCCGAAGCCGATCCAGCGCAGCCTTTCCACCGGCATGATCCGCGCCACCGCCTGGGCGATCGGTTCGAAGAAGCCGCGGTGCCCGCAGTGGAACAGCATCGGCTCCTGCGCATCGATCAGGAACTGGTTGAACGTGAAGCCGTCCGGTGTCACCGCCGGCACGAAGGTGGACAGGCGATAGACGCCCCCGGCGATCTCCTCGACGCGCGTTTCCATGGCGGGCTCCCTGGCTTGACCGGCGCTATTGCCGCTCCAAGATAGGCCCATGTCCATCCATCTCGAATGCGCCGACGAACTGCTTTCGACCACGCGCGCCGTGCGCAAGCGCCTGGACTTCGGCCGGCCGGTGCCCCGCGAGGTGATCCTCGACTGCATCCGCCTGTCGCAGCAGGCGCCGACGGGCTCGAACACGCAGGGCTGGCGCTGGCTGGTGGTGACCGACCCGGAAAAGCGCCGGGCGCTCGCCGACCTCTACCGTGGGGCGGCGGCCGACTATTTCCCGAAGGCGCGGGGCAAGGCGGAGGCCGCCGGCCAGGCCCAGACGGCGCGGGTCTACGATTCCGCCCAGCACCTGGCCGACCACCTGCACGAGGCGCCGGCGCATGTGATCCCCTGCCTGCTGGGCCGCCCGCCCGAGGGGCGGGGCGCGCACACCGGCGGTTTCTTCGCCTCCATCTATCCGGCGATCTGGAGCTTCAACCTGGCCCTGCGCGCCCGTGGGCTCGGCACGGTCCTGACCACGCTGCACCTGCTGCGCGAGAAGCAGGCGGCGGAGCTGCTCGGCATCCCCGACGACGTCACCCAGGCCGCCCTGCTGCCGGTGGCCTACACGATCGGCGATACGTTCAAGCCCGCCAGCCGGCCGCCGCCGCAGACCATCACCTTCTTCGACCAATGGGGGCAGGGCTAGCTGCGACCTCCCTCGGCGTCATGCCGGCGCCCGATCGAGGTCGGCGCGCAGGCGCAAGGCTCCCAGCGCGTAGAGCGCCGCGGCGAGCAGGAACACCGGGGCCGTGATCAGCAGGGACAGCCGCAGCGACTGATCGCCCGCGCTCTCCAGCAGCGCGTCGCTGACCGCGCCGATGATCGGCGGGCCAAGGCCCAGGCCCAGCAGGTTGATGATGAACAGCAGCAGGGACACGGAGACCGCGCGCATCCGCAGGCCGACCATCGCCTGCACCGCCGAGTAAACCGGCCCGGCCCAGCTGTAGTAGAACAGCAGCGCCGCCGCGACGCCCGCCAGGGCCACGCCCGTGTCGCGGGTCAGGAAGGCGACCACGGCGGCGGGCGCCGCGATGGCCATCCCGATCGCCGGCACGAGCGCCAGCCAGCGCCGGTCGCGCAGGGCGAGGCGGTCGGCGATATGGCCGCCCAGCACCCCGCCGCCGATCCCGGTGGAGAAATTGATCACGGCCAGCCACGTCCCGGCCTCGCCGGCGGACAGTCCGTGCGAGCGGATGAAGAAGCTGGGGAGCCAGAGCGACATGGCGTAGCCCGCGAATGCGGCCACGCCGGAGGCCGTGGCCAGGGCCAGGAACGCCGGCCGGCCCGCCAGCAGTCGCGCGACGGCCATGGCTGGCGGCGCCACGGCCGCGTCAGCCCGGCCTTCCGAGCGTCCGCGGGGGGGCTCGCGCAAGGTCAGCTTCATCAGCAGGGCCAGCGCAAGCCCGGGCAGGCCCACCACGACGAAGGTCATGCGCCAGCCGATGGACTGGCTCAGCCACCCGCCGATGGCGAGCCCCAGCGCCGTCCCCAGGGGTGGTCCGGCGACGTAGATTCCGATCGCGGTGGCGCGCCGCTTGGGCTCGAAGATGTCGCTGATCAGCGAATAGGACGGCGGCGTGCCGGCGGACTCGCCCACGGCCACGCCGATCCGCACCAGCAGCAGCTGGATGAAGTTGGCCGTCAGGCCGCAGGCCGCGGTCGCCAGGCTCCACAGCGCAATGGCGCCGGCCAGGATGTTCACCCGGCTGAACCGGTCGGACAATTTGGCGATCGGCACGCCCAGCGTCACATAGAAGAGCGCGAAGGCGATGCCGCCCAAGGTGCCGAGCTGCCAGTCCGCGAGCGCCAGGTCGCGCTTGATCGGCTCCAGCAGGATCGACAGCAGCTGCCGGTCGGTGAAGTTGACCATGTAGGAGACGACGAGAAGGCCGAGGAAATAGGCCCGGTAGGGGAATGACGCCCCGTTCGGCGCAGCGCCGCGTCCCGGCGTTTCGCCAGGCTCCTGACCAGCCTCCATTCGTCCGCTCCCCTCGCACCGCGGCGCCGGCGGCGCGAGCTTGGGCTCGCTGTCTCCGGCGCCAGGCGAAACTCACCTTCGGCCATGATGCGCTGATCGGGGCCGCCGCCGCTAACGAAAATGGGCCGGCCCCATGAGGACCGGCCCATCGTCAGGATTTTCGGTCGGCGTTCGAGACGCCGGCGTTTCCTCAGGCTTGGAGCTGGCCGGCGGCGGTCTTGCCGCTGCGGGAGTCGCGCTCCAGCTCGTAAGTGATTTTTTGGCCTTCATTCAACGAGCGGAGGCCCGCACGTTCCACGGCGGAGATGTGCACGAACACGTCCGCGCCACCTTCATCGGGTTGAATGAAGCCAAAGCCTTTTTGGCCGTTGAACCATTTCACGGTGCCGCTGGGCATAGAGATCTATATTCCTTCGATAGGGTCTTTCGAACTGCGCAAAGCATTCACGCAGCCGACCAAAGATCGAGAAGGATCGGAAAACAGGTCCGGCGCCCATGGAGACGAGCGGGGAAGGTCGGCCGAACCCTACGATTTCGATGCCGGAAGCCTAATGCCAATCCGCCAGCGGCGCAATCCGCCCCAAAAAAACGGCTAAGGATGGCAACTCTTTCGCTTTTGCGGCCATATCTACCTGTGGCCGCGGTTTGCGCGCCAGTCGGCGAGGAGACCGCCATGAGCTTGATCGAGAAGATTCCCACCATGTCCGACGAGGACGTGGTCAACCTCCTGGCCAACGCCCGGCGTCTCTCCGAAAACGGCACCCCCCAACAGCGCGCGAGCGCCGAAGAAATCCTGCCCGCCCTGGAAGAAGCCGCCGGCGTCCGCGCCGCTGCGAAAGCCGAAGCCGCCGCCGCCCGCCGGGCCGCCCACCGCAAGCCGCGCAAGTCGGTGGCGGCCTGACCGCGTGCGCCCCTCTCGGGGAAGGATGAACTGAACGCCGTCATCGCAGCCTGGGGCTTGCCCGCACGCGCGGCGCGAGGCAGCTTCACCACGCCATAACCGCCCGAGCCCGTTCGCCCTTTGGCCGCCGCCGATCCCCTGGCCGAGCTGATGAGCCGCATCGCCGCGGGCGACCGCGCGGCGTTGCGCAGCCTCTATGACGCGACCTGCGCGAAGCTTTTCGGCGTCTGCTTTCGTATCCTCTCCAACAGGGACGAGAGCGAGGACGTGTTGCAGGAGGTCTACCTCACCATCTGGCGCCGGGCCGACCGCTTCGAGGCGGCGCGGGCGAGCGCGATGGCGTGGATGGCCACCATCGCCCGCAACCGGGCCATCGATCGCCTGCGGGCCCGCGGGCCGCTGGCCTACGCCGAGCCGGTGGAGGCGGTGGACGCGGCGGACTCCGCGCCCCTGGCCTCGGCGGTCCTGGAGCAGGCGCAGGACGAGGCGGCCCTTCGCCGGTGCCTGGGCGAGCTCGACGCCCGCACCGCCGCGGTGATCCGCACCGCCTTCTTCGAGGGGGTGACCTACGAGGCGCTCGCCAAGCGCCTCGACGCGCCGCTGGGGACGGTGAAAAGCTGGATCCGGCGCGGACTCCTGCGGCTCAAGGGGTGCCTGGAGTCATGAGCGGCGAACCCGAGCTCCCCGAACCTGAAGCCCTGGCCGCCGAACACGCCCTGGGCCTGCTCTCCGAGCGCGAGCGCGCGGCCGCCGAGGCGCGCATGGCCGCCGAGCCCGGCTTCGCCGCCGACGTGGAGGCCTGGCGCGCCCGCCTGGCGCCGCTGACGGGTGAGGTGACGCCGATCGCCCCGCCGGCGTCCCTTTGGGGCCGCATCGAACGCGGCCTGCCGGCCAACGACGACGGGCGGCTGACGCGCGCGGTGCGCTTCTGGCGCGGCGCCTCGTTCGCCGGCTTCGCCCTGGCCGCCGCCAGCCTGGTGGCCGCCGTCGTCGTCGCGGGCCGTCCGCCGGTGGTCGTCGTCCCGCCCGCCGCGCCGGCCGGCGCCCTGCTCAACGCCAGCCTCAAGGGCGAGACCGGTCCGCCGCTGTTCGTGGTCGCCTACGACCCGGACCGCAAGGCGCTGATCATCACCTCCCTGGCGTCCCCGGGGACCGATCCGGCCCATGTCCACGAGCTGTGGCTGATCCCGGCCGACAAGAAGCCGCGCTCGCTGGGGATCATCGCGCCCGGGACCTCGCGGCGCCTGACCATGGCCGGCCCGCTCGCCCCCATGGTCTCGGAAGGCGCCTCGCTGGCCGTCTCGGTGGAGCCGCCCGGCGGCTCGACGCAGGAGGGCCCGTCCGGACCGGTCGCCGCCGTAGGCCAGCTCAGCAAAATATAATTCTCACTGGCTGCATCCGAGGGTCAAGACGTCCCGTAATCCAACCATCGTCGATGAAGACGATTAGGATCGAACGAAGGGACGACTTAGATGTCGAACAAGCTGATTTCGGGCGTGATCGCCGCATCCATCCTCTCCGTTGCTTTCGGAACCACCGCGAGTGCGGAGATGGGGATGACGAAAGCCTCGGCCGAAAAGACCGTCAACGTGGGCGGTGCGCCGATGTACCCGTCCAGGAACATCATTCAGAACGCCGTCAACTCCAAGGACCACACCACCCTGGTCGCCGCGGTGAAGGCTGCGGAGCTCGTGGACACCCTCTCGGGGCCGGGGCCGTTCACGGTGTTCGCTCCCACCAACGCCGCCTTCGGCAAGCTGCCGGCCGGCACGGTGGAGACCCTGGTCAAGCCGGAGAACAAGCCCACCCTGACCAAGATCCTGACCTATCATGTGGTCGCCGGGCGCCTCTCGTCCGCCGACCTGCAGGCCAAGGTGAAGGCCGGCGGCGGCAAGGCCATGCTCACCACCGTCGAAGGCGAGCCGATCACCGTCCAGTCGAAGAACGGCGCCCTCTGGCTCTGGGACGCCAAGGGCGGATCTTCGAAGGTCACCATCGCCAACGTCAACCAGTCCAACGGCGTCATCCACGTCGTCGACACCGTGCTGATGCCGTGAGGCCGTTCCGGAGGAGTCGGCGTAGGCCGGCTCCTCCCCATCTAATTGTCCACCGACCACACGGACCACACGGACGGTCCGACGTCTCCGGCGCCTTCAGGGCGAAGCCTAAGCATCCTATTGAGCCGGCCTGGGGCCGGCTCCATCGTTGATCTGCAGAGTGGCAGGCTTCCCACTCTTAGCTCGGCCCGTCCGTGTGGTCCGTGGACAATTCAAATCCGGCGCATCGGGCCAGAGCACCGAGCGCAGTTGGCGCTCAGTGCGCCCTCAGCGCGCCTGGTCCATCAGCCCCGCGAAACGTTCGAACAGGTAGAGGGAGTCCGTGGGCCCCGGGGAGGCTTCCGGGTGGTGCTGCACCGAGAACACCGGCCTCCCGGTGAGAGCCAGGCCCGCATTGGTGCCGTCGAACAGCGAGACGTGGGTCTCCGTCACCGGCGCCGGCAGGCTGTCGCGGTCCACCGTGAAGCCGTGGTTCATGGAGACGATCTCCACCTTGCCGGTGGTCAGATCCTTCACCGGGTGGTTGGCGCCGTGGTGGCCCTGCTCCATCTTCACCGTCCTGGCGCCGAGGGCCAGGGCCAGCATCTGGTGGCCCAGGCAGATGCCGAACACCGGCATGCCGGAGTCCACCAGCTTGCGGATTTCGGGCACGGCGTATTCGCCGGTGGCGGCCGGGTCGCCGGGGCCGTTGGACAGCAGCACCCCGTCCGGCTTGCGCGCCAGCACCTCCTCGGCGGTGGCCGTGGCCGGCAGCACGGTCACCCGCGCGCCGATCTGGGTCAGCGCCCGCAGGATGTTGCGCTTCACCCCATAGTCCAGCACCACCACGTCGTACTTGGCGTCGGGCCGGCGGCCATAGCCTTCCGGCCAGGACCACAGGCCCTCGTCATAGGTGAAGGGCTGCAGGCAGGTGGCGTCCTTGGCCAGGTCCAGGCCGACGATGCCCGACCAGGCCGCCGCCTCGGCGACCAGGGCCTCCAGGTCGAAGGCGCCGGCAGGATCGTGCGCGATCACCCCGTGCGGCATGCCCGTCTCGCGGATCCGCCGGGTGAGCGCGCGGGTGTCGACGCCGGCCAGCCCGACCACGCCGCGCCGGCTCATCCAGCCGGAGAGGTCGGCGTCGGCGCGCCAGTTGGCAGGCGCGGTGGGGACGTCGCGGAAGATCGCGCCGCGGGCCGCGGTGGCCGCCGAGCCGGACATCTGCTCGATGTCCTCGACGTTGGTCCCGACATTGCCCACGTGCGGGAAGGTGAAGGCCACGATCTGGGCCATGTAGGAGGGATCGGTGAGGATCTCCTGGTAGCCGGTCATGGCGGTGTTGAAGCAGACCTCGCCCACCGCCTTGCCCGCGGCGCCGACGCCGATCCCCTGCAGCACCGTCCCGTCGGCCAGCGCCAGCACGCCGGTCGCGCCAGGCAGTAGGTCGCGGCTCATGGCGGCTCCAGTTCGAGGCGAGGGGACGGCCGGCGGCGGCGCCGGACAGGCGGCCGCGTAGGTAGTCAGTCGCGAGGGCGGGGTCAATGCGGCGGAAGGGACAGGGACCGACGATGAAGCGCTACATCCTCACCGGCGCGCCGGGCGCCGGGAAGACCGCGGTGCTGCGGTTTCTCGAGCGCGCAGGGATCGCGGTGGTCGAGGAGGCGGCCACCGACGTCATCGCGCTCGCCCAGGCGCTCGGGACGCCCGAGCCCTGGACCAGCGCGTCGTTCGTCGACGAGATCGTCGCCCTGCAGCGTGAGCGACAGCTTCTGGCGATCGGCGACGTCGTGGTCTTTGATCGATCGCCAATTTGCACCTGGGCGCTGGCCGAGTTCCTGGGCTATCCGCCCTCGGCGATCCTGCAGGCCGAGCTCGCCCGGATCGAGCGGGAGGCGACCTACCAGCGCCGCGTCTTCTTCCTGGAGAACCTCGGCTTCATCGAGCCCACCGCGGCCCGGCGCATCAGTTTCGAGGAGAGCCTGCGGTTCGAGGCCCTGCACGCCGAGGTCCACCGCCGCCTCGGCTACGAGCTCCTGTGCATCGCGGCGGCCGACGTCCGCACGCGCGCCGATCGGATCATGCGGACGGTGTTCGCCTAGGTCACCAGCACGTCGGCGATGGCCCCGATCAGCTCCTCGGCGCGGATCGGCTTGCCCAGGTGGCCGTCGGCGCCGGCCTGGGCGCTGGCGTCGCGGTCCTGGGGCGAGGTGTTGGCGGACAGCACCAGGATCGGCAGGCGGGGCAGGGCGCGGGCGGACTCTTCGCTGCGGATGGTCCGGATCGCCTCGATGCCGCCCATCACCGGCATGCGCAGGTCCATCAGGATCACGTCGAAGCGGTCGGAGCGCCAGGCGTCCACGGCCTCGGCGCCGTTCTCGACGCTGACCACCTCCAGGTCGCTCGCCCCCAGGATCAGCTCGATGACCTTGCGGTTGGTGGGGTTGTCGTCGGCCACCAGCACCCGCACCGCCGAGGGGCCGCCCTCGCGCCGGGGCGCGGGATCCGGAGCGGGGGGCGCCGGACGCTCGGCCTCGTTGAAGTCCAGCAGGCCGTTGACCATCCGGTCGAGCAGGCTGGCGGAGGCCAGGATCTCGCTCAGCAGGCCGCGCTGATTGTCGTCGAGCCCGGTCGCCTCCAACGCCTGTCCCAGGCCGAGGACGCCGTTGAGGGGCGTGCGCAGCGCATGGCTCATGTCGGCCATGAACTCGCTCTTGGCCCGGCTCGCCGTCTCGGCCCGGCCCAGCGCCTGGGCGAGCGCCTCGGCCTGGGCCTTCATCTCGGTGATGTCGACCCTCAGGCCGATGACGCCGCCGTCGGTGGTGGGGCGCTCCTCGATCATCAGCCAGCGGCCGTCGGACAGGCGCTGCTCGTGCCGCTCTCCGGTCGGGTGGCTCAGCTTGTCGAGCCGTTCGGCCAGCCATTCCGCCTCCCGGCCGACCGCTTCCGGATAGTCGCCGCGCTCCACGCCGATGCGCAGCGTGTCCTCCAGCCGGGCGCCGGGGCGGAACAGGTCGGCGGAGCGGTGGTAGATCTCGGCGTAGCGCTGGTTCCAGAGCACGTAGCGCCGGTCCTGGTCGAGGAACACCACGCCCTCGGGAATGGCGTCGATGGCGTCGCGCAGGCGAGCCCGGTCACGGCGCGCGTCGGCCTCGGCCTCGGCCAGCGCGCGGCCGCCGAACCGGCGCGCGATTGCGGCCAGCCATCCGCGCACTCCTGCCGACCCCATAGGCGATTCCCCCTCACACGCGGCGCAGAAGACAACCCGCGATGGCGGCATTCACACACGGAATATGTGCACATATGTCTAAAAAACGAGCGGCGCCTCATGCTTGAGCGATGCCCTCCCGCGCTGCACAGGCTTCGAACGCAGGTCATAATTTGGTAATGCGACGGCCATGCGCATCACCACGGTCGGCCTCGACGCCGACGACACGCTTTGGCACAACGAGACCATCTTCCGCCTGACCCAGGAGCGGTTCTTCGCCCTGCTGGAGCCGGTGGCGGACGCCCCGGCGGTCACCGCCCGGCTGGCCGAGGTGGAGGGGCGCAACCTGCGGCTCTACGGCTACGGGGTGAAGGGCTTCATCCTCTCGATGCTCGAGACGGTGATGGAGCTCACCGGCGGGGAGCCGCCCGGAAGCATGATCCGCGAGGTCCTCGCCGCCGGCCGCGAGATGCTGGCCCACCCGGTGGAGACCCTGCCGGGCGTCGACGAAGCCCTGGCCGCCCTCTCCGAACGCTACCGCCTGGTGCTGATCACCAAGGGCGACCTGTTGCACCAGGAGCAGAAGCTGGCGGCCTCCGGCCTCGGCGACCTGTTCGCCGCGGTGGAGATCGTCAGCGAGAAGGACGCCTCGACCTATGCCCGGGTGTTCGACCGCCACGGGACCGGGGCGGCCAGCGCGGCCATGTGCGGCAACTCCCTGCGCTCGGACATCCTGCCGGCGCTGGAGGCCGGGGCCTACGCCGCCCACGTGCCCTATCCGCTGATCTGGGCGCACGAGGCCGCCGACGCCCCGCTCGGCCATCCCCGCTTCGCCGAACTCGCCGCCATCGCCGAACTCCCTGCCTGGCTCGACGCCATCGGCTAGGCCCGGCGAAAGTCGCGACCCAAGCCGAATCGCGACCGCACCCGCACGGACTTGGCCTGCGGTTCATGAGCTAGCCGCAGCCGCCCCTTGAATGTCCACATGCGGTCCGTGGACAAAAAGACGGCCTCTCCATCAGGCGCAAAAGCCGGAATTTTTCCCCATCGATGTCACAGCCGCGCCGCCTCGCCCGTCTTAGGGGTGAAGGAGACGCAAGATGTCGAGATTTCTGGCGGGTTTTCTGGCCGCGATGCTGGGCGCCGACGCCCTGGTCCAGCTGGTCGCGCCATTCTGGTGGTACGGGGCGGTCCCGGGGGTGACGGCGACCGGCGCGTTCAACGCCCACTTCGTCCGCGACATCGGCGCGGCCTACCTCCTCACCGCCGCCGGCCTGGCGGCCTTCGCCTGGCGCCCGGCCACAGGCGGGTTGGGGCTGGCGATGGCGGCCGGGTTCCTCACCGTGCACGCCGCCATCCACGTGTTCGACGCGGTCTGCGGCCCAAGGCTCCTCGCCGACGTCCTGCGCGACCTGCCCGGCGTCTACCTGCCGGCGCTGGTCACCCTCGCGCTCCTCGCCCGCGCCCTACCTTTGAAAAGGAGATGACCATGCTGAAAGCCTTCCTGAACCGCTTCCTCGACCAGTTCGAGCGGACCTGGAGCTATGACGCCAGCTACATGCGCCTCGTCGCCCGCGTGCAGCCCAAGAGCGCTGTGAAGTTCTTCCTGGGCGCGGGCGCCGCCGACCGCGCCGCCGCCCCGGCCGAGGCTTTCGCCGCCGTGGGCGTCGTGGCCACGCTCGCCGAGGACTGCGGGCCCTGCACCCAGATCGGCGTCGACATGGCCGCGGCGGCCGGGGTCGACCCGCAGGTCCTGCGCGCCATCCTGGCGGGGGACGAGACCGCCATGGGCGAGACGGCGGCGCTGGCCTGGCGGTTCGCCCAGGCGAGCCTGGCGCGCGACCTCACCGCCGCCGATCCCTTGCGCGACGAGGTGGTCCGCCGCTGGGGCGAAGAGGGCCTGGTCGCCCTTTCCCTCGCGCTTGTCGCCTCGCGGATGTATCCGACGCTCAAGTACGCCCTGGGCTACGGCAAGACCTGCTCGCGGGTGGTCGTGGCCGGGGAGCCGGCGCCGGTCGCCCATCCGGCCCTGCTGGCGGCCTGACGGAGATGGCGGTGACCGACACGGACGCCTTCGAAGCCCAGCGGCCGCGCCTGAAGCGCCTGGCTTACCGCATGCTGGGCTCGGTGGCCGAGGCCGAGGACGCGGTGCAGGACGCCTGGCTGCGCTGGACCCGGGCCGACGACGACGTGGCCGATCCGGCCGGCTGGCTGGTGCGCACCACCTCGCGCCTGTGCATCGACCGGCTGCGCGCCGCCAAGGCCCAGCGCGAGGCCTACCGCGGCCCCTGGCTGCCCGACCCGCTGATCGAGGAGCTCACCGAGGATCCGGTGGAGCGGGCGGAAGACGTCTCGGTGGCCTTTCTGCTGGCCCTGGAACGGCTCTCGCCGCTCGAGCGGGCGGTGTTCCTGCTGCACGACGTGTTCGACGAGGACTACGCCGCCGTGGCCGAGACGCTCGGGCGCACCGAACCGGCCGTGCGCCAGCTCGCCGCCCGCGCCCGCAGCCACGTCCGCGACGCCCGCCCGCGCTTCTCGGTGAGCCAGGAGGAGGCCGGGCGCCTGGCCATGGCCTTCATGACCGCCGCCGCGCAGGGCGACTATGGCGCCCTCTCGCAGATGCTGGCCAAGGATGCGGTGCTGGTCACCGACGGCGGTGGCAAGCGCAAGGCGGCGTTGCGGCCGATGGTGGGGCCGGAGGACATCGTGCGCCTGCTGCAGGGCCTGGCCTGGCGCGGCGGTTGGGCCGAGGGCATGCAGGTCCGCCCGGTGCGGATCAACGGCTATCCCGGCGTCGTGGTGATGCAGAAGGGCGAGCCCATGACCATCGCCTTCCAGCCAGGCGCCGACGGCAAGATCGCCGGGGTCTACCTGATGCGCAACCCGGACAAGCTTGGGCATGTAGGCTGGTAAGCCGCCGGCGACCCGTCGGACGACGCATGTTAAGGTCGGGCTGACGATGACCGCCCCCACCGACACATTGCCGGATGCGCTTCCAGCCCGGCCGATCAGCCCCATCGCGCTCCTGCTGTTGCTGGCCTGGGCCGGCGCAGGGGTCGGCCTGTCGCTATCGGAGCCGCTGCGCGGCCCGTTCACCTTCGTCTTCGTCCTGATCGGCTGGGTGCTGTCGGTGATGGCGCACGAGTTCGGCCACGCCTTCGTGGCCTACAAGGGCGGCGATCACACCGTCGCCGCCAAGGGCTATCTGACCCTCGATCCCCTGCGGTACATGGACTCCGTCACCAGCCTGGTCATCCCCCTGGTGGTGCTGGCGATCGGCGGGATCGGCCTGCCCGGCGGGGCGGTCTATCTGCGCCAGGACCTGATGCGCGGGCCGTTGTGGCGTTCGGCGGCGGCGTTGGCGGGACCGGCCGGGACCTTGGTCACCCTCGTCTTTCTCGCCGGATGCATCGCCGTGCTGCGCGGGCTGGCGCCGGGCGCCGAGGCCTTGCCGGCGGCGCTGGCGTTCCTGGCCTTCCTCCAGGCGACGGCGCTCATCATCAACCTGCTCCCGATCCCCGGCCTCGACGGCTACGGCGCCCTGCGGCCGTTCCTGCCGCAGGGCCTGGCCGCCGGGCTCGGCAAGCTGGAGCCGATCGTCTTCCTCGGCTTCATCGCCCTGCTGTTCGTTTCGCCGCTGGCCAACGGCCTGCTGTTCGGGTCGGCCTTCGGGCTCGCGGCCGCCGCGGGCGTGCCCAGGGAAGCCGTGGCGGCGGGCTTTGACGCCTTCCGGTTCTGGAAATAGCCGTGCGCTTCGACGAACGCTTCCTGGACGAGATCAAGTCGCGCCTTCGCCCCTCCGACGTGATCGGCCGGACGGTGAAGCTGCGCAAGCAGGGGCGCGAGTACGTCGGCCTGTCGCCCTTCAACAAGGAGAAGACCCCCTCCTTCTACGTCAACGACGACAAGGGCCAGTTCTTCGACTTCTCGTCCGGCAAGACCGGCGACCTGATCGCCTTCCTGCAGGAAACCGAGCGCCTGTCGTTCGTGGAGGCGGTGGAGCGGCTGGCCGCCGAGGCGGGCGTGCCGCTGCCGGCCGCCGACCCCCGCGCGGCGGCCGAGGAGAAGGTCCGCCAGGGGCTCGGCGACTGGCTGGAGCTGGCCGCCCAGTGGTTCGAGGCCGAGCTGCGCCGCCCCGCCGGCCGCGACGCGCGGGCCTACCTGGAGCGCCGGGGCCTGCCGGAGGCCGAATGGAGCCGGTTCCGCCTGGGCTTCTCGCCGCCCGGGCGCACGGCCCTGAAGGACTATATGATCGCCAAGGGCGCGCGGCCCGGGGAGTTGGCCGAGGCGGGCCTGCTGATCGCGCCGGAGGACGGCGGGGCGCCCTACGACCGCTTCCGCGACCGGATCATCTTCCCCATCGCCGACGGGCGCGGGCGGGTGGTCTCGTTCGGCGGCCGGGCGATGGACCCGCAGGCCCGGGCCAAGTACCTGAACGGGCCCGAGACCTCCGTCTTCCACAAGGGCCGCAACCTCTACGGCCTGTTCGAGGCCCGCAAGGTCCTGGCCGCCGCCCGCGGCGACGAGCGGCCAGTGCTGGCGGTGGTGGAGGGCTACATGGACGCCATCGCCTGCCAGCGGGCGGGCCTGGCTGGCGTCGCCCCCATGGGCACGGCGCTGACCGAGGAGCAGATGGAGATGCTCTGGCGCCTGCACGCCGAGCCGACGCTCTGCTTCGACGGCGACCGGGCCGGGATGCAGGCGGCCTCGCGCGCCATCGATCGGGCGCTGCCGCTGCTGAAGCCCGGCAAAAGTTTCCGCTTCGCCCTGGTGGAGGGCGGAAAGGACCCGGACGAAGTGCTCCGCGAGCAGGGGCCCGCGGCGCTGCGCCAGCAGCTTTCGGCCACCACGCCGTTCGTCGACGCGCTGTTCCGCCGCGAGCAGGGCCTCGAGCCGCAGGATACGCCCGAGCGGCGCGCCGGCCTCAAGGCCAGGCTTCGCGCCGCGGCCGGGCAGATCGCCGACAAGGACCTCGCCCAGGCCTACCGCGAGGCCTTGCTGGAGCGCTACGACGCGCTCAGCCCGAGGGCGCCCGAGAAAGCCGCGTTCCGTCCGCGTCGCCCAGGCGGACGGCCGGGACGCTGGCGCGGCGGGCCCCCGGAGCTCGACGACGGCCCATCGACGCCGGAGGTGCGGGCTGCGGCAAAACGTCTCTCTTCGGACCCGGACCCGTTTCCGGCGGCCCTCGCCAAGTATGCGCTCGGCGATCCGATAGTCTTGGACGGACATCTGGAGGATGATTTTACAGCGGAAGGCTTCGGGGATCCGGGGCTCGCCCAGCTCACCCGGGAAATCATCCGTGAGCGCCTGCATTCTGAGCACCTTGACTCTGGGGCTCTCGCACGCCATCTGGCGTCGTGCGGGTATAGCACGCTGTTGACAGACATCGATCGGGCCGCCGCGGCATCGGGCGCGCCCTTCCTCAGGACAGATGTCTCCCTCGAAGCGGCTAGGTCGCAGTGGTCGGTCGGCTTTTCCGCACTCGTGCGGCTGGCTGCGCTGGAAGAGTCCCTGGACGCCGCCAAACGGGGTTTGGGCGGCGACAGCTCCGGTGCGTCAGCGCTCATGCGCATCAAGGCTGAACGCGACGCACTGCGGCGCGCGATCAGGACGGGAACGATTTGGGGCGGCGACGGGTCGTAGCATTACGAACGCTCGACGCGTCATTAACCATTGTCGGCCCGACCCTTGCAGGGGTCGGAACACGCCGATCTCGGAGACTTTGATGAGCACCACCACGGCCGAAGCCGAAACCAACAGCGGAAATGGCGAGGGACCCGGCGACGGGCCGCTCCTCGACCTGACCGATGCGGCGGTCAAGAAGTTCATCAAGCAGGCCAAGGCCCGGGGTTACGTCACCCATGAAGAGCTGAACAAGGTGCTGCCTTCGGAGGAAGTGACCTCCGAGGCGATCGAAGACACCATGGCCATGCTCAACGAGATGGGCATCAACGTCGTCGAGGCGGAAGACGACGCCGAGGGCGGCGAGGTGGCCGTTCGCGAGGAGACCGCGGTGGTCGAGACCACCAAGGAGCCGGCCTACGACCGCACGGACGATCCGGTGCGGATGTACCTGCGCGAGATGGGCTCGGTGGAGCTGCTCTCCCGCGAGGGCGAGATCGCCATCGCCAAGCGCATCGAGGCCGGCCGCGACACCATGATCCGCGGCCTGTGCGAAAGCGCGCTGACCTTCGAAGCGATCATGGTCTGGCGCGAGGAGCTGGGCACCGGCCGCATCCTGCTGCGCGAGGTGATCGACCTCGAACAGACCTACGGCGGCCAGAACGCCGCGGCCGCCGAGGCGCTGGCCGCGCCCGCGGTCGAGAGCGAGGAAGTCGCCGAGGAAACCGAAGACGGCGAGGCCATCGCCAAGGCCGAGGGCGACGACGAGGACGACTTCGACGACGGCGCCGGGCCCACGATCAGCGCCATGGAAGGCGAGCTGCGCGAGGGCGTCATGGCGACGCTGGACGCTATCGCCAGCGAGTTCGAGGCCTTCCGCCAGCTGCAGGAACGGCTGGTGGCCCAGCGCCTGAAGGGCGAGGATCTCACCGACGCCGACCGCAAGGCCTATGAGGTGGCCTCCGCGGCCATCGTCCTGCACCTGAAGACGCTGAAGCTGAACAACAACCGCATCGAGGCGCTGGTCGAGCAGCTCTATGCGATCAACAAGCGGCTGATGGGCCTGGAGGGCCGGCTGCTGCGCCTGGCCGACAGCTACGGCATCTCGCGCCTGGAGTTCCTGAAGGCCTATTTCGGCGCAGAGATGACCCCGGACTGGACCGACCAGGTCAAGACCCTGGGCGTGCGCTGGAACAAGTTCATCGGCAACGACGGCGGCCAGGTGGGCGACATCCGCCGCGAGGTCGCGGCCCTGGCCCAGGAGACGGGCGTCCCGATCGACGACTACCGCCGCATCGTCCAGACCGTCCAGAAGGGCGAGCGCGAGGCGCGCCAGGCCAAGAAGGAGATGGTCGAGGCCAACCTGCGCCTGGTGATCTCGATCGCCAAGAAGTACACCAACCGCGGCCTGCAATTCCTTGATCTCATTCAGGAAGGCAACATCGGCCTGATGAAGGCGGTCGACAAGTTCGAGTACCGCCGCGGCTACAAGTTCTCCACCTATGCGACCTGGTGGATCCGCCAGGCGATCACCCGCTCGATCGCCGACCAGGCCCGCACCATCCGTATCCCGGTGCACATGATCGAGACGATCAACAAGATCGTCCGCACGTCCCGCCAGATGCTGCACGAGATCGGCCGCGAGCCCACCCCGGAGGAGCTGGCCGAGAAGCTGGCCATGCCGCTGGAGAAGGTCCGCAAGGTCCTGAAGATCGCCAAAGAGCCCATCAGCCTCGAGACGCCGATCGGCGACGAGGAGGACAGCCACCTGGGCGACTTCATCGAGGACAAGAACGCCATCTTGCCCATCGACGCGGCCATCCAGTCGAACCTGCGCGAGACCACCACCCGCGTGCTGGCGTCCCTGACGCCGCGCGAGGAGCGCGTTCTGCGCATGCGGTTCGGCATCGGCATGAACACTGACCACACCCTGGAAGAGGTCGGCCAGCAGTTCAGCGTCACCCGCGAACGCATCCGCCAGATCGAAGCCAAGGCCTTGCGCAAGCTCAAGCACCCCAGCCGCTCGCGCAAGCTGCGCAGCTTCCTCGACAGCTAAGCCTTTCCTCCCCCGGCCCGAAGAGGGCGGGGGAGGGGACCACCCGCCGAAGAGCGGGTGGTGAGGGGGCGCGACTTGGCGCAGGCCTGAGCCGCGCCCGCCCAGCCCCCCACCCGTGAAATCCTCCGCGAACACGGATGACTTGCGAGGCCTTCCGTCGCACACTCCCGCCGGTCCGGGCGCGCAACGACGCTTCCGGGCAGGGGCGAGCGAGACGCGAAAGGCGCAGGTATGAGCCAAGGTGCAGTGGTCGACCGGTTGGAACGCGCGCCGGACCATGTTCCCCCCGAACTGGTCCGCAACTTCAGCTACTGGACCAGTCCGGGCATGGCGCCGGAAGCCAACGGCGATCCCCACGCGGCCTTCCGTCAGTTCCGCGACGGGCCGCGGATCTTCTACGCGCACTCGCCCGACAACACCGTGTACGTGCGCGAACCCGGCATGTGGATCCTGACCCGCGCCGCCGACATGCGTGAAGCGCTGCAGAGCCCGGAGCTGTTCTCCAGCATGCGGGAGAGCTTCGCCGCCATGATCGGCGAGACCTGGGCGATGATGCCGGTCGACATCGATCCCCCGCTGCACACCGCCTTCCGGATGATGCTCAATCCGCTGTTCTCGCCCAAGCGGATCGACCTGATGAAGACCGGCATCCGCGAGCGCGCCGTCAGCCTGATCGAGGGCTTCCGATCGCGCGGCGAATGCGAGTTCATGAGCGAGTTCGCCCGGCCGTTCCCGGTCACGGTCTTCCTGCAGTTCGTCGGCCTGTCGGACGAGCGGCGCGAGGAGTTCCAGCAGTGGGGCCGCGACCTGCTGCACGGCAAGGACTTCGAGACCAAGGCCGGCGGCGTGCGCGCGATCGTGGGCTACATGCGCGAACTGATCGCCGACCGGCGCAGGCATCCGAAGGACGACTTCATCACCTACACCCTGAACGGCCAGGTCGACGGGCGGCCGCTGACCGAGGACGAGATCGTCGGCTGCACCTTCCTGGTCTTCCTGGCGGGCCTCGACACGGTGGCCGCGACGCTGAGCTTCCTCTACCTGCATCTGGCGCGTCATCCGGAACATCAGGCCGAACTGCGGGCCAATCCGGCGCTGATCCCCGCCGCCGTCGAGGAACTGATCCGCGTCTACGGCATCCTGCCGATGGGGCGCATCGCCACCCGCGACCTCGAGTTCGCCGGCGTGACGATGAAAAAGGGCGACATGATCAGCTGCCCGCCACAACTGGCCAACATCGACGTGGCCGAGGTCGGCAAGCCGGACGAGATCGACTTCACCCGCACCGACAACCGGCACATGGGCTTCGCCTACGGGCCGCACCGCTGCATCGGCTCGCACCTGGCGCGGCTGGAGCTCACCATCGCCTTCGAGGAATGGCTCTCGCGCCTCTCGCCCTTCCGCATCAAGGAGGGCTCCGCCCCCCTCGTCCACGCCGGCACCGTCTGGGGCGCCGACGAACTGCAGCTGGCGTGGGACTAGGCGCGAAGGCGGTCGAGGTCGGATCGCCCGCCGCTCATTCCCGCGGGGTGTCGTGTTCGGCCAGGGCGATCCCGTCCAGCATCAGTTGGCGCTGAGCCGGATCGATGAACGCCTGGACGAGCGATTCGACGGACAGGGGCGTCAGGCCGCGATAGCACGCCAGCGCCTCCAGGGCCGGCCCGGATCGTCCCAGGTGGCCGTAGCTGGCGGCCAGCACCAGATAGGCGCCGGGGCTCTCGGTATACTGGCTGCGTTCCCGGATCAGGGCAGCCGCCTCGCCGAACCGGCCGGCGAAGAAGTTCGCCAGGGCCAGGTAGAACAGGTGGGCCGGCCGGTTTGAGCCCGCCGGGTCGAGCCGCATCGCCGTCTGGAAGTGTGCGATCGCGACTTCGGTTTCGCCGGCCATCAGCCGCACATAGCCGCTGTTGAACCAGACGCTCGCGGAGCCGGGGTTCATGGCGACGGCCCGCCTGGCCAGCGGCAGCGCGACCTCGAGGGAGGCTTCGAGCACGGTCAGGTCGTTGGCGACGCTGGCCAGCACCATGGCGTCGTCGGGCGCCGCATTCAGCGCGCGACGGGCCAGCAGCACGCCCAGCCGGCGGTGCTCCTGGGTGTCCTGCGACCAGCCGTAGATGACGATGGTGCGATGGCAGGAGACCGCCATGGCCAGGGCCCGGCCGTGCGCGTCGTCCAGGGCCAGGGCGCGGTTCAGCAGCTCCAGCGCCGCCAGCGTCCCCTCCTGGCTGTGGGTGCGAAAGACCGGCAACGCGCGCAGGTAGAGATCATGGCTGTCGATGTTGTCGGTGGGCCGGGCGGCGGCCCGCCGGATCTCGGCCTGTTCGACGGTCGGCTCGATCCGGCCCGCGACCGCCGTCGCCACCGTGTCCTGCAGGGCGAAGATGTCGTCCAGCGTGTCCTCGAACCGCTCCGTCCAGAACTGCGCGCCGTCCGACGCGTCGATCAGCTGCAGGCCGATGCGGATGCGGCCGCCGGACCTTCGCACGCTGCCCTCGAGGATGTAGCGGACGCCGAGCTGCCGGGCGGCCTCCGCGGCGCTCACGCCCTTGCCCTTGAACGCCAGGCTGGAGCTGCTGGCGACCACGAAGATCGAGCTGATGCGCGACAGCGCCTCGACGATCTCCAGCAGCATGCCGTCGGCGAAGTATTCCTGCTCCACATCGCCCGAGACATTGGCGAACGGCATCACCGCGATCGACGGCTTGCCGGGCAGTGGCGGCGGCGGGGGCAGCGGCGGCGCAGGGGGCAGGAGGGCCGGTTCGCCCGCCGGGCCGCCCACCAGCTCGGCGACGCTGGCCGCCACCGTGCGCCAGCCCGGCGCATCCGGCGCGCCCGTCCAGCCGGCCAGGTCGGCGCACTGGATCTGGTTGAAGGGCATGGGCGGCATGGCCCCGTCGATGCTGAGCTGCACCAGGGTCCTGGCGTTCCGCGCCGCATCGGCCTCCGCGCGCACCCAGTCGGACTTCACCGCCTCGGCCGACCAGATCACCACCACGGCCTTGGCGGCCTTCAGCTGGTCCTCGATCACCTCCGCATAGGCCCGGTGCGCCGGCAACGCATCGTCCCGCCACACGGTGTAGCCCATCGCCCGCAGGCCCTGGGCGACGGCCTCCGCCTGGGCCGCCGTCGACCGGGCATAGGAGATGAAGATGTCGGACATCGGCGCGCCCGCCTCCCGTCGGTCCGGAACCGTAGCTAGACCTTGAAGCGACGGGCAAGGGAAACGTCGTCCCGGCGCTGGATGGATGGACCTCGCATCCGTTCGCAGGACATTGTCAGCTTGGTCTTGTGAATCCGGTCGGCGAGACCGGTCTGTCGAGAACGGAAGACAACGGATGCAGTGGAGCGCCGGCTCGCCTGGCGAGGCGCAGGAAATCCTCGCACGCATTGAGGCGCAAGCCGTGCGTCGGGATTTGACGTCGCAGAACGGCTCGGTCGCGTGGCGGGTCTGGGGCGCGGGCCCGCCCGTCCTGCTGCTGCACGGGTCACATGGCTCATGGTCCCATTGGGCGCGCAACATCGAGGCCCTGGCGAGCTGGCGGACGGTCATAGCCCCGGATATTCCGGGGTTTGGAGACTCGGCCCTCCCGCCCGACCCCGACGACGCCAGCAGCTTCGGCGAAGAGCTCGCCCGCGGGCTGTCTGCGATCGTTGGGGCCGCCGCCGCCGTCGACGTCGTCGGATTCTCCACCGGTGGGTTGATGGGCGCGCACCTTGCCGCACGCGCTCCGGCATCCGTGCGCAGGCTGATCCTGGTGGACGCCGGCGGCCTGGGGACCGAGGTGGGCGGCTATCAGAGCTTCGCCGTACGCGGGCTCACCGGCGAGGCCCTGCGCCAGGCGCACCGGGGCAATCTCGCCAGCATGATGATCCACGACCCGGCCGCCATCGACGAGCTCGCACTGCTCATCCAATCGCGGAACGCGCCGCTGACCCGCGCCTACGCCAGGCCGCTGGTGCTCCCGGACCGGCTGCTCGAGGTGTTGTCACGCGTCGGCGCGCCCATCGATCTGGTCTGGGGCGAGCACGACGCGCTGCACCCCGATGGCGCGCGCCACCAGGCGATCGTGCAGGGGATCGATCCCCGGTGCAGCCTCTCCATCATCCCGGCGGCCGGGCATTGGGCGATGTTCGAGGGCGCCGAGGCGTTCAATTCGGCGCTGCGCGCCCTGCTGCTTGACCCGCCCCGGAGGCTCCGGCCGTGACCCCTGTCCGGAACCGCCGCTGGACATTCGCCGCATGAGGCTTGGCAAGTGGGGCGCGGCGTGGTTCGACGTTCCGCTTGGCGCGCCAGGCGGACACGGGTGACGACAGATGAATTCCGTCGAGTTTGGCTTCTTCATATGAGCGCGAGAAACTGGGATGATTGATATCGCTGGGAAAGTCGTCGCCATCACCGGCGGATCGAGAGGTTTGGGCCGACATTTCGTGGAGCGGCTCGTGGGCGAAGGCCTGAATGTCGCCTGTCTTGCCCGACCCTCGCGCGAGTTGAACGATCTGGCCCGCGCCCTGCCCGACGTGCTGCCGATCGAATGTGACATCGGCGAGGTCCGGCAGTGCGAGGACGCCATCCGCAAGACCATCGAAAAATTCGGCAAGCTGGACGCGATCGTGAACAACGCCGGCGTCTACGAGCCCTTTCTGATCGAAGACTCGACGCCTGAGCAGATCATGCGGCTGACCAGCGTCAATTATCTGGGCCCGATCTGGATGACCCGCGCGGCGATCCCGCATCTTCGCGCGACCAAGGGCCAGATCATCTCCGTGTCCAGCGAGACCGTGCGTTGGCCGTATCCCTTCCTTTCGATGTACGCGAGCAGCAAGGCGGGCATGGAGTCCTTCCATGCGGCCATGCGCGACGAGCTGCGCAGCGATCAGATCCGCGTCAGCATCCTGCGCTCCGGCCATTTCGAAGGCGGCGAGGGCCATGTCGGGGAAATCACGCCGGTGATGCTGGCGTTTGCGGACGCCGCCAGCCGGACAGGCCACACCGCCTGGACCGGCAAGGGGTTCTCGATGGAGAGCATGGCTGACGCCTTGGTCACCCTGCTGGGCTTGGCGCCCGATGTGAACATCGACCTTATGGAAGTGCGGGGCACTGTCGGAGGCCACCGGCTCCGGACGTAGGACGCCGTACCTCAGATCCTCCCCCAGGGCGAAGCCCGGTCGAGGGGGAGGTGGCGCACGGCGCAGCCGCGCGACGGAGGGGGTCGAAGCCCGCTGCGGAATTCCGGCGCACTTTATTAACGGCGCCCAAAACCCGCGTTAAGTTTCTCGTTACGCCGGTGGGCTCCGAAGCAGGAGTGGGAGAATAAAGTGCTGGACTGCACCGTAATTCCGGCCGTTCACGCCGGCTTCGCCCCCACCGCGTCGCGCCCCTTGGCCGCCCCGAAGGCTCGGCTCAGATGGTCACGCCAAACGATGCAATCGCGGGCCTCCAGCACGCCGACCTTGAAGAAGGGATCCGGGTCGTCCGGCTTTGCGTAGAGATGGACCATCGGCGTCACCACCGTGTGGTCGCCGACATCGGAATGCACGGCGCCGGAAAGCCAGGCGCCGACGCTCGAGTTCCCCACGAGACGGGCGCCGGACCGCTTCTCCCAGATGGCGATGCGCCGCTGTTGCGGATCGAACGCGATGGCGCTGCCCATATAGATCAGGATTTCCGCCGGGGTGAACCTGTCCAGTCCGGCGAAGGCGGCTCTTGCGGCTTGCGCATGGACGGCGCCGAACCTCCTGGCGGCGAACTTGAGCAGGAAGAAGAATCCGACGGCGGCGACGCCCGCGGCCGGATAGATCGCGAAGTCCAGGGCGGTCATGGCCGGCGTCAGCAACCCACGTGGATCGAAACCACCCGGCCGTCGGCGCAGTGTTCCTGTTCGTAGATGCCGTCGATGCGTTGCTGTTGGGCGCCGTCGCTGTGGACGCCCCCGCCGGACGGCCCCGCGCCCCCGCCTCCGCCGCCGGTGTAGGGCGCGTAGCCGCCGGTCCCTCCGCCGCCGCCGGTCCCTCCGCCGCCGCCGCCCCGCGGGAAGACCGGAGCGGTCAGTTGCGCCGTGCGGGCGTTGACCGCGTTCTGCCACTCCGGGCGCGGCCGGATGCTCGCCCGGACGCGTGCGGCCAGCGCCTCGATCTCGGCCAGCTGCGGCGCGGGCGCACGCACGGAATATCCGACCACGTTCTGGTTGAGCACCAACGGCGGGACGCCGGCCAGCATCTGCGGCCCGGCGGAGACCGTGCCCCCCAGGATGATCTTCTCGATCGTCTGGTCCGGGTTCTCGATCGTCGCCTCGACCGTGTAGAGCGAAACCGGGACGCCCGCCGCCTGCAGCTGCTGCATCCGCGGCTGAATGGCTGCGACCGCGGGATCGAACGGGACATCGCGGATATTCAGGATCCGCGCCTGCGGCCGCAGGAAGGGGACCGCGATGCGCTGCGCCAGCGCCTGTCCGGTCTCCGCCATGGCGATGATGCAGAAGCCGCCCGGAACCGAGCCGCGCCGCCGGATATCCTGTTCGGACGTGGTGACGAGGAACCCCGGGAACTGCTCGATCGACGCGCGGCCGTCCGGGCTGGTCATGCGGAACACCGGGCTCGCCATGGCGTAGCTGCACTGGCCGCTGGGGTTGTCCCAGCGCACGGCCGATTCCACCTTCCAGCCGGGCGGCGGGGTCACATCGACCGCGGGGCCCGGCCCGTTCGGCCCCAGCGGGTCGAAGATCGTGTGGACGCCGCCGCCGCCGGGCATCGGCCACGGCGCGCCGCCGCCGCCGCCCTGGGCCTGAGGCCGGCCGTCGCATCCCGCGACCAGCAACGCCGTCATGGCCAGGCCGGCCCCCCGCAAGGCCGCCCGACCCCGGCCCGGCCGCTTGCAACGATGACTGATCACGGGCCCCCCCATATCCGGCCCCCCATCGACCCACAAACCGCCCGGTGACGCAACCTGCGCGGCGTGGGCGCTGCGGCGGGGAGGGGCTTGGCCCGGCGCCAACAGAATTCCAGGCTTGCCTATGCGGCCTGCCAGATTGCGGTGAGATTGCGGTGACAGTGCACTTTATTAACGGCGCGCAAAACCCGCGTTAAGTTTCTCGTTACGCTGGTGGGCTCCGAAGCAGGAGTGGGGGAATAAAGTGCACTGTCACCGTAATTTAGTGTGGCGATCAGCTGAGGGCCCACGTCCCTGATGAAGTTCACCTGCGCCGGTGTCACTTTCTCGCCGTGCACGGCAGGTGAGCAGACGGCATAGACTTCTCGGATTGCGTGCACCAACTGAGGCTCGATCAGCTCCGCATTTTGAAGGGCCCTGAGCAACGGCATGCCCCCGATCGCTCGACGCGAGTCGGGGAGGAGCTGTCGCTCCGTGGCGATGCGGCGCAGCTCGCGCTCCAGACTGTAGCGAATCGAGAAGAGGAAGGCGGCATCTTCTGAGACGCGCACCTCGTTGGGGCGTGCGGGTGCCGCTTGTCCAGTAGCCTGCATTGCCTCGGCGATCGCCTGCCGAATCGTCCGTTCGATTTGTGGAAGTTGCGCGTCGCTCGGGGGAGCCGGGAAATTGAACTGGGGGCTAACGGTCGTACGCACGTCGAATGCAGCCTTCAGTTCGTTTCGCATATCGCCGATCTGCGTCGTGAGTTGTCCTTTGAACTGCTCCAATTCACGCTTGAGCTTGATCCCAAGGAAGCTCATTTCACTGAATAACGGCGGTAGTAGGAGCGCGATCCAGATCGTGAACGTCGCCGCGTCGACGACAGAAACGGTACCAGCCAAGATGGCTTGATGACGAATTGCAAGGAGCGCACTGAGGAGCGCTACGAGTACGAGCCACCAGATGATTTTAAACCAGTTCGGCAACTTCATCTAAGATAATCATCTCGCCAAGAGGTTTTGGCTTGCAGGCGTCAAGACATGAGCCTGAACCAGGACCGCACCGCTAAATTCAGGCGATCTTGTTCCAGTTCGTCAGTGGGATTGCAATGCGCAATAGGCCCGCGGAGCAAGTTCAGCTGATTGGACACGTTGCTCACGGCCGTCTTTGAATTGAATACGGCTTCAAAAACATCCCAGTTGTCGGTGATGAGCTGGGAAAGTTCTCCAAATGTGGTGTAGTCGATCAATTTATCGGATCTAGGGGTGATCCCACTGTCGACTTCTTTCCTCCTGCGTGCGGTTACCGGCTCGCGGATTCTCTTTTCATCGACCCTCGCGCTGACCCACCAATCTGCGCCTTCCTCATCAAACAAGATATCTGATACCAGGCTCCTGATTGAGTTCTCTAGACAATAGAATACCTCGTAGAATTCAGACATTCTCGCGGCCTCCGCGCGGAGGGAGGCCTCAAATTGTTCGTATTCAGTCGCCTTTCGGCCCGGGGGAATTTGGGGAGACCAGCCGAGATCAATCCCATGTTTTCGCTCAATTTTCCTCATGCTGGCAGCGATCTGAAGTCCAGTCATGCCGAACGCTCTTATCAGCGCGTCGGGGCGGCTAGGCATCGTCGGTCCTTAGGAGGTGTTGCTTCAGGCTCTTGAAGATGGCGTCGAACACCTCCGGATCGGACGTGGCGGGAAGGTTCAGGTTGATTGTGTAGCCGAGGTTGAGGCCGAAAGATTGCGACGTCGCGGGAGCGTCTTGCCTGGGTGGCGGCGAATGTTGCTCAGGCGCCGGCTTGGCGACTATAGTAGTGGCCTCCCCGGCTGGCTGGAAGTCTGCGAACGCCTTCAGGTGTTTGAAGCAGGCGTACGCTAGCTTCACCGCGTTCGAGTCGTGCGGCTGCCCGGTCTCCTCCACGATTAGCCCTACCAAGGCATCATCGGGCAGTTCGTGCGCAAACTCGTTGCGCATGTATAGCGCTGCATAGGCATTTCTAAGAACTTTTGCTATTGCGTACCCGGACTGCGCCGGATTACGGAACCTTTTATACAGATCACTTGGCGATCCATCATTGTTGGCAAAGCCAATCTTCTTCAGGAATGATGTAATCTGGGCCCCAGATCCACCTGGAATCTTAAGTATCGTCTTAACGAAATCCTGACTGACCCGCTCCGGAACCGCGGCGTGCTTGATCCCTATAAGCGCCTTATCGATGTTTCCAGGAGAAGTTACGTAGGGAAGCGTCGCCATCCAATCGGTCCGTCCGGTCTACAAGGCTGAGATCCTAGCGGGAAGCTTAGGTGTATTCCGTGGATTCACAAGCGGCGCGGGAGGGCCGGCCCAGTCACGCTCGTCGGTAGGTGGGCTGCGAATTCACCCGAAGCCGCTTCGGGTGCCCCCCACCTCAACGACAGAGAGCGGGGATGAGCTGCACGATCGGCGCCGAGGAGCGGACCCTCTGAAGGTCGGAGATGAGTCACGACCCGACAAGCGGTCGCCGGGCGAACGCCTGATGTCCACGCCGTCATCCGAGAGACCGCTCAACGCGCGCCGGCGTCGGCGTTCGTCAAAACGAAGCCTCCGCACGTCCACCCCCACACCCAGACCATCCGCTCTCAACTCGGCCCGTTCGTGTTTTCCTGTGGTTCGTGGTCGCCTTCCTTCCGGCGCGGAGCCCGCCGTCGCACGCCTTTTCTTGCCCTATCGCCAATCCATGATATTCTCGTTTTGTTCTAAACTCAACCCCCAAGACCCCATTGTCCGCCACCCCGAAATCGCCGAGCAACCTTAAGTGCCGTCCCCGCGCCCCTCAGGCAAAGCCCTGAAAAACAACGCCTTTCCCCGACCGAGGTGGTTTACCGGTAAACCCCTCGGCCGCTGACCGGCCGCCCCCCAGTCAACGCCCAGCCCCCGCTCAATGCCCCACCCCAACCGCCATCTGGTACAGCGTCAGCCCGATCTCGGCGATGATCAGGATGACGATCGCCCACTCCAGGCGCAGGGAGCGCTCGGTGTCGATGAGGTCGGTCATCAGCCGGGCGGTCTGGCCGATCAATTCCAGCTTGCGGTTCAGCACCTCGGCGCGCTCGTCCAGCTCGTATTCGGTCTCCAGCCGCGCATAGAGCCGCTCCAGGTCGGGGCGGTCCCAGAGCAGGTCCGGCTTCTCGCCCACCGCCACCCGGCCGGAGACCCGGTGCTCGACCAAGAGGGCCGAGCCGATCAGGCGGATCATCGCCCGCCGGCCGGCCGGGCCGCGGCCGCGGCTGGCGAGAGTGCGGGCCCAGGGCTCGATGGTGTCGAACACCGACGCCACCTGCCGCTCGTCCTGGGCCAGGGCCGCGCTCTTGGCCAGGGCGTCGGCCACCACCAGCAGCCGCTGGGGCGAGCGGTCGGCGATGCGGATGGCCCCGTCCGGCTCCACCCGTTCCTCCCGGTCCTCGGCGTGGATCAGGCGCGCGGTCTCCTCCTCGTGCAGGGGGAAGGGGCCGGCCACCCGGGGCGCGATCCCGCGCAGCACCTCGTCCTCGGCCAGCGGGTCCAGGCCCACCAGCACCACCACCCCATAGCGGAACACCACGGCGAAGCCGGCTTCGCCGACCCGGAAGGCCAGCGGGGTGGTGGAGATGGCGTCGCGCCGCTCCAGCCCGACGGTGTCGATGCGCTCGCCCAGCAGCACCGCCCGCGCGGTGAGCGGCGCGAAGGGGGCCTCGGGGTCGATTGCGGACTCGGCCATGCGCCCCAGGGGAGCACGGCGCGGCGGCGACGGCTACCGCCAGCCGTAGTTGAAGCTGATCGAGATCCGCTCGCCCTTGCCGCGGTTGGGCGTCACCTCGTGGCGCAGCCAGCTCTCCCACATCAGCACGGTCCCGGCCTGCGGCGTCAGGTAGACGAAGCTCCTGGCCGTCTCGGCGGCGTCCGGCCGGCGGGGCGGGGCGGCCATCATCAGCGGCAGGCGCGGGTCCTCCAGCTTCAGGGCCCCGGCGCCCGGCGGGACGGCCACATAGACGGTGCCGGAGAGCACGCTGTGCGGGTGGATGTGGCCCGAGTGGGCCGCGCCGGCCTTGAGGATGTTGACCCACAGGCTGTCGAGCTTCAGCCGCGTGCGCCCGAGATCGAGCTCGAGGCCGTCGGCGAAGGCCGCGGCGTGGCGGTCGAGCCGGGCCTTCAGCTGGCCGAACACCGTGGCCCGCCGCGGCAGGTCGTCCAGCGAGGCGTAGGAGGTGTAGCCGCCATAGCCCTCCCGCCGGCACCAGGCCCGGCCGGCGGCGTCCTCGGCCGCCAGCATGCGGCAGGCCTGCGCCAGCTCGGCGTTGAAGGCCGCAAAGCCGCGGTCGCCGGCGAGGGACGCCTCATAGACCTGGGTGACGAACAGCGGGCGCACGCCCGGCCGCTAGCCGGCGCCCGGGCCTTTGTCAAAGCCGGCCTAGGCGCGCTCGGCCTGCAGGCCGATCAGGGCGCTCCACATCTCGTCGGCGATCTCGATCACCTTCACCTGCGCCTTGAACTGGGTCTTGGTCTCGACCAGGCCCGCCATGTCCCGGACGAAGTCGGGGCCGTCTGCGCCGTTGGCGGCGATGCGGCCCGCCGCAGCCTCCAGCCGTTGCGTGGCCGCCATCATGCCGTACCTGGCCGTCGCTATCGGATCCATCGTTCAGCCTCCACCCCATGCCAGATTGGCGCACCCGCGGTTAAGCTTTCGCGTGGAAGCGTGGTGAACCGGCCGTCAACCCGGGCGCCGGCGGTCCGTCACGCAAACGTGGAGACGCCCAGGAACCGGGCGCCCGGCGCCCGCCGGCGTGGCGCGCCCAAGCGGCCGTCGGGCTTGCGTCCCGCCGCGATTCGGCGATTCAAGGAACCTTCTCAAGGGTTTGGAATTGGTGTTGAATTCGACTCGCGTCTGATCCGCGGGCCAGTCCAGCCCGATCCGCCCTTCGGCGGCCCCCTGCGTCCGCTTGACGCTGCGTAAGGGCTGTGGTTGTGCGGCGATTGAACCCCAGCATTTTCATGGCTATATGCACGCTCCCGAGTACAGCGGGCATTCGTGTGTGCCGTCCCGCGCGTCATGAGCGATCCAAAGGAGCTCTCAGGTTCATGCTGCTGACCATGATGAAGGCCAAGCTGCACCGCGCGACCGTCACCCAGGCCGACCTGGAGTACGAGGGCTCGATCGCCATCGACCGCGATCTGCTCGATGCGTCCGGCATCCTGCCGCATGAGCAGGTGGACGTGCTGAATATCACCACCGGCGCCCGCTTCACCACCTACGCCATCGAGGCGCCCCGCGGCTCCCGCGTGATCGGCGTCAACGGCGCGGCCGCGCGCCTGGTGCAGAAGGGCGACAATGTGATCGTCGTCACCTACTGCCAGCTGCCCGCCGAGGAGGCGCGCAACTACGCCCCCAATGTGGTGCTGCTGGGCGAGGGCAACGAGATCAAGCGCGCGGCGTGAGCGGCGGCCGGAACCCCATCCCAGGGTTCCTGGCGTTTGCGATCCTGGCGTTGGCGGCCTGCGCCCCGAAGCTGCCGGCCGGCGTCGACGAGGCGCGGCTGGAGGACGCCATTTCGGGCGCGATCGGCGATCCCAACACCTGCGTGCTGATCGCCCCTTCGGGCTCGTCGCGGGTGGCCTATCGCTACAACACCCACACCGCCTGCGCCCGCACGCTGCCGGCCTGCGCGGGCGAGGCCAGGCAGACGGCGGGCGACCTCCTGAAGGCGGTCGCCAGGGACGGCCAGCCGCGGGCGGTGAGCTGTCCCAGCGCGCCGGACGGCTCGCGCGAAGTGGCCTGGGCGGCCGGCCCGGTGGCCGGGCGGGGCCTCATCTACGCGGCGGTGATGGAGGGCGAGCGGGCCTTCCCCAGCCGCATGGTGGTCGACCGGCTGACCCGCGCCTTCAAGGACGCGGGCCTTTAGGTCGGACTCAGCGCGCCAGCTCGTAGAGGCCGGTGACGTCGATCCGCACGCGCAGCTCGCCCGGCGAGACCTGGGTGGCGTCCGACTTCTCCATCCGCGCCATGGCCATCATCGGCATCGGCGGCGGGGCCGCATAGCCGCCGCCCTCGCCGAGCGAGACCAGCCGGCCGACGCGATAGCCGCTCGCCTTGGCGTATAGGTCGGCCTTGGCCTGCAGCGCCTTGACGGCGGCGAGGCGCGCGGCGTCCTCCGCGGCGGCGGGGTCGGCCAGCCCGAAGCTGATCCCGTTCACCTGGTTGGCGCCGGCCCCGACGGTGGCGTCCACCGCCCGGCCCAGGCCGGAAAGGTCGCGCACCGTCACCGCCACCTGGCTGGTCGCCTGATAGCCGCTGAGCTTCGGCGGCATGTTCTGCTCGTAGACATATTGTGGATTGAGGTTGAGGCCGGAGGTCTGGATGTCCTTGGCCGCGATCCCCGCCTTGCGCAGCGCCGCTGTGACCTGGTTCATCCGCGTCGAATTGGCCGAAAGCGCCGCCGCCGCCTCGGGCGCCTCGGTCATCACCCCCAGGTTGATGGTCGCCATGTCCGGGGAGACGCGGGTCTCGCCATAGGCCGCGAGGTTCAGCGTGGTGGCGCGGAACATCGCGTCGGCCGCCGCCGGCGGCGCGGATTGGGCGAAGGCGGCCGGGGCGGTCGCCGCGCCGGCCGCGAGGGTCAGGCTCAGTGCGGCGGCCTGGATCAGGGTCTTCATGGGGCGTCTCCGAAGAGGGAAGGGGGCGTCAGTCGCGCAAGCCTCGCAAGGCCACGCTGAACGTAAGCTTTAAGCGCCGTGCAGCCCATGGTAACCGCGGGCCGTCGCTGCAGGGGCCTGTAGCTCAATGGTTAGAGCCGGCCGCTCATAACGGTCTGGTTGCAGGTTCGAGTCCTGCCGGGCCCACCAGCAGCGCGCCGCCGGCGTCCGCTGGCTTCCCTGATGCCCTACCATGTTATTGAAAATACGAAGGTTGATGTCCGCTTGTGTCCAGCGAGGTCCGCCGCCCTCCGTAAAGCTTGTTGGTACGTCGCTGAATAGCCCGACTCAAGCAACTCACGCAGGAACGAGAGCCATGTTTTTGCCGACTCCCTGTTAGGGTGGGCCGGGGCCATCCTCGGCTTCGTCCGGATACCGTCCGAACGTCGAAGCCACGATAGCGGCGACGATCAACAGGCCGGCGAGGACCGTAAGGAAGGTTCCATAGGAGCCGATCCTGTCGAACAGAAAGCCTGCCGCCGGCGGCGCCACGGCGTAGCCGAGACCGAAGAAGCTCATGCTCAGCCCAAAGACCTTGGAGTATTCCCGCTGCCCGAAGTAGCGGGACACCAGGAAGGGCAGCATGTCGCCTTCGACGCCATAGGAGACGCCGATCATCGCCGCGGCCAGCACCGCGTGTTCGACACCGCCGCCGAAGTTCGCGAACAACAGGCAGCCGCCGGCCGGCAGCACGAAGAACGGAATGGCGACCCAGCGCGCCGGAAAGCGGTCGAGCAGGAATCCTCCTATCCAGCGCCCGGCCAAGGTCGAGAGTCCGAGCACGCCGATGATCGACGCCGCCACCGGCGCCGAGACGCCCTTGTCCGTGAGCAGAGGCACGAGGTGGACCTTGATCGTGGAGATCGTCGCCGCGGCCGTGGTGAGCACCAGGATCACGCGCCAGAAGAGGCTGGTCCGGATCGCCTCGCGGAAGGTCAAGCCGGAGGCCGGCCGGGCCGGAGTCGCCGCCGTCCTCGCTTCCCCGTCGTGAAGCGGCCGGAAGGCGAACAGGACGAGGGGCATCAGCAGGAGGAAGGCGGTGAGCGCCAGGCCGCAGAAGACCCCCTGCCAGCCGAAGCGCTCCGTGAGCCATAGGGCCGCCTGCGGATAGATGATGGACGAGAAGCCGGTCCCTGAAAGGCCCACGCCGAGGGCTAGGCCCCGCGAGACCTTGAACGTGCTCGTCACCGCCGAGGCCCAGAGCACCGGGCCGATCGCCACCTGGATGATCGCGTAGATCGCGAAGGCTGCGTAGTAGGTCCAGAGCGCGGGCCCGGTCAGGGCGATGGCGGAGAAGCAGAGCGCCGTCAGGGGAACGGCCACGATCGCCACGCGCCGCGCGCCGTAGCGTTGCGTCAGCATGCCGACAAAGGTCGCGAAGAACACCGTGGCGAGGCCGGCCATGGTGACGGTCAGCGAGATCTCGCCGCGCGACCAGCCGAAGGCCTCGTTGAGCGGCTTCATGATCACGCCGGTCGAATAGACGTGCTGGCCGGTGAAGGTGGAGCCCACGAGGGTCGTCAGGATCAGCGGCCAATGTCGCCGCCATTCCTCCGCGCCCCGTCCCAGGGCCGCCTTGCCTGCGGTCGAGACCTCTGTCGTCACCATGTCCACTCCCTATTCGCCGGCTGGCCGCCTTGTTCTTCTCTGCGGGCGCCGCCAGGCCGGCCTGCTTAGGCTCGCTCGACAGCCACCGGGATGGCGCTCATGCGCGGGATGCCCGAGACGGGATCCGGCTCGTCGAGGTCGATCAGGATATTGACGTTCGCGCCGCCGTCGCGTGCGTCCTCGGCCTGATCGGGATGCGCCCGCCCGAAACCATGGCTCAAGGCGATGACGCCCGGGCGTAGAGTCTCGTCCGCCTCGGCCACCGCGAGCACCGAATTCCGCCGGGCGCGGAGCCGAACCACGTCGCCGTTGGTGAGACCCAGGCGCGCCAGGTCGCTCGGATGCATGTGCGCGGGATTGTACTGCATCCGCGCGACGTTGGAGGGCAGGCCGGACAGGATCGAGTTGTTGTAGATATTGGTGCGGCGCGAGACGACGTAGAAGGGAAGCTCCCCGACGTTCCGCCGGGCGCGATGGTCCTCCGCGCGGATTTCCGCAAGTTCGGCCATCATCATCGGATCGCCCACCTGTAATCGGTCGTGGCGCTCGGGATCGGGACCTTCGACGCGCACCGGCAGGTCGAACCGGCGTCCATGCGGGAAGGACTTCACCACGGCGAGCGGCACGTGCGAGTTGCGGGTGGAGAGCCCGATCATCTCGTCCAGGCTGGGGACGCGGCTCATGTCGAGGGGGACCTTCTCGGTGGGCGATTCGGCGTGGGGGCCGAAGCCGAACGAATTGATCCACTCGAGCTGCAGCCCGAGGTCCTGGCCGACCTGGAAGAAGAAGGCGTGCTCGCTGACCACGTCGGACCCTTCGGGCGGCGCGACAATGGCTGGCGTGTACTGGGCCCAGGCCGAATGCCACCCGCGCCCGGAGCCGGCATATTTTCCCATCTCGATGAGCTGGGTCGTGCCCGGCATTTCCAGCGCCTGCGGCGCGGCGATCACATAGTCGGCGAGCCGCGTGGTCGGGGTTTCGGTGACGTCCAGCGCCACAAGCAGATCGAGCTTGCGCAGCGCGGCCTCGGTGCGGCGGCTGTCCGGCCAGGCCCGCATGGGGTTGCCGCCGATGCAGAACAGCGCCCGCACCTGATCCGGCCCGTCGGTCAGGATCTGATCGGCAAGGCCGGCCGACGGCATGCCGCTCGCGTTCTCGCGCATGCCATTGGCGAGCTGCCTGGCGCCGACCACGGGATAGGGCGCAAGCGCCTGGGCCCGCGGCCGATAGGCAGGCAGGAGCACGTTCGGATAGGGCGCGATCTCCCCCTCGCGCGTCCAGCGGCCGCAGAGCGTGTTGAGGCAGAGTGCGAGGTAGAAGCTGAGGTTGCTGCGGGTTGAGAAACTGGGGCCCGTCGAGCAGACGACAGAGCCACGCTTGGCCCGGCCGAACGTTCGCGCGGCCTCGGTGAGATCGCTGGCGCCGATCCCGGCGCGATCGGCGACGTAGTCGGGCGTGAAGGGGGCGACGGCGGCGCGCAGCGCCTCGAAGCCGTCGGCGTTGCTGGTCAGGAAGGCGCGGTCGATGAGCCCTTCGGCGATGATGACGTGGGCGATGCCGGCCAGGATGGCGGGGTCTTCGCCCGGGATGGCCTGCAGGTGGACATGCGCGCGCTTGCTGGTCTCGGTCCTGCGCGGATCGATCACCACGATCTTCATGCCGCGCTGCTGCGCCTTCTTCAGCCGCACCCCCGGATTGTTCGAGGGGGCGCCGTTCGACTTGGCGATGACGGGATTGGCGCCGACGATGATCCAGGCGTCGGACGACTCGAAGCGGTGAGGTCCGGCGTGCCAGTTCCCGTGCAGGGCGACCGAAACCTTCTCGGCCGGCTTGTCGATGGTGGCGGCCCAGAAGTTCATCGGCGAGCCCAGGGCTCGAAGCAGCGCCGAGGCCATCCCCGGTCCGTACATGCTGGGCAGGGTGCCGACGCCGGTGTAGGCGGCGATCGCCGACGGGCCATGCGCCTCGAGGATCGCCTTGAGTTTCTGCACGATCTCGCTGCGGGCCTGGGCGGAGGGGATCCGCGTGAAGGTCCCGTCCGGATGTCGCTTCAGGCTGCCGAGCAGGCGGCTCGGGTCATAATGCTGCTCGGGCATGATCCGGCCCTTGGGGCACAGATAGCCCTCGTAGACATCGGAGTCGGGATCGCCGATCACCTTGACCGCACGGCCGTCCTCGATCGTCACGACCACCGGGCAGAAGGCGCTGCAATTGCGACAGAAGGTCGGAGCCGTGATTTCGCTCATCGTCATCACCGCCCCTACCTTGCTCTGCCCGGGTGCGGTGAGAAGTACTTCTCGAACTTGCCGCTTTCGGAGCGATAGGCGTCTGCGCCGGCGGGAGGTTCGCCTCTCACGGTGATGTTGGGCCAGACCTGGGCGTACTCGGTGTTGACCCGCAGCCACTTGCCGTCGGGCGCGTCCTCGGTGTCCGGCTTGATCGCGTCCACCGGACATTCGGGTTCGCAGACGCCGCAGTCGATGCATTCGCTCGGGTTGATGACGAGGAAGTTTTCGCCCTCGTAGAAGCAGTCGACCGGGCAGACCTCCACGCAATCCATCAGCTTGCATTTGATGCAGGGGTCGGTGACGAGATAGGTCATGGGCGCCGCCTAGATTCCCTCGCCGACGAAGGCCCGCTCGACCACGAAATCGCCCGGGCGGGCGACGCTGCCCTCGAAAAATCCGTCGCCGGTCAGCTGGGCCATCATGTCCGCGAGCATCGACGGGCCGCCGCAGACCATGAACCTGTCCGTGTCGGGGGTCGCTTTGGGCAGGGCGAGGTCCCGGTAAAGGCGCCCCTCCTGCAGCAGCTCGGTGATGCGACCGCGGTTGCGGTACGGCTCGCGCGTCACCGTCGGATAGTAGAGCAACTGCTCGCGGATCTGGTCGCCGAGGAGTTCGTGGGCCGGAAGATCCCGTGTGATCGCCTGCTGGTATGCAAGCTCCGCGACCCTGCGGCAGCCATGCACCAGGATCACCTTCTGGAAGCGGTCGTAGACTTCCGGGTCCTTGATCAGGCTGAGGAACGGGGCGAGGCCGGTCCCGGTCGCGAGCAGGTAGAGGTTTCGCCCAGGCGTGAGGTTCTCCAGGAGCAAGGTTCCTGTGGGCTTGGCGCCGACCAGGACACTGTCTCCCTCGCACAGGCCGCGCAGCCGGGAGGTCAGCGGGCCCGACGGCGCCTTGATGCTGAAGAACTCCAGATGCTCGTCGTAGTGGGCGCTGGCGATGCTGTAGGCGCGGAGCAGGGGGCGCCCGTCGACCGGCAGCCCGATCATGATGAACTGCCCGCTCCGGAACCGGAGCGCCTCGCTCCGCGTCGTCGTGAAGCTGAACAGGTCCTGCGTCCAATGCCGGACCGAAAGAACCGATTCTTCCCGCAGGTTGCTCATGTGGCTAGGCGTCGAGGCGTCGGGCGGCTCCGCCCGGCTCGTGGGGCGCAGCGTTCTCCTCCCGCAGCGCCTTGGCCTTCTCGTAGAGGGCGGTGGCGGCCCTATCGAATTCGGAGAAGGTCCGCGGCTTGTCGAACGCGCACGCCACCATCACGCAGCCAGCTTCCTTGTAGCGCCAGAGCAGGTCCGTCATCTCGCTGGGATCGCCGTCCAGGCGCACGCGCAGGGTGCGTTTCACGTGGCGGCCCGCGAGATCGTCGATCATGTCGCCGCCGGTCCGGATCTCGTCGGGCGTGAGGCCCGTGGGATGCCAGTAGTCGGCGTATTTGGCGGCCCGTCGCATCGGCGCGCGAGCCAGGCCGCGGGCGCCGATCCAGATCGGCACGCGCTCGCCCTGCGCGGGCGTCCCCTCGAAGTTGATCTTGTTGAAGTTGAAGAACTCGCCGCGGAAGGAGATCGAGCCGCCCTTCCAGCAGGTCAGCATCACGTCGAGCGCTTCGTCGGAGCACGCGCCGCGCCGGTCGAAGATCTCGCCGCGACCGACCGCGATGAACTCCCGCCGCGCCCAACCGGTCCCCACGCCCAGATCGATGCGTCCGCCCGAAAGCAGGTCGAGGCTCGCGACCATCCGGGCCGTGATCACCGGGTCGCGATAGGGGAGTACGAGGACGCCCGTGCCGATGCGCACGCGGCTCGTCTTCGCCGCCAGGTGACCGGCCGAGACCAGAATGTCGAGCCAGTGGGCGCCGTGCTTCGCAGCGAACGCCTCGACCCCGACGACATGGTCGGTGAGCCACAGGCCGTCCCAGCCCATCGCCTCGAAATGCGGCCCGGACTGCATGGCCGGCATCATGAACGGGCCGTCGTTCGGGAGGACCAGGTCGAGGCGCATCTGGGCGTTTCCTTGGCTTCGGCGGACTGGCGGCGTCCGCTCTGTCGGAGTGGGCTGGCAGGGTCCGGCCTGCCGCCGCCTCAGGCGGCGGCCTGGAACTCCGGGCGCGGCAGGCGGAACAGCCGCGCAGCGTTGCCGCCGAGAATGTCGGCCCTGTCCTGTTCGCTGATCTCGATGCCATCGAAGAGGCGCGCGATGACCTCCTTGGACCGTGGGAAAGTGCCCTCAGCGTGCGGGTAGTCCGACCCCCACATCAGCGGCCTCACCCCAGTCACCGAGCGCGACATGATGCAGGCCCGGTCGCTCTGGAAGCCGACGGAGACCTGCCGGGTGACAATCTCGGAGGGCATCAGGGAGAGCTTGGGGCGAACGTAGACGGAATGGGCGACATAGATTTCGTCCATCCGTTCCACGAGCCCGGCCAGCCAGCTGGCGCCGCTCTCGATAAAGGCGACCTGCACTTTCGGGTGTCGGTCGAGCACGCCGCCGGCCACGAGGTACTGGACGGCGTTCCAGGCGTCGCAAGCCTGGTTTGTGTAGTTGATGACGGCGCCGCCGGCGCGCCGTTCAGGCTGCACGGTCTCGAGCCCGGTGCCGGTGTGCATCACGAAGACCAGGCCGAGCTCACCGCCCAGCTCGAAGACCGGATCCCAGGACTCATCATTGTACCTGGGCATGCCCGGGGCGGTGACGCAGGGCAGCATGGCGGCGGTGAACCCCAGCTTCGCCAGCCGCTTCATCTCGGCGAGGGTGTTGGCGAAGTTGCGGACCGGCAGGACGCCGCAGCGCACGAACTTGTCGAGATGGCCGGAGAAATGCTGGTTGTTCCAGTCGTTGTAGATCTGGGCCGTGGCGAGTTCGGTCTCCTCGTGCTCGATGCCGTAGGTGTAGAGGGAGGTCGAGGGGAAGGGAATCTCGGCGTCGACGCCGTCGAGAGCCATGTCCTCCAGCCGCCCCACAATGTCGATCTGTCCTTTGGCGACCGCGTGCAGCCGCACGACGTCCTCGCCCTTGCCCAGGGCGACGCCCCGGCTCTCCTCATTGGGCGGAGGCGCGTTGTCGCGCTTGATGATGCGGGTCCTGTGCAGGACCTTCTCGCCGGCCAGGGTGCAGATGTGGTCGCCCTGCCGTTCGCTGCGAATGCCATACTTCTTGAGCGACTCCGGCAAGCCCTTTTCGAAGATGTCCTTGGGCTCCACCACGTGGGCGTCGGCGCTGAATACGAACGTCATCGCGTTCTCCTGAATTCGAACCCCGGCGTCCGAGGCCATCCTGTGCAGGACCTGGCGACCGGGTGGCGCCTCTCGAGGACCACTGGCGCCATGCGACCTGGACGCGCGAAGAGCTTCGGCTGGCAATATGGCGCGCACTTGGTGTCGTGGCAATATGTATATATTTTGTGAAACGTGTTGGAGGCAAATCGCCAACGCCGACTGATGTGTGTCGCCCTTACAAAGGGGTATTTGGAGCGGCGGCGGCGGATCGGGGCGCGCGTTGGAGTGCTAGTAGGTGCTATTTTGCGGTTCCAACGCCTCTGCTCGAATGCTAGGGAGCATGCGGGCGGCGGCGCCAAAGGGAGATGGCCTTGAACGACACTGCGGACACGCGCCCTTTGATGAGCGGCTCGCTTCTCAGGCGTTTGCGCGAAGAGATCCTCTCGCAACCGTCAGGCGTGAGCCTGGGGACGGAGACGGAGATCGCCGATCGTTTCAAGGTCGGGCGCGCGACCCTTCGGCAAGCGGCGCGGATCCTGGAGCAGGAGCAGCTCATCACCGTCCAGCGGGGCGCGAAGGGCGGTTACGTGTCCCGGCGGCCGGACGTGGAGGGGCTGGCGCGAGCCTCCACCCTCTATCTGAGCCTGAGGCGCGCCACCTTGAAGCACCTGAGCGTTGCGAGTCGCGTGCTCAACGTCGAGGTCTATCGGCTGGCCGCGATGTCGGACGACGATGAAAAGCGGGAGAAGCTAAGAAAGACGATCGATGAGCTGAAGGGCTCATATCACCGGGATATGTCGGTTGGCGAATATTTGCGCCGAGGTGAGAAGATACGAAACTGCATACTTGAATTGGCCGATAATCCGTTCCTCGAGTTGTTTCTCAGAATAGTATATTTTTTCGGGGCGCAACTGCCGTCGTCCGTATTCACCAATGCGCCGGATCGGATTGAGCGGATGGAGACCCGGCAATGGCGGGTCGGCGAGGCGATCCTCAACCGCGAGCCCGAAGTCACCGCCGCGTTGAACGCCGAAGGCTGGCGAATGATTGAAAGTTGGCTCGACCCCCACGACGGGGCGCAGGCCTTGACCTACGTCGAGGAACCCAAGGCCCCTTCGGGGCGAGGCCGGCGGCGCCGGCAGGCGGCCTAGGCGCAGGACGGGCCTCACTACGGCGCGCCCAATGACAGCGCTGACCCGCCAGGGAGGATAGACCTCATGCCGCTTTCGCCGCCCCCTCCGCTGGGCAGTCATCTGCTCCCGTCGAACGCGTACCGCGACAAGGTCGTGATGGTCACCGGCGGCGGCACTGGCCTCGGCAAGGCGATCGCGCTCGAGTTCGCCCGCCTGGGCGCCAAGGTGGCCATCGCCAGCCGGAAGAACTTCCAGGGCGGCGTGGACGCCATCGAGGAGATCGGCGGCGCGGCCATGGGCGCGACGATGGACGTTCGCGACCCCGGGTCCGTCGCCGCCTGCTTCGACGCTGTGGAGGCCGGTTTGGGGCCGGTGGACGTGCTGGTCAACAACGCGGCCGGGAACTTCGAGGCGCCGGCCGACCGGATGAGTCCCAATGCGTGGAAGACGGTCGTCGACATCGTGCTGAACGGCACGTTCTATTGCGCCCGCGAGTTCGGCGTCCGCCGTCTGGCGGCGGGGCGGGGCGGGGCGGTTCTCAACGTCGGCGCGCCATATGCGGCGACGGGAGGGCCGTCCACGTCGCATTCGGCCGCCGCCAAGGCGGGGGTGAGCAACCTCACCTGGTCGCTCGCCGTTGAGTGGGCGCCCGACAACATCCGCATCAACACGCTGGCGCCCGGGTTCTTCCCCGAGCGGGATCGAAGCAGCCACAGCGTCGATGCGGGCGCCAGCGCCGCCAACCTCGACGAGCAGGTCGCCAACCGCATCCGCACCATTCCCGGCGGCAGGGTCGGCCAGGCGCGCGAGCTGGGCTGGCTCGCGACCTTCCTGTGCTCCGACTACGCGAACTACCTCACCGGACACGTCATCGCGCTGGACGGCGGCAACTGGCTGCGACGTTGGCACGGCTCCGCGCCGTTCGAGCCCATCCGTGAATCCTACGACCGGCGCCGGCAGGCGGCGGCCGCGACTGAGGAGACCTGAGGTTCGGCGCGATCGCCGTCAGAAGCGCGTCGGGACTGACAGGTTGCGCGCCGGAAACAGCGGCACGTCCGCCTGCGTCAGGATTCCCGGCCGCGCGTCGCACACCCAGGGGATGGCCGACACCGCCGAGGTCGGCGTCGTGCTCATGCCCCGCCCGACCTCGCTGTTGCGGGTGATCTCGATGTCAGCCCCGGGATCGCCGCCGATGCGAATGATCTTGCAGTTCTCCCGGCCCGTGCCCTTGGCGGACTTGGGCCAGTCCGGCGCTGCGTCTTCGTGCAGGCGCAGGATCTTATGGTAGCCGATGAACGGCTTGCCGGCGACGATCGCCGTCACGCGCCAGTAGGTCGCCGCCGTCCTGCCCGCCTTGGCCATGCCATAGGCCGTGGTCTCGTAGTCGAAGTCCACGGCGGCGGTCAGCCATTCCTGCTGGAAGTCCTCGATCTCAACGCCGAGGAAATCGCCGATCGCGCGCAGGGTGTCCAGGTGCCAGACGCTGCCGACGTCCGAGGTGAACATCGGCGGCTTGTAGTCGAGGTCCTCATTGAAGCCGTACATCTGCAGGGATTCGAGGCCGCTGTAGTTGCGCACGCAGGTCAGGGCGCCGACGTCGATCCGGTCGATCCGCCCGGTCACCGACAACAGCGAGAACAGCACGTGCCCGAAGGCCCATCCCGGGTCGTCTCCGGTCAGGTAGATCGAGGCGCCGCCCTTGCGGCAAGCCTCTTCGATGGGCCGCACATATTCGGCCCGGCCGTGCTTCGGGGACTGCAGGTCGAAGTGCGAGATGGTGCTGACGTTGGTTCCGCTCTCGAGGAACGGCAATACGTCTTCCAGGATGCCCCGGTCGCGGTTCGCGCTGTTGGCGAAGTAGGCCAGGCAGTCGGCCTTCAAGGCGAGCAGGGTGTTCCTGTCGTTATTGGCGAGGACACCGGTCCGGTCGGCAAGGCCGCATAACTCCGCGGCGTCGCGGCCGACCTTACCCGGCGAATGGGTGAAGGCTCCCACCAGCTCCAGGTCCGGATGCTGGATGATCATCTTCAGCCCGGACTCGCCCAGACCCCCCGTGCCCCACGCAATCACCCGTCGCTTTTTCATGCCGCCTCCAGGCCCCTTTGTGTGGCGCGCTTCTGCAGTGTGCGCCTTGACAATATCAATCCTTTTTATCAACCCGATAGGGGAAAGTCTGCGAGTGTTGAGATCTTTTTCGTTAGATGGATGTGACTCCACCGTGAAAAAGGTATGATATTGACGTGCGTGGGATCGACCAAGGCTGGCGGACGAAGAAGCAGCGGGAGGGTGGGAGCATGAGAGACAAGACGGCAGTGGTCGGCGTGGGTTCGACGCCTTACTGGAAGCGCGGCGGATCACTGCCGGAATCCGACACCTCGATGGCCTGCACGGCGATCCTGGCGGCGCTGGACGATGCGGGCCTGACGATCAAGGACCTGGACGGCTTTGCGATCTATTCCTCGTCGTGCGATCCGGCTCTGCTCGCCTCGGTGCTCGGCGTGCCGGAAGTGCGATTCGCCGCGACTCTAACCTCGGGCGGCGGCGGCTCGGCCGGCTCGATCGGGCTGGCGTCGGCGGCGATCGTCTCGGGCCAGGCGGAGGTCGTGGTCTCGCTGATGACCCTGCAGCAGGTCGGGCGGCGGCTGGGCGGCACCCAGACCGGCTCCGGCGCGCCGGTGGTGCGCGCCAGTCCCTACGGTTCCGGCGGCGTTCCGCCGACCTACGCCTTCGGCGCGTTCTCGGGTGTGATCTCCCCCGGCCACAGCTTCTCGATCCTCACCCAACGGCACATGCACCTCTACGGCACCACCCGGGAGCATCTGTGCGAGATCGCCATCAACCAGCGCAACAACGCCATCAAGCGCCCGACCTCGATCCGCAGGGAGCCGCTGACCCGGGACGAGTACTTCAACGCCCCGATGCTCTCCGATCCGCTCTGCCTGTTCGACTACACGATGGAGAGCGACGGGGCGATCGCCGTGATCACCACCACGGCCGAGCGCGCCCGCGACTGCAGGCAGCGGCCGGTCTACGTCATGGCCTCGGCCAACGGCGGCATGGGCCGCTGGGGTCCGGCGATCGGCGCCTATTTCCAGCAGCCGGACGAATACTTCGCCTCATCCGGCCATCGGCCGGTGGCCAGGCGGATGTACGAGATGGCCGGCGTCGGGCCGGACGATGTGGACGTGGCGCTGCTCTACGATCACTTCTCGCCCATGGTGCTGATGCAGCTCGAGGACTACGGCTTCTGTCCGATCGGTGAGGGCGGCCCGTTCATCGCCGAGGGCGCCATCCGCCTGGGCGGCAAGATCCCTGTGAACACCCACGGCGGCCACCTGTCGGAGGCCTATATCATCGGCATGACCCACGTGCGCGAAGCGGTCGAGCAGCTGCGCGGCGTGGCGGTCAACCAGGTCGAGAACGCCGAGATCGCACTCGTCACCGGCGGGCCGGCGAGCCTGCCGGTCAGCGGCACTCTGCTGCGGAGGTAAGGGACCATGAGCAAGCCGGGCGTATATCCGCCGATCATCAGCGATCCCTACGCGGACGCCGTGACCCAGCCGTTCTGGGATGCGACCCGCAAGGGCAGGCTGGCCTGCAGCCGCTGCACGACCTGCGGGACCATGCTCCTGCCGCCGCAGCCGCGCTGCTACCACTGCCAGGGCGCGCACTTCGAATGGGTGGAGCTTTCCGGCGGCGGGACGGTCTATTCGTTCACCGTCGTGCGCCACGCCCTGCGGCCCGACCTGCAGGCGGTGGTCCCCTACGTCTCGGCCGTCATCGAGCTCGAGGGCACGCAAGGGGCGGGTGCGCGCCTGCTGGCCAACATCATCGACGTCGATCCGGCGACGGTGCGGATCGGCGACAAGGTGAAGATCGTGTTCGACGAGGTCAGCGACACTCTGACGGTTCCTCGCGCCATCCCGGCCTGAAGCCTCGGAAGCCCCGACGCCCCATGGGTCTGCGGGCCGGGGCATGAGCTGAAATGGGATTGCGAATGGCGGATCTCCAGGAACCCTGTGTCGAGGATCATCAGGCGGCCGGTGACGCGGCGGCCCGGAAGAGCCCGCTCGAAGGTGTCCGGGTCATCGATTTCTCGAACGTCCTGACCGGCGCGCAGGCGAGCCAGTTCCTGGCCGACTACGGCGCGGACGTGACACACGTGGAGCCGCCAGGCGGCAGTCCCCTTCGCCGGCAGGCGAACTGGCCCTTCCTGGGGCGCGGCAAGCGTTCGATCCAGCTCGACCTCAAGGCTCCCGAAGGCCGGGCGACGGCGCAGGCGCTGGCGGGGGCGGCCGATGTCGTGCTCGAGACTTTCCGGCCGGGCGTGGCCGAGCGGCTGGGGCTGGGCTACGCGCAGCTCGGCGCCGGCAATCCGGGGCTGGTGCACGCCTCGATCACGGGCTTCGGCAGCCGAGGCCCCTATGCGGGATTGCAAGGCTACGAAGGTGTCGTCCTGGCCAAGCTCGGGGTCTATTGGGCGCTGGCCGGCCTAGCCGATCGGCCGGGGCCCTGCTTCAGCTCGGCGCCCTACGGTTCCTATCCAACAAGCCAACTGGCGGTTCAGGGCGTCCTGGCCGCCCTCTACGACCGCGAGATCACCGGCCTGGGGCAGAAGGTCGAGACCTCGCTCGCCCAGGGCATGAGCATCCACGACACGGGCAACTGGTTCTCCCGCGTCGTGGCCCAGAAGTTCGCCGACGCCTACGTCCGCAAGCCGCGCGTGCAGAACGGGATTCCCACCGGCGGCCTCTCGTACCGCCTGCTCGTGGCGATGACCAAGGACGGCAAGTGGCTGCAGTTCTCGCAGACCACCCAGCGCCTGTTCGTGGCGATGATGAACATGTTCGGCCTCGGATGGATGTTCGAGGACCCGAAATGGAGATCGCTTCCGGACTTCGAAGAGGAAGACCAGCGGCGGGAATACTGGGAGATCCTGCTGAACGTCGTCCGCTCAAAGACCCATGCCGAGTGGATGGCCGAGTTCGACCGCGATCCGAACGTCTGGGCCGAGGAGTTCCGCCGGCATGGCGAGGCGCTCGACCATCCGCAGATGATCTACAACCGCATGGTCAGCGAGCGGGTCGACCCGGCGGTCGGGCCGCTGCGGGAGCCTGGAGCCCTGGTGCGGCTGGACCGGGCGCCCGCGCCGCTCGACAGGCCCGCCCCCGGCCTGGGCCAGTACGACGCCGTGATTCGGGCTGAGGCCAAGACGGCGAGACCAGCCCCTGTAACGCGCACGGCCGACCGGACGGGCAGGGCTCCGCTCGACGGAGTCACTGTGGTGGAGCTCGCCACCTATTACGCCGCGCCCTATGCCTCGACCCTGCTGGCCGAACTCGGCGCCCGCGTCATCAAGCTCGAGCAACCAGACGGCGACCCGCATCGCAACATGCTGCCTTTCCCGGAGTCGGCGGGCCTGAAGGCGCTGCAGGGCAAAGACTGCGTTGCGGTCGATCTGAATACGTCGAAGGGCGGGGCGGTCGCACACAGGATGCTCGCCAAGGCCGACATCGTGTTGCAGGGGTTTCGCGCCGGCGTCGCCAGGCGGCAGGGGTTCGACGCAGAGAGCCTGCAGGCGCGCTACCCGAACCTCATCTATCTCTCAGCGCCCGGCTACGGCGAGGGCGGGCCCTATGGGCATCGGCCGGCCTTCGCGCCCACGATCGACGCCGCGGCGGGCCTGGCGTTCCGCAACGTGGGCGGGTCGCTTCCCGCTCACGCGGACCTGACGCTCGATCAGGTCAAGGCGGCCGCGTTGCGGCTGGCGGCGGCGGTGTCCGGCGTCGGCAATGCGGACGCGATCTCGGCCGTCTCGGCGGCGTCGGCCCTGATGCTGGGCCTCGTCGCGCGACAGCGCGGCGCCGGCGCGCACAGGATGCTGACCTCGATGGTCTCTTCCACGGCGCATTGCCTCTCGGAGGTGATGGTCGACTACGAAGGCAAGCCGCCGGTCCCCACGGCCGACGCCCTGTGCCACGGCTTCTCGTCCCTCTACCGGCTCTATCAGGCCGAGGGAGAGGACTGGGTGTTTCTCGCCGCGCCCAAAGAGCGGGAATGGGCGCGGCTGGCTTGCGCGCTGCCGGGAGGCGAGGCCCTGGCCGCCGACGCACGGTTCGCGACCCCGAGCGCGCGCGAGGCCAATGACGAGGCGCTCGCCCAGGCTCTGCAGGCGATCTTCCGCACGCGCGCGGCGCAGGCGTGGGAGCGCGACCTGCGCGCCGTCGACGTCGCCTGCGTCATGGCGGCGCCCGCGCCCGTAGAGGCCAACTACATGGATCCGGGAAGCGTCGGCGACGTGCAGGACCTCGTGACGACGGGCCAGCACCCCATCCTCGAGGAGGTCCAGCGGCTGAAGGCCCTGGTGCGCTTCTCCCGCTCGGGGACGGTCACGGGCGACGCCGGCCTCGTCGGGCAGGACACCGAGCGCGTCCTGCGGGAGTTCGGCTACGGCGATGCAGAGATTGCGGCCCTGGCCGAAGAGGGGGTCATCGTCCTGGGTTGAGGCCGGGGACGAGCGCCGCCTTGGCGAAGTCCGCGATCAGCCTGTTGACCAGGTCCGCACGGTCGATCTGCACGAAGTGGCCTGCCCCCGTCACGATCTCGACCCGGGTCTGCGGCGTGAGGTCTGCAAGCGCCTCCATCCAGGGCGTGATCACGCCGGGTTCCAGGCTTCGCCGCTCCAGGTGATGGTCGAGGTAGGTGCTCTGAATGGCGAGGCAAGGGACCCGCAGGCGGCTCAGAGCCGCGCGCGCATGCAGCAGGTCCCAACGGACCGTGCTCGTCAGGAAAGGGCGCGCCGCTGCAGGATCCCAGCTTCGCGCCCGCCGGATTATCGCGGCCTGGGCGTTCGGATCGCACCCCGCGACGAACATCGAACCGAACATGGCGTCCATATAGCCCTCGAACCCGAGGCCATCGAGTTTGGCCAGCAAGCTGGCTTCGGCGGACTCCGCGTCCGGCCCGATCAGCAGGCTGCCGTCGACGAACACCAGGCCGACGGTGTCGTCCGACTGAAGGGCGGCTTCCAGGATGACCCGACAACCGGCGCTGTGGCCGATCAGGATGCACGGCCGCGCCTCTTCGCGTGCGATCGCGGCGACCATGGATCCGAGCGCGCCCACGCCGAGATCCGGCGTCGCCGGCGTAAGGCCATGCCCGGGGAGATCCAGCGCGAGGGTGCGGAAGCGGTCGCTCAGCGCGGCCGTCTGATTGTCCCAATCGTGAAGGTCGCAACTGGCCCCATGCACGAAGACGAGGGCGGGATCTCCATCGCCGCGGCGCTCAATGCGCACCTGCGGTGACTGCGCCGTCGCTGTGACGCCCAGGGCGCTCATTTCCCTCGTGCTCACGCAGATCCTCCCGGTTTCGCTGGTTCGGCTGTGACGGCCGGCGCAATCCGGCTTTCTCGATAATATGGCGTAATTTCCTGACGCGTGGCGCACTTCCAAGTGGCCGTATCGCCCATTTTTAGCAAAATTCGGTGGACGGCAAGCGACAATTAGTACCTATATTGCGCCGTCAATCGCCGCCCGCATTGCTTAAGCGTGGGGTGGCCAGGGAGGGAACGATGAGACTTCAAAGCCTGCTGCTTTGCGGCGTGGTCGCCGTCGCAGCGGCGCACGACCGCGCCTATGCCCAAGCTCCTCAAGGCGCCACCATCGAGGAAGTGGTCGTCACCGCTCGGAAAAAGGCCGAGAGTCTCCAGCACGTTCCGGTGGCGTTGAGTGCGGTCCAGGGACCGGAGCTGCAACGGCAGGGCATCCGGCAAGCCATCGACCTGCAGCGGATCGTGCCGAGCCTGAGGATCGAAGCGCCATCCTCCGCCGGCAGCACCGGCATGGTCGTGAGCATCCGCGGACAGCGCGCGTCCGACGTCCTGCTGACGATCAGCCAACCGGTCGGGCTCTACGAGGACGACGTCAACATTCCTCATCCGGTCGGCACGAACATCTCCCTGTTCGATCTCGAGCGCATCGAGGTGCTCAAGGGGCCGCAAGGCACGCTGTACGGGCGCAACACCACGGGCGGCGCGATCAACATCATCACCCGCGGCGCGGACTACGACGGCTTCCACGGCTACGTCCTGGGCGAGGTCGGCAACCACGAGAACTGGAAGATCGCCGGCGCAGTGAACGTGCCGATCATCCAGGACGTCCTGGCCGCGCGCCTCGCCTACCAGCACTGGAACAGGCAGGGCTACGGGCGCTCAGCCATCACCGGCCAGCGGCTAGGCGGCCCCAAGGACGACGACGTCGTCCGGGGTTCCCTGCGGTTCGAGCCGACCCCGGATCTGCGTGTGATCGGCAAGCTCGAGTACGTCCACGCCGACCGGACCGACAACCTCTTCCAGACCCGGCGCCTGGTGAATCCCACCCGCACCGACCAGGAATGGGTGCTGGAGGGGAGCCTGGGCGGCGTGCCGCCCTCGCAACTCGTCCAGCGGCGGGACCTCTTCACCAACTACGGCCGCGAACTCTGGTCGGAGCGCCTGAAAGGTTGGCACGGGGGTCTGGATGCGTCCTGGAACATCACCGACGCGGTGACCCTGCGTTCGATCACCGGCTACCACAAGTTCACGGACTTCCACATCTTCGAGCTCGGCGGCATGCCGATCCAGACCTACGGGCCCGGCGTCGCCAGCAACGGGATCCAGCCCGCGCGGGGCGTAGAGGCCCGCCCGCTGCGGCCCGACCAGCAGTCGCGGCAGTGGACGCAGGAGATCAACCTCTCCGGCGACGTCTGGGACGACCGCTTCAGCTGGCTGGTCGGCGGCTTCGTCAGCGACGACCGGGGTAATTCGAACCAGACCGCGCTCGTCTATCCGCCGGCGCTGAACGCGGCAGGGGCGCTGGGGCCGTACGACTCGAACTTCTGGTCTCCGAGCGTGAAGAGCTCGACCTGGGCCTTCTACACCCAGAACGACGTCAAGTTCAGCGACGTGTTCAGCGTCACCTTCGGGGCGCGCTACACCGAGGAGCGGCTGAAGCAGACGGTGGGCGCATATCTCCATCTGCTGACGCCAGGCCTGGCAAGGCCGTTCCAGTGCAACGCCGGGCCGCTTCAGGGCTCTACCCAAATTGCTGAAGAGGCCTGCCTGATCGCCCAGCGGGCGAAATTCAACGGCACGTCCTACCTGTTGAGCTTCAACTTCCAGTTCACGCCGGACACCCTGCTCTATATCAAGACCGCCCGTGGCTTCCGGGGCGGGGCGCTGCAGGTCCGGGCGCCGTCCCAGCCTGCGGCCGCGCCTGAAACGGCCACGGACTACGAACTGGGCCTGAAGTCGGACTTCCTCGACCGCCGGCTGCGCGCCAACGTGGCGGTGTTCCAGACCAACTACGACAACAAACAGGAACAGGCGATCGTCCAGGCGGCCAACGGATCCATCTTCACGCCGATCATCAACGCGGCGTCGGCGCGGATCCAGGGTGTGGAGGCGGAGATCACCGCCACGCCGATGCGGGGCCTGACTCTTCACGCCAACGTTGGCGTGCTCAACGGAAGCTATCTCGATTATCCCGGCGCGCTGACGACGTGGGGCGCCGTGGTGAACGGCGGCGGCGCCCGGTTCGCCGCGCCGCGGCGCACCTATGACATCGGGGCCAACTACACGACGCCGGCGGGGCCCGGGGAGCTTGGACTCAACGCCTCCTATTCCTGGCGCAGCAAGATCCCGACGACGATCCTCAACGACGACCCGGGCCTGCCGGACCCGCTTCAGGCGGAATGGCGCCAGTCGGTGGGCCTGCTCAATGCAAGCGTCGAATACAGCCTGCCCGACATGGGCCTGACGCTGACGGCGTTCGCCACCAACCTGGCGAACAAGCACTACCAGGTGCAGCAGCAGACGTTCACGGCCTACGGCTACACCGGCGTCACCCAGGAGCCGCGGATGTGGGGCGTCTCCATCCGCAAGACGTTCGGGAAGGAATAGGCGCTCCGCCGGGGCAGGCGGGCCGGCCGAGGCTGGTTGCGCCCGATGTGAGGCGGCTCCGCACACGCCGGCGCAAATGCCAGCGTCGCGGCCCGCGTTGTGGGCTCCCGATCGCAGCAGGCTGGCGCCGATCCCTGAAAAGTTGGCGCGCCCGAACATATGCCTGGAGAGCGGTTCCTCTAAGCTCCAAGTCGTTCTGCGTCGCAACTGTCCAGGCTACAGGAAGCGGCCGGAACAAGACGGCGGAGTAATTTCCACCGCGTCAGAAGAAAATACGAACAGGGGGGAATAATGCTCAGGCTGCGGGAGATACTCTTGGCGACGTCTGTACTCGTCGCCATGCCGCTGGACGTTGCATTGGCTCAGTCGAACGCAAGCGGCGACGATTCCAACAAGATCGAGGAAGTCGTCGTCACGGCGCAGCGGCGTGAGCAATCGGCTCAGTCGGTCGGCGTTCCCATTGCGGCGTTCAGCGCAGAGCAGATGGAGCGCCTCGGAATAACGAGCGCGACCGAGGTGGCGAAGTTCGTGCCCGGCATGGCGGTCGCGGAGGCCCAGGGCGGGTTTCTGTCGACGTTCGCCATCCGCGGTCTCTCCCAGGGCGACTATACGCCATTCCAGGAAGGCCCCATCGCCTTCTACAGCGACGACGTCTACATCTCGAGCCTGATGAGCCAGAATGCGGCGACGTTCGACGCCGAGCGCATCGAAGTCGAGAAGGGTCCGCAGGGAACGCTGTTCGGCCGGAACTCTACCGGCGGACTGGTGCAATACTTCAGCCGTAAGCCGACCGACTATTACACCGGGTATCTCGATCTCTCAGGCGGGCGGTTCGGCACGCGGCAGGCCGAGGCCGCCTTCGGCGGGCCGATTGCGGACGGCGTGGCCTTCCGGGCTTCGGGTTTCTACAAGGCGCATGACCCGATCCTCAAGAACCTGGCGGGTCCTGACGGCAACTGGTCGAAGACCTACGCCGGGCGCATCCATCTTCAGTTCAAGCCGAACGACGACCTGAAGATCCTACTGACGGCGCGCGCGGCGCGTTCGACCTTCGCGATCGGGGCGGGCTACCTGTTCGCCGCGAGCGTTCCTGTCTTTCGAACCATCGGCGGACAGGTCGTGCAGGTGAACTCCCAGTATCTGCCCGCAAACAGCGCCGCGGCGTCCATCGTTGATGGTGCGTCGGTCGGCGTGCGGCCGATGGCGGGCAGTAACTTCGCCGGATTCGTCAGTCCCTGCGGCGGACCCTCCTATTGCAGGACCACCCTCGACCGGACAATCGGAAAGGAAGTCACCTACACGTCCAACCAGGGCAAGGGCAAGAACTGGGTCAATTCCAAGGGCGTGACGCTGAATATCAGCTACGCGATGAGCGACCATCACACCCTGACGTCGATCACCGACCTTCAGACCTCGGACTGGCGGTCGGGCGCGCTCGTCATGCCGAACGCCTCGGGCGGGCCGGGGACGGGATTCGACACCTTTGCGGACGAGATCAGCCAGGGATCGCAGGAATTCCGGATCAACGCCGACTACGAGAGGCTGAACTGGGTCGTCGGCGTCTACGGGCTTGGGATCTACAGCAACAACGGCGCCGTGTTCGGCTTCGTGGCGCCGCCGAACGGTGACTTCGCCTTCCACATCAAGCAACAGACCCGCAGCGTCGCGCCGTTCGCGCAGGTCGAGTGGGAGTTCGTCGACGACTGGCGCCTCATCGTGGGTATCCGGGAATCGTTCGAGCGCAAGAAGTTCTGGTACGACATCGGACTTGAAACGACGCCCTGGCCGACCGGGACCGCGCCGTACTTCAATCCTTACACGTCGCCGCTGGCGAAGATGAGCACCAATCTTACGTCCGGAAAGGTGGGTATCAACTACCATCCGACGAAGGATCTTCTGGTCTATGCGTCCTACAACAGGGGGACCAAGTCGGGAGGGTTCAATCAGCTCGTGTCTCCCCCGTCGCCGCAGAATTTCCCCGCATTCTTCTTCGGAGCCGAGACGCTGTCGGACTACGAGCTGGGCGTGAAGAGCGAGTTCCTCGATAGCCGCCTCCGGGTGAACGCCAACGTCTTCTACTACGATTACAACAACTACCAAGCCTATCAGAACCTGGTCCTCAACGGCGTGATCACCGGCCTGATCAGCAACGCGCCGGCCGAGGTCAAGGGCGGGGAGGTCGAGGTCCTCGCCCGGCCGGCGGAGGGTTTGGACGTCGCCTTCGGCGCGTCCTACACCAAGGCCGTCGTCAAGCAGCTCGGTGTGACCGCAGGCTTCTTCAAGGACGTCACACCGGTCTACTCGCCCCGTTGGCAGTTCAACGGGCTCGTGCGGTACGAGTGGGATCTGTCCTCGAACCTCAAGGCCGCCGTGCAGGCGGACGCGTCCTACCGGACGAAGTACTATCTCGGCCTGGCGAACTTCGACGACACGCTCCAGAAGGGATACCACCTCGTCAACGTGCGGGCCGACCTGTTCGTCGGCGACCGCTGGCGCCTCGAGGCGGCCGTCGAGAACGTCGGCGACTATCACTACAAGGTCGCGGAAAGCGACCTGGCGGCGACGTTCGGCAGCAACATCGTGTCCTGGAACATGGGGCGGGTGTGGACCCTGGGCGCGCGCTACGGGTTCTAGGCGCAGGCCGCCCGTCCTCAGGCCGGTGCGGCCGCGCCGCCCTGTCCGGCGCGCCGCACGGTCACCGGAATGCCGCTCATCCGCGGCACAAAGTTGTGCGCCTCGCGCATCCCGTCCTTGTCGATCAGCACGCTGACCGGGATCCTCTCGGGCCCGACGCCCCAGGCATGATGCATCGACACCGTGCCGGGCAGCTGCGTCGGATCGGCTTCGGCGACCGTCGTCAGGGCGGCGTGTCCGGAATCCACATCCACCGCCTCGCCGTTCTGAAGTCCGCGCGCCGCAAGGTCGTCCGGATGGATACGAAGGGTGTTCACCGGCTGGCGGCGCAGGATGGTTTTGCTGTCGAGGTAGTTCGAGTTCATGGCCTCCAGCAACCGGCGGCTGTGCAGCAGCAACTGACCTTCGCCGAGCTGCTGCCGCTGGTGCGTCGCGAAGCATTCCTCGAACTCGGCCTCGACCTCCGGCGGCATCACGTCGAGCCGCGCCGTATCCTCGGGGTCGGCCGGCAGCACCTTCGGAAGCGCCATGTCCCCCAGCACGAGACCGACCGCGCCCGCGTTCGCCTTGAGCCGTGAAAAGGGCGCTTCGGGGTGACTGCAGATGAAATCGAACAGTTCGTCGCTGTCGGGGTCGTCGTCGACGCCCAGCACCATCTGCCGGCCGGTGGGCGGCGAGCCGTAGTTCGAGAACTCCCAGGTGATGGGGAAGCCCATGCGCCTGGCGAGCCCGTGAAGGATCCGCCACTCCTCCAGCGCGTCGCCGGGCGCCGTGAACGCGGGCTCGGTGTATTGGGCCGCCGGGAACGGCGAGTTGCCGTCGGTCATCAGCGCCAGGTCCGCGCGCTCGTACGGCGTCTTGCAGGCGAGGACGTAGTCGGACAGCTCCGCCGTCTCGCTCATGCGAACGTCGAGCGTCACCAGGAGCTCGATCTGCTCGAAGGCCTTCCGGACCGCCGTGTAGTCGGGGATCGCCATCAGCGGATTGCCCGCCACGACGATCAGCGCCTTCAGGCCGTCCGGGTGCAGGATCTCATCCGCCAGCAGGTTGGCAGGGTACTCGGTGGGGCACGCCCAGCCGGCTTCCGGGTGGCTCGCCATCTTCGGCGAATGGTCCCAGATCGGGTACGGCGGGTAGACGCCTTCGCCGACCGGCCCCGCGGAGAGGATGCTGGGGTTGATGATCGTCTCGCCGGCGCGGCGATAGCGGCCGCAGACGACGTTCAGGCATTCGAGGAGGTGGTCGGCGAGGTTGGCGAACGGCGCCATGTTCGAGCCGGTGCCGCTGCTGGTGGCGCCCCGGCGCGCGCCGCCGAACACCCGCGCCGCCGTGCGCAGGTCGTCGGCCGGCACGCCCGACTCGCGCTCGGCGTACTCCGGCGTATAGCGGGCGACCGCCTCGCGCAGGCGGTCCAGGTTCCCGACGTAGCGGTCGCAGAACGCCTGGTCGTGCAGCCCCTCGCTCAGGATCACGTTGAGCAGCGCGGCGTTCACCGCCACGTCCTGGCCAGGCTTCGGGCGCAGGTGGATGTCGGCCAGCCGCGCGGTCTCGGTCCGGCGCGGGTCGATGACGATCAGCTTCAGCCCACGCTTCTTCTCGGCCCGCAACGCTGCGCCGGGGGCGTACATCGTGTGGCTTCCCCACCCGGCTTGGTGGGAGGCGATGGGATTGACCGCGCTCAGCAGCCAGACGTCCGAGGTGGCGATGTTCTGCTTGCCGGACTTGAACGCGCCCATCCGCAGCGCGGTGATCGCCTTCGGTGACTGGTCGATCGTCTGGGTCGTGTAGATCTGCGGCGTGCCGAGAGCGTTGGCGAAGCCCTTGCCGACCGAGATGGCGAGCGACGAGGAAAAGGCGCCGGTGCCGAACCACAGGCCGACAGACGAGGGGCCGTGCCGGTCCATCAGGCCCTTCAGCCTGGCCGCGATCTCGTCCAGCGCCGCGTCCATGGCGATGGGCTGGAATTCGCCGCCCGTCCGCTTCAGAGAGCCTGGCAACCGGCCGAGCCCCTGCTGCCGTTCGAGGCTCGCGACGCCCTTGATGCAGAAATAGCCGCGCGACACGGGATTGTCCCGGTCGCCCCGCAGGGCCACAGGGACGTTGTCCTCGATCTCCAGCTCCACGCCGCACGTGGCGCCGCAGTTTCGGCAGAAGCTCTTGCGCACCAAGCTCATGGGAAGACGGCCTTTGCGTCGCGTCCGAGGCCGCACTGTGGATGCCGCAGCATCGCCGGCCGTTTCATGCCAACCGTACAGCGGATTTGCGGCGCTGAAGAGTTGGTGCGACGCCATCTATTCAGGAATTCACGCCAGTTGCTGCTGGCGAGGCGAACGGTTGAGGAAGACTTATGCGCCCCTTCGTCAGGCTGACTGGCGCATCTTCGCTCAATATTGGCGCAGTCCATAGATTGCGCCTGCCGCGAGATGTCTAGAGCATCGAGCGCGCAGACAGCATCCGCCGTGGACGTATCACGCAACCGGCGGGACTTCGGAGCGCCGGCATGAAAATTGGCATCGAGTTCGACTGGCAACGGCCGCGCTTCGACATCAATCGTGATCGCGTCCGGCTCTGCGATGAACTTGGCTACGACGTGGCGTTCTGCGCGGAAAAGGGCGGGTCGGATGCGATCTCCCCGCTGGGATTCATCCTGGGCTTCGCCAAGCGCATCGGCGTCGGCACCCGCATCGCCCAGAACGTGGCCCGCACGCCGACCACGCTGGCGATGACCTATCAGACGATGAAGCAGATGTGCCCCGACCGGGAGATCATCGCCGGCGTCGGCAGCTCGAACCCGATGTTCACCGAGCAATGGCACGGGACGCCGTGGACGCCCGCCTACTGGCGCATGCGTGACTACGTCACCGTGATGCGCAAGTACTTCAACGGCGAGCTCGTGGAGATCGATGGGCGAGCGATCACCATCCCCTACCATCCGGCGGGCGAGGCGCCGAAGCACCCGGCGCTCTATCCCGTGCTCGAGACCGATCCGAACATCCCGATCATCTTCGGCGGCGGCACGGAGCTGATGCTGACGCTGGCGGCCGAGATCGGCGACGGGCTGATGCCGAACGGCGGCTGGTGGCCCGGCGCGCGGGCCTTCTACCAGCCGATCATCGACAAGGGCTTCGCCAAGCGCACGATCCCGTCGCTGACCGGCGCGCAAGACTTCCCGATCTGGGCGCATGTCGACGTCATCGTCTCCGACGACGTCAAGGCCGCGATGCGCGAATTCAAGGTCTACACCGCCAAGTGGACCGGCTTCCACGTGGGCAAGGGCGGCCACCACGAGCTGATGACCTTTCGCGGCTGGGGGCGCGAGGCCGACCGCGTCCACGAGCTCTATCAGGCCGGCCGCATCCTGGAGGCCGAAGACGCCGTCCCCGACGACTACATCGACCAGTGCTGGCTGGTGGGGCCGATCGACCGCGTCGTCGAGCGCTGGCGCAAATACTGGGTCGACGACGGCTGCAACCTGATCGTGCGCACCGACAACTGGCCCGGCGCGAAGTCGGCCGGAAACGAAGTCTATGAGCCCCTGATGCGCGCGCTTCGCGAGTGACCCGCGACCCCGCCGCGCGGGCCGCAGCAAGAACCTCTGAACAAATCGAACGACCCCGAAAGGATGGAAGAGATGAGCGCCGACGCGCCCGAGTGCTGGCTGAACGTGTTTCCCTTGAACGTGCGAATCATGGCCGAGCGCTGCCGGGCCTTCGAAGCGGAGGGGTGGGACGGCGTCGGCATCGGCGACAGCCAGTGCCTCACGCAGGATCCCTTCCTGCTGATCGCGCTGGGGCTGGCGGCCACCAGCCGGCTGCGGCTCGTGCCGTCGGTGACCAACGTCTTCACTCGCCACCCCTCGGTGGTGGCCAATCTGGCGGCGACGCTGCAAGAGCAGTCGGGCGGGCGCTTCGTGCTGGCCGTCGGGCGCGGCGACTCCCCGTTCTCGCACCTCGGCGTCGCGCCCGGCGCGTTCGAGCACTACGAGCGCTCGATCCTCAAGCTGCAGGGCTACCTGCGCGGCGAGGTGGTCCCCTTCGACCCCAAGGACATCCGCGACGGCTCGGCCCCGCTCTCGAAGACGAAGCTGGGCGACGTTCCCGAGGGGACCGAGCTCAAATGGCTGGACCGGTCCATTCCGAAGGTTCCGGTGGACATCCATACGGGCGGCCCCAAGACGCTGCGCATGGCGGCGCGCTACTGCGAGCGGATCACGCTGGTCGTCGGCGCCTCGCCGGACCGCATCAAGTGGGCCTTGGAGATCATCCGCCAGTCCTGCGAGGAGATCGGCCGCGATCCGAAGGCGATCAATGTCGGAGCCCTCCTGAGCGTCGTGCCGCACTCCGATCGCAAGCGCGCGCGCCAGCTCGGCGCCGGACACCAGGCCTCGATGGCCCGGGCGTCGGCGAATCTCGGCCACCTGACGGGTCCCTACAGCGACGCCGACCGCGCCGAGGTGCTGGCGGTGATCAATGCCTACGACATCAACAACCACGTGGGCGGGCACACGCCCCAGGCGCGGATCCTGTCGCAGGACTTCACCGACCGGCATTTCGTCATCGGCCCGCCGAAGGAATGCGTCGCCCAGCTCCGCGAGCTCGTGAGTCTCGGCGTCGACAGGCTGCACATCGCCACCAGCAGCACGCACGACGCGCTGCGCGGGGCCACCGAGGAGGAGATCGAGGAATCCAAGACCGTCCACCGGCTCCTGGTCGAGGAGGTGCTGCGCCCGCTGAAGAGCCCCGGGCGCGCGGCCTGACCGCCGCGCCGGAAAACTAGAGGCGGTCGCGGGGACCGTGCAACGGATGGTCCCCCTCGACCCGCAGGCGCGTCACCCGCATCCTGTGGATGCGCCATGTCTCGCCCTCCCGGCGATAGGTCTCGTGATAGTGGCCGTAGCCCCTTTGCACGATGGCGCCGTTGTCGAGCAGGTCGAAGAACGGCCAGATGACCGAGGCGGTGTCGGCGCTGGTGATATCGATGACGGGGTTGGCGCCGTGGTGGACCGTGACCCAGGTCTCCACCCGGTCGCGCACGAAGTCGGCGATTGCGGCGGCCCCGTGCACGGCCATGGGGTCCCCCTCCGCCACGGCCTGCTCCAGCGGCGGCAGGCGGTCGTGGTCCTCGCCGACCTTCAGGTCGCGCCCGCCCCGGAAATCGACGACGGCGTCGTCGGTGAAGGCCGCGGCCACAAGGTGCCACCGCTTGGTGTCCAGGGCGTACCAGTAGGCGGCCTTGGCCTTGCGGATCCCTTCTATGGCGAGCAGCGTCTCAAGGGCGGTCATCGGCGGCGACTCCGGAGCCAGGTTTTCGATTAGCGGTCCTTACCGGCGCGGGCGAGGCCGAAACGTTCGTGATAGGCGCCGAAAGCGCGCTCCATTTGCGCGTGGGAGAGGCCGAAAGGCTCCAACGCATAGGGATAGCGGCCGTGGCGCCCCGGGTCGTTCGCCGGATCGGCGATCCAGCCGCGCATACGGCGCTCGAACGCGGCGGAGACCGCCAGACCCCAGGTCTCGTAAGCCCTCCGGATCAGGGCCGCCGGGTCACGGGTAAGATCGCCGAACCGCACGTGCATGATGCGCGGATCGTCGATGAGGGGATTGGCGAGGCTCGCGTCCAGACCTTGGCGGACGCCGTCGACGAAGGCGGGACCCACGGTCCGGAAGTCGATGCGCCAGTCGCTGAGGCCGCCGTAGATCGTCGCGAGCAGCGCCATCAGCGACGGGCAGACCTCGGTCAGGTCGCGGTGCGGCCAGATGCAACGCGCGTCGGGATAGGTCTCGAACAGCGCGTCGAGGGCGAACTGATGGAACACGCCCTTCAGCACCCAGCGCCGGGAGGGCTGGTTCCATTGCAGGTGCTGGAGGAACTCGCGGTGGAAGCCGTAGCCTTCGCCGCTGTTGCGCGCGTCGGGCATGCCGGGAACATGGTAGAGCAGTGACGGATAGGCGTCGTGGAAGTCGAGGGTGATGATCTCCTCGTCTTCGACCGGGCACAGCCCGCGCCGGTCCCAGTAGGGGTGAAGGGTGAGGAGCCCTGGAAGCTCGTCCAGCATCCGGTCCACGTCCTGCCCGGCGCGTTCGATCCGCGCTGCGACGACCGGAACTTCGCCGGGCGGCGGCGACGGTTCGGTCGTGTGCCACCGCAAGGGCGCGCGTGCGTCCGGATCCTCGGCCAGCAGAGAATGCAGCAGGGTCGTTCCCGTGCGCGGAAAGCCGATCACGAAGATCGGGCGCTCGATGCTGGCCTCGGCGATCTGCGGCAGGCGCGCCCGATCGGCCGCGATCCGCAGACGGTTCGCGAGCAGCTTGCGGATCTGCTGTTCCGCCTTTCTGGCGCGACCGCCCGGCATCGGCGGCAATGCGCTCGCCCAGTCCACCAGGGCGCGGACGCGGCGCTCGAGCCCCGGATCCAGATCGGCGAAGGCGCCGCTGACGGCCTGGGCCGACCGGATGAGCGCGTTCGCCTCGAGCCTGGCGGCCGGCCGCGATCCGCCGGCCGCCGGCGCCGACCAGAGGGGCTCCATCGCCGGCGGCGCCCTAAGAGTTCGCCGCGGCCGCCGCTGGCGGATAGTGCTTGGAAATGTCGGCGATGTAGTCGCCGTGAAGGATCTTCTCCACGAACCGCCATTCGCCGTCCACCTTACTGAAACGGTCGTGGTAGCGGCCCGCGGCGACGATCTGCAGCGGGAAGTCCGACAGACACTGCAGGACGGTGAAATAGCTGCGGGCGGCCGCGGTGAGCCCGTCGTCGGCCACCTCGACAATGAGGTTGGTGATGACATGGCGCGTTCCCGATTTCCCGTCATGCACCGCGACTGACGCGCGGTACCAGCGCATCACCGCCGCGGCGCCGACGCATCGGCCGCCGTTGGGCGCGCCCTCGAGGAAGCATTCGGTGGCCCCGTCCGCGAACAACCTGCCAATGGCCTCGAAATTGGCGGTGTCCACCTGCTCGGCGTAGAAATATGCGAGATTGGTGATCTTCTCGATGTCGGTGGCCATTCGAGGTTTCCTGTCCCGGTCGCCCCGCCGGTCTCGATCCGCCAAGGGGAAGCGTCGGCCCATCCTATGGGCCACGCTCCAGCGCGTTCCACGCCGGAGCACGCCAGTTTGTCAGGGATACGCGCCAATGCGCCGGGGAACTACATGGCGCTCACACCTCGGCGACCGCGCACATCTGTGCTGAATCGCGGAACTTGCGCGGGGATGCGCCGGTCCAGTTGGAGAACGCCAGATCGAAGCTCGTGCGGTCGGCATAGCCGAGCTGGGCGGCGATCTGCGCGATCGAGAGCGACGTCTCTCGCAGGTAGGACCTTGCGATGTCGGCCTGGGCGCGCGTCAGCACGGAGCGGAATGTCAGACCATCCTCGCTCAGCCGCCGCTGCAGGGTCCTGACCGACATGTTCAGGCGCCGGGCGATGATGTCGATGGAGTTGTTGATCGCAGGCTGCATCGTGATCGCCCGGGTGATCCGTGCGGTGAGGTCGGCGCCGGGGACCTGGTTGAACAGCGCGTTGCAGCGGTCGACGTAGTAGCCGTGCAGAAACTCGTTCCCATAGGGGAGGGGCGTGTCCGTGACCTCCGCCGGCCACGTCAACGTGGTCCGCGGCCTGTCGAAGCGCAGCGTGAAGGGCGTGAACTCGTGCATGAACCGCCCCTCTTCGCGGGCGATGTTGAGTTCCAGGCAAAACCCGCGCGTCGAGCCGCGCCACAGATTGTCGAAGGTGGTCATCATGGCGCCGAGCTCGCGGAAGAGGGACATCTCGCGCAGGTCGTCCGGTACGGCGTCGAGGATGACTTCGATCCCGCAGAGCTCGCCGGCCCGCTCCACCGGCCAGAACTCGCAGAAGGTGATGCAGAAGTCGCGCGCCTTCACGGAGTTCTCCACGAAGTGGCGCAGGGTGGGCGAAGTGATGGTCGCCAGCCCGAACAGGCCGTAGGCGGCCAGGCAGTGCCGGCGGCCCACCTCGGCCCATAGGTCCCGCCGGCCAGTGGTGAGCTCGTGAAACGCGCGCTCGAAGGCGACCTCCGCCTTGGCCGACACGAAGCCCGAGGAGGGCAAGGGCGCGTCGAGGCGCAGGTCGGCCTTCTCGAAGGCTGGCGTGGGATCGATCCCTGCGCGCCGCAGGACGTCGGCCATCACGCCGATGCTGAACGCCGGAATCTGCAGGGTCGACAGATTGTCCTCGCGCATCGCCGGTCGTGTCCTCCCATGTCTCGTTGGCGTGATCCAAGGCATTTCTGGCGGGATTTGCAAAGTCGGCGCGAGGCGGGTCGGCGCAAGATCATGAAAGATTGGCGCAAGATCACATACCTTGGGCCCGTCGCCTGGCCTAGGCGTGGCGCATCACCAATCCCGAGGAAGGAATAGCGCATGACGCCGTGGAGCGGTTTGAACTGGCTGGTGACCGGCGCCTCCGGCGGCTTCGGCCTGGAGATCACGAAGGCGGTCCTGGCGCGGGGCGGACGGGTGGCGGCCGCGAGCCGCCGCCCTGCCGCCCTGGCGGAGCTGACCGCAGCCTTTCCCGGTCGGTTCCATCCGGTCGAGATGGACGTGGGCGATGGCGCCTCGATCCGCGTGGCCGCGGCCGAGGCGCAGGCGGCGCTCGGCCAGGTCGATGTGCTGGTCAACAACGCAGGCTACACCCTGGTCGGCGCTGTCGAGGAGCTCAGCGAGGCCGAGTACCGGCCTCTCCTCGAGGTCAATTTCTTCGGCGTGGTGGCGCTGACCAAGCTGCTGCTGCCGGGCATGCGCGAGCGCCGCCGCGGCTTCGTCGTCAACTTCTCGTCGGTGTCCGGCGTGGTCGGCGGACCGGGCTCGCCCTACTACGCCGCCGCTAAGTTCGCGGTCGAAGGCTGGTCGGACTCGCTCCGCGCCGAGGGCAAGCCTCTGGGCGTTGGGATCATGGTCGTCGAGCCGGGCCCCTTCCGCACCGGATTCTTCGGCGAGACGCGGCCGCGTCCGGCGCAGCAGATCGCCGACTACGCCAACGTCGTCGCCCGACGGGAGGACCCGCGCGAGCAGCGCGGCGCGCAACCGGGCGATCCGGCGCGCGGCGCGGCGATCATCCTGGACGCGATGGAAAGCGGGAATCCGCCCGCGCGCCTGCCTCTCGGCGGACTTGCGGTCACGATGATCCGCCAGATCTACCAGGCCAAGATCGACGAACTCGACGCCTGGGCCGACCGCTGTCGCCAGGCCGACTTCCCGTAAGGCCGCCGCACGAGCGGCCCCGATCTACCAGACCGGCATGTAGCCGCCGTCCGCGCGCCGCTCGACGCGACAGGCGTGCGGGCCGCGGAAGTGCGCCGTGGCGAGCAGCCACCCGCGGTCGGCGCACAGGTCGAGCACCTTCCGGCGGGAACGGATCGCCAGGTCGTCGTCATAGGAGCTCGTGCTGCGCGAATCCGGAAAGCAGATCTGCGCCGGCCAGTGCATCACGTCCCCGCAGAAGAGCGCCCCATCGCTGCGGGCGTCGAGGACCGCCGCGACATGGCCGGGCGTGTGCCCGGGCGTCTCCATCAGTGAGAAGCCCGCGAAGGTGAACCGCTCCGGCTCATCGACGATCACCGCCTGTCCCGCCTCGACCACCGGCGCCACGCTGTCGCCGAACACGCCGGCGTTGAACGCCAGCTCCGGTGGCAGCCCGCCGTGCAGGTCGCGGGACCAGAAGTCGTGCTCCCGACGGCTGAAGATATAGCGCGCGTTCGGGAAGGTGGGCGTCCAGCGCCCGTTCTCGAGGCGCGTGTTCCAGCCGCAGTGGTCGACGTGCAGGTGGGTGCAGACCACGAAGTCGATGTCTTCGGGCGCGAGGCCCAGCGCCCCCAGCCGGCTGAGCCAGGGCGTGTCGAGCGCGTCGTAGAACGGCAGGGCGGGGCGGTGCTTGCCGTTGCCCACGCAGGGGTCCACCAGCACGGTCCCAGCTGGACTGCGCACGACCCAGCTGTGGTGGGACAGGAGGATCGCCTGCGCGGCCGGATCGTAGAATTCCGGCGCCAGCCAATCGAGGTGCGGCGCGAGGTCCTCATGCCTCATCCCCACTTGCATGACCGCCAGCGGAAACGAGAGCACGTCCTGTTCGATGACGGCATGAAGCTGCGCGGAGCCGATCTGCATCTCAGTGTTCCGATCCGGAGGATTGCGAAGGGGCGGCGCAGTCCGGCGGCGCCAGCGCCCGCGCCGGCAGCCGCAGGACGGCGCCACCGCGATATTGGCTCACCCACACCTCGTCTCCGACGGCGGCGGCGGTGGTGGCGAACGACAGCGGGATCGGGCGCTCGCACGTCGTCGCGAAGCGCCCGGGGTCGATCACGGCGACCGCGGCGGAGATGGCGCATTCGGCGTCGGCCGATCCCGCGCAGCGCGCAATGTCCGCCATCGGCGCGTTCTGCCCGGCCGCCAGGAGCGAGCCCCGCGGCCCCCAGCGCAGGTTGTCCGGCATGAAGGAGAGCTTCACCACGCGGCGGCGCACGGCGTCTGGACGGAGCGAGAATTCCACGACCTCGCGGCGCACATAGGCGGCGACGTAGAGGGTCTTTCCATCGGGTACGACGAGCACCCCGTTAGGCGTCGTCACGCTGCTCTGCGGCACCTCGCGCCATCCGGTTTCGCGCGACCAGGCGAAGACCTTGCCGGTCATGTCCGCGAAGGTCTTCAGGTCGATGGGCGTCGGCCACATGGTGACGAACGCAGTGCCGTCCGCGGCCACCGAGACGGAGTTCTGGATGTAGCCCTTGGGCGCCGGCGCGCAGCCGCTCCAGCTGAGGGCGCCCGTCCCGTCCGCGGCGACGCGGAAGATCTCCAGCGATTCCCGTTCGCCGTGGTTGACCACATAGAGCAGGTCGCCGCGCGGGGAGAGCGCGAGCCCGTGAGGTTCGAACTTCGCCGCCGCGACTTCGCCCGCGCAGCCGGGGATCTCCGGCGCGCCGCCCGCCTTCAGCGGATAGGCCTTGCTGACGCGCCCGGTGGTAGCGTCGATCCGGGCGAGCGATCCCGACTTGACCGGCCCGCCGACCCCACTGCCGGTGAACACCCAGCGTCCGTCCGGGGTCGGCGCGAGATCCTCGGCGTTGGCCACGCGCACCGGCGGGCCCTCGGCGTGCGCGGTCGCATGAGGAAGCAAGAACGCCGCGAGGAGCGCTGGAATCTCGACTCGCGCCAATCGCTTTTCTCCCTGCCTCTCCCGTCGACCCTATCCGACCTCTAGCGCACGCGCATACGTCCCGCGCGGATTGGCGCGAAATCATGAGCAACTGGCGGCGGGCGCTTGCCTCGCCGTCAGAGCAGTGTCGGAACGAGAGGTTCTGCGCCGGAACAGCGGAACGTCCGCCTTGGTGAGGAGTCTGGGCGGCGCGTGGCAAACCCATGGAATGGCGGCGACGGCCGAAGCGGGCGTCAAGTTCATCCCCTCGGCGGGGGTGATCTCGATCTCGACGCTGGGGTCGCCGGTGATGCGGATCATCTACGTCTTCTGGACGAGGCCCGCCGTTTGCGCATGCCGCAAACGGTCGAAGACGTCACCTTCAGGACCGTTCTCGGCTCTTCGAGCTTTGCTCATTCCCGAAGGTCACCAATCACCACCCCCCTTCGAGCCACCACATCATGGCGAGACCGGCCGCCTCCATGATCGGCATGAAGCGCACCATCTTCTGGTCCGCGCCGCTGATCGGGTCGGGGACGCCATCGCGCGCCCAGGACCGTGACCGGCGTGGGCGATTCGAATCCCGCCCGCTCTGTGCGTGTGCCCGTCACCACAACTTCGGCGACTGTCCGGTCACCCGCCGCGGCGCTGCTCTGGGCCGCCGCGGGCGTGGCGCAGAGCGCCAGGCTGCTTGCAGATATGCAAAGAAACGACCGGGCGCCCAGCGCCAGCGGACTGAAGCCCTGAAGAGGTGTGGCCATGGTCAGTTCCCCCCCCAGCATCTCCCTCGGAAAGGCCCATTCCGGGCGGATCAGTGGGTTGCTTTGGTCTCAGGTAAGGCAGGAAGCTGTCGTGAACCTGTCACGCCCATCTGGGTGATGCTCAGGGCGCGGGTCCGGACACAGCCTTGGCTCCGCTGCTAAGAAGCCCGCGGATCCTTGACCTCACTGGGCCTGTCCCGGTGATCGAGGGACGGGCCGCCTTCTGATAACGTCGACGATGTCGGCACAGCTTGAAAGCCGTTCCTACCGATCCACGCCCACGCGTATTGAATCCGTTTCAGTCACGGCGACGGCGCCCCTCCGGATCGCCCTAGAACCTCGTTGGCCTCCCGAACCTTGGTCTCGAGCCAACCCAGTTCGTCGTAGGTCTTGCCCTCGGTCAGATCGATGAGCTGCTCGAGCGCCTCGAGTTCCGCTTCCCGTGCGCCCCGGTGCTCGGGGGCGGCGGCAAGCGCGATCTCGACGAAGTGCAGGGCCTGCACCGGTTCGCGGGCCGCCAGGCGCTGGCGCGCCTCCGCGGCGAGGGCGTCGGGTCCGCCCGCCATCTGGGCGAGCTTCGGCCAGATGGCGGTGGCGGGCGGCGAATAGAGCTCGGTGGTGAGCTCGTGTCGGAACCAGCCGGTGTGTTCCTCCCAGACGGCGCGCACGTACCAGGACACCGGCCCGCGTCCCGGCGCCATTTCCAGGTGCGGCGGCAGCCTGATCTCCCGCATCAGCGTGAAGAGGTCGGTTCCCGCGTTCATCCCCTTGATGGTCTCATCGAAGATGTGGCGCACGGCGTCGCGCAGCTTGGTCATGTCGGCCTGGATCCGGTCCCCGCCGACGATCGGATCGTCATGGCCGGTGAGCAGCAGGCTGGGCCTGAGCGATATGATGCGCTCGACGTCGCGGATGAACTGCGGGGTGCTGCGGCCGCGATCTCCCCGCAGCGTGTAGAGATGCGGCAGCGCGCCATAGAGCGCGCCCATCATGTTGCCCGTGAAGAGGGTCCCCTCGTCCGGCATCCAGACGATCATCGAACAGGTCGTTTCACCGGCGGGCACGGAGTAGAGCTCGAACCGGCGGCCGCCCAGCTCGAAGGTGTGGACGTCGCTGAACTCCGTCGGCGTTTCCAGGTCCTTCGGAAAGCGCATCACCTTCGCATGATCCGGATCAGGCATGATGCCGTGCAGTATCCGCTTCCGGCGCGGCTCGAAGAACTTGAAGAGCGTTACGCGATCGCCCCGGTTCGCCGAGAAATTCCGCTGGACGATCGTCTCCGAACCTTCGTCGGCGAACGCGGCCCAACCGCCGACGAGGTCGGGATGGCACTGGGTGAGCAGGATCTTGCGCACCTTCAGCGGGCGGCCGAGCAATTCCTCGAACCGTTCGCGGTGGCGGTCGCCCTGGTAGGCGAAGCCGGTGTTGACGACGACGTCCCCGCCATCGGTGCTCACCAGATGGCTGCTGGTGGTCCCGCGCGAGAGCAGGATGTGATCGTTGACCCGCTCCGCGCCTTGTTCGGGGCGCCAGCGGACGGTTTCGACGAAGTGGTGTCGCGAGCTTTCGTAATTCGGCATCGGCGTCCTCGTCTTCTTTCCCTCAGGCCACCAATACGCGCCCTGTCACCTTCGTCAGGCATGTCACCCGCGTCCTCGGAGTCCAGCCTTCGAACGCTGCAGATCTGAAAAAGATATCGAGCCCAAGCGATGCTGGAGGAAGCGCGTCAGCGAAGGAGCCGAAAGACACCTTTCCCATGGAAGCATCCGGCTCAAGCCGCGTTCCCAAACAGCCTCTTCCTACGTCATCGTGGACGCCGAGTACGACCCACATCGTCTCGCAGTATCGGACCGGCGGACATGGGACTGAAAACGATTGAGACGCGAAAACGGGACAAGCTTTACATTTTGAGCCACCGCGGTGACATGGCCGTGGCGCCGAGCCATAGAATGTTGGCTCGGAGGGAACAATGCTGTCGCTCGGCGGATTTTTTCAAATCGGCTATGTGACGACCGATCTGGAACGGTCCGTAGATTTATATGCGAAGCGCTTCGGCGCGCCGAACTGGTTCACCTTCGACACCGGGGCGTTGAACCCCGACCGTCCCTACGCCTCTTTTGTGGGATTGGCGTGGATCGGCGCGGTGCAGGTCGAGTTGATCCAGCCCAAGAATGTGGAACAGCCCCTCTATGCCGACGCCATGCCCAAGGGTGGCTTCGGCATAAATCTCCACCACCTGGGGTACCTGCTCGATAGCGAAGCCGAGTGGGACGCCGCCACGATCGGCCTGGCCGCCCTCAATATCCCCGTCGCAAGCCGCAGCACCGTCGAAGGCGTTGTGGAGGTGCTCTACGCCGACGCCCGCCCTGTGCTTGGCCACTATCTCGAATACGTCTGGCCGCAGGCCGATGGTCGAAAGTTCCTGCTGGACAATGTGCCCCGCAATCGCGGCGATATCGTTCAAAAATCAAATCGATGAGGTGAGATGAGTATCTGATTACCAAGTCGGTGCTTCGGAGAAGATAAATATAAAACGCTTTCTCCAAGCGATATCCGAGAGATTGCTTTGGGAGGAGCAACAATGAAATCTCGCGCTTTCACATACTTTGCCGGCGCCAGCCTGCTGGCCATCGCAAGCCCGGGTTACGCGCAGACCAGTTCGGTCAACGTCGAAGAGGTGGTGGTCACCGGGTCACGCATTCAGCAGAGCGGCTACGAGCGGCCGACGCCAGTCACCGTGATCGGCGCCGAGGCGCTGCAGCAATCCAACCCCAGCAGCTTCACGCAGGCGGTCGTCCAACTCCCGGCGTTCATGAACTCGAATTCGACCCGCAGCTCGCTCGACCAGTCGGCGCGGAACTCCGCCTCCAAGGCCGGCGCCTACTTGAACATGCGCAACCTGGGCTCCAACCGGAACCTGATCCTGCAGGACGGCCACCGGCTGCCGGCCAGCACCGGCACCGGCCAGGTCGACATCACCATCGTCCCGGAGCTGCTGGTGCAGCGCGTCGACGTGGTGACCTCGGGCGTTTCGGCCGTCTACGGCTCGGACGCGGTGACGGGGGTGGTGAACTTCATCCTCGATAAGAACTTCACGGGCGTGAAGGGCGTCGCCCAGGCGGGGGTGTCGACCTACGGCGACGGCAGCACCTGGAAGTATGGCGTCGCGATCGGCCACCGCTTCATGGACGACCGTCTCCACCTGCTGCTCAACTACACGAAGTCCGGGGCGGCGGGGGTCGAGAAGATCTCCCGCAAGTATGTCGAGCTCCACCCGTTCCTCGGGCCGGGCACGGCCACGGGCACGGCCGGGACTGCCGCAGCGCCGTTGCGGATCCTGTTCAATGTGGGCTCGAACAACGCCGCCCCGAACGGCTTCATCCAGACCGGCCTGCCTGGCTTCACCAACCTGACCTTCACCAACAACGGCCAGCTGCGCGCCTATGATCCGGGCATACGAGCCGCGGGCAACTCGCAGATCGGCGGCGACAAGTCCTCCTTCCCGGCGCAAGCCCACATGATCTCCAACCCGTACATCGACCAGGGCTTCGCGCGCCTGGCTTTCGATGTGACGGAGAAGGTGAACGTGTTCGGCGAGGTGGCGGCCACCCGCATCCGCAATGACTACTTCACCAATTTCGCGAGCGTGCGGTTCGGCATCCAGGCGGACAACCCCTTCCTGCCGCAGGAGGCCAGGGACGCCCTCGCCAGGGCTATAGCGGCGGGCGCCAATCCGGCCAACCCGAACCCAGCGGCCACGGCCCAATGCGGGTTCGGGGCTCCAGTGATCGCCTGCTACACGCGCCGGATCCCTGTCGAAGGCCTGCCGCCGATCGGGACGGAGCTGCAGTCCGAAGCGATCGACACGCTCAACTTCAAGGTCGGCGCCTCGGGCGAGCTGTTCGACGGCTGGCAGTTCGACGCCGCGTACATCCACGGCAAGTCCGAGTGGGACAACGCGGTGGGCAACGAACTGGAGCAGGTCAAGATCTCCGCCGCAGGCGACGCGGTCATCAATCCCGCGACCGGCCAGCCCGTGTGCCGGGTCACCCTCACCAATCCCACCAGTCCAGTGGCCCAGGGCTGCGTGCCCTACAACTGGATCGGGATCAATGTGAACACCGAGGCGCTCTGGAGCTACATCAGGAGCACCTCGCGGTTCCAGGTCGACAACACCATCGACGACTGGATGCTCAACATCACCGGCTCGCCGTTCTCGCTGTGGGCCGGCCCCGTGGGCGTGGCGTTCGGGGCCGAGTACCGCAAGGTCAAGCTCACACAGACGTCCAACTCCGATCCGAACATCCTGGAGAACTGCACGGGCATCCGGGTGTGCAACCCGAACTCGGGCAAGTTCCTGTCGGGCAACGTCTCGGCCTCCTTTGGCGAGGTCACCGTCAAGGAGGCGAACGCCGAAATCGAGCTGCCCCTGGCCAAGGACCTGCCGTTCGCCAAAGAAGCCACCTTCTCCGGGGCCGTCCGCTACACCGACTATTCGACGAGCGGCACGGTCTACACCTGGAAGGCCGGCGGCACGTGGAAGCCGGTGGAGGACATGCGCTTTCGCCTCACCCGCTCGCGGGACATCCGGGCCCCCACCTTGTTCGATCTCTACAGCGGCCGGACCAACATCCGCGGGGTGTTCGTCGACCCCCACACCGGCACCCAGTCGAACACCGGCACCTTCGTGCTGGGCGGGGGCAACGCCGACCTGAAACCGGAGATAGCCAACACCCTGACCTACGGCGTAGTCTTCCAGCCCCGCTTCCTGACTGGCTTCACGGCGTCGATCGACTACTACGACATCAAGATGACCGACGTGATCAATACGCTCACGCCGCAGCAGGTCATCCAGCTGTGCGAGGACTCCGGCGGCACCGGTCCCACCTGCGCCTCGATCGTCCGGCCATTCCCGTTCAGCGACCGCAGCCAACTCAACACCGCCATCTCGGTGTTCGCGGGCAACATCAACGCGGCGCTACTCAGGACCAAGGGCCTCGATTTCGAAGCCACCTGGCGGATGCCGCTCCGAGTCGGCTGGCTCGAGGGCGACCTCACCTGGCACCTGCTGGCGAACCGCATCACCACATTCAAGGTGCAGGGTTTCTCGTCGGACCCTATCCGCAACGTGCTCGGCCTGACCGGCACCCCACCGGCCAACAACACGCCCACGCCGCTCGACAGCCCCGTGCCCAAATGGCAGGGCAGCCTCAGCGCCACCTACACGCAGGGCCCGGCCACCATCTTCCTGCAGACCCGGATGGTCGACGATCTGAAGCCGGGGCCGATGATTATAGCGATCGATAAGCTGCCCAGACAGTTCTACACGGACTTCACGGGGAGCTACGACTTCTCGGTGAGGGGCGGCACCATCTCCGCCTTCGTGAGCGTCACCAACCTGTTCAACCAAACGCCTCCGTTGTTCCCGGGCAGCCTGGTGGAAGGGCTCTCCTATCCGTCGTTGATCTCGATCTACGATGTCATGGGCCGCTACTACACCGCGGGCGCGCGCTTCCGCTTCTGAGCCCTGGAAAGAATCGGTTGATCGCGTGGGCAAGGGGCGTTGGTCGAGCAGCGCGTCGGCTTCAGGAAAGAATGCGGTCGAGACAGACATCGCGCGCTCCTCGCCAACCGTTGGCGAGGGGCGATGCCTCCGATCCCGTTCCACCGCCGCACGCCGGTCTGTGTGGCGTTCTTGTCACGTCGTCGCGCGAAAGCCTGCAGCAGCTCGTCCCGGGCTTGCCTTGGGCTGCAATTTCAAAAATATGGCCCGGCAATGAAAACTCCGCCGGGCCAAAAAGTTTGGTTACGAGGGGAGGGGAATATGCCGCCCGTAACCGCTATAAAGTGGCGGTTACGGCGGTGTCTTGCAACCCGCTATCGGCCGTTGGCTCGGCAAAAACTGGGGCCCAGCCTCATCGCTTGGGAATCCGGCCACCTATGGCAGAGGAAGGCGGATGGCCGTGAATGTCGCCCGACGCGCGGATCGCCTGCGCCCACGCCGTTCTTGACGCCCTGGGCGGGCTCCGGATGGGACGGCGCGAGGTTCTGAGTTAAGTTCCAGCCATGCCTGGATTGAATGAGGCGACGCTCGAGCCGGACCTGGCGATCTGCGATCCCCACCATCACTTGTGGATCCGCGAGGGCTGGGGCCGCTACCTGCTTGAAGAGTTCACGGCCGACATTGCTGCGAGCGGACATCGTGTCGAGAGGACGGTGTTCGTCGACGCCCACGCCTTCTATTCGCCCAACCGCCCCAAGGGGTTCGAGTTCGTGGCGGAAACGGAGGTCATGACCGGGATCGCGGCCATGTCTGAAAGCGGACTCTTTGGGCCGACACAGGTCTGCGCAGGCATAGTCGGGCGCGCCGACCTGCAGATGGGCGCCGCCGTGGCCGAGGTGCTCGAGGCCCATATCGCGGCCGGCGCCGGCCGGTTCCGCGGCATACGCGCCGCCGGCGCCTGGCACGCCAGCGATCAGATCCGCAACGCCCACACCAACGCGCCGCCCGAACTCTACGGCAGGACGGACTTCCGTGAGGGCTTCGCCAAGCTCGCCGAATACGGCCTGACGTTCGAGGCCTGGCAATATCACACGCAAATTCCAGACGTGGTCGCGCTGGCCCGGGCGTTTCCGGATACGCCGATCATGCTGAACCATGTTGGGGGGCCGCTGGGCATCGGCCCCTACAAGGGCAAGCACGACGAGGTGTTCCAGGCGTGGTCCCCCGCGATCCGTGAGTTGGCGACCTGCCCGAACGTCTTCGTCAAGCTGGGCGGGTTGGGCATGCCGATTTCCGGCTTCGGTTTTCATAAGCGCGGGCATCCGCCGGGTTCGGAAGAACTCGCCGCCGCATGGCGTCCCTACATCGAGACCTGCCTGGCGGCCTTCGGGATGGACCGCGCGGTCTTCGAGAGCAATTTCCCGGTGGACCGGATCACCTGCAGCTACGGCGTTCTCTGGAACACCTTCAAGCGCATCGCCGCCGGGTGCAGCGCGCAGGAGAAGGCCGCGCTCTTCCGCGACAATGCGATGACGTTCTACCGGCTGGACGACCCGGCTCCGATCCTGGCGCCCACCTCAGGCCGGCGCGCCTAGCTGGGTCAAGACCTCCAGCACGTGCCCGTTGGGGTCCTGGAAATAGACATGCCGTTCACCGTCGCGGTCCGCGATCCGGCCGTCCGTCAGGGCGGGCTTGAAGGGCCCGCTTCCGTAGGCGACGCCCTCGGTCTCGATGCGGCCGAAGATGGCGTCAAACTCCGCAGCGTCCACCCGGAAGGCGTAGTGGTTCGAGGGCACCTCGCGGCTTGTGGCGAAATAGACCGTCAGGGCGGAGTTGACCGGCACGCCCGCGAAAAGGCCCTCGGCGTTCTCTTCGAATCGCAAGCCCAGGATGCGGGCGAAGAATCGGGCCGACGCGACCTTGTCGTGAGTGCGGACTATCGTGTGGTCGAGCTCGATGGTCATGTGGTCTCCGGTCTTGCTCTTGCGTCTCCAGCCCGCGCCGACAGGTTGACAGTATGTCATCCCCATTCCCGGCCGACAGCGGAATGTGGGCGCAGGGCGGCCCAGGCCGAACCGCATCCGTAGAGCCGCCCTTGCGTCGCGGTCAGCCGAGCCGCGGATCGACGACAACCCGTATGGGATTTGCGGGCTCGCCCACCCTCGCCAGCGACTCGCGCACGGCGCCCAGGCTCACCCGGCCGCCAAGCCAGCCTGTGGGATCCAGCGAGCCGTCGGAGATCCCCTGCAGGGCTCGCTTGAAGTCGTCGTGGTTGGGCGCACCGCCGAACTGGATGTTCAGCGCCTTGGTGTGGGCGCAAACCGTGAGCATCTGGTCCGGCTCGAGGCACCATCCCGGCACGATGATGCGCGCGCCGATGGCGCAATTGCGGACGATCTGATCCAGCACGCCGGGAACGCCGACGCATTCGAAGATGACGTTCGGGCGCCGTGTCCCTTGCGCCGCGTAAGCCGAGGCTTCGGCGGGATCAATGACGATGTCCGCCCCAGCCGCCCCGGCCAACTCGCGCCGCGCCGGGGAATAGTCGCTGGCCACGATCGGCCGCGCCCGTGATTGCTTCAGGGCCATGATCACGGCCAAACCGATCGCCCCGCAGCCCACCACCAACGGCGTGTCGTCCTCGGTCAGCCGTGCGATCCGCACATAGCCCAGCCCCACCCCGATCGGCTCGGACATCGCCGCGTGATCGGTGTCCACGTGGTCGGCGATCGGCAGCATCGTCTGCTCCGAGAGCAACATGTATTCACCGAAGCCGCCGGGGCAGTCGTTCGAGAGGCCCACAATCCTAGGCCCCTGGGGATGGACGCCGCTCGGCGGAGAGGTGACGCGGGTCCCCTTGGGCAGGGCCCGGCGGGTCTCCGGGCCATAGTCCGCCACCTCGCCGACGAACTCGTGCCCCATGACCAGCGGCTTGCTCAGGTCGATCTTGAACGGCCCATCGTATTCGTTCGACCACTGCACCAGGCGTTGGCCGTGGAGCTTCAGGTGCAAGTCGGAGGCGCACATCCCGCAGCTGTGGGTGCGGACAAGCACCTGACCGGGCCCCGGCGCAGGGTCCGGCAGCTCGCCGGCGTGGATCTCGCCGCCCAGCAAATAGGCCGCCCTCATGCGTCCTCCCGCGTCCGCTTGGCGCCGAGCCAATCAAGCGCGGCGCGCAGCGTCAATGGGAACCAAGGCGCCGATGGGGCCATAGGCGAAGTGACGTGCGTTGGGACGCGGTCGAGCACGATGTCGTGGGCTTGTCGCTGGCGGCGGGATCGCGAGCGGCCAAAGGCCTGGAAACGGTGACGAGGTCGCAGGCCGGCATTTGGACGACTGCTCCGCATCGGTGACCGTGGCCCAGATCGGCGAGTCGATCGGACTTACGTTCGGGGTCTTCGCCCCCATTGGCTTCCTGATCTTCCTGCTCGCTCTGCGGCCCGCGAGAGCGGCGGTCCGGAGGAACCGAACGAGGCGGCGGCGTGATCGATGCGCACGGCCACGCTCACTGCAAACATGATGAGAGTCCGCGCAGACCTGCGCCGCGCTGATATGGATGTGGCGCAGATCAACGGCTTGCCTTCAACTCTGGGGGCGGGCGGGCGAAAGACAGGTCAGAGACGCGCAGCTCTGCGCTGTCCGCAACGGAGCTCATGATCATGATGCCTTGCTCCTCAATCGGGGTTGAAGCGGCCGCCCAGTGTCTGGGACTTGCCGATGCGCTCCTGCGGCGACGCTTTGGCGATGCGTACTCGCGGAACCTGGCCCTGCGGGAGCAGAACGCGGGCCTGGAGGGTCATCACCGAGGTAGGCCCCCCGAGGCCGTCTTGGCCGTCGAGACGCTGCAGGACGTCAGAGACGCGGTGGAAATCTGCGCCGGGCACGGCGTGCCGATGGTCGCGCATGGCGCGGGCACCTCGCTTGAAGGGCACCTTTCAGCGGAATTCGGCGGCCTTTCGATCGACCTTCGGAAGATGTCGCGCGTGGTCAGCGTATCGCCGGACAACCTGCTCTGCCGAGTGGAAGCCGGCGTCACCCGCGAGCAACTCAACGCCGAACTCAAGGCGCATGGTCTGTTCTTTCCCATCGACCCAGGCGCAAACGCGACGCTCGCCGGAATGGCTTCAACCCGTGCTTCGGGCACGAACGCCGTCCTCTACGGGACGATGCGCGATCGGGTGGCGTCGCTGCAGGTGGTTCTCGCCGATGGTCGTGTCATCGAAACGGGGCGGCAGGCCGCGAAGTCGGCTGCGGGCTATGACCTGACGGCCCTGTTCGTGGGCTCCGAAGGCACCCTGGGGATCATCACCGAGGTCACTCTCCGGTTGGCAGGGATACCCGAGACCATCGTGGCGGGCGTCTGCCCGTTCGAGTCGCTCGAAGGCTGCGTGCGGGCGGTCATCACGGCGATGCAGATGGGGTTGCCTGTCGCCCGCATCGAACTCCTCGACGATCGCCAGGTCGCCGCCGTGAATGCCTATTCAAGGCTCGAACTTGCCGTCCGGCCGACCCTGTTTCTGGAGTTCCATGGGTCCCCGGCCGCCACGGCCGAGCAGGTCCAGACGATGCAGATGATCGCGGCCGAAAATGGAGGCGGGCCCCTGCAGTTCGCCGAGCGGACCGAAGATCGTTCCAGGCTTTGGAAGGCGCGGCACGAGGCCTATTTCGCCACCAAGGCGATGCGTCCCGGCTGCAAGGTGTGGTCCACGGACGTCTGTGTGCCGATCGCTCACCTGGCGGAGAGTATCTCAGCCGCGCGCGCGGACATCGATGCGACAGGCGCGCTCGCGACCATCGTCGGGCATGTGGGAGATGGCAACTTTCACGTCCTCTTCGTCATGGATCCGGACGACGGCGACGAGGCCCTGCGCGTGGCGGGCGTCAACGAGCGCATGGTCGATCGCGCCATCGCCGTCGGCGGCACTTGCACGGGCGAGCATGGCATAGGTCTCGGGAAGCGCGAGGCGCTCTTGCGTGAGCGTGGCGCGGAGGCCGTGGCGCTGATGAATTCATTGAAGCAGGTCATCGATCCCTCGGGACTGTTCAATCCGGGTAAGATCTTCGCAACAGGCGGGTAGCGCCGAAGCGTCTGGACCGAGGCGCCTTCACGACCTGAAAGACCTGACGTCGGCCCGGTCCAAGCAGTTGGCCCGCGGCCTCAATTCCGCCAAGGCCAAGGGCCTGCGCGAGCGCCGAACCTGGAAATGAGCGCAGATCTTCCTCGGCGGAGGACGGCTGAGTTGTAGCCGTCCTCCTGATTTCGGCGAGCGACCTTGGGCGCTTCGCCGCCCGACACCTATTGCCAGGCGAGCGACTTGACCTCGGTGAACTCCTCGATGCCCATGCTGCCCCATTCGCGTCCAAGGCCGCTCTGCTTGTAGCCGCCGAAGGCGCCCGATTGGCCGACGCCGGCAGGGTATGAGCCCCAGCCCGGCCCCTGGCCGTCGCCGGGTCCGGCGTTCGCCGACGCCGGCGCCGCGACGCCCGCGGCCGTCATCGAGCCGGCGCGGATGCGGCGGGCGACATTGAAGGCGCGGCCCGTGGTCGCCGCCTGCACGGCGCCGCCGAGTCCGTAGATGGAGTCGTTGGCCAGGCGCACGGCGTCCTCGTCCTTGCCCGAATACGGGATCACCGTGAGCACGGGCCCGAAGATCTCCTCCTGGGCGATCTTCATGTCGTTGCGGCCGATGAACACCGTGGGCTCGTAGAAGAAGCCCTTGTTCATATGCGCTGGGCGCTGTCCGCCGACGAGCAGTTCCGCCCCCTGTTCGTTGCCGGAGGCCACATAGCCCTCGACGCGCGTACGCTGCTGTTCACGGATCAGCGGGCCGAGCGTCGTCGACGGGTCGCGCGTGTCGCCGATCTTGATCTGCTTGACCGCGGACATCACGCCTTCCTTGTAGGCGGGCAGCAGGTGTTCGGGCAGCAACAGGCGGGTGGTCAGGACGCAGCCCTGACCACAGTGGTTCAGCACGGCGCCGAAGCCGACCGAACGGGCGTAGTCCTCGCCCACGTCGTCCAGCAGGACCTGCGCGCTCTTGCCGCCCAGTTCGAGTTGGACGCGCTTCACCGTGTTCGACGCCGAAGCCAGGATGCGCTTGCCCGTGGCGGTGGAGCCGGTGAAGGTCACCATGTCGACCATCGGATTGCTGGTGAGTTCGTCGCCGACCTCGCCGTGGCCCGTGATCACGTTCAGGACCCCGGCCGGGATGCCGGCCGCCTCGGCCGCCTGCGCGATCATGAACGCGTCCAGCGGCGTCCAGGGGTGCGGCTTCAGGACGACGGTGCAGCCCGCAGCGAGGGCGGGGGCGACCTTGATCAGGTTCAGCATGAAGGGGAAGTTGAATGGCGTGATCGCCGCGACCACGCCGATCGGCTCACGGATCACGGCGCTGCCGCCAACCGAAACGGACCCTGCGGTGGGCGCGCCCATCTCCAGCCACTGCACCTTGCTCTGGATCAGGTTGGCGTTGCTGCGGAGCAAGGCGATGGAGCCTCCGGCCTGGATGAAGTCGGTGATCGGACCGACGCTGCCGGTCTCGGCGACGATCAGCTCGCGAAGCTCCGTCGAGCGCGCCTCGAGGTATTCGGCCATGCGCACCAGGGCCGCGGCGCGGTCGGACGGCTTCATCCAGGGCCAAGGGCCGTCGTCGAACGCTTTCCGCGCCGCCTGGATCGCGGCCACCGCGTCCTTGGTCGTCGCCTCGGCTACGCTGCCGATCGTTTCTTCCGTCGCGGGGTCGATGACCTCGATCCGAGCGCCCTTCTCGCCATCAACCCATTTGCCATCGATGAAGAGCTTGTAGTTCCAGGCCGCACCCATTGTCCTACCCTTGTGCTGGGCTGCCGCGGGGATCATTTCCGGGCGGAGCAGCCGCTATCGACATTGCTGTTGGAAGACCGGCGAGGTGTCGCGCCTGGTCTCTTCCGGTGATGGACCGCAGACGACGCCTTCGCTGCCGCTGGGGCGGCGTCTGTTCCCGGGGGCACGTTATGCAGAATGTCCGCTGAACGCGAGCGCGTTGGCTATCGAATAGCGCGGTGCGCCGGTCGCCGCGTGGCGGATCACCTCGGGGGAGGACCTGAAATGGCGGAAGGGGTTGGCCATGCGGCAATCCCGGCGGGCGGTTCCTACCCGCGGACGAAGTTAGTTTGCCATGCGGCTACGAGGATTCCGCTTGGTCTGAGGCGCGCCAGGCAGCGGCAGCCGTTGTCACAGACGACGCCGCGCACCGGCCCGGCGCCGTTCGATGATGTGCACGAGGATCGAACCCGCGCCGCCCGAGAGCCCGTGGCGGGCGGCGTTGCGCACAAGCTCGGCCACGGCGGTCCGCGCGTCAGTTCTCCGCAGGTGATCCAAGCTCGAGCCTTGCGCTCATCTTCACGAGTTCCGCCAGCGAGCCCGCCTGCATCTTTTCCATCACCCGGCCCCGGTGGGCTTTCACGGTGATCTCGCTGATGCCGAGTTCGCCCCCCACCTGCTTGTTCAGGAGGCCCGAGACCACCAGCGCCATGACCTCGCGTTCGCGGCGGCTGAGCGAGGCGTAGCGATCACGCAGGGCCTGGCGGGCCGCCAGTGCCCCGACGGCTGCGCGGCTGCGATCCAGGGCGGCGGCGATAGCCTCCAGCAAAACGTCCTCGCCGAAGGGCTTGGTCAGGAACTCCACGGCGCCCGCCTTCATCGCCCGAACGGTCATCGGCACGTCGCCGTAGCCGGTGATGAAGATGATCGGCATCTCGGCCCGCTCGCGGGCGATGCGCGACTGCAGGTCGAGGCCGTTCAGGTCTGGAAGGCTGATGTCGAGCACCAGGCAGTTCGGTCCGAAGGCCCGCGGACAAGCGAGGAACGCCCGGGCGGAATTGAAGGTGCGCGGCTCCCAGCCCGCGACCTCGATCAGCGCCTCGAGCGACTCGCGCACGGACACGTCGTCGTCGACGACGAATACTGTCGGCTTTTGATCCGACATGGTCGACACCTCCGCCGCCAAGCCGACGGGCAAGGTACATCCGCGTGTGAGCGATTGCATGACCAAATGCTCACCCCTTTCCAAGCGCCGTGTTGACGGCCTCGAGGATCGCCGTCTCGCTGAAGGGCTTGAACAGGCAGGCCACGGCGCCGCGCTGCAGCACATGTGGGCGCACCCGCTCGACGGAGTGGGCGGTGATGAAAACGATGGGGATGTCGTGCTTTCGTCGGTTCAGCTCCTGCTGGAGCTCGGGACCGGTCATGCCGGGCATGGCGACGTCGAGGATCAGGCATCCGGTGCGCCGGAGGCTTGCGGACGCGAGGAACGCCTCGGCGGAGGCGAACGGCTCGACGTCCAGGCCGAACGACCTCAGGAGGTCGGGCAACGACTCGCGCACGGATTCGTCATCGTCGACGACCGACACGAGCTGGCGCTTCACCATTACGCTTTCCTCAACATGTGTTTCGCAGCGGCGTCGGTCGTTCGAGCGCCAGGAGTCTCGCCGTCGGGTGCGGGCGCGGAGCCACAGGGCAGCGAAAACGAGAAGGTCGCGCCGGGACCATCATTGGCATTCGCCCAGATGCGCCCGTCGTGGTTCTCGATGATGGAGCGGCTGACCGAGAGGCCGATGCCCATCCCCGCGGTCTTAGTTGTGTAGAACGTGTCGAAGAGCCTCTGGAGGTTCTCCGGTTCGATCCCGACGCCGGTATCGCGTACGGAGAGCGCGACGTGGCCCGTCTCGTCCCGGAACGTGGCGACCAGAAGCTGGCGCGCCCGGTCGTCCACCCCGCCCATCGCGTCGGCGGCGTTCATGATCAGATTGAGGATCACCTGCTGGAGCTGGACCCGGTCGCCGCTGACGACGGGCAGGCCGTCGGTGAAATGGGTGCGCACCACCACATGGCGGCGCTGAAGTTCGCTCGAGGAGAGGGCCAGCACTTCGCCCGCGGCGTCGTTCATGTCGACGGGTTCGGTCGCCGGTGACTTGCGCGCGAACAGCGCCCGCAGGCGCTGGATCACCTCCGAGGCGCGATTTCCATCGCGGATGGTGCGCTGCGCCGTGGCTCGGGCGCCGTCGAGATTTGGCGGATCGGCGGCCAGCATGCGCAGGCAGGTGCTGGCGTTGGTGATGATGCCCGCAAGCGGCTGGTTCACCTCGTGGGCGATCGAGGCGGTCAAGGCGCTGAGGGCCGTCACCCGCGCCACGTGGGCGAGATCGTCACGCGCGCGGTTCAGGGCCTCCTCGGCGACCTTGTTTTCGGTCACGTCCTGGAGGGCTCCGATGAACACGGGCCGATTTGTGATCTGTGCGATGCGGTGAGCGACGACGTGCGCATATCTGTGCGCGCCGCCCGAACCGAGGATTCGGAATACAAGGTCGAAGTTTGCGCCCTCGACGGCGCGTCCGATCACGGCCTCCACCGCTGGCATGTCCTCGGGGTAGATGGCGGCCTGGATCATCGCCATGGTGACCTTGGTCCTGGAGTCGAACCCGAAGATTCGACGGATCTCCTCCGACCAATTGTGTTCGTCCGCCTGCACGTCCCAGGTGAAGCTGCCCGTATGGCTTAGCCGCTGGGCTTCGGTTAGGAACTCATAGGCCCGCCGGAGTTCCGCTTCGCGCGCCTGCAAGGCGGCGTCGGCCTGCGCGCGCTCTATGGCGATGCCGGCGATGTGGGTGAACCGGTCGATGACCTCCTGCTCGTTAGCCGTCGGACTCTCTGGCTGGCGCCGATAGACAGCGAAGACGCCGAGGACTTCTTGGCCGCCCGACATGACCGGCGTGGCCCAGCAGGATCGCAACCCCTGCTCGGCCAACAGCGCCGGCAAGGCGGACGAGGTCCATCGCGGGTCGTTCGCCAGGTCGGCAGCGATGACCGAAGCTTTCAGAGCCACCGAGAGCGCCGAAGGACCGTAGTCCGGATCGATGGCCTTGCCGTCGAGGATGGCGGCGTAGCCGCCCGCCAGGCTAGGGGCCGCTCCGATTTGGAATGTCGCGCCGCCGGGATCGAGCAGCAGGATGCTGCAGTAACAGCCGGGCGCGAGGTCCTCGACCTGTCGGCACAGCTCTTCCAGGACGTTCGGGAGCGGAACGTCCAGCGCTACCAGTTCGAGCAGCCTCTTCTCGGCGGCGAGCTTCGCCTCGGCGACCTTGGCGTCGTCGATGTCCGTCTGCAGAGAGTACCAACTCACGATCTGGTCCTGTAGGCCGCGCAGCGGAAACCCCCTCAGCCGCATCCAGCGGTAGACGCCATCGGCACGGCGCCGACGGGCTTCGAGATCGTAGGGCTCCCCCGTGCCCGCCGAACGCCGCCAGGCTTCGAGGACAACCGGAAAGTCGTCTGGATGGAATGATGTGTCGTTCGGCCAGCCTTCCTTCCACGCTTCGAGCGATGCGCCGAAGAACTCGAGGAAGTGGCGGTTGGCCAGGTCGAGGCCGCCGTCAGGCGTCATCAGCGTCACCAGCACGGGCAGGCCGTCGAAGATCGAGCGGAACTGAGCCTCTCGCGCACGCACGGCCTCCTCCGCCCGCACGCGATCCTCGATATCGGTGGCGACGCCGCATCCCTTGACGACCCGCCCCGACGGGTCGGCCAGAGGCGCCGCGCTGAAAAGGAACCAACGATACTCGCCGTCGTGGCGCCGCAGGCGCGCCTCCACTTCGCCGGACTGACCGGACTCCAGGGAGGCGCGCCAATGCTCGAGCAACCGATCCCGGTCTTCCGGATGGATTGCGGAGCGCCAGCCGAGGCCGATAGCCTGGTCCGGACCGAAGCCGGCATATTCGCACCAGCGCTGGTTGATGAAATCGGCTCGGCCGTCCGGAAATGCGGTCCACACCAATCCCGGAAGCGCATCGATGAGGCGGCTGAGCTCGATCTCCATTCCTGTCTTTCGCGGCGGTCCCCACGCGGGACGATGCGTGTGTCGACAACGCGTCGTCCATAGTACTTTGGTGTCGATCGGCCGGAGGGGAGATCGCCGCCGCTGGTCCAGACGGCCGTTGATCCGCGGCTGAGCTCTAGCTCCCATATGCGGGACCTTCCTGGCGCTGCCGCGCGTAGGATGCGCCGGCTGCAGCGCGAAGGTCCATCGTACTTTGGTCTTGGTCCTGGCTCTGCGAGCAGTCGCGCGCTGTCTTCAAGGTGAGGGCGACAAAGCCCCGTTGATACGATGGTATCGGCGACACCTTCGTCTAATAGCGATCGGCGCAAACATCGCGATCTTGCCTCCTGTTTTCGAATTCTGGCGCAGCCAGCGATTTTCATCAGGAGACCCGTTATGCCCTCAGAATTCCCGACGACCCGCCGGCGCTTCCTCGCCGTTTCGGCCACCGCCAGCGCCTTGGGCTTCGCGACATCGGCGCCCGCCGACGCGGACGGCCTGGTGACCGAGCAAGCCGGCGGCGCGGGCGGCGCTGCGCCGGGTGACCGCACCGCCGTCCGGCCATTCCACGTCAAGGTTCCGGAAGCCGAACTGGTCGACCTGCGGCGCCGCATCAAGGCGACCCGCTGGCCGCAACGGGAAACGGTCAACGACGACACGCAGGGCGTGCAGCTCGCGACGATGCAGGCGCTCACGCGGTACTGGGCGACGGACTACGACTGGCGCAAGTGCGAGGCGAAACTGAACGCCCTGCCGCAGTTCATGACCGAGATCGACGGGCTGGACATCCACTTCATCCATGTCCGTTCGAAGCATGAGAATGCGCTGCCGCTGATCGTCACGCACGGATGGCCCGGCTCGATTACCGAGCAGCTGAAGATCATCGATCCGCTGACCAATCCCACGACGCATGGCGGGAGCGCATCGGACGCGTTCGACATCGTGATTCCGTCGATGCCGGGCTACGGGTTTTCAGGCCAGCCGACCACGACCGGTTGGGACGCCGTCCACATAGCGCGGGCCTGGGCCGTGCTCATGAAGCGCCTCGGTTACACGAAATATGTGGCGCAAGGCGGCGATTGGGGCGCGCTCGTCACGCAACTCATGGCCGTGCAGGCGCCGCCCGGATTACTCGGCATCCACACCAACATGCCGGGCGCGGTTCCCGTCGAGATCAACAAGGCGGCCCTGGCCGGCGCGCCGGCGCCGGCCGGCCTCTCGGCCGAGGAGCGGCATGCCTATGACCGGCTCATCTTCTTCTATGGGAAGGGCCTCGCCTACGCCCAGGAGATGGGACTTCGACCCCAGACCCTGTACGGGATTGAGGATTCGCCCGCCGGCCTCGCCGCCTGGATGCTCGACCACGACGCGCTCAGCTACGAGATGATCGCGCGCGTTTTCGACGGCAAGACCGAAGGGCTTACGCGCGACGACATCCTCGACGGCGTCACGGTGTACTGGTTTACGAAGACGGGGGTCTCATCGTCCCGGCTGTATTGGGAAAACAAGCTTCCCTTCTTCGAGCCCATGCACATCACCCTTCCAGTCGCCGTGAGCGTCTTCCCCGACGAGCTCTATCCGTGTCCGCGCAACTGGGCAGAGGCCGCTTTCCCCAAGCTCATTCACTACAACAAGCTTCCCAAAGGCGGGCACTTCGCCGCCTGGGAACAGCCGGAATTCATGACCAGCGAACTGCGCACCGGCTTCCGGACTCTGCGGGCCGCCTGAGCTGCAAGGTCAGCGCGCCGCACCCCTGGTCGGAGCGGCGCCGTGATGCGCGGGCTCTTGATGTCAGGAAAACGACGATGACGAGCCGATCACCAGCGCCCACTCGACGCACAATGCTGGCGGCTTCGGCCGCCGGGGTCGCCGCCGGCGGGCTCTTCGCCGGCGCCGCCTCCGGGCAGGCCGCCTCCGCGGGCGGCCCCGCCGTCCGGCCTTTCAGCGCCAAGGTTCCGGAAGAGGCGGTTGTCGACCTGCGCCGGCGCATCGCCGCCACACGCTGGCCGGAAAAGGAGACTGTCGCCGACGTGTCCCAGGGCGTGCCGCTCGCGATGATGCAGGCGCTCACACGGTACTGGGCGACAGGCTACGACTGGCGCAAGTGCGAAGCGAGGCTGAACGGCCTGCCGCAGTTCATGACCGAGATCGACGGGCTGGACATCCACTTCATCCACGTCCGCTCAAAGCACGAAAATGCGCTGCCGCTCATCGTCACGCACGGATGGCCCGGTTCGGTCATCGAGCAGCTCAAGATCATCGATCCGCTGACCAATCCGACGGCGCATGGGGGGAGCGCGTCGGACGCGTTCCACGTGGTGATACCGTCGGTTCCCGGCTATGGATTTTCGGGCAAGCCGACCACCAGCGGCTGGGACCCCGCCCATGTCGCGCGCGCCTGGGTCGTGCTGATGAAGCGCCTTGGATATACGCGCTTCGTGGCGCAAGGCGGCGATATCGGCGCCATCATCTCGCACGCGATGGCCGAGCAGACTCCTCCGGAACTGCTGGCCATCCACGTCAATTTCCCCGCGGCCATCCCGCCGGACATCGGGAAGACGCTCTTGACCGGCGTAGCCCCATCGGGCCTCTCAGCGGACGAACAACGCGCTTACGACCAGGTGAAAGCCTTCCGGGCGACACACTTCGCCTATGCCGCCATGATGTCGACGCGCCCGCAAACCCTCTACGGGCTTGCGGATTCTCCGGTCGCCCTGGCGTCCTGGATACTTGATCACGGCGACGGTTACGATCAGCCGGCGGGGACGATCACCTCCGCCGTGCTCGGGCGCACGGTCAACGGACATGCCGCGGGCGATGTCACGCGGGACGACGTCCTGGACGACATCACCCTCTATTGGTTGACGAACACGGGCGTTTCCGCGGCCCGTTTCTATTGGGAAAACAAAGGGATGAGCGCCTTGGGCGCCGTCAACGTCTCCATTCCGGTCGCCGTCAGCGTCTTTCCCGGCGAGATCTATCAGCCGCCGCGGAGTTGGGTGGAGCGATGCTATTCCAAGCTCATCTACTACAATCAGGTCGACAGGGGCGGTCACTTCGCCGCCTGGGAGCAGCCGCAATTGTTCTCCCAGGAGCTGCGCGCCGCGTTCAAGTCGCTGCGGGCCTGACGCTTTCCGCTCCGGACTTGGATCGCCGCCCTACGTGTAAAGATGAAGGAGATTCCCATGACAGCGTCGCGCAACATGGCTTTGGCGGCCCTGATCTTCGCCGGCGCCTTGCCGCTGCAGGCGGCGCAGGCGCAGATACCGGGCGTCACGCGCACCGACCTCCAGCGGCACGACCTGTCGATCCCGGGACGTGAGGTCGTCCAGGTGCGGGTCGACATCGCGCCCGGGGTGACGGCGCCGAGGCACAGCCATCCGGGCGAGGAGATCGTCTACGCCATCGACGGCGTGATGGAGTACCAGCTCGACGGCCAGCCGCCGGTGACGCTCAAGGCCGGCGACGTCCTGTTCATCCCGGCGGGTGCGGTCCATGCGGTGAAGAACGTCGGCGCCGGGACCGCGGCGGAACTCGCCACCTATGTCGTCGAGAAGGGCAAGCCGCTGGTCGTGCCGGCTAAGTGAGCGCCCGATCGAGGAGATCGCCATGCTCGGGTCCCGAAAGCGTCCGTCGCGAACGACCGTCCTGGTCCTGGCAGCCCTCGTGGCGGCCGGGCTCGGCGCCGGCTGGTTGGCCTACGACGCCGCATCTTCGGGCGGCGGTCCCTCGAACCTTGCGGGCGCCGCGCTGCTCGCGGCCCCTGCGTCCGCGGCTTCCTATCCGAAGCGAGAGCTGTTCGCCGCGAAGCAATGGCTCAACACGCCGCCGCTTCGGCCTGAGGACCTTCACGGCAAGGTCGTGCTGGTCAACTTCTGGACCTACACCTGCATCAACAGCCTCAGGCCGCTGCCCTACGTCCGCGCCTGGGCGCACAAGTACAAGGACCGCGGACTGGTGGTCATCGGCGTGCACACGCCTGAGTTCGGGTTCGAGAAGGAGATCGACAAGGTGCGCCTCGCCAATGCGACGCTGGGCGTCGACTATCCTGTCGTGCTCGACAGCGACTACGCGATCTGGAGCGCCTTCGCCAACCAAGCCTGGCCGGCCTTCTACTTCATCGGCGCCGACGGCCGCGTTCGCCGCCAGAAGCTGGGGGAGGGCGGCTACGACGAGTCCGAAAAGCTGATCCAGAAGCTGCTGGCCGAAGCCCGCCATGCGCCGGTCGACGACAGCATAACGCCGATCCCCGGCGTCGGTCCGCAGGCCGCGCCCGACTGGGCGCACATCGGCTCGGGCGAAACCTATGTCGGCTACGACAAGGCGCAGGGCTTTTCGTCCACGCCCATGATCGACCGGAACCGCGCCACCCTCTACCGGCCGCCCGAGCACCTGGCGCTCAACCGCTGGGGCCTCGCCGGGACCTGGCGGATCGGCGGCGAGTTCGCCGCCCTGGAGAGCGCGCACGGCGCCATCGCCTTTCGCTTCCACGCCCGCGATCTGAACCTTGTCCTGGCCCCGCCGGACGACGGTAGCAGCATCCGCTTCCGCGTGCGGATCGACGGCGCGGACCCCGGCGCCGACCATGGCTTCGACACCGACGAAAAGGGCTGGGGCGGGCTCGACCGGGCCCGCATGTACCAGCTCGTCCGGCAGAGCCGGCCGGTCGCCGACCGGACCTTCGAGATCGAGTTTCTCGAGCCGGGCGCCCGGGCCTACGTCTTCACCTTCGGCTAGCGCGGAAGTTCCCATGACCCCGATCGCGGATCCCCTTCGCCGCCGCCTGCTGGGCGCGGCCGTCGCCGCCACCGCGGCCCTCCCAAGGCCGTCGCGCGCCGCCACGCCCCCAGTCGCGCCAGCGTCCTTTCCACCCCTTCGGCGGATACAGGCGGACGTTCTCGACATCGCCTATGCCGAGCTGGGCCCGGCGGACGGCCCGGCGGTCATCCTGCTGCACGGATGGCCCTACGACATCCACAGCTTTGTCGAGGTCGCGCCGATCTTGGCTGCGAAGGGCCGCCGCGTGATCATCCCCTACGTGCGCGGCTTCGGCGAAACGCGGTTCCGTTCGGCCGACACCTTCCGCAATGGGCAGCCCTCCGCCGTGGCGCTCGACACGGTCGCCCTGATGGATGCGCTGAAGATCGAGAGCGCCGTCCTCGCCGGCTTCGACTGGGGCGCGCGCAGCGCCGACATCGTCGCCGTCCTGCAGCCGCAGAGGTGCCGCGGCCTGGTGTCCGTCAGCGGCTACCTGATCGGCAGCCAGGCGGCCGGCCAGAAACCGCTACCGCCCGAGGCCGAGTTCCAGTGGTGGTATCAGTTCTACTTCGCGACCGACCGCGGCCGGGCCGGCTACGACCGCTACCGGCGCGAGTTCGCCAAGCTGATCTGGCGGCTCGCCTCGCCCCAGTGGCGCTTCGACGACGCCGTGTTCGATCGCTCGGCCGCCGCATTCGACAATCCCGACCACGTCGACATCGTCATCCATAACTATCGCTGGCGGCTGGGCCTGGCCAAGGGCGAGGCGCGATACGACGAGGTCGAGGCGTGGCTGGCCACAGCGCCTCCGATCTCCGTCCCGACGATCACGCTCGAGGGCGACGCCAACGGCGCGCCGCATCCGGATCCGAGCGCCTACGCAAGCAAGTTCACCGGCCGCTACGCCCACCACCTGATCCGCGGCGGCGTCGGCCACAACCTGCCGCAGGAAGCGCCGCGCGCGTTCGCCGACGCCGTGCTCGACGTCGCCAAGGTCTGATCGCGTTTAGAGCTGGGTCGTTCCCGGGTCGAAACAGCCGCAAGACCGCGACGACGCGCGCTTGAGCGCAGGGGAGCGCCTGTGGGCGAACGCGTCCGGCAGCCCAATCAAACGACGTTGAGCACTCGCTTCACGTCAGCGCTCGTCACTGGCCGGTCTGGATCGTAGGGCGATTTCAGGCCGCCCATGGACGGTTCCGGCTCGGTCTTGACGTGCTTGGCCCTCGCGCGCAGCGCGCCGACGGTGGCGTCTTCGCGCTTCGTGGTCTTGAATGGGTCGAAGCTGAATTCCCGCATGACGTTGAGGTGCGTGATCTTGTCGATGTCGGACTTGGGCACGTCCCTGATGCAGTCCCACAGGACCTCGGGCGAGTAGGGCCAGGCGCAATCTGAGTGCGGGTAGTCGCACTCCCACATGATCATGTCGACGCCGATCTCGTTACGCGACTTCAGCCCGTGCGCATCTTCGATGAAGCAGGTGATGATGTGCTTGCGGAAGATGTCGCTGGGCTTCTTCCCGTGGAAGTCGCGATGGGTCCAGGCGCCGTGCTGGCGTTGCACCGCGTCGGCGCGTTCGAGGAAGTAGGGGATCCAGCCGATACCGCCTTCCGACAGGGCCATCTTCAGGTTCGGATACCGTTCCCAGAAGGTTGCGAACGTCCAGTCCGCCGCGCTGTTGGCGATAGAGATCGGCATGGAGGTGATCCAGGCGCCGATCGGAGACTCGTCCGAAGCGTAGGCCGCCCGCGCGCCGGTGCCGATGTGGCAGGAAAGCACCACCTTCTCGCCCTCGCAGAGCTTCCACAGCGGCTCCCAGTATTGATCGTGCAGGCTGGGAAGCCCGACAAGCGCCGGGTTATCCGGGAAGGCCACCGTGTGATAGCCGAGCGCGACCAGCCGCTTCAGTTCGGTGAGGGTCGCGTCCATGTTCCAGTAGGGCAGCAGCCCCATCGGAATGAAGCGGTCCGGGTACTTCTGGCACCAGTCGTAGAAGTGCCAGTCGTTGTAGGCCTGGATGGTGGCCAGCGCGAGATCCTTGTCGTTCATCTCGCGGAAGCGCGCGCCGTCGAACCCGGGGAAACTGGCGAAGTTCATCGAGCCGAAGACGCCGTTGGCGTTCATGTCGTCGATGCGGGCGTGGACATCATAGGAGCCAAGACGCATCTGCTTGTATTCATAGGGCTCGATGCCGAATTCCTCTTTCGGCCGGCCCATCACCGCGTTGAGCCCCATCCCGGGCCGGACGACGCCTTCGATCTCCCAGGCCTCGACGCCGGCCTTGCTGCGCACGATCTTGGGCTCGCGGCCTTTGAACTTCGGCGAAATGTGCTTTTCGAACATATCGGCCGGCTCGCAGATATGATCGTCGACGCTCATCAAAATCATATCTTCAAGCTGCATGGCGTATCCTCGCGGCCAATTGTTGAGTGTTCGTCATCTTCGCGCACCTCGCCCCGGCCTTCAACCGAAATGGACGGTTCCGGCGAGGCCCCGGGGGCCCGTCGACGCCGGGATTATCCGCGATACGCCGGCTCAAATCCGGCATGGGTCGATCGCAAGTCCCGGCCGCTTCGCGGGCAGGCGGAAGATCTGGGCGTTGTGTGCGTCCTCCGGCTCCGAGTTCGTCACGACGAACATTTGAGAGCGTTCCGGCCCTCCGAAACAGACGCTCAGGGTGTTCTCGACGGGGAACTCGATCCGACTGAGTTCCTGGCCATCCGGAGCGTATTCGGCCACGCAGCCGCCGTAGTGGAAGGCGATCCACAAGCGGCCGGCGGAGTCGATGGCCATCCCGTCGGGGTGGCCCGGCGTTCCGGCGGTGGAGAAGTCGCGGATCCTGACGGGACGGCCGGACACCATCGATGAGACGACGATCCGATCGTTGTAGGTGTCGGAGTGAAAAAGCAGGGCCTTGTCCGGCGAGAGGGCGAGGCCGTTGGGCAGGCTGAGGTCGCCGTAGGCGCTTGCCCCGACATGCTCGGCGGTGATGTGGATCAGATCGCCGCCGAGCCGTTCGCCATTGCCGTCCTGGCGCACGGCGCCCACCAGGATCGAGCCGTCCGGCGCGCAGTGGATGTCGTTGAAGCCGCCCACGGCGCCTCCGCCCGCTGGCGGGGCGGGCAGGTCCTCGCGCGTGAACAGGATCCGCGTCTGGCCGTCCTTCACATGCGAGACGTCCCGTCCCGTCACGATGTAGCCGCCGTCGGCATGGGGATGGACACCGCCCGATCCGCGGCGCTTGGGGACCAGCACGCTGAGCGCGCCGCGCTTGTCGAGATGATGGATGCCGCCGCCATAGACGTCGGCGAACACGATGCCGCCGTCGCCGTCGTCGACGGGACCCTCCAGGGTGAGGAAGCCGGGGGGAAGGATCTGGTCCATGGCGAGTCTCCGGGTGCTCTTCGGTGGCGACGTCAGGCGCCTTGGGGCGTCGGCGTCTGAAGGCCGCGTTCCTGCAGGACCTGTTTGAGCACGTCGTAGGCGGCGTGCATCGCGGCCAGGCCGATATAGGGTGTGGCCTGGATCACCACCTCGCCCAGTTCCTCCGGCGTCAGCCCGTTCTTCATCCCGAGCTGGAAATGGCTCTTGATCTCGTTGGTCTGGCGCAGGGCGATCATCATCGAGATCACCACCAGGCTCCGTTCGCGGAGCGCGAGCCCCGGACGGGCCCAGGCGTCGGCGAAGGCGAAATCCACGGCCATCGCGGCCAGCGCCCCGTCGAGGCCGCCCGCGGCGATGCGGGTTTCATAGGCGGCGGCGAGGCGCTTGCCGCCCAGCGCCTCGATCATCTTCAAGCCGCGGGCGCGCTTGCCGCTGTCCATATCGGTCGTCGACGTCATGGGTCGTCTCCAGTGGGCCGCGGCCTAGATTACGTCGAAGGTCTTCGCTCCGGCCATGACCGCGTTCCGGTCCACCATCGGTATTCCGATCGGATTGCCGATCTGCGTGTACTTCAGCCCCGTGCGCAGCGCCACGCTGCGAGGCAAGTCCAGGGATTCCCAGATCGCGCGGACGCTGCCTTGCGTCGCCGCGGCCGGCTTCTGGGCAATGCGCGCGGCCAGTTCGTGGGCGCGGTCCCAGAGCCTGTCCGCCTCGGTCACCTCGCTGACGATCCCCATGCGAAGCGCGGTCTGGGCGGAGATGCGCTCGTCGTTGCCCAGCAGCACCATGCGCAGCACGTCGCCCAGCATCTGCCGGTAGCTCATGCCGATGGGTTCGAGCGATGAGGTCATCCCATAGGTCACGTGCGGGTCGAAGAAGGTGGCGTCCTCGGAGCAGATGACGATGTCGCTCTCGTTGAGGAAATAGAACGCGCCCCCCGCGCACATGCCGTGCACCGCCGTGATCATCGGCTTCCAGCAGCCGTTCAACTTCGGGCAGAGGAAGTCGCCCGGGTCGAGATGCGACCAGGGGTTCGTGGGCGCAGGGCGCGCCTCGCGCACGTCGATGCCTGGGCAGAACGCGCGGCCCGGCGACGCGCGTAGCACCACAGTATGGATGGCGTCGTTGTCCTGGATCCGCTTCCAGAGGGCTTTGATCTCCCGGACCATGACCGTGTTGAACGAATTCATGGCCTGGGGCCGGTTGAGGGTGATCGTCGCCACGTGGTCGTCGCCCTCGACGTACAGGATGGTCTCGAATTCGCTCATGCACGTCTCCTTGGTGTTGTTTGTTCCGCGGAAGCGCCGTCAGCCCTGCAGGTGGCGGGCTGCGTCGAGCAGCGCCTCGGCCGCCCGGTCGAACTCTCGAAAGCTTTCGGCCCCGTCGAAGGCGCAGGCGACCTGAACGCAGCCGGCGTCGCGGTATCGTCCGAGCAGGTCCGCCGTCTTGGCCGTGTCGTCACCGCAATGGAGGCGAAGGGACCGGGGAATCTTGCGGCCCGCCATCTCGTCGAGCTCCTCACCGGCGGCGGCGATCTCCTCGGGCGTCAACGAGTCGGGATGCCAATAGTCGGCGTATTTGGCCGCGCGGCGGAGCGGGCCCTTCGCATAGCCGCGCGTGCCGACCCAGATCGGCACCCGCGTCCCCTGGGCGGGCGAGGGGGCGACATCGAACTTCTCGAGGTTGAACCAGCGGCCGTTGAACGAAATGCGGCCGCCTCTCCAGCACGCCAGGATCACGTCCAGCACCTCGTTGGTGAAGGCGCCTCTCTCCTCGTAGATGTCGCCGCGGCTGACCGCCATGAACTCGCGCCGGGCCCAGCCGGCGCCGACGCCGAGATCGATGCGCCCGCCCGACAACACATCCAATGTGGCGATCATCTTGGCCGTGACCACGGGATCCCGGTAGGGCAGGACCAGGACGCCCGCACCGATCCGCACGCGCCGCGTCTGCGCCGCAAGGTGCGTCATGCAGGTGATGAGCTCCAGCCAGTTGGCGCCGAACCTCGTGTGCTTGAAAGCCTCGACGCCGACCAGGTGGTCGGTGAGCCACAGCCCGTCCCAGCCCATGGTTTCGTAATGCGGGCCGGCCCTCACCGCTTCCACGGCCGCGGCGCCCTCGTTCGGCAGGACAAGATCAAGTCGCAATGAAGCTCTCCGTCGAGTCGTAGCCTGCAGGTTCTTCAGTCCTCAGCTGGAGGCCGTTCGCCCGGCGAGGCCCGGCGCCTGGGCGCTGGGGCCGACCGCCTCGGCCAGCATGGCCGCGTGGGCCTCGACGACCGTGGGCGCGTAGTCCTGCCCGTTGGGCCACACCCAGAACCGACGATGCCGGATCGCTTCGACCACGATCTCGCCAGCCCGTTCGGGCGAGATGCCGGTTGCGCACAGATCCCGCAGCGAGACCAGCAAGGCGCGGTCCGCCTCGCTGATGTCCTTGTCTTCGTAGAACTTCAGCGCATCGCCCGTCATCGTCGTGGCCACCGCGCCCGGGCAGCAGACGGAGACGCCGATGTCCGCCCCGATCGCCTTCAACTCGGCCGCAAGGGCCTGGGACAGGCCGATGATCGCGTGCTTCGAGGCCGAGTAGGGCGCCTTCAAGGGCACAAACAGGATCCCGGCCATGGAGGAGGTGTTGATGATGTGCCCCGGCTGTCCGTCCGCCAGCATGCGCGGGACGAACGATTGGATGCCATGGACGCAGCCCATCAGGTTGACGTCGAGAACGCGGCGCCAGTCCGCGAGCGGCGTCTCCCACGTCGTGCCGATCGACGTGACGCCGGCGTTGTTGAACAGCAGGTTCACAGTCCCGAACTCGGAATAGGCGGTGTCGGCCAGGACCTCGACCGACTGCGGCGACGCGACGTCCGTGACTACGCCCAGCACTTTCCCGCCCGTGGCGGCTCGCAAACGCTCTGTCGCCCGCTCGACCCGATCGGGCGCAACGTCCGCCAGGACGACGTGGGCCCCCAGGCGTGACAGCACCACGCCCAGGCCATAGCCGATGCCGGACCCGCCGCCGGTGATCACCGCCACCCGGTCCTTGAACTGTTCCACCGTAACGTCCTCCCGGGACCGGTCGCTGGTCTGCGTCTCTTGGCGGTCAGTTAGGACCGCCCGCGCGACCCCAGCCAAGGTGCGTCGCTTGGCGATTTATGCAAATCGGCATGAAGGCTTGGCGATTTCCTATTGGTGCGGTCGCGCGATGGTTCTTAGATTTATGCCAGATGAAGACCGCAATGGACTAAGGGCGCGGACGCCTCGGCAAGTAAAAACCTGAGAATATGCTTGCCTTCGGGCCATGGCTGTGGGCTTGCGGCGATCCCTTCGCACGTCCTGAAGGTCGACGGGGACGGTCGTAGGACGCCGGCGCAAGGGGGGTCTCGCAAGGCCGCAGCGAGGGCGCGCGACCGCAGGAGGACGACAGACCTATGCGCTACGCCTTTTCCGAAGAGCAGGTGCTTCTGCGTTCCAGCGTCGAGAAGTTCCTGGCGGCGAGGTACGATGCGCGCCGCCGGAGCGCCGAGGCTGTTCGAACCGGGCTGGACCGTGACACTTGGCGGGCGATGGCCGACCTGGGCCTGCTCGGACTGCCCTTCGCGGAGGACTTCGGCGGGGCCGGGGGCTCTGCGGTCGATGTCCTGCTGGTCCTGGAGGCGTTCGGTAAGGCGCTGGTCGTCGAACCATACCTGAGCGCCATCGTGCTGGCGGGCGGCGCGCTGCGCCACGGCGCCACGCCTGAACAGCAGGGCGAGCTGATCCCGCCGATCGCATCCGGAGACAGGCTCTACGCCTTGGCCTTCGCGGAGCCGGCGTCCCGCTTCAACCTCCGAGACGTGGCGACGACCGCGAGCGCCGAGGCGGACGGCGGCTACGTCCTCAATGGCAAGAAGGCCGTTGTTTACGGGGCGCCGAGCGCAGACGCCCTGCTGGTGCTGGCGCGAACATCAGGCGCCCGGGGCGACGAGGCCGGCCTTTCTCTGTTCCTGACCCCGAAGGACGCTCCCGGCCTGACCCTGCGCGACTATCCCACCGTCGATGGTTTTCGGGCCAGCGAGGTGATGCTCGCCGACGTGCGGCTTCCGGCGACGGCCCTGATAGGGGTCAAGGATGCCGCGTTCGCCGCGGTCGCGAGGGCCGTCGACGAGGCCGCGGCCGCCAGCTGCGCCGACGTGGTGGGCGCCATGGACGCGCTGACGGAGAAGACCACCGAGCACTGCCGCACCCGCGTCGCCTTCGGCCAGCCGCTCGGCAAGTTCCAGGTCATCCAGCACCGGCTGGTGGATCTGCATATCGCCTACGAGCAAGCGGCCGCCCTGACCCTGAAGGCGGCGGTGTCGCTCGCGGGCGACGATCGCCAGGCCGCCACGCTGGCGGCTTCGGCCGCGAAATTCCAAGTCGGCAAGGAGGCGGATTTCGTCGGCAAGAACGCGGTGCAGTTGCACGGCGCCGGCGGCATGACCGACGAACTGGACATCGGGCTCTATTTCAAGCGCATCACGGCCCAACGGGCCCTGTTCGGAACGCCGGACCATCACCTTCGGCGCCATGTCGCGCTCAAGGCCGCAAGCCGCGCCGCGGAGGCTGACGACGACTACGACTTCGATCTGACGGATGAGGAGATCCGCTTTCGCGAGGAGATCCGCGCCTTCTTCGCGAAGACCGTCACCGACGAAATGCGCCAGGCGGCGGCGAACACCATGTGGGCCTTCGCGGAGTTCGAATACGGCCGCCAGTTCCAGAAGATCCTCTACGCCAGTGGTTATGGGGCGCCGGACTGGCCCCCCGAATACGGGGGCAAGGACTGGACGCCGGCGCAGCGGATGATCTGGGCGCTGGAATATCTCCGCAGCGGCGCGCCGGAGGTGATGCGGATGGGGCGAAACCTCTGTGCGCCCTGCATAATGCAGTTCGGTACGCCGGAGCAGAAGGCGCAGTTCCTGCCCGCGATCCTGGCCGGCGAGGACTGGTGGGCCCAGGGGTACTCAGAGCCAGGCGCCGGGTCTGATCTCGCCGCGTTGCAGACGTCCGCCGTGCGCGATGGGGACCACTATGTCGTCAACGGCTCCAAGATCTGGACCACCTACGCGCACCACGCGAACAGGATCTTCTGCCTGGCGCGCACCGACGGCACGGGAAAGAAGCAGGCGGGGATCACCTTCCTGCTGATCGACATGGACACGCCCGGGATCGAGGTCAGGCCGATCGTCAACATCGCTGGCGACCACGAATTCAACCAGGTGTTCTTCACCGACGTGCGCGTGCCGGCCGCACGCCGCCTGGGCGAGGAGAACGAGGGCTGGAAGGTCGCGCGCCACCTCCTGGGCCTGGAGCACGGGGCGTTCCTGGTGCAGGCCAACGCGGAGACCCGCGGCCGATTGCGCTGGGTGCGCGATGTGGCGCGGCAGGAGACGGATGGAACCGGCGGCGGCCTGCTGGACGATCCGGATTTCGCGCGTCGGCTGGCCGAGCTCGAGATTGGGATGCAGGCGCTCGACTTCGCGGCCAGCCAAGTCTGGGGCGGGCCCGACGGGGGCGCGCCTTCGCAGCTCGTCTGCGAGCTGCTCACCATCCGCAACCGCGAGATCGACCAGGAGCTGACCCAGCTGGCGGTCGACGCCATCGGCTACTACGCTCTGCCGTTCGAGCCCGAGGCGCGCAAGGTGGGCTCGGCGATTCCGCCCGTAGGCGGCGCCCACACGCTGTTGCCCACCGCCCTCTACCTGTCGCAGCGCGCGGCCACGATTGCGCGCGGCACGCCGGAGATCCACCGTAACAACCTGGCTCGGCATCTGCTGCGCCTGTAACGCCCGAGGCGAGACATGTTGTCAGGCGAGAAGATCATCATCACGGGCGCGAGCGGCCTCGTGGGCATGGAGCTGGCGCGGGGCCTCGCACAGCACAATGAGGTCTGGGGCGTCTCCCGCTACCTGGACGCGGCCCAGCGCGGCGACGCCATCAACGCCTGGGCCACGGGAAGGGCGGAGGTCGAGGCGATCGGCGTAAGGCCCTTCGCCGCGGATCTGATGGGCGACCTGGACAGCCTGCCGACGGACTTCACCTACCTTATTCACCTGGCCCATACGCGCCTGCCGCCGGATCGGCTGCAGGAGGCGGTGCGGATCAACGCCCTGACCGGCGGTCGGATCATGCGCCACTGCGCGAAGGCCAAGGCCGCGCTCGTCGTGTCCTCGACGGCGGTCTATTCGCCGCCTGCCGACGTCTGGACCCTGCTGAAAGAGACCGATCCGATCGGCGGCGGCGGCGCGCCCTTCCACAATCCCACCAGCCCGGCTTCCAAGGTCAGCCTGGAGGCGGTGAGCCAGTACTGCGCGGCTGCGTTCGGCCTGAAGACCATCGTCACGCGGCTGGGCGTGCTGTACGCCGCAAGCGGCGGCCTGCCGACGCGCGACATGCAGCGCATCGTCAACGGGGAGACGCTGACCTGGTACGGCGATCCCTATCCGCACACGCCGATCCACGTCGACGACATGCGCGATCAGATCGAGGCGCTGATGGACGCCGCCAGCACCGAGGCCAATATCGTCAACTGGTGCGGCGACGAGGTGGTCACCCAGCGCGCCTGGTGCGAACAGGCCGCCGCCCTCGCGGGCAAGCCTCTGACGGTCCGCCCCATGCCCGACGCGCCCGGCAACGCCTGCGACCCCGGCAGGCGCAAATCGATCACCGGGCCCTGCAAGACGGTGTTCAAGACCGCGTTCGCCGAGATCTTCCGCGCCCACCAGGCGGGCGAGGCGAGCGCCGCGCGGCAGCTCGAAATAAGTCGCAGGTCCGACGGCCGATTCACCGGGTGACGGCGTCATTCGCCCGGCGGGGCGCAGCTAGATAGTTATGGCATGACTGCCCGGTTCGCCCGCCTTAGCCGGCCGGCGCCGGCGCGAATATCCTCCCGGAGAATTGGGAGCGCGCTGATGGAACGGCCGGGAGCGGACGCCTGGATCCGGCAGATCGCCAGCCTCGATCCGGCGGCGGTCGAACTCTATTTCGGCGACCAGGAGCACACCTGGGCCGAGCTCACGTCGTTCGCCGACGCCCTGAGGCAGGCGCTCGCGAACGCCGGGACACCGCCCGGCGCGCCGGTGGCGTGGATCGCCCGCAACCAGCCGAGCCTGGTCGCCGCGGCGTTGGGCCTGCTGTTCGGCGGCTACTGCATCTCGCCCATCAATCCGCATGTGCCGCCCGCCAAGCTCGCCGGCGACGTGCGGGCGTTCAACATGGCGGCGGTCGTCGCTGCGCCGGAGGACTGGACGCCCGAGCTGATCGCCGCGGCCAGGGACATCGGGGCCGCGGGCTTTGCGCTGCGGCTCGGCGCCGACGAGCCGGTACGGGCGATGGACGGACTCTCGCGGGTCGGCCCAGGGCCGCACCGCGCCATGGCGCCGGGAACGGTCATCGAGCGCATCAGCAGCGGCACGACCGGCGAGCCCAAGCGCTTTCCGGTCACGGCGGAGAACTTTGTCCGCGGCCTCGCGCTCGCGGGTTCCAACGAGCCCGGCGCGAAGATCGAGGTCTCGCTGAAGCGGTCGCCGGCGATCGTCTCCAACACCTTCGCCCACTCAGCTGGGCTGTGGGAGATCATGACCGCCTTCTTCCACGGCCGGCCGATCGCCCTGCACGAACGCTTCACGGTCGAGGGCTGGCATGCGTCGGTCCGGCGGTTCCGGCCGAAGGCCGCAAGTCTCCTGCCCGCAATGGTCGCCATGGTGCTGGAGGCGGACCTCCCCCGGGAGGACCTTTCGTCGATCGTCGTGGTGCGCTCCAGCTCCGCGCCCCTGCCGCCCGAGACGCAGCGGGCTTTCGAGGAGAAGTACGGAATCCCCGTGCTGGGCGACTACAGCGCCTCGGAGTTCATGGGCGGCATCTCGATCTGGTCGCTCGCCGACTATCGGCGCTACGGTGCGAGCAAGCGCGGATCTGTGGGGCGGCTGAAGCCTGACGTCGAGGCCAAGGTAACCGATTCCGAGACCGGGGACGAGCTTCCTGCCGGCGAGGTTGGGGTGCTGAACCTCAAGACCCCGCGGCATGGACCCGACTGGGTGAAGACCACCGACCTCGCCGTCCTCGACGCGGACGGCTTCCTGTTCCTGAAGGGACGGGCCGACGAGGCCATCAATCGTGGCGGCTTCAAGATCCTGCCGGAGCAGGTCGCCGACGTCCTGCGCCTTCACGAGGGAATTCGCGAGGTTGTGGTGCTTGGCGCCAAGGACGCGCGCCTGGGGGAGGCGCCGATCGCCGTGATCGAAGCTTATCCTGATCGTGCGCCCCCCACCGCCGACGAACTGGCCGCCTTCGTGCGCAATCACATGCCCCCCTACTACGTACCGGTCGCGTTCGAGTTCGTGAGTGAGATGCCCAGGACGAACTCACTGAAGATCAGCCGCCCGGCGCTGCGCGAGAGCCTCAAGGATAAATACCAGTTCTGACAATCGCTCACCTGCGTCCGACCACAGAAGGACCGCGCAGGATCCGAATTCACAGATCATCGAAGGGAATGCCATGAGTTACGAACGCAGCTGGAGGGTGATTCATCCATGACGACGCCAGCTCACCCCGTGCGCGCCCAGGTCACGCTCGGTCACTCCGATATTCAGATGCGTCCCGTCGGCCTGGGCTGCATGGGGATGTCGCAGTCCTATGGCGAGGCGGATCGGGCGGAGTCGATCGCCACCCTCCGGGCGGCCATCGACCTGGGCGTCGGCATGCTCGACACCTCGGACGTCTATGGCGCAGCCCAGCAGGGGCGCGGCCTCGAATGGTTCGGGCACAACGAGACGCTCATCGGCGAGGCGATTGAAGGTCGGCGTCATGACGTGGTGCTCGCCACCAAGTTCGGCGCTCGGCCCTCGGGCAAAGGCATGGGCTATGACGGCACGGCGAGTTACGTCGCCACGGCCTGCGACGCCAGCCTGAAGCGGCTGAAGACTGACCACATCGATCTCTACTACTACCACCGCGTCGACCCGAAGACGCCGATCGAAGAGACCGTCGGGGCGATGGGCGAACTGGTGAGGGCCGGCAAGGTGCGTGCGATCGGTCTCAGTGAAGTCGGCCCCGAGCTCCTTCACAGGGCCGCAGCCGTCCACCCGGTGTCGGCGCTGCAGAGCGAGTATTCGCTGTGGGAGCGCACCGTCGAGGTCGCGGTGATCCCTGCATGCCGGGCGCTGGGCGTCACCCTGGTTCCCTATAGCCCCCTTGGCCGCGCTCTGCTCGCAGGCGGTGTTTCCAGTTCGACCACCTACAGCGACGGCGACTTCCGCGCCACGCTCCCCCGGTTCAAGGGCGAGAACCTCGACAAGAACCTGCGGCTGGTGGAAGGCCTGCGGACCTTCAGCGAGGCGCGAGGGGTCACGTCGAGCCAGATCGCCCTGGCCTGGCTCCTGGCCCAGCCCATCGACTGCGTCCCGATCCCGGGAACTAAACGTGTCAGCTACCTGACGCAGAACCTCGCGGCGACGTCGGTCCCGCTCAGCGCTGACGACGTGGCGGAGCTATCGGCCCTGTTCGCGCCAGATGCAGTCGCCGGGGATCGCTATGCCTGGGGGAATGCGCCGAGCCGCTAGATCGCGACGTGCGGCGAGGCGAACGCTGCTCATCCGGGAGGCTGCCCTTGCCGCCCGGCGGCGGCGGTTGACCGCGAATTTCCCTAATGGTCGGGCGGTATCGCTCGTCGGTCAGGCTGGCGATGTCACGTCGATAACAGCTCGCTGTCGCGCGAGGCGTTCTCCGAGACGTCCTGGGCGACTTCCCAGAATCTGTTCATCAGCGAGCGTTGGGCTTCGCGCCGACGGACGATCGCGAACCGCACCCTATGCACCGGCGGCTCGATCGGCACGTAGACGAAGTGCGGCGGGGGCACCAGATCGCAGTTCGGCCAGGACAGCACGACGAGCGCCAGACTCTGGGCGACCGCGTAGTAGGTCATCGCCGCATCGCCCTCCGGGACAATCACGGGCTCCGCGCCCGCGTCGAAGAACGGCCCGAACTTATGTCGGTAAATCTCAGGCCCCAGCTTGGGGCTCGCCGTCGCGATCCGCTTTCCGGCGAGTTCAGTCATCTTCACGCTCGCCCGGGACGCCAACGGGTCGTCGGGCGGAACGAGAAGGCCGGGCTGCGCCGAGTGAATTACGAGGGCCTCAAGATCCTTGGCCTCGAACGGTTCTTGGATGAGCGCCACATCGATCAGGTGTTTGCGCAGTTTGGAGAGCAGCCTGGGCGTATAGTTGCTGATGAGATCAACACTATTATTCTTACTCTTCGCCTCGAAGCGCTCAATTATCTCTTTTCTCTCTGGAATCCAATAGGTCGCGGGATTTGCGCCAAAGGTTATAAGTGAATTGTAAGCGCGGACCATGTCCCGGATCGTGCTTTGCGTACGGCCCGCGACCTCCGCCAACTCGGCGACTTGCGCCAGCAGCGCCTGTCCTTCGCTGGTCAACTTGACCGTTCGGGTGCTGCGTATCAGCAGCGGAAAGCCAAGCTGCGCCTCGAGTCGCTGGATCTGGCGCGAAAGCCAGGGCTGATCGACGTGCAGGCGACTCGCCGCCCTGGTGAACGAAAGCTCTTCGGCGACGACGGCGAACCTGAGCAGCAGATCAAGGTCATACATGTCGTCGACACCCGTCGAGTTCCAGCAGGCTTGTCGGATTTGACGCTCGCGTCTGATCGAGCAGTCTGCAGAAGCGTCCTGCGGAGCGCAAGTTGCGAGCCGGGCACGCCAGAGCCGGCTTGCGGCGTCTTGCCGGGAGCGAATGGGCGTCGCCGACGCCGGCCACACCCGGCGGCCGGGGCGCTATCCCGGAGGGGCGGGACAATTGCATCGTCCGGCAGCTTCAGTGCGCATTTGCATAAGTGCGCGTTCCGCGCCCCTTGGTGAGGGTTGCTTTGCGCAATTAGCTTGTGTTGCGGGTGAAGCGCCAGCCGCCGATAGGAGGCATCTGGCCTGGGCTGGACTTCATCGCACCGAAATTCGTTTCTGACTGCTGCGGACCGACGCCAGGCGCCTCTTGCTATCGCGCTCGGCGGGACGGACGCTCGGTCTCAAGAGGATCATGATGAAAGATTATTCTCGATATCCGGCCTTACTTGTGGAGCGCGCTGGGCCTGACGGCGATGTCTTTATCGTTTCGATCAATCGTCCCGAGCGGATGAATGCGATCGATCCGGCGAGCCACACGCAAGTCGCGCGGATCTGGCGTGATCTTGATCGTGATCCCGATTGCCGCGCCATCATCCTGACGGGCGTCGGCAAGGCGTTCTGCACCGGACTGGATTTCAAGGCGGCACACGGTGAGCCGAGCGCCAGCGGCCCGCAGTATCGCAGCATGCGCGCGCGCCCGGGCGCCGCCAAGATCGTCGACTATATTCTCGAGGTCGAAAAGCCGATCGTCTCGATGATCAATGGTCCTGCGATGGGGCTTGGATTCATTCTGGCCATGTTGGGCGATATCACCGTCGCCAGCGACGACGCCACCCTGGGCGACACTCACATCAATCTCGGCATTACACCGGGCGATGGCGGCATCCTGCTCCTGCCCATGCTTCTGGGCATGAACCGCGCCAAGCAACTTCTGATGCTGGGTGAGGTGCTCACCGGCAAGGAAGCCGCCAATATGGGTCTTGTGAACTACTCCGTACCTGCCGACAAACTGCGGGAGTTCGCTCTGGATATTGCGACCAGGCTGGCGGCCAAGGCGCCCTATGCGTTGAAGACCACCAAAGCCTCCCTGCATATGATTATGCGTCGGCGGGCCCTCGACGTGCTCGACCTGAGCCACCTCTACGAGCAACTCGCCATGCGCACCGAAGATCACCGCGAGGGCGTGAAGGCGTTCAAAGAAAAGCGCCCAGCTAAGTACATCGGGCGATAGGCGAGCCGGGGAGGTGATGTTGCTCGAAGGGCCGGCGGTATGTGGACGGGTCTCGTGCGCCGAAGCCTGTCCGGTCATCGGCTGGGCGGCTCGTCGGTTCCGGATAGTTGAGGGAGTTCGCGATGTGCGCACACTGTGAGATTCGCGCCGTCATGGGGCGCTACTGCTGGCACGTGGACCACGACGAGTGGGATGAATGGCTGGCCCTGTTTGCAGATGATGTCAGCTGGGGCGCGAGAGGCGCACGACCCTTCGAAGGGCGTACCTCTATGGAAAAGGTGGCGCGTGGGCTCGCCAAGAGGAGGGTAGGGGCCGCGCCGACCCGGCACGTCCTGACGGTGGCCATCATCGAGGTCGACGGCGACCAGGCGACGGCGAGCGGCTACGTCGTGGTGGTGAATCTCGTCACGAAGGAGATCGCGACGGTGGGTGACGTATCCATCGCGCTCGCGAAGCTGGCGAACCGATGGCGGATACGCCGGTATGAGTTTGATCCGGTCATCGACACCACGCCCGCTTCGCAAGCCGTCGACTCGAGCGTGACCTGACACATCCGCCCTGACCGGAGCTTAAGGTCGGGGGCGAGGCGGTCATCTCGTCGGCCTTGCGGGTTCGCAGCACGAGTGGGGCGAACGTCGGCCTTTCTGGGTCCGGGAGGCCTTGGCTTAGCGGACACCTGAGGCGGCGAGGCCATCCTCGACCAATGATCGGTGTGGGGTGGCGGCTTCTCAGGACTGAGCATTCCCCGATGCGCGAGTCTGGCGGCTTTTGGAGCGCGTAGCGGGCCGCATCCGACCGCGCCTGTCCGGGATTTATGGTCATTTTGCATGCATGCGACGGGCGCGCGCCTTAGCGGCGAGGTTTCAGGCTCTGTAAGAAGAACCCAGTTGTTGCTCGTGCAATGCGGTAGCAACGGAGATCCGAGGCTGAATTACGCTACGCCTTGGCGCCTTCGGATCTCGTAGTCGCGCTCGGCCGAGAAGAATTAACAAAGACAAACACCAGAAACTCTAAGGGGGGTCGCATGTCCTTTTCCAATAAGGTTCTGTTCGCCTGCGTGAGCGCCGCGGCGGTCACGGGTTGGGCCTCCGTCGCCTTGGCGCAGGCTGAGGGCTCCCAGATCGAGGAGGTCGTGGTCACCGCACGCCGGGTGCAGGAAAGCCAGCAGGATGTGCCGGTGGCGGTTACGGCGCTGTCGGCGAACGAAATGCGGCGGCAGAACATCACGACCATCCGCGACATGATGAGCCAGGCGCCCTCGCTCTATATCACCAGCGGAAACGGGGGCGCGAGCGCGGCCAACGTGTCGATCCGGGGCCAGACGCAGGCCGATGTGCTGCTGGTCACGGACCCTTCGGTGGCAGTCTACATGAACAGTGTGAACCTTCCTCGGCAGGTGGGCCTTCGGTTCGCCATGTACGATCTGGCCTCCGTCGAAGTCCTGAAGGGCCCCCAAGGCACGCTCTTCGGTAAGAACACGACGGGTGGCGCCCTGCTGCTCACCACCAAGGCCCCTTCCACCACGGAAGCGGGCGGCTACCTCGACGTCACCGGCGGCAACTACCACCTCTATGCGGTCACGGCGGCGGCCAACTATCCGATCATCCAAGACAAGCTCGGCCTGCGCCTCGCCGCCAACAAGACCAAGCGTGACGGCTACGGCCAGAACGCCGTGGGCGAGGATCTATCGAACCAGAACGAGGAAAGCGTTCGCGCCAGCGTGCTGTGGACGCCCACCGACAACGTCCGCCTCTACGTCACCGCCGACAACACCCGGGCTCGCGCCGCCGGACAGGCCGCTCGTCTGACCGGCCTCAATCCGTTCGGGTTCATCTTCCCTCCGACAGGCGCGAACACCACCAGCAACCTGACCAACAACGCCGCCTCCTTGCTGGGCCTTCAGCCCGGCGTGCTGGCCAATCAGTTGACCGCCTACAACGCCCTGCTGGCGAGTGGGAGAAGCACGGAACATCGGTTCTACGACAGCCCCACCAGCAATACGCAATATGGCCACCTGGACATCGCCGGCCTGTCCGCGGACCTGACCGTGAACACCGGCGACCTGACCTTCCGCTCCATCACCGGCCAGCGCTGGATCAACCGCGACGACCTGCTGGACTATAGCCAGACCCGCTTCATCACCCTGCGGCCTGAACTGTATCAGGAGGACAGTTCATTCACTCAGGAGTTCCAGGTTCTGAACGATCCCACGTCGCGGCTCAGCTGGATCGCTGGGGGTTTCTTCAGCCGCGAGCACGGGCGCGAAGGGTCTTATACGTTGAACCTGCCGGGCGCGGCGATCGCGTCCGGCGCTATTCCCCTCACCAATCACACCGACGGCATCGTCACGAGCGAGTCGATCGCAGGGTTCGTACAAGCGAACTACAAGTTGACGGACACGATACGTATTACAGCCGGCGCCCGTTACACCAAGATCAAGCAGCAGCTGATCGCGTTGAATCGCAACGATCGTCCCCGCGATGTCTACGCGAGTTGCAACATACCGGCCTCGATCATCGACCCGGGCCAACTCTGCGCGGCGACCCTGCGCACGCGCTCCTCCGATCCGTCCTTCCTGCTGAGCGCCGATTGGCGGCCGAATGACGATGTGATGATCTACGCCAAGGTTTCGTCCAGCTTCCGTGGTGGCGGCATCAATGAGCGCGGTAATGTCACCAATCCGTCGAGCTACGCCACCTTCCGCCCGGAGAAATCCACCGAGTACGAGGTGGGCCTGAAGAGCGACCTGCTCGGCCGCACCCTGCGTCTGAACTTGGCCGCCTACTACAACGATTATCGTGACATCCAACGGTCGTCGAACATTGTCGTTCTGGCGCCTCAACCGACTGTGCTCTCGGTCGTAAACAATGCCGCCAAGGCGACGGTGAAGGGGGCGGAAGCCGAGGCGATCTGGCGCCCCGTCGAGCCCCTGACCCTCAAGGCCTCGGGCAGCTGGACGCACGCCCGCTATAACAAGTTCCAGGACGTCCTTTTCGGTGATCGTTCGGGCGAGGCTTTCGCCATCCCGGAATGGCAATACAGCCTTCAGGCCACCTACGTGGCCCCGACCCCGGTGGGAGACCTCAGCCTGCACACCTCCTATCGCTGGCAGGACGACGCGAACAACCACCCGGAAGCATTCTTCGACGACAAGGTTACACAGTACGCCTACGGCCTGTGGGATGCGCGCGTGTCGCTGGTGGTCGACAAAGCCGATGGCCTGGAAGTGTCGGCCTGGATCAAGAACATCACCAACAAGCAGTACTTCGTCAGCTACAACACTACCGACACCAGCCTGGGTGTCGACTTCGGCTTCGTGGGCGATCCGCGGACTTATGGCATACAGATCCGCAAGAGTTTCGGCGGCGGTTGACGTAGAAATCTTCAGCGCGGTGATTGTGGCGGGTGCGAGATGAACGAGAGGCGCAGACGCTCGCAGGTCGATACGTCATCACAAGAGAGGGATGCGTACGCGTCCGAAGGCTCGAGATACTATCCGCTGATCCTGCTGATGCTGATCTACTGCTGCCATTCCATCGACCGCAGCGTCGTCGCCATCCTGATCGAGCCGATCAAGCAGGAGTTCCACGCCTCCGACACGGCGATGGGTTTCATCCCCCTGGCCTATTCGGCCGCGTTCATCGTCGCCATGCTGCCCGTGGGGCTTCTGATCGACCGGATGAACCGGGTGCGCCTGCTGGCGGCGCTGGTCGGGGCCTGGAGCCTGCTGACGGCCTTGGCTGGTTTTGCGCAGAACATCACCTTGCTGATCCTGGCCCGGATGAGCACCGGCGCGGCGGAGGCCGGCGGTCAACCGACGTCCTTGTCGCTCATCTCCGACATCTTCCCGCAGGAAAAGCGGGGTTCGGCGCTGGGCGTCTTCTACCTGGCGACCGGATTGGGCGGCGTCGTGACGTTCTGGATCGGCGGCATGGTCGCGGCCGCCTACGGCTGGCGCGCCACCTTCTTCGTGGCGGGCCTGCCCGGCGCATTGCTGGTCGTCCTGATGCTCGCGACCCTCAGGGAGCCGCGCCGCGGCAGGTTCGATGTCCCCGCCGGCCTGCAGCAGCCGGCTTCGCCGCCCAGGCTGCATGATGTGATGCGGACGATCCTCGCCGCCCCGCCCATCCGCCACGCGATGCTCGCGGTGCTGTTCGGCACGGCCGTGCTGGGCGGCGCCACCCACTGGATGCCGGCCTTTCTGATGCGGACGCACGCGCTGGACCTGAAGTCGGCTGGCGCGATCGTTGCGGTCGGCAATGGCCTGCTCCTGGCGCTGGGTACGATGATGGCCGGCGTCCTGACGGATCGTTTCGCTAAGGGCCGGGCGCATCGCCTGGCCATCGCGGCGGCGGTGATCATGATCGCCGGGACGGTCTCCGGCCTGATCTTCACCCTGACGGGCAGCCTGAAGATAGCGGTCGCCCTATACTTCGTGTTCGGCTTGCTTGGCACAGCCTGGTTGCCGGCTGGCTATTCATTTCTCCTGGGACAGGCGCCGGCTCCCATGCGCGGCTCGGTCATGGCCGTCTGCCAGGCGATGGCGGCCGTGGGCTCCGGCCTGGGCCCGTTCCTGATCGGCAAACTCAGCGATCGATGGGGCGGGGCGATCGGCCCGTCGATCGCATGCGGCGTCTCATTCGGCCTCTGGAGCGCGCTGCATTGGTTCTTCGCCGCGAGAGCCGCGCAACAAGCCTCGCGGGTCAGCCCGGCGCCAGCATGAGGAGCTCCCCATGAATGAAACGACTGAGCGTGTCGCGATTACGGTGCGCCGCCACGACAGCTGGCCCGACATTCCCGCCCACGTGCCGAAAGAGCTCGTCCACGAGCTCGACTACCTCGATGAGAACGCCCTCGTCGATCCGTTCAGCATCACCAAGGACATCTACCAGGAACTGCCGCCCGTCTTCTTCTCGCCGTTCTACAATCCGGTGCTTTACAAAGGCGTCTGGATGGTCACGCGCTACGAGGACATCCGTGAGGTGTATCAGAACGACGCCTTGTACTCCACGGAAGGGGCCGCGGGCGTCCAGCGGCTGGTGGGCGAGACCTTCCGGATGCTGCCGCTGGCGGCCGATCCCCCGGACCACGCCAAGTACCGGCTGCTGCTCAATCCCTGGTTCTCGCCCAAGGCGATCACGGCGCTGGAGCCGAAGATCAAGGCTGCCATAAATGAGCTGATCGACGGCTTCATCGACAAGGGCGAGTGCGACGTCGCCTACGACTTCGGCCGCGTCTATCCGGTCCGCGTGTTCCTGGACCTGATGGGGTTCCCCTTCGAGAAGTTCGAGGACTTCCTGGCCTGGGAATACGCGATCCTGCACAGCCGCGGGAACGTGGAGAAGATGGCCTGGGGCGCGAAGGGCGCGCTGGGATTCCTGCGCGGGTTCATCGAGGATATGCGCAGGACGCCCAACGACAGGCTCGGCGGCGCCATCGTCCATGGTCAGATCGACGGACGGCCGATCACCGAGGAAGAGATCATCGGCACGATGTTCTTCCTGTGGGTCGGCGGGCTGGACACGGTGGCGGCCACCACCTCGCTGATGTTCCGGAGGCTGGCGCAGGACCAGGCGCTGCAGCAGCGACTGCGTGGGAATCCCGACCTGATCCACGAGGCGATCGAGGAATTCATGCGCATGCAGCCGCTGGTGAACTCTTCGCGCAAGGCCAAGGCGGACCACGAGATCCGTGGCGTGAAGATCAGGCAGGGCGACTACGTCATGTGCTACAATGCGGCGGGCAACTTCGATCCGCTGGAGTTCGACAACCCGCGCGAGTTCCGGCTGGACCGTCCGTCGAACCGCCACTTCACCTTGGCCGGCGGCCCGCATCGTTGCCTGGGTTCGCACTTGGCCAGGCGCGAGCTGCGGCTGGCGCTCGGCGAGTTCCTGCGGCGTGTCCCGGCTTTCCGGATGAAGGCGGGCGCCGACATGCGCGCATACCCGGGGCTTATCGCGGCGCCCCGTGTGCCGATCGTCTGGAACGGTGACGGTCCATCACGCTCTTGACGGATGGCGAGGCCACGCTCGAACGGCAGGTCCTCGAGGTTGCGTAGCGACGGCGGGCAGGGCACGTAGATCATCGCGGCCAGGCCACCGGGCGCCCCGTTTAGACCTTCGGAGGAGCGCTCGTCCGGACCATGACGCAGGCATCCCCCTTCACGATCCGGTTTCCAGACGCGGACCTCGATGATCTGCGAGCGCGGCTGGAACGTGTGCGCTGGCCCGGCGACTTCGCCAACGACGATTGGCGCTACGGGGTTCCGGAGACGTATCTTCGCGAATTCGTAGAGTACTGGCGCGCCACCTACGACTGGCGCATCCATGAGGCTGAGATGAACAGCTTCTCAAATTACAAGGTCGATTTTGACGGCGTTCCTATTCATTTCGTCCGCGAACGCGGCGTCGGACCCAAGCCGATACCGTTGATCATCAGCCACGGGTTCATCCCGAATTATTGGGACTACCGCGACGTGATCCGGCCCCTGGCGGATCCGGGAGCCCACGGCGGCGACCCGGCGGACGCCTTTGACGTCGTGGTGCCCTCGCTGCCGGGGCATGGGTTCTCCTCGCCGCTGCGCAAGCCGGGGGTCAGCCCGAATGTCACGGTCGATCTTTGGCACCGGCTGATGCACGAGGTCCTGGGGTACGAGCGCTACGCCGCCCAGGGCTGCGACTGGGGCGCGCGCCTCACGGCCGCGCTCGGCCACAAGTACGAGGACCACGTCATCGGCGTGCACATGAACATGCCGGTGCTGCTCGGCCGGGACCTCGGCGATATCGGGCCTGAGGCGTTCGCCCCCGAGGAGGCCGGATGGTATGAAAGCACCAAGGAACGCATCAAGCGCGGCGGCCAGGTGCATCTGGCCGTCAACCGCAACGAGCCGCAGAGCCTGGCGTATGCGCTCAACGACTCGCCCGTGGGTCTCGCCGCCTGGATCCTCCAGCGGCGATACAACAACGGCGACACCCGCGGCGACGTCGAGCGGCGGCTGTCCAAGGACCGGTTGATCACCGGGATCATGATCTACTGGCTGACCGGCACGTTCGGGAACGCCATGCGCTACTACTGGGAAGACATGCGCGATCCCTGGCGACCGGTGCGGCCCGAAACGCCCGCTCTGAGGGTCCCCACCGGCATCGGCGTCTATCCGGCCGAAGCGGTCCATGTGCCCCGCGCCGTCGCGGCGCAGGAAACCAACCTCGTCCACTGGGCCTTGTTGCCGGAAGGCGGGCATTTCGCCGCCGCCGAAGAGCCTCAAATCTTTGTCGAGGATATCCGCAACTGCTTCCGTAAACTTCGATAGGCGTTCGCGACACGCTGCTGGACTCGTCGCCATTGTGGGCGGCGGACATCGAGCATAAGCGGCTTCATCAGTAGCGCGCCGTCTCGCGGCGGATGCCGGTCCCACGCGCGGACGGCGGGTCCTCAACCCTTCCGTGAGACCAGGGGGCTTGATGTGCGCCGCCGCCGCGAGGCGGTCACCTCGGGCGCGCATTGAACTGGCGCCCAGTCGATCTGGAACTCCATGGCCCCCGCCTCTTCAGCCGCTCAGCCGTCTTCCACCGATTTGCCTGACCACGTTCCCCGCGTGGGCAGGGCGCCTTTACGGCGATCACGAAGCCCTATAGATATATGTATGATCTAAAGCATGTAGATCGCCATAAGCCCGCAAAGTCGGGACGGGGAGGGGTTTGATGTCCAGGGCGAAGTTGGCCAGGTCTGGCGCTTTCGGCTGTTGCATCTCAGGCACGATAATGTTGTGGGCCGCGTCGCCCGCTTATGCGCAAGCCGTGGAGGGTTCGGCCGCTCCGCGCCCGGCTGCGCCGGGTTCTGCGGCGGATTCGGGGGCGGCGCCAGCAGCCGAGCCTGGCGCCCGCGCGACCGAGAGCGAGGGCACGCTCGGGGAGATCGTGGTGACGGCGCAGCGGCGTAGCCAGCGCCTTACTGAAGTCCCCATGTCCGTGCAGGCCGTCGATTCAGCGACACTTTCCCGAATCGGACTCAGTTCTTCGGTGGAGTTCCTGAAGCTCACGCCGTCGGTGAACTTCGTGAGCGGGTTCACGCCGGCCGCGACCAGCGTCACGATCCGCGGCATCTCATCGATCGCCCAGGAGGGCGGAGTCCAACCGTCCACGGCGGTGGTCGTCGATGACGTGCCGTTGGCGAAGCAGGGGGAATTCCTCTCCGACTTCAACGATGTCGAGCGTGTCGAGATCCTGAGGGGACCGCAAGGCACCTTGTTCGGCAAGAACGCCACCGCGGGCGTCATCAACATCGTGAACAAGAAGCCGAGCGCCGCTTACGAAGGCTCGATCGAAGGCGGGTATTCGACCGACGACGAGAAGCTCGTGCGGGGGATTATCAATATTCCCTTCGGCGACAAGGTCCGTACGCGCTTCAACGCCTTCTATCGCGACCTGCCAGGCACGATCGAAAACCGCGCGTCGCTTTACAACGGCGGGCGTTACAAGGATGCGAACGGCGAAAGGACCTATGGGTTCGCCGGGAAGATCGCGGCGGATCTCGGGGACTCGGCGGACCTGCTGCTGTCGGCGGACTATTTCCGTCAACGCAGCACATTCGGAGCCAACGTCATCCTGCAGCCCGATACGGCGCCTTTCCTGGCCGCAAGCCAGCAGGCGGCCGGAGTCGTCGCGGATCCGGATCATCCGTTCGTGGTTTCCGACAACCCGAGTTACTCGACCGTGCGCGGCTATGGCGTGTCGCTGACGCTGAACGCAGAGCTGTCCGAGGGCCTGTCGATCCATTCGACGACGGCCTATCGAGACTATTTTTACGACGCGAACACCGATGCGGATGGCGGCCCGTGGGGTGGTTGGCAGGGGGTAGGCTTCATTCCCGCGCCGTTCTATCCCGCGGTCTACATCGTCACTCCGAACGGCGGCATTCCGCGGGCGCCCGACGGTACGCGCTACTGGTCGGAAGAGCTCAAGCTGAACTACAGCAACGAGAGGGTCGATTTCGTCGGCGGCGCTTACGTTCAGTTGCTCACGAACAAGCGCCACAACTCGGTGCCGTACATCCTATATTTCTTTGGCGGTCCGGGATACCTCAATAATTCGATCGACTCGAAGATTTCCGACGATGTATATTCTGCCTTCGGCGATCTCACCTACAAGCTGGCGCCGACGCTCTCGGTCTTTGGCGGCCTTCGCTACACGATCGAGAAGCTGAGCGTGAAATATCATCGCAACAGCTGGTTCGGCTTGACGACGGACACGTTCGATCCGATCGCGCTCGCGCCCACCGCCGCGCCGGACCAGGTCGTCGCCTTCGATCTGGACAAGACGCAGCGGAACCTCTCGGGCCGGGCCGGCCTGCGGTTCGCCCCCGACAGCCAGCACAGCTACTATGCTTCCTACAGTCGCGGCTATAAGGGACCGGCCGTCGACGTATCGCGCGTGTCGATTGCGACGAACGCGTTCCTCAAGCCGGAAATCGTCAACTCGTTCGAGGTCGGGACCAAGCATATACTGTTCGATAACAGGGCTACCGCCAATCTCGCAGTATTCCGTCAAACCGTTAAAGATATTCAACAGGCGGCGCTGATCCCCGGGACGACGACCGCGCGTCTGCAGAACGCCGGCGATCTGCGCTCCTACGGTGTGGAACTCGATCTGAGCGCGCAGGCCACCACCGCGCTCCGTTTCGACGCGGGGCTTGCCTATGTGCACGCCGAGTACCAGGATTTCTTCAACGCCTGCTATGTCGGCCAGACGGTTGCGCAGGGCTGCCTCAATGGGACTCAGGATGAAACCGGCGTTCGTGCGATTACACAGCCGCGTTTCTCGGGCAGCTTGGCGGCTGTCTACAATCTGACGCTTCCCGACAGCATGCCGTTCGATATGTTTTTCCGGGCCGGCGTCACCTATAAGAGCAAGACGCCCTACGGGCTGAACAACGATCCGCTGCTGGTGCAGCGGCGTTATGCGCTGGTCGATGCGCAAATCGGCCTGACCGGCCGGGAAGATCGCTGGCAGCTTCTTCTCTACGTCAAGAACCTGACCAACAAGGCCTATGCTTCACAGTTACAGGAAGCCGACAACTTCATCGGTCGTGTGTTCGCCAACTACGGACGTGACTATAAGCGTTACGGGGGCATGACCTTGAAGGCGAGCTTCTGACCTTGTCGTAGCCGCCCCGCTCAGGCGGGGCGGCGGCCGCTCAGAACCGATTTGATCATGAACACCATTGCGGCGATCAGGCGTTGGCGGCTGACGCCGAACCGCGGCGGAAACATCCGATAGCCGGACGCACTGCGCTCCATCGCCGCAAGTATCGTCGCGGCAAGCGTAAGGTCGTGAATATCCTCGGGGATGGCCTGTTCGGAATCGCGGTCGCGCGCGGCTGTGATCTTGGCTGCGATCGCCTGGTGAAGGGGAATGCTGATCGTCAGGCGGGAGGCCGCGAAGCGCGCGTCGCCCTCCTCGGCCGCGAGGTTTCGCATCCGCAGCACCGAACGATGCTTATCCCAGAAATCAAAATAGGCGCGCACAAAAGCCAATATCGCCGCGTCTTCGCCAGGAGGCCACGGCTGTTCGGCCAGCGCGATCAGGTCGCCCGCCGGCTCGATCAGCGAATCGGCCAGCGCGAGGACAACCGATTCCACGTTCTCGAAGTAAAGATAGAAGGTCGCCGCAGAAATACCCGCGCGGCGCGCCATATCGGACGTGCGCAAGTCGCGCAAAGGCGTCGTGTCGAGCATCTCCGCTGCAGCGCTCATCAAGCGCTTGAGCGTCTCGGCTCCTTTGCGGCCGAGGGCCTGCCCATCTAGGTTGCTTCGCTGCACGCGGCTATCCCTTCCCCCTGTCTCTCGCAGCTAGAATTGCTCTTGCAAATGGTCAATCGATCCACGCCACGACGCGCGCGCCGCCCACGGTGCGTTTTGCCCAGCGATGCGAGCTGGGCCTGATCCAAGTCATCCACCCCCAACGGTGCAAGATATCTATATGATCCTGGCATTCCGCAGGGGTCAACGGATCGGAGGCCTTGAGTTCGTCTGCTGGTTCTCTATTGCTGCAAAGGCGAGCGGGGGTAGAAAGGTGAATGAGACGGAAAGTGGAATCGAGCGTTGAGGACGCCACGTCGCTGGGCGATTTCAGCGAAAGCCGGGCGGCGCTTGTACGAACCCAGCGCATCCCTGAGCGTATAGCGGCTAATATTCGCAAGCGGATATTGCGGGGCGAAATGCAGGAAGGCGCGTCGGTGCCTCCCGAAACTGAACTCATGCGAATATATGGCGTGTCGCGTCCCACGTTGCGCGAGGCGCTGCGTATCCTCGAGGCCGAACAGCTCGTCCTCATCCGACGCGGCGGGATCGGCGGCGGCGTGGTGCAAAAGCCTTCGCTCGATGTGGCGGCGCGCCAGTTCGGTTTCGTACTGCAGAATCAGGCGGTCACCATTGGCGATGTGCATCGCGCCCGCAGCGTGGTCGAGCCGCCGGCGCTCGCCGCGCTGGCGCTGACGGTGACGCCGGCGCAGCTCGCCGAACTGAACGCCCAGCTGATCGAGGTGAACCAGCACATCGGTGACCCACCGAGCTACTCCCGGGCCGCCGAAGAGCTGCGTGAGAAGATGGTGATGATGACCGGGCAGGCGACGCTGACCCTGTTGATGCGGCTGCTGCGCGAGGTCATACAACGTCATACGACGGCCGTGGGCAGGCATCCGCCGGATCGCTGGCCTAAGCTGCAGCGTCTCAGCCTGAAGTCGCATCAGCGGCTTCTGGACCTGATCGGCGCCGGAGACGCCGCGGCGGCCGAAGAGCACTGGCGCGAGCATCTGGCGGAGGTGGAGCACCATCTGGGGCGTGCGGCTGCGACCCAGGTGATCGACCTGCTCGACTGACGGCGCCATCGCGACTCAAAAAACTGAAGCCGTGTCGGTTATAGTGGCGTTGAACCGTGAGTGGTTCGCGACCGGATGCCGCGAAGCGGCCGCTGCGGCCGACGCGCCGCCTGCAGGTCTCCGTCGGCTCAGCCTGCCGCAACGACCGGTTGACGTTCCGCCGGGCCCGCCTCGCCATTTTCCGCTTTGAGCAGCTTTGCGTACACCCGACGCGCCCGTGTCGAGGCGGCGTCGGTGGGAAGAAGCACCGGCTTGCGATCGAACAGGTCCGCGTCGCCGAGGCGGCGTTGCTGCCCCTCGAGCATGGGCTTGTCCTCGACCGAGAAGGCATAGCGCATCGCCTGGGCGTACTGCGCATTGTATTCGGCGTCGCCAAGGCGGAAGCTTCGCGTATTGAAGTAGAAATAATGGGTGGACTGTGCGGTCTCCGGCGTCGCGATGTGCGCCGCCAAGGTGTCTATGCCCTCCTCGCGCGGACGGCCGGTGGTCGTCGCGCCGAACCTGAGCTTCATTACACCGTTGGGATGCCACAGGACGCTGTTCCAAATGTCCACCGGCTTGTCAGGGTGGGGCAGCTCGCTCAGGAAGAAGGGCGGCACGACGTCGCCGTCCACCAGCCATTCGACGAACAACGTCGAATCCGCGCGGACCTCGATCGTTGGCTTGGCTCTCGTCATCGCCCCGCCGCCGAGATTGCTCGCATGTAGATAGTCGGCGTGCGTGAGGTCGAGGATATTATCGATGATCAGCTGATGGCCGGCCGCGGTGGGCAGGAAGCCCTTGCTGTAGGCCGTCGACGGCGCACGATCGGCAAAATCCAGGTCGGGGATCTGGTCGGAATCGGCCTGGTCGGCGTCGCCCATCCAGATCCAGACGATATTGTGCCGCTCGGCGAGCGGAAAGGCCCGGACCTGGAGCGCGGGAACGATCGGTCCATGCGGATTGGCGATGCAGGCGCCGGCTCCATTGAACGCAAGGCCGTGATAGCCGCACTGCAAACCGTTCTCGACGCGCTTCCCCAAGCTCAGCGGAGCGTGGCGATGCGGGCAGCGATCAAGGACCGCATGCGCGAGACCCTGATCGTCGCGCCAGAAGACGAGCGGCTGGTCGGCGATCTTGCGAGGGTGGAGCTCGCTGGTGGTGAGTTCGTCAATCCACCAGGCGGCGTACCAGACATTCTTCAGAAACATGGCTCTGTCCTGTCCTGCGCGAGTCCTGGACCATTGGCTCAGAACCCGTCGCGACCCTTGCCCTGCCGGAGAGCAGGCTTGACCTGTCGTCGTCACGGACGCTCCAGCTTGGCGCTTCCGTTTGAATACCTGAAAGACATTCGGTTCGAAGTTCGCCTTCGTCAAGGGGCTTCGCCGTCGCTCGGCCGGCGGGGCGCACTGCGCGGGTGTTGGCTCGGCCCGCTTCAAGGGGAATGTCGCCGCCCGCCACACGCCGCAATCCTCCGCGATTGAGCCTTTATATTTAGATGATCTAGTGGTATTGCCGGTCCAATCGGACGACCCGGAGAGTTTGCATGAACGATCTGCCGCGAAGCTTTGGCGTGGAACAACCGAACGCGCCGACGCGCGCCCGCCACGCCACGGTCGTCGAGTAGGGGCCATGGACGGCGATCTACGCGCTTTGGCTGATCGGATCGCAATTCAGGATGTGATCGCGCTCTACGCCAGGGGACAGGACGCGCATCAGCGCGGCGACGACGGCATCCTGCAGGATTGGGACAAGGTGTTCACCGAAGACTCGGTGACGGATTACAGCGTGGCCGGCGCGCCAGTCTGCTCGCACCGCGAACTGGCGCGGTGGATGCGCGGCGGTGGGGGCGAGGTGGGACGGATGTCTGGCTTCGCCGGATGGCAACATATGCTGAGCCTGCCAGTGGTGGCCCTCGACGGCGACGCCGCGACCGCGCGCACCGACTTTCTCGCCATACACCGGCAGGCGGATCGCGACGCCCGGTTCGACTCGGCCGGCGCGTTTCACGACTGGCTCGTGCGCACGCCCGATGGCTGGCGGATCGCCAAGCGCGTACTCGAGGTCTACTTCGGCGCGGACGTGCTGTTGGCGCCCGCCGACAGCGGGCCGGCATGAGGGAGCGCTCGGCTGTGATCGGCAAAGCCTGCTTCATCACCGGCGGCAATACCGGCATCGGGCTCGCGACCGCGTTGGAGTTCGCGCGCGCCGGCGCGGACGTCGCCATCCTTTCGCGCCGCACCGATCGCAACGAGGCGGCGCGCGCCGAGATCGAAGCCCAAGGTGTGCGGTGTCTCGCGATCACTGGCGACGTCACCGACGAAGGCGTCATTCGCGATGCGATCGCGCGCACGTCGGACACCTTTGGCGGATTGCACTATGCGTTCAACAACGCCGGGGCGGATCAGCGGCCCGTGCGGCTACCGGAGCTTTCGGAGGCCGACTACGCCCTGCAGATGGACGTCAACGTGAAGGGCGTGTTCTTCGGCATGAAGTATCAGATCCCAGCGATCATCGCATCGGGTGGCGGCGCGATCTGCAACAATGCTTCGGCCGCCGGACTTGTCGGCACGCCGTTCCAGGCGCTGTACGCGGCCGCCAAGTTCGCCGTCGTCGGCATGACCCGCTCCGCCGCGCTGGAATATGCGAAGGATGGCGTCCGCGTGAATGTCGTCTGCCCCGGCGCCACGACCGGCGACATGTTCCTGCGTTACCGCGAACAGTTTCCGGAGGCGGGCGAACTGGCGGCCTCCTATCACCCGATGGGGCGCATCGGCGACAAGGAGGAAGTGGCCCGCGCCGTGCTGTTCCTTTGTCGGGACGCGACCTTCACCACGGGCCATGCGCTGCCTGTCGACGGCGGCCTCACCACGGCCTGAACTGGGAACCGTCTCCCTCGATGGTCTTGGGCGCCGCGGCGCCGTCCCGTGGCTGCACGCTATTCTGGTGTGGATCGCATCCGAGATCCGGATGTCGAAATAGTCGACCGCCAGGCTCAAGCGCCGCAGCCACTGCGGCTGGAAGGCCACCCCAGGCTCTTGGTCTTGCCCCGCTCGGCCTTCAGGTCCGAGTTGCCGAGGATGATCTGCCGGCGAGGCCTGAGGTGGAGCGGGCTTGTCTTGACTGGACTGTCAACTTAGTGCGCATTGGCGCCGGGACAATTCGGACTACGCGTTCAGGTTTGCCGCCAAACCGCATGTGAGAACTGATGGCGAAGATGGAATTCTCCGACGCCGCCCGGCCTTGGTCGAGGACATGACGGACGCGGTGGAGGGGAAGCCTCGCGCCCGCCGCCCGCGAAACGACACGCGGCGACGGCTCGTGGACGCAGCCACGGACCTGATGTGGCGCCATGGCATCGGCGAAGTGTCCGTCGACATGATCCTTGATCGCGCCAAGGTTTTGAGAGGAAGCTTCTATCACTTCTTCCCGTCCAAGGCGGACATCCTGCTGGAATGCCTGGATAATCTCTGGCGCAAGCAATCGGATCAGCTGGCCGCCATCTACGCGCAGTCCGCGTCGCCGCGCGAGGCTCTCGAGCGGCACTTCGAGACCCTGCTGCGGGCCCAGATCGACGCCAAGGCGGAGTTGGGCTTCGTTCCTGGGACCTTCAACATGTCCATGCCCACATCGATCCTGCGCGAGGACCAGCGGATCGCGGGCAAGCTGCGGGAGCTGATGGATTCGAACCTGCACTACCTGGAGCGCGGCCTGCGGCAGATCGCCGAGACCCAGGGCTTGCGCCACCCCGTCGAGGCCACGGCGCGCCTGCTGGCCTACGCCGTAAGCGGCGCGACCCTCGTTGCGCGCATGAACAACAGCCTCAAGCCGTTGGACGACTTCGGCCTGATCCTGGCCGACGCCTTGGCGCCGCCCGCCGCCGAATCCTGACCGAGCGCGACAGCCCTGTGTTGCTTGACTTGACAGACCAGTCAAATATGGTCCGCCTATAGCCGCGGAGCCGCGCCGCTGGCCCCAGCCGCGCTCGAGCGACGGTTTCAGGACCACCTCAGGGGCGCGACCCCGGAGGATCAGGGAGGACGAAATGCAAGCAGGGCCTGGCGGGCGATCCCCGGCGCTGGCGGCGTCCAATGCCGGCTTCGCCTCGTCCCCCGGGGATTGGGGCGACATCCCCCTCGACGACGGCGCCCTGATGGCGGCGGCGGAACAGCGGACGGGCCTCTTCGACTGGGGCGACGATCCCACCTTCCGGGTCGGATTGGGCAAGCTGCTGGCGGCGGTGGAGGCCATGGGCGTGGCGGCGAAGCTGCGTCCGATCGTGGCGGCCCACGTCATCCGCCTGTTGGCGACCCGGCTGCATCTGGTGGACGACGAGCGGCGCAATCCAGAAATCCTGGCCGGCAGGATCGAACGGCCGCTGATCGTCACAGGCATGCCGCGCACCGGGACCACTTGGCTCTATGAGCTTCTGGCGCTGGATCCGGCAGCCCGTGCGCCGCTGGACTGGGAAGTCCAGCGCCCATGGCCGGCGCCCGAGGCCGCGACCTACGACACCGATCCGCGCATCGCCGAGATCGAAGCCGAGAACCGGGCCATCGTCGCCGGCGCGCCGGAACTGGCCACCATGCACAACTGGCATGCGAAGCTGCCGCAGGAGTGCAACGCCATCACCGCGCTCCACTTCGCCAGTTCGAACTTCTGGGCGGTCTACAGCGTGCCCGACTATATCCGCTGGTTGACCGAAACGCGTCCCGAAGGGGTCTTCAACACCCACAAGCGTGTCCTGCAGCAATTGCAGTGGAAGGGACCCAAAGGCCGCTGGACGCTGAAATCGCCGCCCCACATTCTGATGCTCGACGAACTGGTCGAGGCCTATCCTGACGCCTGCCTGATCCAGACCCACCGCGATCCCGCCAAGGTGGTCGCCTCGCTCGCCAACATGATCCGCAGCCGCCGGCGCGAGAAGTTCGCCGATGTGCCGGAGATGATGGACCCAAAGGCCATCGCACGATCCGTCTTCGACCACTTCGGCGCCGGCCTGGAGCGGGCTGCGGAAAGTCGCCGCAACCCGAAGATCGACGCGCTGTTCTTCGACGTCGACTATCGGGATACCATCCGTGATCCGATCGGGGTGGTGCGGCGGATCTACGACCGTTTCGGCTTCGACTTCACGCGGGCCTTCGAGGAGCGCATCGCCGCTCATGTCGCCGCGCCGCGCGAGACAGGCGATGGGCGACATCACTATGAGCTGGCGGAATTCGGCGTCGCCGACCTCGATCTTGAGAACCAGTTCCCGATCTATCGCGCGCGCTTCGGCCACATGATCGCCGACCGCCCGCGTCCGGCTGGACTGCCTTGAAGTTGCGGGCGTCGCACGGCCCGAAGCGACCTCCGATCCGGCGCCCCGGACCTCCACGTCTTGCCGTTGACCTGTCGCCCGGCGCGAACGGCGACGACCAATAACCGGAGCGGCGCGCAGGCGCCGGTCCTTCTCAAGCAGGAAGCAACCACATGCCGAACCCAACCGCGTTCATCACCGGCGCCAGCCGTGGAATCGGCAAGGCGATCGCGGTCGCCCTCGCCGGCAAGGGCTTTGACGTCGCCATCTCGGCGCGCACCGTGAACCCCGGCGAGAGCCGGGAAAACACCCTGTCGGTGCACAAGTCGGACACCCGGCCAGTGCCTGGCAGCCTGACCGAGACGGCGCAGGAGATCGAGGCCAAGGGGGGCAAGTGCCTGGTCCTGCCCATGGACCTGCTGGACCAGGGTTCGGTGGGCGCGGCCGGCCAGGCGATCCTCGAGCGCTGGGGCGGCGTCGACGTGCTGGTGCACAACGGCCGCTACATCGGCCCGGGTCTGATGGACACGTTCCTCGACACGCCGACGGACGCCTACGCGAAGTTCTTCGAAGCCCACTGCGTCTCGCCCATCGTCCTGACCAAGATGCTGCTGCCGGGGATGCTGGAGCGGGGGAGGGGCGCGGTGGTGACCACCACCTCCAACGCCGCCTATGAGCCGCCGGCCGGCCCGGCGGGGCAGGGGGGCTGGGGCCTGGGCTATGCGGTCGGCAAGGCCTCCGGCCATCCCCTCGCGTGGGTGCTGAACGCCGAGTTCAAGGACAAGGGCATCCGCACCTACAACGTCCAGCCCGGCTTCGTGGCGACGGAGCGCAACCATATGGTGGCCAAGGACGTGGCGCGCGATATCTCGATGGGCGCCCCGCCAGCCGCCATCGGGGCGGTGGTGGCCTATTTGCTCACCAGCGACGAGGGCGCAAGCCTCTCCGGCGAGACCATCCAGGCGCAAGCGTTCTGCCTGGAGCGCGACCTCCACCCGTCCTGGAAATAGCAGGCGCCAATCGGATCGCCGGTCCCCGCCGAACCGTTAGCGGGCGGCGATCGTCTCCGCCACCTCCGCCCCAGAGGCGACGGTGGCGAGGAACGGGATGTGCATCGTGACCTGCATCCGATGGGTTTCCGCCGAGCCGCCCGCGCTGCAATCCTCGGCAAGGACGGCGTTGTAGCCGAGGCCAATGGCCTCGCAGGCGCTGCACGGGATAGCGATGTTGGTCGAGACCCCTGCCAGCACCACGGTCTCGACGCCGAAACCGCGCAGGATCGAGTCCATTTCGGTCCCCGTGAATATGGCCATGCCGCTCATGCGGTTGGTGACGATGTCGGTGGGCGTGACCACCAGGTTGTCATTCACGGCCGCCGCCTTGCTGCCGAAGGTCATCTGGCCGTTCTTGACCAGTTGGGCGCTGAGGACGCAGTTCACCTTGAAGCCCCGGAAGCCGGGGCGAGGCGCGATGGTGGCGAAAATGACGGGATGACCCTGTTCGCGGAACGCCGCGGACAGGACGTTGATCTTGCCGATGATGCCCCGCGAGACGACCTGCTCCATCAGGCCCTGGCGGTTGGCGTCCATGTAGTCCGGATTGGTCTGCCGGTTCTGGCACTCCACGACGACCAGCGCCGGCTTCTGCCCCTTCTCCAGTCCCATCAGTCTGCGCATGGTGGACGTCTCCCGTTTCTCTGTGGTTCGAATGGTGCGAATCTGGCGGCTCGACGTGACAACGGACCGCTAGGCGGGCCGCCCGACGCCCGTTTCGATGACGCTGTGCCGCAAGGAACGCTCGATCATGTTGATCGCGCTTTCGCCGCGCATTCCGTACCGGGCATAGCCTTGGAACAACGACAGCTGCTCGCCCGGCGATGACCCCGCCAGGCGGCCGCCGATGACCGTCCCCAGCGTCTCGCCGCCGATCTCGAACATCTCGCCGTCATGGCTGCGCAGCGAAATCGCCAGCGGCTCTCCACGGTTCCAGTAGCAGTTCAGCCACGGCGCTCGCACAACCTCTGCGCCCACGAGGGCGCCGTCTCGGATCACATAGCCTTCCGACCAGAGGATGCCGCCGTCGGCCGTCGGATAGGCCTGCAGCCCGAAGCCGGCGCCGCTTGGGAACAGGGCGGCCGACCAGACGTGGCCGAGCATGCGCGGCGCCGTCGCCGTGGCGGTCAGATCCCGCCGGCCGAGGCGATGGGTGCGGTTGCCGAAACCTGTGACCGCGAGTGGCTCGCCCCCTACCGTCAGCCGGCCCGACGCCCTGAAGAGCTGTTCGTAGCGCTCGCCTCCGATGAAGGGCGCGACGGGCCCAAGGCCGCCCTCGGTGAATGCGCCCTGTATCCAGGCTGGCGCGCCCATCTCGGTGTCGATCTCGAAGCTCACCGGCACACGATTATAGTCCATCGGCAGGCCGCTGATGTAGGACCGGGGCACGGTGACGTCCTGCATCACGCCCTTGAAGCTGCATCGCCAGCGCCGGAAGGGTTCGACGCAATGATAGCGAAGGTTCGCTCCCGCGGCCGTGTCGGCGTCCGAAACCCCGCCGGTTTCACGCAGCAGCAAGGTGCGGCCGTTAGGGAACAATATCGACAGCTTGGTGATCCGCTGGTCGAACGCCCCGACGTCCTCGCAGGTCATCAGGTGGCCATTGATATGGACGCCGCTCGCCTCGTCGTGGATCCAGAAGGCGTGGTTTTCGCCAAAGCCCGGCTGATCCGGGGGCTGCGCAAGAGTCACCTGCTCGTATGCCACAGGCAAACCTGACGCGTAATTGCTGGTCTCTGGCACGAGGCTTCTCCCGAAGATTTTGAACCTGTCGCCCCGCGCTTCAAACCTCCGAGCGGGTCTCCCAACGCTCGGACCCATCAAGCCGGTTGCTCAGGTGGTCCGCGCGCTTGTCCGCCATGTCGCCGCCCAGGCAAAACGGCGCCCGAACCCGTTTAGGTCGACGGCTTGAACCCCAACCAGGGAACTCAAATTGTCTTATCAGTCAAGTCAAGAAGGCAGGGCGTGGGAGGGTGACCGTGTCGCGGAAGGGCACGACGCCGAGACGCCACCTCCTGGTCCTCGGCGACGTAGCTCCGATCGCCAGTTCGCCGTCAGGACCCCCAGGATCGTAAAGGGCTTCTATTCGGGGGATGACGAGACAGGCGCCTCGCCTGCATCTTCCTCGACAGGCGCAGGGTCGAAGCCACGCGCACGCCCGACTTCGCCGTATGGCGGGGCCGGCGGCAGGTAGCGCAACAGCAGCTCGTAGAGAAGGTCAGCCTCCGCCGCGATGGATGGCGGCTCACCAAAAACCTCCGCCCACAACGCGTGAAGCTCTCTCAGTGAAACCGACATACCAAGCTCCCGGCGAGTGCGCGGGGAGGCTTTAGCCAAATGTGGTGAGCGCGGATTTACGAGGCGTGGTGAAGATCCACGATTCTGGAGGATATCCCCTGCCTTGCACAATGACTGGCCTGATGCAGGTCGACGAGACGGGGTGGCGAAGATCAAGGGTATTGAGGCCGACATCGCCGTGGCGGCCCTCGAAGGCCTCGACCTGACGCTCGGATATTGAGGCCGGCGCCGCGCGGTGCTCACGCGTTGGCGCGGGTCCGGCGACCGGATCAGCCGGCGGCGGCCTCTAGCTCGCCGCCTTGCGCAACGCCGCCACCTGCCTTGGCGTGACGTTCGAAGGCTTGGCGCCGAAGCGGGCGGTGACGTAGTTGGCGACGGCGGCGATCTCATCGTCGCTGTAGGCGTGGCCGAAGGCGGGCATGAAGGTCAGGCCCGTCGCCGTGCGCCGGTTGGCGCCCGAAATGACCACCTGGGCGACGTTGGTGGCGGTGGGGTCGTTCACCGCCCGCCCGCCGGTGAGCGTGGCCCAGGGGGTGAGCGAACCCTGGCCCGTCCAGCTGTGGCAGCTGGCGCAGGCGCCCTCGAAGATGCGCTTGCCCTTGGGATTGGAAGCGTCGGCGAGCCCCAGCTTCGGCGCGGCCGGGGCGGGGCGCATGAGGGGCGCCGGCTGGTCGGGGGTGGAGACGGCCGGGACGCTGCGAAGATAGGCCGTCAGGGCGGCGATGTCCGAGGGGGTCAGGTGGCTGAGGCTGAGGTCCACCGCCTCGCCCATCGGCCCGGCCGCCATCCCGCGACCGGCGACCTGGCCGGTGGAAAGGTACTGGCCGAGCTCAGCCTCGCTCCAGGCGCCGACGCCGGAGAGGCGGTGGCCGGTGATGTTGTAGGCCTTCCAGCCGGCGGTCACCGCCCCGGCGTACTTGCGGCGGTCGTCCAGGGACTGGGCCAGGGTTCGCGGCGTATGGCAGTCGCCGCAGTGGGCCATGGCCTCGGCCAGATAGGCCCCGCGGTTCCACTGCGGACTGCGGTCCGGATGCGGCCGAAAGCGCTGGTCGGGATTGAACAGCCGGCTCCAGATCGCCATCAGCCAGCGCTGGTTGAACGGAAAGCCGAAGGTGCTCGGCGGCCTCTGTTTGTGAACCGCCGGAAGGGTGGCCAGATACGCGCGGATCGCCAGGGCGTCGGCGTCGGTCATGTAGGTGTAGGCCGCATAGGGCATGACCGGGTACAGGCGGGCGCGCGGCCCGGCGCCCTGGTGCAGGGCGCGCAGGAACTGGGCGTCGGTCCAGCCGCCGATGCCTGTCTGCCGGTCGGGCGTGATGTTGGGCGACCAGATCGTGCCAAACGGCAGGTTGAACGCCAGGCCGCCGGCGAACGGCGCGCCGCCTTTGGCGGTGTGGCAGGCCTGGCAGTCCGCCGCGCGGGTCAGGTACTGGCCGCGGGCGATGGGGTCGGTCGAGGCGAAATCGGCGGGGACGCCGGTGGGCGACGGGCCCTTATAGGCGGCCAGCGTCACTGTCTGCCCGCCGGCGAAGGTCATCGGACGCGATCCGGTGACGAACCAGGCCAGGGCGCCCAGGCCTGCGACCACGAGCAGCGCCACGAGGATGAGCAGGAGGCGGCCGAGTTTCATGCCTTCCGCCTCCCCGCCAGGACCTCGCGGTCGATCGGCAGGCTGCGCAGCCGCTTGCCGGTGGCGGCGAAGATGGCGTTGGCGAGCGCCGGCATGGCGGCCACGACGCCCGTCTCGCCGATGCCTCCCGGCGCCTCGCCGCTGGGGATGACATGCACCTCGATGGGCGGCGTCTCGTCGATGCGCAGCATGCGGTAGTCGTGGAAGTTACTCTGCTGGACGCGGCCGTTCTCGACGGTGATCTCGCCGAACAGGGCCGCGGTCAGGCCGAAGATCAGGCCGCCCTGCAGCTGGGCGATGATGGTGTCCGGGTTGACGGCGATGCCGGTGTCCACGGCGCAGACCACCCGGCGCAGGTTCACCGCGCCCTCCTCGTCCACCCCAGCCTCCACCACGGTGGCGATCCAGCTCGCGAAGGAGGGTTGAACGGAGACCCCGCGGCCGCAGCGGACCGGCAGGGGCGTCCCCCAGCCGGCCTTGTCGGCGGCGAGCCGCAGCGCGGCCTGCAGGCGCGGGGCCTTGCCCAGCATGCCCAGGCGGAACTGGACGGGATCCTTGCCGGCCTTGTGCGCCAGCTCGTCGATGAAGCTCTCGACGACGAAGATATTGTGCGACGGCCCCACCCCGCGCCAGAAGCCGGTCGGCGCCCCCGGGGGCTCCTCGCGGACGAACTCCACGTGGAGGTTCGGGATGTCGTAGGGCATGTCGGCGGCGCTGTCGTAGGCGTCGAAGTCCTTGCCGTCGACGTAGGCGGAGGGCAGCCAGCGAGCGAGCACCGACGAGCCGGCCAGGACGTGCTTCCAGGCGACGATCTTGTCGCCGTCCAGGCGGGCGCTGAGGCGGTCATGCCAGGCCGGACGATAGACGTCGTGCTGGATGTCCTCCTCGCGGCTCCAGACCACCTTCACCGGCCCGTCCACCTGCTGGGCGATGCGCACGGCCTTCTCGACAGGGTCGAATTCCAGCCGGCGCCCGAAGCCGCCGCCGATCAGGTGGTTGTGGACGATCACCTTGTCCAGCGGCAGGCCGGTGACCTTGGCGGCCGAGGCCTGGCAGCGGCCCATCACCTGGGTGCCGGTCCACACCTCGCAGCCCGCGGGCGTCACGTGGACCGTGCAGTTCATCGGCTCCATGGTGGCGTGCGCCAGGAAGGGCACGTCGTAGGTCGTCACGACCGGGTCATCGCCCAGCCCCTTGGCCACGTCGCCCAGCGACTTGGCCACCACGCCCTTGCGATCGACTGCGGCCCGGAGCCGCCCGCGCACCTGCGCGGTGTCGACGCCGGCGTTGGCGCCCTCGTTCCAGGTGACGTTGAGCGCCTTCAGGCCCTGCAGCGCGGCCCACATGTGGTCGCCGACCACCGCCACCATGTCGTCCAGCACCACCACCTGGCGGACGCCGGGCACGAGCTTGGCCTGGCTGTCGTCGACCTGGGCGACCTTGCCGCCGAACACCGGCGAGTGGGCCAGGGTGGCGAACTTCACCCCCTCGGGAAGGGCGTCGATGCCGTACTGGGCCGAGCCGTCGACCTTGGCCGGCGTATCGAGCCGCTTCAGCGGCTTGCCGATCAGGCGGAAGTCAGCGGGCGACTTCAGGGGCGGGTCGGCGGGCGGCTTCAGCGCCGCGGCCCGGCCCGTCAGGGCGCCGTAGGCGATCCGGCGGGCGCTGGCGTCGTGGATCACCTGGCCGGCCTCAGTGCGGCAGGCGGCCGGATCGACGCCCCAGCCGGCGGCGGCGGCCTGGACCAGCATCGCCCGCGTTCCGGCGCCCGCCTTGCGCAGCGGCGTCCAGAAGGCGCGGATGGAGTTGGAGTTGCCCGTCGCCTGCACGCCCAGCATCGGATTGGCGTAGAGCGCCTCGTTGGGCGGAGCGTGCTCCACTGTCACCTGCGCCCAGTCGGCGTCCAGCTCCTCGGCCAGGATCATCGCGATCGAGGTGTAGACGCCTTGCCCCATCTCCACCTGGGGCATCACCAGGGTGACCTTCCCGGTCCGGTCGATACGGATGAAGGCGTTGGGCGCGAAGCCGGGGCCCGGCGATTCCCCGCCTTGATCCGCCGCCTTTCCCACCGGCGCCAGGAAGCCCACCAGTAGGCCGCCGCCCGCCGCGACGCCGACCTGAAGCAGGGTCCGCCGGGAGAGGCGCGATTGCGGGGCGGGGGCGGCGAGGAGTCTGTCGAACAGGGCCATGATCGATCCGCCTCAGACGGCTTTGGCCGCGCGCTTGATGGCCTCGCGGATGCGCACATAGGTGCCGCACCTGCAGATGTTGCCGGCCATGGCGGCGTTGATGTCGGCGTCATCGGGGTTCGGCATGCCGGCCAGCAAGGCGGCGGCCGACATGATCTGGCCCGACTGGCAGTAGCCGCACTGGATCACCTCCAGGTCCAGCCACGCCTGCTGGACCTTGCGTCCCGCCGGGGTGGCCCCGACGCCCTCGATGGTGGTGACGGCGCGGTCTCCGAGCGCGCTGATCGGCAGCATGCAGGAGCGCAGCGGCGCGCCATCCACATGCACCGTGCAGGCGCCGCACTGGGCGACGCCGCAGCCGAACTTGGTGCCGGTGAGTTTCAGGAGGTCGCGAAGCACCCAGAGCAGGGGCATGTCCGGCGGGGCGTCCACATCGTGGACCTGGCCGTTGATCGTCAGCGTCGCCATCTGCGCGTGACCTCCAGTGCCTGCGCACGCGGGTCTCGGCCCAAGCATAGACCTCTCAGGCGCGCAGGTCATCGGTGCGATATCGACCGTTTGACCAGGATGATGCTTGGCTTGCCCGTCAGGCGAGTTCCGGGGCGTCGGTGGGGTTCCGAGGCCGCAACGGGTTTGACCTTACACTCGCGACGGCCGCCAGACTATGTCGCCATCAAGGCCCGCGACCGCCTCGCCGCGCGCGCCCACCGGCTCGACCTTGCCGTCGGTGAGGAAGCCTATACCCGCCTGGTCGGCGGCCGGGACTTTGGCCAGGAAGCGGGCTCCGTCGGGGTTGCGCCCGACGATCACCCCGAACTTCGGCCGCCCGTCGCGCTCGTAGAGGACGGTGTAGGTCTCGATGGCGCCAAGTCCCGCATAGTCCTCCGCGAACGGCGGGATCGGCCCGCGCGCCGTATCGGCCTCTGCCTGGAAGTCGAAGTCGCAAGGCAGGATCCCGGCGGGGATCGGCTCGCGGCTCAGCACGATCGTGTGGTTGTGGGTGGCCAAGCCGCCGTTGGCGAACAGGAGGCCCTTTCGCCCGCCCTCGCGCAGCTTCAGCACCAGGCCCACGACCGCGTGGCTCATGTAGTTGCCGATCGGACCGCCGCCGAAAGTCAGGCCGCCGAACACCGTGGCGGGCCTCTCCACCGGCCAGCCCAGCACCCGGCGCGCCATCTTCGGCACGCAGGGAAAGCAGCTGTAGAGCTCGACGTAGTCCAGGTCGTCGGCGGTCACGCCGTTCAGCTCCAGCGTGCGGCGGATCGAGACCGTCATGCCGGGCGAAGCGTCGTAGCGCTCGCGCTGCAGGAAATCGTCCGGCTCGTGCGCCGCAGCGCCCCGCCCGACATAGACCAGTCGCTCGTCCGGGATTCCGTGCGCGCGGGCCTGGGCCAGGCTGGCGACGATGAAGCCGGCCCCCTGGTTCACCGAGGAATTGGCCACCATCAGCTTGTTGTACGGGAAGGCGATCGGGCGGTTGTCGGCCGAGGGGCGGATGATCTCCTCCGGCGTCACCGCCCTCCTGATCCAGGCGCTGGCGTTCTCCATGGCCACGTGCGAGAACCTGGACCAGATCTCGCCGCTCTCCTGCTGCGCCTGCGCCAGCGTCTGGCCATAGGCGGCCCGGCCGGCGTTCTCGTAGAGCGGATAGATGTCCACCGGCGCGGTCAGGCCATAGCGCTGGCGATAGCTGGGCGCGCGGCGGCTCGAGGACTGGCGGGTGGCGTTGTGCGCCGAAGGGTCGTCGCCCGCGGCGGCGGCCGCGCGCTGGGCCGCGGTGCGCAGCGCCTCGCCGCCGCCTACCGCCGCCACGTCGATCTCGCCCGCGGCGATTCGGTTGGCGGCCTCGTTGAGCAGCAGGATCGGGCTGTCGCCGGTGGCGGACTTGGTCTTGAAGCAGATGCGGGGCCTGGCCCCGAGACGCGCCGCCAGCGGCCCCGAGGTCTCGCCCAGGTCGCGGAATGAGATCTGGTCCACCAGCGCCAGGAAATCCAGCCGCGCCATCCAGCCGCCGCCGGCGTCGGCGTCCGCGGCCCGCATCGCCGCCTCCATCAGCCCGAGCGAATCCAGGCCTTCGGCCGGCGTCCTCGGCCGGTCGTTCACCTGGCCCACGCCCACGATCACCGGGATCCGCGCCGCCTCGTCCGCCATGCCTGCTGTCCTCTCGACCTCACGCCGGACCCTAGCGCGCCTCCCGGGCCGGCGCGCGCTTCCCGGCGGTGCGCGGTGTGATCAACGCCCTTCCTGGGCGGCCTGCCCGGCGGCGATCAGGTCGACGGCGATGGCGACGACGGCGCCGGCGGTGAGCACCGTGAGCAGGGTGCGGTGAGCCCCCGGCTTGCGGAACGCCACGACGAGGCCGCCGACGTTGACGAGGTCCGCGGCCACCCGGGCCCAGAGGAACGGACCGGGCCTCACCGGCGCCAGCAACGCCGCGCCGGCGGCGATCTCCTTCGCGCCGAACGCCGCCATCGTCTCGGGCGCATCCTTGTCGGACAGGCCGACCCGGCGCGCCAGCCGGTCCGGCGAGATCAGGGCCGCGACGCCGAGCACCACGCTCGTCAGGCCGATGGCCCGTTTCGCCAGCGTCAATCCGTCAATGGCGGCCACGGCCCTACTCCCAGTCTCCAGTCGAATCCGCCTGCTTCAGCGCGGCGCTTGGCGGCGGGTTCCTTCAAGGCCGGGCTGCGCCGCCTTGTCGGCTTCGCGGGGCCGCCAGAGAGCTCCGAGCCCGCGATCGCCGGCTCAAAGGAACCGGCAGGCCACCTTCGTCTTTCCTGTCTCCTAGCTCTCTCATCACAGGCGATCCATGGCCCCCAAGTCCCAGCCGTCCTCCAACACCTCCTCACGCCGGAAGCCCTCCGATCCCGGGGGCGGACCCGCGATCTCTCCCACCTATGCGGAGACGCAAGGCCAGGGCGGCGAGACCCATCAGACGGCCGCCGGGGCCGCGGACACCCTGACCACCCAGCAGGGGATTCCGGTCGCCGACGACCAGAACACCCTGCGCGCCGGCGCGCGCGGACCATCGCTGCTCGAGGACTTCCATTTCCGGGAGAAGATCTTCCACTTCGATCACGAGCGCATTCCCGAACGCGTCGTCCACGCCCGAGGCTACGGCGCCCACGGGTTCTTCGAGCTGACCGACTCGCTGGCCGATGTCACCCGCGCCGACCTCTTCCAGCGCGTCGGCGAGCGCACGCCGGCCTTCGTGCGCTTCTCCACCGTCGCCGGCAGCAAGGGCTCCTTCGACCTGGCGCGCGACGTGCGCGGCTTCGCGGTGAAGCTCTACACCCAGGAGGGCAACTGGGACCTCGTGGGCAACAACATCCCGGTCTTCTTCATTCAGGACGCCATCAAGTTTCCGGACATCATCCACTCCGTGAAGCCGGAGCCGGACCGCGCCTTCCCGCAGGCGGCCTCGGCGCACGACAATTTCTGGGACTTCATCTCGCTGACGCCCGAGAGCATGCACATGATCATGTGGGTCATGTCCGACCGGGCCATCCCCCGCTCGTTCCGGTTCATGGAGGGTTTCGGCGTCCACACCTTCCGGCTCCTGGACGCCCAGGACCGCTCCACCTTCGTCAAGTTCCACTGGAAGCCGAAGCTTGGCATGCAGTCGGTGGTCTGGAACGAGGCGGTGAAGATCAACGGCGCCGACCCCGACTTCCACCGGCGCGACCTTTGGGACGCCATCACCACCGGCGCCTTCCCGGAATGGGAGCTGGGCGTGCAGCTCTTCGACCAGGCTTTCGCCGACAAGTTCGACTTCGACGTGCTGGATCCCACCAAGCTGATCCCGGAGGAGATTCTGCCGGTTCGGATCGTGGGCCGGCTGGTGCTCGATCGGGTGGTGGACAACTTCTTCGCCGAGACCGAGCAGGTGGCCTTCTGCACCCAGAACGTCCCGCCGGGGATCGACTTCAGTAACGACCCGCTGCTGCAGGGCCGCAACTTCTCCTACCTGGACACCCAGATCAAACGGCTGGGCGGGCCCAACTTCACCCACATCCCGATCAATGCGCCCAAATGCCCGTTCGCCCACTTCCAGCAGGACGGCCACATGGCGATGCGCAATCCCGTGGGCCGGGTGAATTATGAGCCCAACAGCTGGGGCGGGCAGGGCGGTCCGCGGGAGAACCCCGAGCGCGGCTTCCGCAGCTTCGCCGAGCCGTTGCAGGGCGTGAAGCAGCGGCTGCGGCCGGAGAGTTTCGCCGATCACTACAGCCAGGCCCGGCAGTTCTTCGTCAGCCAGACGCCGGTGGAGCAGAAGCACATCGCCGACGCCCTGGTCTTCGAGCTCAGCAAGTGCGAACGACCGGACATCCGCTCACGCGTGGTCTCGCACCTCCTGAACATCCATCCGGAACTGGCGGGCAAGGTGGCCGACGGCCTGGGCCTCGCGCCGCCGCCCGCCGCCAAGGCGGCCAGGCCGACGCGCACGGACCTGCCGGCGTCCGACGCGCTCAGCATCCTCAAGCGCGCGCCGAACAGCTTTGAAGGCCGCAAGCTGGGCGTGCTGGTCACCGACGGCGCCGACGCCAAGCTGTTCGCGGCCTTGGCTGCGGCGGTGGAGAAGGCCGGTGCGGTGCTGGAAGTGGTCGCCCCGAAGATCGCCGGCGTGACGCTTTCCGACGGCTCGGCGCTGCCCGCCAAGCAGAAGATCGATGGCGGCCCCTCGGTGCTCTACGACGCCGTGGCGGTGCTGGCGTCCGAGGCCGGCGCGGCGCTGCTGGCCAAGGACAAGCCCGCCAAGGACTTCGTCAGCGACGCTTTCGCCCATTGCAAGTTCATCGGCTACGCCGCGCCGGCGCAGGCCCTGTTCGCCGCCGCAGGACTCGCGGCCGACCTTGACGAGGCCTGTGTTGCGCTCACGTCGGCGAAGGACGCCGCCGCCTTCGTGCAGGCGTGCGCCCAGCTGCGCCACTGGCCGCGCGAAAGCAGGGTCGATCTGGATGCGAAGGCTTGAGAGGACAGCAACGATGACGCCCGTCCGATCGGACGGGCGTCCGTCACGCCCGAAGCTTTGATCGCAGAGAATTTGTCCCTTCGAACGGCTCCGTTCGAAGGGACAGCTCCCTAGGACAGGACGATCAGCACCACGCGGCGGTTGGCTTGGCGGCCCGCCCGGTCGTTGGTGGGCGCCACCGGCGCGTCGGAGCCGTAGGAGATCGTGCTGATGCGGTTCAGCGCCACGCCCTGCAGGTTCAGGTAACGGCGCACGGCCTCGGCCCGGTCGCGGCCCAGCTGGTAGCCGCCGCTCTTCGCCTCGCCCGGATCGGTGTGGCCTTGCACCTCCACATAGACGTTCTTGTTGTCGGATTTCAGCTTGTTGGCGAAGGCGTCGAGCCGGGACTTCGCTTCGGGCGAAAGGGTCGCCTGGCCGGCCCCGAACTTCACGCTGTCGTCGGACAGCACCATCGAATAGAGGAATTTGCCCTCCGCGAGCTTACCGGCCGCGTCGGCCCGCGCCATGGCGTCCGCAGTCGTCTTGTCCAGCGTGGACAGATGACCCTCGTGGGCCTGCACCTGGCCCGCCACCGGAGCGACCGATTCGCGGACGAACTTTTTCGTCGCGCAGCCGCCGAGACTGACCACACCCAACGCCATCGCTGCCGCGATCAACACCCTGGACCCACCTTGGATCATGCAAGTCTCTCCGTCCTGGTTTTTTCGAACCGTTAATAATTCAGCGGCGCATTCCATCGAGTCCGAAAAGGGCGGTTTGTGGGCGCAGCTGGGCTTTGGCGCCGAGCATCCGCACATTCACGCCGATCATTTGGCCCGCCAAGCCGATTACTCCGGATGACATCAAGGCCAGGCCGCTTTGGGGCTCGAAGTCTTCGGAACGCCTGGGAGACGAATCACCTGTGGCGCGGCCTATCGCCCTGATCCGGCGCGCCCCGAGCGCGCAAACAGCAGGTCCGTCCATCGCCATACACCCGATCCGACCACCAGCCGGGCGGACCCCGGGGCGTCGTTCAAGGAAAGCAGAACGAGCCCATGCACAGGTTCGTTCCGACAGGCCTCCGTCGCGAACCCGATTTCCCACATGATCGCCTCGCGCACGGCGGCCAGCCCGGCGCCTTCCTGGCCGGGGTGCCTGACCCAATCGCCGTTCCAGACCACGATGGGCTTGCCGCTATGGACGTCGGCCACGGCGGCCTGGACCATGGGATCGCGGCGCAGGGCCGCCTGCAGCAACCGCGGCATGTTGCAGGCCCGCCCCGGCGCGCCGGATCCGGCGGTCGTCGCCGCCGAGAGCTGCGCATCGCTGAGCTCGTCGTCGCCCAGCGCCGTCGGGCCCTTGCCGGCCGCCAGGGGTTCGACGTCCGGAGGAGGAGGCTTGGGCGTCGGCCGGAAGATGTTCCGCTGCGGCGGCGGTGGCGGGGTGGGGGCCGGCCGCGGCGGCTCGAGCGGCGTCACCGGCTTGGCCAGGGGGCGCGGCTCGACCAGCTCCACGGTGATGGGCTCAAGCTCCACCGGCTTCGGCGGCGTCGCCCGCGCCGACATCAGGGCCGCCAGCGCCAGCAGGTGCACCCCGACGCTCACGGCCACGGCGATCACGCGATGGGGTTTCGTCACCGGGCTGCGGGGATCCGCGGCAAGGCTCGGCAGGTCGTACGGCCCCTGGGCCAGGGGGGGCGCCGGCCGCCCGCGTCGACGATCACTCACGCGGCGCGCCTGACGGATTTCGGAGCCTCCGCCCCACAGGCCCGGAAGGAGATTTCGTCCGCGGGCCGTGCGGTCCGGCGATCCAATTCCCGTATCTGCGCTCGTGTGCCCATCGAAAGTCCAAACGCCGAATCATGACCTCGGCGCCCGCCCAAAATCACGTGCCCGCGTCAGGATCGTGGCGCCGACGTCCAACCGGCTTGACGGGCAGGACTTGCGCCAGGGAAATCCGCCCAGGCCCGTCTCTTAGAAACAGGCTTTCAGAAAATCGCGCGAAAGCCTGAATATCCGTGGGAATCGGCCGCGCCGGGAGAGATGCGTGAAGAGGCTTCTGATCGCCAACCGCGGCGAGATCGCGGTGCGGATCGCGCGCACCGCCGCCGAGATGGGCCTGGGCTGCGTCGCCGTCTTCGCCGAGGACGACGCGGCCTCGCTGCACGTGAAGGCGGCCGATGCGGCGAGGGGCCTGCGCGGCTCCGGCCCGGCCGCTTATCTCGACGTCGCCCAGGTGGTCGAGGCGGCGCGCGCCACGGACTGCGACGCCCTGCATCCGGGCTATGGGTTCCTGAGCGAGAACGCCGCGCTCGCCCGCGCCTGCGGCGAGGCCGGGCTGACGTTCGTAGGCCCCGCGCCCGAGACGCTGGAGCTGTTCGGCGACAAGGGCCGCGCCCGCGCGCTCGCCCGGCGATGCGGCGTGCCCGTGCTGGACGGCGCCGACGGCGCGACCACCTTCGATGACGCCCGCAAGTTCCTGGAAAGCCTGGGTGAAGGCGGCGCGGTTATGGTCAAGGCGTTGGCCGGCGGCGGCGGCCGGGGCATGCGGCCGGCGTCCTCGCTGCAGGCGTTGGAGGACGCCTTCGTCCGCTGCGCCTCGGAGGCGAGGTCGGCCTTCGGCAGCGACGCCCTCTATGTGGAGCAGCTCCTGCCCCGCGCGCGCCACGTGGAGGTGCAGGTCGTGGGCGACGGCGAGGCGGTCATCCACCTTTTCGACCGCGAGTGCAGCCTCCAGCGCCAGCGGCAGAAGCTGGTGGAGATCGCGCCCGCCGACATGCTGCCGGCCACGGTCCGCGAGCGGCTCTTCGCCCATGCGACGGCGCTGGCGCGCGCTGCGGCCTACCGCGGCCTGGGCACCATGGAGTTCCTGGTTCCCCCGGGCGGGGGCGAGCCGGTGTTCCTGGAAGGCAATGCCCGCCTGCAGGTGGAGCACACCGTCACCGAAGAGGTCACCGGCCTGGACCTGGTGCGGCTCCAGCTGCAGATCGCCGCCGGCCAGACCCTGGCCGACCTCGGCCTGACGCAGGCTCGCGTCCCCCAGCCCCGCGGGCACGCCCTCCAGGCGCGGGTCAATCTGGAGACCATGGCGGCCGACGGTTCGGTCCGGCCGACCGGCGGGACGCTTGCCGTCTACGAACCGCCGTCCGGGCCGGGCGTGCGCGTCGATGGCTTCGGCTATGGCGGTTACCGCACCAGTGCGCGCTACGATTCCCTGCTCGCCAAGGTCATCGTCCGCGCAGGCGGGCTCGAACAGGCCGCGGCCAAGGCGCACCGCGCCCTCTCCGAATTCCGGATCGAAGGCGCGGCCACCAACATCGGATTTCTCCAGACCCTGCTCGCCCACCCGTCGGTCGTGGCCGGCGACCTGCACACGGGGTTCATCGAGGAGCACATCGGCGACCTCGCCGGCGCGGCGCCGGCCCACCGCCGGCTCTGCTTCGAAGCGGCTGGGCAGGGCGGGCGGGACGCCACGCCTGCGCCTTCCGCCGACCTTCCGGGACCGCAGGGAACTCAGGCCCTACGGGCGCCCCTGCAAGGCACAGTGCTCGTGGTCTCCGTCGGCGAAGGCGACCCGGTGCGCGCCGGCCAGCCCGTCGCGGTGCTCGAAGCCATGAAGATGGAGCACGTCATCATCGCCGAGGCGGCCGGCGTCGTGCGCCAGCTCGCGGTGGCCGCGGGCGACGTGGTCGCCGAGGGCCAGCCGCTCGCCTTTCTCGAACCCACGGTCGGGGCGGATCACGAGGCCGCGCCGGACGAGGCGATCGACCTGGACGAGCTCCGTCCTGACCTCACCGAGGTGCTGGAGCGTCACCGCGTCACCCTGGACGAGGCCCGGCCGCAGGCGGTGGCGCGTCGGCGCAAGACGGGCCAGCGCACCGCGCGCGAGAACGTCGCGGCCCTGCTCGACCCCGGCAGTTTCACCGAGTACGGCCAGCTCGTCGTCGGCGGCCGCCGGCGCCGCGCCACCCCGGAGGAGCTGATCCGCACCACCCCGGCCGACGGCCTCGTCCTCGGCCTGGGCGCGATCAACGGTGACCTGTTTCCCCAGGAGCGGGCCCGCGCCGCGGTCATGGCCTACGACTACACCGTGCTGGCCGGCACCCAGGGCGCCTACAACCACTACAAGATGGACCGGCTGTGCGAGCTGGCCCTGCGTCTCAGCTTGCCGGTGGTGGCCTTCACCGAGGGCGGCGGCGGCCGGCCGGGCGACACCGAGTGGGGCCCGATCATCCGCGGTTTCGAGTACTGGGCCCGGCTCTCGGGCGCCGTGCCCATGGTGGCGATCAATTCCGGCCGCTGCTTCGCCGGCAACGCCGCCATCCTCGGCTGCTGCGACGTGGTCATCGCCACCAGGGACTCGGTGCTGGGCATGGGCGGTCCGGCCATGGTCGAGGGCGGCGGGCTGGGCGTCTTCAAGCCCGAGGAGATCGGTCCCGCCGACGTCATGGAGAAGAACGGGGTCATCGACGTGTTGGTCGAGGACGAGGCCGAGGGCGCGGTGGCCGCCCGCAAGTACCTCTCCTACTTCCAGGGCGCGCTGAAGACCTGGGCCTGCGCCGACCAGCGGCTGCTGCGCCGCGCGGTGCCGGAGAACCGGCTGCGCGCCTACGACATCCGCAAGCTGATCGGTCTGCTGGCCGACGAGGGCTCGGTCCTGGAGCTGCGCCCCCGCTTCGGCCTGGCCATGGTCACCGCCCTGGTGCGCATCGAGGGCCGCCCGATGGGCCTGATCGCCAACAATCCCATGCACCTGGCCGGGGCGGTGGATTCCGACGCCGCCGACAAGGCGGCCCGGTTCCTGCAGCTCTGCGAGGCCTTCGACCTGCCGGTGATCTCGCTCTCCGACACGCCCGGGATGATGGTCGGGCCGGAAGCCGAGAAGCAGGGCACGGTCCGCCACAGCGCCCGCTTGTTCGTGATCGGCGCCAACCTGACTGTGCCCATCCTGGCGGTGGTGCTGCGCAAGAGCTACGGCCTGGGCGCGGTGGCCATGGTCGGCGGCAGCTATCAGGCGCCGGTGTTCTCCGTGGCCTGGCCCACCGCCGAGTTCGGGGCCATGGGCCTCGAGGGCTCGGTCCGGCTGGGCTACCGCGACGAGCTCGACGCGGTGAAGGACCCGGCCGAGCGCAAGGCCCTGTTCGACAAGAAGCTCGCCCAGGCCTATGCGGGCAGCAAGGCCCTGCGCCACGCCATGAAGCCGGAACTCGACGACGTGATCGACCCGGCCGACACCCGCAAATGGATCATGGCCGGCCTCAACGCCCTGCCGCCGACCCCGCCCCGCACCGGCAAGAAGCTCCGCTGGATCGACGCCTGGTGAGGTCCCTTCAGACCAGGGGCGCGGGGACGACACCCAGTTCTTCGAGCAGCGGCTTGGCGTCCGCCAGGCGGGCGGTGAACACCTTCGGGTCGGCGATCACCAGCTGATAGACCGCCTCGGCCGGGATCTCGGCGGGCTGCGTGCCCTCCAGCGGGACCGAGTCCCCGGAGATGGCGCGGCGGTTGCCGGGCGTATCGATGAAGCCCGGGCTGAGGGCGTTCACGGAGACGTTGTCGCCGTAGAACTCCTGCGCAAGCGCCGTGGTGAATCGCTCCAGCGCCGCCTTGGTCATCGAATAGATCACGCCGCCGCCCACCGGCGGATCGAACGGCGCGACCGGATGGACGCTGGCGCCGGACGAGATGTTGATGATCGCCCCGGCTCGTCGCGCGCGCATCTGCGGCGCCAGGCGGTGGGCGAGGTCGAAGGCGGCGAAGACGTTGATCTCGAAGATCGTCCGCAACCGCTTTTCGGTCAGCTCGGCGAACGGGCCGCCCATCAGCGCGGCGGCGTTGTTGACCAGGATGTCGACCCGGTCGTGGCGGTCCAGGGCCTCGGCGGCCAGGCGCTCGCGGTCTTCGCCGCGGCCGAGATCAGCCTGCAGATAGCTCGCCTGGCCGCCCGCCGCCTGGATACGCGCGACCACGGCCGCCAGCGCGCCCGGATAGCTGCTCTCCCCTTCGTTCGCCGTGCGCGCCGAGGCGATCACATGGGCGCCTTCCATCGCCAGGCGCACGGCGATGGCCTCGCCGATGCCGCGGCTGGCGCCGGTGACCAGCGCCACCCGGCCCTTGAGCTTGCCATTCGGATCGATGCGCGCGGCCATGATTGTCCTCCCGTTCGCGCCAGGATGCCCCATCGATGGCCGACGCGTAAGGAACCTGCTGCGTGCCGGCGCCGACGGCGGTTGATCCGGATCGATGAGGGGGTCCATCGTGCCCGGCGGCCGCATTCGCTGGCCGCGTGCGGCGACGCCTGCCATGGAGCGCGATCGATGAACCCTAGGCCCGCGACCGCTCGGTGGCTCCGGCGCGCCGCCGCCTTGGCGCTGACGGCCTTTTGCACGAGCGCGCTCGCCCAGCAGCCGGACCCGGCGGCGGGGCGCTCGATCGTCGTGCGCGACTGCGCCGCCTGCCACGCCGTCGACCGCGAGGGGGCGAGCCCGCTGGCCAAGGCCCCCGCATTCCGGAACCTGCACCTGAAGTATCAGGTCGAGGACCTCGCCGAATCCCTGGCCGAGGGCATCATGGCCGGCCATCCGGCGATGCCGTCGAAGCCGTACGAGCCCGTCGAGGTCGACGCGATGATCGCCTACCTGAGGAGCCTGCAGCCGGCAGCGGAGCCCTCCGCCGAAAGCGAAGTCCGCTAGGCAAGGGTCTTGACGATCTTCAGGCGCAGGGCGTCGGCCGTGGGCGCCCAGGTCGGCCGCGCTGAGCGCATCAAGCCTTGGGCGATAGCCCGTTCCGCATAGTGGCTCTCAATGCTTGCGTTGCGTGCCGGCAGGCCGCATCTGCATCCACGACCTGTCGCGCCAGTCGCGGTGTCCGGAGGCGCATGATGCCACCTGCTGGGGAAACCCGACGAGGCGAGCGACTTAGGCCTGCGCTCTGGGGCTGGGTTGCGGCCTGCGGCCTGGTCATCCTGCTGTCGGGCTGCACGCTGCGCGAGGGCGTGCCGGTCGGTTTTGGTGAGATGAGCCGCATTCGGCACGGTGAATCCGTCGCCCGCAAGGTCTGCGCCGCCTGCCACGCCATTTCGCCGGGGCAGGTGAGCCCGCGCCCAGACGCGCCCGAATTCACCAAGATCGCGCAGCGCTACTCGCCCCGCGGTCTCGGGCGCGAGCTCGAGGCGATTGGGGAGGTGGGTCACTACGGCATGCCGGTGCTTCGCCTCACCCCCGAGGACCGGGACAATCTGGTCGCCTATATGGCCAGCCTGAAGGCGCCGGCGACCCGCTAGGCTGCGCGGCCTCCCGGCTCGGCGGTGGCGTTTCGCGCTTTGTGGCCGCAGGCCTCGGCGGATCGGCTAAGCTGTCCGGACTGCGCACGGAACGCCGATGGACCTGGAACCCTTCCAACGACTTGGCCTGGCGCTCGCCATCGGGTTCCTGGTGGGCGTCGAGCGCGGCTGGAAGGCGCGGGAGGCCGCCGAAGGCGGCCGCGCCGCGGGCGTCCGCACCTATGCGCTCACAGGACTGCTGGGGGGCGTCGCGGCCCTGCTCAGCCAGGCCTTCGGCGGCTGGGCCTTCGCGGCGATCGGCTTGCCGTTCGCCGCGGCCTTGATCCTGTTCGTCCAGCGCGAGCAGGCGCACGAGGAAGATTTCTCGGTCACCGGCGTGGTGGCGGGGCTGCTGGTGTTCGCCCTGGGCGCCTATGCGGTGGTGGGGGAGGGGCGCGTCGCCTCCGCGGCCGCGGTGGTGGCCACCGGCCTGCTCGCCTCGAAGGATCTGCTGCATTCCTGGCTGCGGCGGGTGACTTGGCCGGAGCTGCGCAGCGCCCTCGTCCTGCTGGCGATGACCTTCGTCCTGTTGCCGGCCATGCCGAACCGGGGCTTCGGCCCCTATGAAAGCGTCAACCCCTACGAGCTCTGGCTGCTGACCATCGGCCTGGCCGCGGTGTCCTTCGTAGGTTACGTGGCGGTCAGGGTGTTCGGGACGTCCCGGGGCGTGCTGGTGGGCAGCGCCGTGGGCGCCCTGATCTCGTCCACCGCCGTGACGCTGCACTTGGCGCGGGAGGAGCGCAGCGCCCCGGCTCCCCTGGTCCACGCCGGAGCGGCCCTGCTGGCCGGCGCGGTGATGGCCGCGCGGATCTGCGCGATCGTCCTGGTGTTGTCGCCGCCGATGTTCCAGCGCGTGATCGCGCCGCTGGCCGTCTTCGCCGCGGTGTCCGCGGCGCTGGCCCTGCTCGCCGCCTGGCGCGGCGCGGCCCCGCAACGCGCGACGGAGGCGGCGCTGAAGAGCCCCTTCGACCTCGGCGTGGTCCTCAAGTTCGCCCTGGTGCTGGGCGCGGTGATGGCCGCGGCGCGGGTGCTGTCCGGGCTCTACGGCGCGAACGCGCTGCTGACCTTCGCAGCCTTCGCCGGCCTTGCCGACGTGGACGCCGTGACCATCACCGCGGCGCGGATGGCCGCGGGCGGGCTGGACCTGCGGCTCGCCGCCTACGCCGTCCTGCTCGCCGCGGCCGTGGACAGCGGCTCCAAAACGGCGATCGCCCTGGTGGTCGGCGGCCGGCGGTTCGGCGCGCTCTTCGCCGGAGGCACCCTCCTGGCCGCGGCGCTCGCGGCGGCGGCGCTCCTCTGGGCCCCAGGCGCATGAGCGGGTTGGGCGCCTGGGAGATCCCTTCGTAGGAGGAGGGCCTCGACCCCCATCGCGCTGCGGTGCGAGGTCGGCGGCATGCGCTGGCGCACGAAAAAAGCCCCGCGGCGCGGCGCCGACCCGGGGGGCGAGCCAGGCCGCCAGACCGAAGAGACGCACGCCCATGCGGCGTTACCTACAGGTGCGGCTGGAGCGGGCTCAGGTCCTGCTGCGGCAGCCGCCTTGCCGCGGAGCGCCGCTGGCCTGTGTTTTCACCAGCCCTGACCATTTCTCCTGGGCATACCCCGGGCATACAAAGCCAAGTTCGCGCGTTCCTTTGAGAAGGAACGGCGCGCGTCGGCGCGGCGATCCGCCTGACCATCACGTGGGCCTTCGACTTGACGAAGCTTCAGCTCGATGACGCCAACTGTATCCACTTCCGGCGAACGGGCCGACTCTGTATGTCGGATCAACGGCCCCGCGCTCGCGGACCCGCCGACGCGCCTGCGAAAATCATAATTGACGATGCGTCAGTTCGAGCGTATGTCCGTCACAGATCCGGGAAGCCCGGAGGAGGAACCCCATGAAGACCGAGGACATGATCATCGTCAGCGTCGACGATCACATCGTCGAGCCCCCGGACATGTTCGAGCAGCATGTGCCCGCGGCGCTGAAGGACAAGGCCCCGAAGTACGTCATCCAGGCCAACGGCGACGGCTACTGGTGCTTCGAGGACCGCAAGGTCTCGAACATCGGCCTGAACGCCGTGGTCGGCCGCCCGCGCAGCGAATACGGCATGGAGCCGACCGCGATCTCGCAGATGCGCGAAGGCTCCTACAACGTCCACAAGCGCATCGAGGACATGAACGTCAACGGCCTGCTGGGGTCGCTGAACTTCGGCACCTTCGTGGGCTTCGACGGCGGCTTCTTCCGTGACGCCAAGGACAAGAACCTCGCCGCCACCATGGTGCAGGCGTACAACGACTGGCACATCGACGAGTGGTGCGGCGCCTATCCCGGCCGCTTCATCCCGATGGCGATCCTGCCCACCTGGGACATCGACAAGACCGTCGAAGAGATCAAGCGGGTGGTGAAGAAGGGCTGCCATGCGGTCGCGTTCTCCGACAACCCCAGCCTCAAGGGCCTGCCCAGCATCCACAACGCCTACTGGGAGCCGCTGTGGAAGGTCTGCGCCGACAACCACGTGGTCCTGAACTGCCACATCGGCACCGGCGCCGCGGCGGCGCACCCGTCGATGGAATCGCCGATCGACGCCTGGATCACCGGCATGCCCATGTCGATCTCCAACAGCGCCTGCGACTGGGTGCAGCTGAAGGCCTTCCGGGAGTACCCGGATCTGAAGATGGCCCTTTCCGAGGGGGGCATCGGCTGGGTGCCTTACTTCCTCGAGCGCGCCGACTTCACCTTCGAGCACCACCACGAGTGGACGCACACCGACTTCGGCGGCAAGAAGCCATCCGACATCTTCCGCGAGCACTTCATCACCTGCTTCATCGATGACAAGTTCGGGGTGAAGAACCGCCACGACATCGGCGTCGACATCATCTGCTACGAGTGCGACTATCCGCACTCCGATACGGTATGGCCCGAAGCGCCCGAGTACCTGATGCGCAATTTCGACGGCGTGCCGGACGAAGACATCAACAAGATCACCCACCTCAACGCGATGCGCGCTTACAGCTACGACCCGTTCAAGCACCTGTCGAAGGCCGAATCCACCGTGGGCGCGCTGCGGGCCAAGGCCGGGCACGTGGACACCACGCCGCGCTCCGGCGGCGGCAACCGGCCGATCGCCGAGGGCGATACGCGGATCGTGACCTCTGCGGACATCATGAAGCTGTTCACCGAGGCCGGCCGCATCAAGGAAGAAGCCTAGGCGACGGGGCCTGCGCGGCCTTGCCGCGCGGGCCCGGCCACAACATCAATAACGCAAGGCCTCCGCAGTGGGCGGCGGCGGGGAGAAGACTGCGAATGAGCCAGGTTATGAAGGGCGTGCGCGTCCTGGAGGTCGCCCAGTTCACCTATACGCCGATGGCCGGCGGGATCCTCGCCGACTGGGGCGCGGACGTGATCAAGATCGAGCATCCGCTGCGCGGCGACGCCCAGCGCAACCTCCTGGTGCTACAGCGCTTCGCGCTGGATCCTAACCGCAACTCCTTCATCCAGCACCCCAACCGCGGCAAGCGCAGCGTCGGCCTGGACCTGTCGCATCCGGAGGGCCGCGCGCTGCTCTACGAGATGGCCAAGTCGTGCGACGTGTTCCTGACCAACTACCTGCCCGGTCCGCGCCGCAAGCTGCAGATCGACGTCGAGGACATCCGCAAGCACAACCCCAACATCATCTATGTCCGCGGCAGCGCGCTGGGCGACAAGGGCCCCGAGCGGGAGAAGGGCGGCTTCGACTCCACCGGCTTCTGGGCCCGCGGCGGCTCGGCGCATCTGGTGTCGCCCTCCAAGCTCGGCGGGCCGCTGACGCAGCCGGGCCCGGCCTATGGCGACACCATCGGCGGCATGAACATCGCCGGCGGCATCGCCGCGGCCCTGTTCCATCGCGAGCGCACCGGCGAGGCCCTGGAGGTCGACGTCTCCCTGCTGTCCTCGGGCGTGTGGGCCACGGCCTGCGCCATCACCGTTTGCATGGAGACCGGCCAGGAGCCGTTCGACAACGCCATGCCCGGCCAGCAGATGACCGGCGGCAACCCCTTCGCCAACGTCTTCGAGACCTCCGACAAGCGGCACATCAACCTCAGCGTCCTGACCCCCGGCCCGCACATCCGCGACACCTTCGAGCACCTGGGGATCGGCGAGTTGGCGGACGATCCGAAGTTCAGCACCCAGGAGGCGCTGGTCGCCAACTCCGACGAGGCCACGCGTCGCGTCGCCGAGGCCTTCCGCGCCCAGCCGTTCGCCTACTGGCTGGAGCGGCTGAAGACCCTGTCCGGACAGTGGGCGGCCTACCAGTCGCCGCTCGAGGTGGCCAACGACCCGCAGGTGCTGGCCAACGACCTGATCTTCGAGGTGGAGTCCTCCGACGGCGGCCGGCCGATCAAGCTGGTGGCCAGCCCCGTGCAGTTCAACCACGAGCCGATCACCAACACCCGCGCGCCGGAAGCCTCTGAGCACACCGAGTTGGTGTTGATGGACCTGGGCCTGGACTGGGACCGGATCGCAGCCCTCAAGGAGATGGGCGCCATCGCCTGACCGGCGGCGGCCGGCCAAAAAAACAGCGCCCCCGGGTCGCGGGGGCGCCGAGTGTGGCCGACCGTGGAAGAGGGTGGACGGTCGGTTCTCGTCTGGCGCGGAGGGCTGCTCCGAGCCGAAGGTCTCCCGGACCGTCACACTCCAGGTCCGGAGGGATGGCGGGCCCCGTGGCGGGCGAATTTGGCATGCAGAGTGCATCTCAATAACTGAGCGCTCGTCAACAGCAGCACGAGCCCGAATCGGCTATTCGTACCGTCTGATGCGGAAAAGTCGCAGTCCGCACGTCGTCGGGCTATGCTGGCGCTTCTCTGCTCGTCGGACGAGGGCGAAAATAGTCGACGAAACGTCAATTCAAGCGAAATTCCGTGGGATTCATCAGGGTCGGCGTCGACGCCGTGGCCACAGCGTCGGCCATTCCCTCAAAGCAAAGAGGGTGATCTAAACGCAGGTGATGGGGTGGGGGCGGATCAAGTTGAATGCGGACTGATGAGCGAGATTAAGGCGTCTGGACAGCGCGAGCTTGTGTCCCGGGGGCGCCGCAACCAACTCGGTCAGGCCATGGGCGCGAAGGGAATGCAGACGCGGCGGCGGCTGCTGGAGGCGACGGCGTGCCTGCTCAAGACCACGCCGCTCCGCGAACTGCGGGTGGCCCACATCGTGCGGCGCGCGGAAACGTCGTCCGCCACCTTCTACGTCTATTTCAACGACGTCTCCGAGGCGGTCCTGGCCCTCATCTCCGAGCTGACGCAGAGCCCGCCGAGCCTCCTGGGGCTGTTCGACGCGCGCTGGGAGCCGGCCGAGGCCATGGACCGCGCCCATGAATTCGTCGCCTCCTATGTGGATCACTGGGAGGCGCACGCCTCCCTGTTTCTGCTGCGGAACCTGGCGTCCGACGAAGGCGACGAGCGGTTCGGGGCCGTCCGGCTGAACGCCGTGGCGCCCCTGATCGGCGTCATGGCCGAGCGAATCCAGGAGGGCCAGCGGGCCGGCGAGGCGCCCGCCGACCTGCATCCGCAATCCGCGGCGGGCGCGCTGCTGGCGATGATCGAGCGCATCTCGGGCGTCCGGTTGGACACGCGGAACAAGCGGATCACCCGATCACGGCTGGTGAGGGTTGCGGCCATGCTCTCGGCCCTGCTCTTCGCCAGGGGGGACGCGGCCGCGCGTATTCTGGCCAAGGCGCCCCCGGCGGCGGCTGACGGGCGGGCGGAAACCGAGGCCTGGATCGAGGAGTGGATCTCGATGCGCTCCCGCGGCCCGAGCGGCGGCGCCAGCGAGCGGTTGAACCTGAACGGGCAGGAGATCGGCTCGAAGGGATCGCGGACGCGGCAGCGGATGATCGAGGTCACGGACGACCTTCTGCGGCGCAAGCCTTTGCTGGAGATCTCGGTCGCGGAGATCGCGGCCGCGGCCCGGACGTCGACATCGACCTTCTACCTCTATTTCCGCGACGTTCTGGACGTCGTGCTGGCCGCGGTCGCGCAGGTCACGCAGAGCCCTCCGGAACTGGTCGCACTGGTGAAGGCGCCGGCCGACCAGCCCTTCGGCCTGGTGAAGGCGCACGAACTCGTGGAGCGGTACACGGCCCACTGGCAGGAGCACCGGGCGCTGTTCCGGGTCCGCAACCTGGCGTCCGACGAGGGCGACCTGCGGTTCGTGCATGCGCGCCGGGAGGCGGTCCGGCCGCTCCTCGAAGCGGTCGCCGTGCGCATCGCTGAGCGCCAGGCGCTGGGCGCCCTGCCGCAGGATATCCATCCGCCGTCGGCCGCCTCGGCCATCTTGGCGATGATCGAGCGCTTGGCGGTAATCCCCTATCTGCCCATCGGCCGCAATGTGACGGCTGAGACCATCATGTGCGCGGCGGCCCGGTTCTCCGTTGTCCTCCTGACGGGCGTCGAGGCCTGGACGGACGCGCCAGCCGGGAGCCTGTTGGATTCGGGTCGAACCAAGCAGGATCGGTAACTCTTTGAAATAGAACGTGGCGGAAGCCGAAACCGCACCCACTTCGACTGTCACGTTCTGGCTGCTCACGAACCGGCGGGGCTTGCGGCGTCCCTTCGAGTTGACGCATCGTCCGTTCAAATGGAAAACCGGCGCAATCGACGGCGGATCAAATTCAGCTCGCGGCCACGTCCCGCCGCCGGCGCAGGGCGCTCACCGGAGAGAAACGCTTGTCCAGACCGATCGCCCTCGTCACCGGCTCCAGCCGCGGAATCGGCAAGGCCATCGCCATCGCCCTGGCGCGGGCCGGCCATGACGTGGTGGTTTCCGCTCGCACCCTGCATCCCGGGGAGGTCCGCGACAATTCGCTGACCGTGCATCGTTCCGACACACGCGTGCTGCCGGGCAGCCTCGACGAGACCGCCGCGGCGATCGAGGCGGCGGGCGGCCGCGCGCTTCGCGTGCCCATGGACCTCACCGACCGCGCGTCCGTCGAGGCCGGCGCGCGGCGGGTGCTGGACGAATGGGGCGGGGCGGACGTGCTGGTGCACAACGGCCGCCACATCGGGCCCGGCCTGATGGACCTGTTCCTGGACACGCCGGTCGACGCCTATCCGAAGTTCGTGGAGGCCCATTGCATCGCGCCGATCGTCCTCACCAAGGCCCTCCTGCCGGGCATGCTCGAGCGGGGCAGGGGCCAGGTGCTGACGGTCACCTCCAACGCCGCCTATGAGGGGCCGCCGGCCCCGGCGGGGCAGGGCGGCTGGGGCCTGGGGTACGGGGTCGGCAAGGCGTCGGGCCACGTGCTCGTCCCGCACCTGCACGCGGAGTTCAAGGACCGCGGCATCACCGCCTTCAACGTGCAGCCGGGCTTCGTCGGCACCGAGCGCAACGAGATCGCCGTCAAGGACTATGGCCGCACGCTGCAGGGCGCTGCGCCGCCGGCCGCGATCGGCGCCGTGGTCGCCTGGCTGGTCACCAATCCGGACGCCGCCAGGTACGCGGGCGGCATGGTCCAGGCCCAGGCGCTCTGCCGCGAGCTTGAGCTGCACCCCGCCTGGGACTGACGGCGCGGCCGATCCCCGCGTCGAATGCGGGCCTGTGAAACGGAGATTGTGAATGGACGCGTCCGTGGGGCCCGAGGCCGCGCCCCGCCCCAGCTATGGCAGCGCTTCGTACCGATGGTACGTGCTCGGCGTCCTGACCATGATCTACACCTGCCACTCGATCGACCGGGGGATGCCCAACATCCTGCTGGAGCCGATCCGGCACGAGTTCCACCTCAGCGACAGCCAGCTGGGCCTGTTCTCGGGCGTCGCCTTCGCCCTGTCGTTCTCGATCGCCATCCTGCCGATGGGGTTCATCAGCGATCGGGTGAACCGGCGCAACTTCCTGGCGATCATCGTGCTGGCCTGGAGCCTCTTGACGGCGATGGGCGGATTTGCGCGCAGCTTCATCCAGCTGGTGCTGGCCCGCGTCGGCGTCGGCGCCGCGGAATCGGGCGCAGCGCCGGTGACGCTGCCGATGATCTCCGACATCTTTCCGGAGAAGTCCCGCGGCACGGCGATCGGCTTCTTCTACCTCAGCAACGCTGTCGGGCTGCTGATCGCCAGCACCGTCGGCGGGTACGTGGCGGCGACCTACGGCTGGCGCGAGGCCTTCTTCCTGGCCGGCGCGCCGGGGATTGTCCTGGCGATCCTGCTGTTCACCACCGTCAAGGAGCCGCGGCGGGGCGAGTCGGAGACCGACCAGCCGGCCGACGCCCGCGCCGCGCCGCCGCCGCGCCTGAGGGAGGCGTTCCTCTTCCTGTACCGGACGCCCGGGTTGATCTGCCTGATCCTGGCCTGTGCGATCCTGGGCATGATCGCCATCACCATCGGCGCGTGGGTCGGCTCGTTCTTCATCCGGGTGCATCACCTGAACCTGAAGCAGGCGGGCCTGATCATGGGGATCGCCGGGGGTACGGCCGGCGTCCTCAGTCCCTTGTTCTACGGTTGGCTCTCCGACCGGCTGGCGGCCCGCAACATCCGCTGGCCGCTGCTGGCCGTGGCCATAGGCTCGGTGCTGGCGCTCACCTTCGGCATGGGCATGCTGTTCGCGCCCAGCGTCGCCGTATCGATCGCCATGCTGATCTGCGCCGACATCTGCCGCGTGGGCTACACGCCGCCCTGCTACGCGGTGCTGATGAACCAGACGCCGGTGCCGCTGCGCGGGGCGACGATGTCGATCATGCAGCTCACCACCAACATCTTCGGCTTCGGCGTCGGGCCGCTGCTGGTGGGCGTGCTGTCGGACCTCTACGGCGGCGAGACGGCCCTGCGCTACGCCATGGCCAACGCGCTGGGGCTGCTGCTGGTGGCCGCGGTGCTGCTAGTGGCGGCGGTGATGCTGCTCTACCCGCGAAGCCGCTGGAATCCGCGTCCGATTTGACGAACGTTCACAATTCATGACGTTTCACACCTGTAGCATTTCCGCATCGCTTGTAGGAAATTGACCGCTCGTCACCTCGGCGGCTTGACCGTCGCGGGCCGCTGCGGCACGGGTGGCGCACGCCACCGCCGATTAACGTCGCGGGGCTGCGGGAGGGTGATCAGTCAAGCCATGCGGAACGTACGAAATCGCCCTGTGCGATCGTCCGCCTCGCCGCGCCGATCCGGGATCAGCGCAAGCTTTTGAACGACGCCGCCACGCGACCCCTGCGGGTCCATTCCAATGCATTTCGGGAGAACACCATGAGGCTTCACGAGCGACGTCATTTCCGCGCCGCCCTCTTCTTCAGCGCCGCCGTCCTGGCGCCCGTCACGGCCTTCGCGCAGGACACCGGCGGCACGCTCGAAGAGGTGGTCGTGACCGCCCGGAAGCGGGCGGAGAACCTTCAGAACATCCCGGTCGCGGTGACCGCCGTCAGCGGCGAGGCGATCAAGGCGCAGTCGATCGAGTCGATCCGCGAGGTCGCCAACCAGACCCCGTCGCTGCTGATCAACCAGGGCTCGTCGGGCCGCGCTTCGCTGGTCGTCACCATCCGGGGCCAGACCAACAGCGACCTGCTGCTCACCGTCGACCCCGCCGTCGGGATCTACATCGACGGCGTCAGCATGGCCAAGACCATCACCAGCGAACTGGCCAACCTGCTGGACGTCGAGCGGGTGGAAGTGCTGAAGGGCCCGCAAGGCACCCTGTACGGCCGCAACACCACCGGCGGCTCGGTCAACATCTTCACCAAGCTGCCGGGCGCTGATCCTATCGGACAAGTCTCGCTGCGCGCCGGCAGCTACAACCGGCGGGGCGGCAGCCTGATCTTCAACATGCCGATCAAGGGTGACGACATCGCCCTGCGTATCGCGGGCAGCTACGACAAGCGCGATGGCTGGGGCCGGAATTTCACCCAGAATCAGAAGGTCGGCGGCGACCTGGACGGCGGGGCCCTGCGCGCCACCCTGCGCGTGCGGCCGAACGACAGCGTCGAGTTCCTGCTGCGTGGCGACTACACCAAGAGCACGACCACCTCGATCCCCCACAAGGGTCGCGGACTTGTCCCGGGCAGCACCGCCGCGGTGCTGATCGGCCAGGCTATCGGCCTCACCGCCGCCCAGGCGGCCACGCCGGCCGGCCGTGCGCAGGCCGCGGCCGCCTACGCCAATTCCGTCCCCAGCGGCAAATTCTACGACACCAACACCGACTTCCCGTCGTTCGACCACAGCTACAGCTGGGGCACGTCCGGCACCCTGACGGTCGATCTGCCGGCGGATATGCAGTTCAAGTCGATCAGCGCCTACCGCGTGTCCAACCGTGCGACCTTCTACGACCTGGACGGCTCGCCCTTCGCCATCCTGCACACCAACGGCTACACCCATCAGGAAATCCTCAGCCAGGAACTGCAGCTCACCGGCGACCTGTTCGACGATCGGCTGAACTGGATCGTCGGCAGCTACTATTCGCGGGAGTTCGGGATCGACGGCACGCAGTCGATCAACTTCGGCGCAACGGCGACGCGGAACTTCAATGAAGGCCACGTGCGCAACAAGAGCATCGCCGGCTTCGGCCAGGCGACGTTCAAGGTCACCGACCAGCTGTCGCTGACCGGCGGTCTGCGCTACACCGAAGAAGACAAGCGGCTGATCACGCTCAACCGCAACCTCACCGGCGCCTGCAACGTGCCGGTTCAACTGCGCCTTGGCGGGCGCTGCATGGGCATCCTCGATGGGACGTGGGACGCCTGGAACTACACCGCCTCCATCGACTACAAGCCGGTCGATGGCGTCCTGGTCTACGCTAAGACCGGTACGGGCTTCCGCTCGGGCGGTCACAACCTCCGTGGCAGTCTGGACATCACCACCTTCCAGTCGTTCAACCCGGAGCATGTGAAGGACTACGAACTCGGCCTGAAGGCAGACTGGCTCGACCACCGCGTCCGCACGAACCTCGCCGTCTACCGCACGAACTACAAGGACATCCAGCGGGTCGTGATCGTGCCCTCGGTCAGTGCGCCGAGCGCCACCGTGGTGCAGAACGCGGCCCGAGGCGTGATCAAGGGCGCCGAGGCGGAGGTCACGGTCAATCCGATCGATCACCTGACCCTGAAGGGGACGGCCGGCCTGACCGACCCGAAATACAAGGAATATCGTGACGGCTTTGGAAAGGACCTCAGCGGCCAGCCGTTCGTCTTCATCCCGAAGAAGACCTTCAGCCTCTCCGCCAACTATGTGATCCCGATGGACTGGGGCCAGATGTCGGCTCAGGTCGACTGGAACTACAAGGGCAAGGTCTACTACAACGGCGACAGCCAGTTCAGCGGCAACGAAAACGGCGTGAACGGCTTGCCGGACTATCGCTACCAGAGCGGCTTCGGACTTCTCAACAGCCGCGTGGGGTTCAAGTTCGACGACGCCGAAACGGAAGTGGCGTTCTTCGCAAAGAACATCACCAACAAGCACTACATCGCGTTCGACCTCGACATCACCAACACGGCCCTGGGCTTCGTCACCTACGTGCCCGGCGAACCCCGGACCTGGGGCGTCGAAATCACCAAGAACTTCCAGTAAGGACTTCGGGAGCCGGGCGGCCAAGGCCGCCCGGCTGCTCCCTTGTCCACGTCACGATAAGCGCCGTCGCCCGCCAGGCCATCGCCATGGCGGGCGCATTCGTATTTGCCGGTGCGCGTCAGCGGCCAAGACACCTCTGCCGGGCCTGTGTCGTCCCGCTGATGGCGCCGCCGCGGCGAAGGCGAGGCGCCCAGTAGGATGGCGTTCGCTTTGACGGGTTCCTCAGTGATCTGACGTGTAGCAAATACGCATCGCTCTGATGAAATTGATCATTTTGCCGCCTTGGCGGCTTGACCATGACGGAACCGTTCTTCAGGGGTGAGGTACGTTGCGCGGGCGAAGGTTGCGCGGCGGCGGGAGGGATTGCTTCAACGATGGGCGTGGCGACGCCGCCTTGGGCGTCGGCCAGTCGTCACGCGCCGATCGGGTATCCGCGTCCGCTTGTGACGACGTCGACCCGGGGCTCCGTTGGCCTCGACCAACTTAAGGCAAAACAAAAGTCGGGAGGAAACATCATGAAGGCTCAGGAGCGAAGGCGCATGTGCGCCGCCCTGTTCGTCAGCGCCGCGGTGCTGGTGCCGGCCGTCACAGCCTTCGCACAGGAGGGCGGCGGCACGATCGAGGAGGTCGTCGTGACCGCCCGGAAGCGGGCGGAGAACCTTCAGAACATCCCGGTCGCGGTGACCGCCGTCAGCGGCGAGGCGATCAAGGCGCAGTCGATCGAGTCGATCCGCGAGGTCTCTAACCAGACCCCGTCGCTGGCCATCAGCCAGGGCTCCGCGGGCCGCGCCTCGGTCGTCGTGACCATTCGTGGGCAGACGAACAACGACCTGCTGCTCACCGTCGATCCCGCCGTCGGAATCTACATCGATGGCGTCAACGTGGCCAAGACCATCACCGGCGAGCTCGCCAACCTGCTCGACGTCGAGCGGGTGGAAGTGCTGAAGGGTCCGCAGGGCACGCTCTACGGCCGCAACACCACCGGCGGCTCGGTCAACATCTTCAGCAAGCTGCCGGGCGACGATCCGATGGGGCAGGTCTCCCTGCGCGGCGGCAGCTTCAACCGGCGCGGCGGCACGCTGATCTTCAACATGCCGATCAAGGGCGACGACGTCGCCCTGCGCGTCGCCGGGATGTACGACAAGCGCGACGGGATGGGCGAGAACATCGGCCTCGGCAAGAAGGTCGGCGGCGACATGAACGGGGGCTCGATGCGGGCCACGCTTCGGGTTCGCCCGACCGATTCGGTCGAGTTCCTGCTGCGCGGCGACTACACCGCGAGCACCACGAGCTCGATCGCGCAGAAGCCGCGGGGCCTCATCACCGCCAATCCGGCCCTCGCCACGGCCGCCAATCCCTTGGGCATCACCGCCGCAGCCAATGTCGTCGGCGCGCGCATCGGCTTGACGGCCGCCCAAGTCGCGACGCCCGCCGGACAGGTGGCCGTGAAGCAAGCCTATGCGAACGCGGTCGCGGGCCTCGGCTTCTGGGACAGCAACTCCACCTACGGCAACAGCGACGACGTCTACAGCTGGGGCACGTCCGGCACGCTGACCGTCGACCTGCCGGCGGACATGCAGTTCAAGTCGATTTCCGCCTATCGGGCCGCTGACCGGCAGACCTTCTACGATCAGGACGGCACACCGTTCTCGCTCCTGCACACCAACGGCTATACGCACCAGGAAGTGCTCAGCCAGGAACTGCAGCTGAGCGGCGTGATGTTCGACGAGCGCTTGAACTGGATCGTCGGCGGCTACTACTCGCGAGAGTTCGGCTTCGACGGCACCCAGTCGGTCTCGTTGGGCTCGGAGGCGACCCGCAGCTTCAACGAGGGCCACGTACGCAACAAGAGCCTCGCCGGGTTCGGCCAGGCGACGTTCGACATCACCGACAAGCTCTCGCTGACCGGCGGCCTGCGCTACACCGAAGAGGACAAGCGCCTCGTTTCCGCCAATCGTCGCCTCGACGGCCTGTGCAACCTGCCCACCGCGCTACGTCTGCCCGGCACGTGTCTCGTGATCCGCTATGACAAGTGGGACGCCTGGAACTACACGGCCTCGATCGATTTCAAGCCGATCGACGGCGTGCTGGTCTACGCCAAGACCGGAACGGGCTTCCGCTCCGGCGGCCACAACCTGCGCGGCGGCGTCGACCCGACCACATTCCAGACGTTCGACCCCGAGCATGTGAAGGACTACGAAATCGGCCTGAAGGCCGACTGGCTCAACCACCGCGTGCGCACGAACTTTGCGGCCTATCGCACGAACTACAAAGACATTCAGCGCGTGGTGCTCGTGCCGTCGACCCTCAATCCCAGCTCGACGGTGGTGCAAAACGCCGCGCGCGCGGTGGTCAGGGGCGCCGAGGCCGAGATCACCATCAACCCGATCGATCACCTGACGCTCAAGGCCACCGGTGGTCTCACCGATCCGAAGTACAAGGAATATCGCGACGGCTTTGGCGTCGACTTGAGCAGCTTCCCGTTCGTCTACATTCCTAAGAAGACCTACAGCCTGTCCGCGAACTACACTCAGCCGATGGACTGGGGCAAGGTGGCGGCGCAGGTCGACTGGGCCTACAAGGGCCGTGTCTACTACGACGACGACAGCCTGTTCAACGGAACCAGGGGCAATCCGGAATTCCGCTACCAGAGCGGCTTCGGCCTGCTCAACGCGCGGATCGGGTTCACGTTCGACGACCCGCAGATGGATGTGTCGTTCTACGCCAAGAACATCACCAACAAGCGCTACATCGCCTACGAGCTGGACCTGACCTCCACCGCGATCGGCTTCATGAGCTACGTGCCGGGCGACCGCCGGACCTGGGGCTTCGAGGTCACCAAGACCTTCCAGTAAGGCCTGTGGAGCCGGGCGGCGAACGCCCGGCTCCATCGCTTCGTCAAGCCAGGATCAGCTCCGCCGCCCGCCAGGCCATCGCCATGGCGGGCGCGTTGGTGTTGCCGGTGGGCGTCAGCGGCATCACGGAGGTGTCCATCACCCGCAGGCCCTGGACGCCGCGCACGCGCAGCTGCGGATCCACCACCGAGTCCGGGGCCGAGCCCATCCGGCAGGTGCCGCAGACGTGGAAGGCCGTGCCGCCGAATTCGTAGAGGCCGCCGAGGATCGACTCGTCCGATCCGAATTCGAGCGGCGGGCCTTCGTAGCGCGGCGCGAGCGCCGCGAGCGCCGGCTGTTTCATCAGCGTGTCGGCGAACCGGAGCGTGTCGATCGAATTGCGACGATCCTCTTCCGTATCCAGGAAATTGCCGTCGATCAGCATCGCTGCGTCCGGGTCCGGCGACTGGATCTGGCAATAGCCCTGGCTGCTGGGACGCGCGTAGTACTGGTGGATGGTCACGGCGTCGAACGGATCGACGACGATGTCGTCGAGTTCCGGCTGCGTCCCGAGCAGCGTGAAGCCGAGTTGCGAATTCGGCCGGCTCAGGTCCGGCCGGGTCTTCACGAACGCCACCACCTCGTGTGCGCCGTGGGTCAGGGGCCCGGTCTTGAACAGCTGGTAGCGCAGCACGTTGATCGCCAGCGCGAGGCCCCGGAAGTCGGCGGCGAAGCTGCCGGCGCGCACGCGGTACTTCAGCGGGAAATTCAGGTGCTCACGCAGGTTGCGGCCGACATTGGGGGAATCGGCGACGACCGGCACGCCGGTCGCCTGCAGGTGGCCCGCCGGGCCCACGCCGGAAAGCTGCAGCAGCCTTGGCGTCTCCAGCGCGCCGGCCGACAGGATGATCTCCCGCCTGGCGCCGACCTGGCGCTCGCCGCCGACGCCGCGAAGCTGGAGCCCGGTCGCCCTCGTCCCGTCGAACAGGATCTTCCGCACCTGGGTGTCGGGCAGGACGGTGAGATTCCTGCGGCGCATCGCCGGTTTCAGGAACGCCCGCGCCGCGCTCATCCGTTGTCCGCCGAAGATCGTGCTCGGCTGATAGCCGACGCCGCCGTGTGGCGCGTCGTTGACGTCGTCGACCCTGGGCACGCCCATCTGCCCTGCCGCCTCGATGATCGATTCGGTCAGGATGGTGCGCTCCTGCTGGATGGAGATCTTCAGCGGCCCGTCGGCCCCGCGCCATTCGCCTTCGCCCAGCGCGTGGCCCTCGATGGCCTTGTAGGCGCGGCCGATGTGCTCCCAGCCCCAGCCGGTCGCGCCCATCGCCTCCCAGTCGTCATAGTCCTGCGGATGGCCGCGCGAGTAGATCATGCCGTTGACCGAGCTTGAGCCGCCGACGCCGCGGCCCTTCAGCCAGCCCTGGACGCCCCGGTTGCCGCCCTTGCGGGCCTCGTACAGGTAGATGTGCGGGCTGCCCGGCTTGTAGAGCTTGCCGATCCCCCGCGGCATGTGGATCAGCATCGACTTGTCCATCGGGCCGGCCTCCACCAGCAGCACCGAATGGCGTCCGTCCGCGGACAGCCGGTCGGCGAGCACGCAGCCGGCCGAGCCTGCGCCGACGATGATGTAGTCGTAGGTGTCCATCCATCCCCCTGGGCGAGGGCCGCCCTGTCGGACCCGCGTGTCGCCTGATGATTGTCGAAAGCCCGTCGGGCCCGATCGCGCGCGGTTTCCAGGCCCGACGGTCGCGCGCGTCCGGCGCTGCGGGGCCAAGCTGGCGGAAAACTAACGAGGGATCAATTCCTGTTGCCCGCCGCATGAAACTATGGCGATTGGCTGTGCGTCGATCGGCGCATGGGAGGTGAGGGATGGCGAGCGCGAATGCGCCGCAGCGGCCGCTGCCGGCGATCAATGAGATGAACAGGCATTTCTGGTGCGGCGGCGCGGACGGGCGGCTGCACATCCTGCGCTGCACGCCGTGCAGAACCTGGATCCATCCGTACGCCGCCCGCTGTCCGAACTGCAGGTCGGCGGACGTCGCGCCCCAGCCGGTCTCCGGCCGCGGGACCGTGGCCGGCTTCACCATCAACCATCAGCCCTGGATCCCCGGCGTCGCCGTCCCCTACATCGTCGCCATCGTCGAGCTCGAGGAACAGTCGGACATCCGGCTGATGACCGACATGCCGCGCACCCCCGTCGAAGCGGTCCACGTCGGCATGCCCGTCCAGGTCTGGTTCGAGCAGGACGGCGACATCTACGTGCCGCAGTTCGAAGCCGCGGGGGATCGCGCATGAGCCGCTACGCCGAGAAGTCCACCTGCATCTCCGGGATCGGCCAGTCGGAGATCTTCCGCAAGCCGCAGGTGCTGCCGTTCGAGCTCGCCGTGCGCGCCTGCGAGGCGGCGATCGCCGACGCCGGCCTCACGCCCGAAGACATCGACGGCGCCTGCTGCTGGCCGGCGACGCCGTCTGGGACCGCTTCCGGCTTCGGCGCGGCCAGCGTGGCCGACATCGTCAACACCCTGGGCCTCAAGCTCAACTGGTTCGAGGCCGGGGACACCGCCGCCCAGCTCTCGCCGATCGTCAACGCCGTGGCGGCGATCGCGGCGGGCTATTGCAATCACGTGCTGACCTGGCGGGCGCTCGGCGAACGCTGGGCCCCCAGCTACGGCTCGGCCGCGGCGGCCGCGGGCGGCCGGGCCCGGCTGCAGCCCAGCGGCTGGATGGAGTACATCCTTCCCTATTGGGCCCCGTCGGCGGCGATCTGGATCGCCTGCCACGCCAGCACCCACATGACGCGCTACGGGATCACCCGCGAGCAGATGTCGGCGATCCCCATCGTTCAGCGGCGCAACGCCGGCCTCAATCCCAAGGCCATCTACCGCGAGCCGATCACGCTCGACGACTACATGACCGCGCGGATCGTCTCCACGCCGTTCAGCATCCTCGATTGCGACATTCCCTGCGACGGGGCGACGGCGGTGATCGTCTCGCGCCTGGACACGGCCAAGGACCTGAAGCAGCCGCCGATCGTCATCGAGGCGGTGGGCGCGGGCGCGCGCGACCGGATGGACACCTGGCTCTGCCGCCACGACTACCCGCACATGGCCATGCACGACGCGGCCAGGATGATGTGGGAGCGCACCGACCTGAAGCCGAAGGACGTGAGCACCGCCCACCTCTACGACGGCTTCACCACGCTCACGATGTTCTGGCTGGAGGCCCTGGGCCTGTGCGGGGAGGGGGAGTCCGGCGCCTTCATCGAGGGCGGCCAGCGGATCTCCCTGGACGGCGAGCTGCCGCTCAACACCAACGGCGGCCAGCTCTCGGAAGGTCGCATGCACGGCTTCGGCCACCTGCACGAGGCGGTGCTGCAGCTGCGCGGCCAGGCGGGCGAACGCCAGGTGAAGAACGCCAAGGTCTCGGTGGTCGGCAACGGCGGTGGCAGCCTCGGCGGGGCGGTGCTGCTGCGCCAGATGGGCTGACCGGCGGACGCCGTCATGGACATCGAGATGACGCATTGTCACTTTCAAGTTTTCGCAAACGGCGCATAGTCGCCGGCATAATCCAGGGAGACTCCACCATGGCTGACGATGACGATCTGACCTTGAAGGCCAACGCCGACGACGCACAGCGCTACTGGCTCGATGAGGGTTACTCGCCGGGCGGGGTGGTCCGGGAAGTCGACTACGCGAAGAACTCCACGGGCCTGCATCCCCTGTTGCAGGGCATCAAGATCGTGGACTGCGACACGCACTTCTCCGAGCCGCCGGACCTCTTCACGTCACGGGCGCCGGCGCGCCTCAAGGACAAGGTGCCCTACTTCAAGCACGTGGGCGGCCGCGACCGCTGGTACCTGGGCGACAAGGACTTCGGCGCCTGGGGCGGCGGCAACGTGATCGGCGCCGACCACAACAAGCTGCTCGGGCGGCTGTCCTACCCCTCCATCGACGAGGGGCATCCGGGCTCATACCAGCTCGCCCCGCGCCTGAAAGCGATGGACGAGATGGGGGTCTACGCCCAGATCTGCTATCAGAATTCGGGGGTCACCCAGGCCGGCTCGCTGATGGCGCTGGGCGACGACGACCTCGCCCAGACGATCCTGCGGATCTACAACGACGCGGCCGCTGAGCGGCAGACCGAGTCCGGCCAGCGGGTGTTCACCCTCGCCCACCTGCCGATCTGGGACAAGAAGGCCCTGGAGACCGAGGCGCGCCGCTGCCTCGACATGGACATCAAGGGCTTCGTGCTGCCCGACCTGCCCGAGCGCTACGCCGGCGTGCCGTCCTTCCTGGACGACTACTGGACGCCGTTCTTCGAGATGTGCGAGGCCTCGGGCGCCCCGATCAACTTCCACCTCAACGCCGCGATCAATCCCGGCGGCCTGACCTGGAAGGGCTTCGGCTTCGAGCAGACCCTGTCGGTCGCTTCGATGATGTTCTCGCTCGGCAACGCCGCCACCATGGGCAACTTCATGGTCAGCGGCCGGCTCGACCGGCACCCGAAGCTGAAGATCGGCATGATCGAGAGCGGCATGGGCTGGGTGCCCTTCTGCATCGAGGCGCTGGAGCACGAGTTCGACGAGATGCTGCCCAAGAAGGCCAAGACCCTGCAGAAGCGGCCGTGGGACTATTTCCGCGACAATTTCTGGGTCACCTACTGGTTCGAGAAGGTCGGCCCCAAGCTGCTGCTCGAGACCCTGGGCGTGAACAAGGTGCTGTTCGAGACCGACTTCCCGCACCCGACCTCGCTCTATCCCGGCGTGCAGGAGCACCTCGTGGAGACTCTGGGCGCCTACACCCATGACGTCCGCAAGCGGGTGCTCGAGCGCAACGCCGTCGAACTCTACAACCTGCCGTTCTAAGACGAGACAGCGGGCGTTGCGGCCGGGGGCGATGCGCGCCTCCGGTCGTGGCGCCCCGTCACCGGGCCGGCTGCGCCGCGCCGAGTTGGAAGGCCGAGCTGATCTTCACCGACCGCGACTGCAGCCGCCATTCGCCGTCCTCCTTGATCAGCACGTCGCTGTAGCGTCCGTAGCCGTCGATCCCGAAGTTCCCCTTGGTGGAGAGGTAGGCGCAATAGCTCTCCGCCCCGAGCCGGTCGTCGGCGCGGTCGATGATCTCCAGGGTGGTGATCATATGGATATGCGGATGCTCACTGGGCCGGGCCCAGCCCTTGGCCACGAAGTCCAGGATCGCCTCGCGGCCCTGCACGGTCACCGGCGCGCCGCCGTTCACCTGCAGCTCAAGACGCGCGTCCCGCGCCCAGCAGTCGGCCACGCCGGCCAGGTCGCGGTCGTCGGTGCGGAACTTCTGCCGCGCGATGAGGGCGCGCGCAGCCTCCTTGTCGGCGGTGTCGGGGCGCATGCGGGGTTCCTCCGGATGGCGCTCGCGCAGGGTTCCGCGCGGCGTGCGCCGCGTACTCAAGACCATCCGTGCATCGCGTTCAACTCTATTGACTGTATAACCAGTTTGATTGAGAAAGATGCAACGACCGATGCGCCGGGCCAGCCCGCCGGTCGGTCCTCAACGACGACCGCGATGGGAGGAAACGCATGCTGAAGGGCGCACGCCTGTTGATGACCGGCCTGACCGGCCAGGTCGGCGAGTCGCTGGCGCGGATCCTCGCGCCGCACAACGAGATCCATGGCCTGGCGCGTTTCACCAAGCCCGGCTCGCGAGAGGCGGTTGAGGCCATCGGCGCGACGCCCATCGCCTGCGACTACACCTCCGGCGACTTTACCGGCGTGCCGGACGACTTCGACTACGTGCTGCACGTGGCCGCCGACGTCTATCCGGCGAGCATGGACGTGGGCGTCCAGCAGAACGCCGAGGGCGCCGGCCTGCTGTTCAACCATTTCAAGAAGGCCAAGGCCTGGATCTACGTCTCCACCACGGGCGTCTACTGGGACCATCCGGACGCCTGGTACCGCTACAAGGAGACCGACCGCTGCGGCGGCTCGACCCGCATCACCTCGCGCTTCCCCTACGGGACGTCGAAGTACTGCGGCGAGGCGGTGGCGCGAACCTTCTCGCGGCTGCACAACGTCCCGCTGACCATCCCGCGCCTCAACTGGTCCTACGGGACCGGCGGCCACGGCGGCCTGCCGGTGCGGCTGATCACGCAGGTGGCGAACGGCGAGCCGGTCAACATCAACCCGGACTGGGAGTTCGTCGGCGGGCCGATCCATGACAGCGACATGGCCGAGCACATCGAGGGCTTCTTCGCCGGCGCGACGGTGGGCGGGACGATCACCAACTGGGCCGGCGACGACGCCGTCTCGGTGGAGCAGATCGTCCCCTGGCTGGCCGGGGAGATGGGCGTTCCCTACAAGTTCAACGAAACCCGGGAAGCCACCGCCTATCCGCGTGCGACGGACAATGCGAAACGCGTGTCCCTCGTGGGGCCGTGCAAGGTCAAATGGCAGGACGGCTTCCGGTCGATCCTGCGCGAGCGGTTCCCGCACCTGAACCTGAAGTCGCCGGTCTAGGCGTCGGAACCGCAAGGACCTTTCAGCCATGAACAAGCCCGTCTCGCTCCCGCGGATGACCTACGACGAGCTCTTCATCGACGGCGCGTGGGCGAAACCCGTCGCCGAAGGGGTGGAGGCGGTCATCAATCCGGCCACCGAGGCGCCGATCGGCCGCGCGCCGGAGGGCGGGGCCGAGGACTGCCTGCGCGCCATCGCCGCCGCGCGGCGGGCGTTCGACGAAGGGCCGTGGCCGTCCATGCATCGCGACGAGCGGGCGGACCGGCTTCAGCGTGTCCTCGACGGGCTGATGGGGCGACGCCAGGAGATCCTGGAGCTGATCGTCCGCGAAGTGGGCTTCACGCGCCGCGAAGCGCCGTTCCAGGTGGAAATGGCGTTCGTCCACTTCCGGCGGTTCCTGGAGATCGCCCGGCGCGATCCGATGAAGTCGCTGCCCGCAAAGGTCTACCCGCAACTCGACGGCTCCAAGATGCTGGGCGCGGCGGTGATGGTGCGTGAACCGATCGGCGTGGTCAGCGCCATTACGCCGTACAACGCGGGCTTCCTGCTGGGGCTGGTGAAGGCGGTTCCGGCTCTGGCGGCGGGCAACACCGTGGTGCTCAAGCCCTCGCCCTACACGCCGCTCACGTCGCTGCTGATCGCCGAGGCCATGGCCGAAGCCGACCTGCCGCGCGGCGTGTTCAACCTGGTGACCGGCGGGATCGATGTGGGCGAGTTGCTCACCAGCGATCCGCGCATCGACATGGTGAGCTTCACCGGGTCGGACGTGGTGGGGGCCAAGGTCATGGCCCAGGCCGCGGCCACTCTGAAGAAACCCCACCTTGAACTCGGCGGGAAGTCGGCGCTGATCGTGCGCCACGACGCCGACCTCGACATCGCCGTGCGCTCGGGCCTGTTCGGCTTTGCGTTCCAGTGCGGACAAGGCTGCTCGATGACCACGCGCATGCTGGTGGACAACCGCATCCGGCCGGCCTTTGTCGAACGCCTGGTGGCGGCCACCGCCGAGATCGAGATCGGCGATCCGGGCGAGGCCGACGTGGGCATGGGGCCGATCATCCGTCCGGTCGCGCGTGATCGCGTGGAGCGCTATGTGGCGCTTGGTCTGGAGCACGGCGCGCGGCTGGCGTTCGGCGGCAAGCGGCCGGCGCACCTGTCGAAGGGGTTCTTCCACGAGCCGACCATCTTCGACGATGTGCAGAACGACTCGCCCCTGGCGCAGGATGAGATCTTCGGCCCCGTGGCGGCGATCATCGGCTTCGACACCGACGAGGAGGCGATACGGCTCGCCAACGCGTCCAAGTACGGCCTCGGCGGGGCGATCGTCTCGCGCAACACCGGCCTGGCCATGGAGATGGCGCTGAAGATCCGCACCGGCATGGTGTCGATCAACGGCGGTTCCGGCGGCTTCCACCCCGACATGCCGTTCGGCGGCTACAAGCGATCGGGCCTCGGCCGGGAGTGGGGCGAGGAAGGCTACAACGAATATACCGAGATCAAGTCCATCGGCTTCCACGCCGGCTGAGGGAGAACACGCGATGATCTCGGGCGAGAAGATCCTCATCACTGGCGCGGCGGGCCTGGGCCCGTTCCCCATCGCCAAGCACCTCGCCAGGGACAACGAGGTCTGGGGGCTGGCGCGGTTCGGCGATCCCGCGGCGCGGCGCAAGGTGGAAGAGGCGGGGATCAGGCCGTTCGCGGCCGACCTGGGCTCGGGCGACTTCGAGGGCCTGCCCACCGACTTCACCTACCTGCTGCACTTCGCCTGGCTGCGGGCCGAGCTTCCCCAGCTGGAGGAGGCGCTGCGGGTCAATGTGGAGGGCGCGGGCCTGATCCTGCAGCACTGCCGCAAGGCCAAGGCCGCCCTGGTGGTCTCCGGCATGGGGGTCTACTCGACCCATCCCGACAACATGCACAGCTACACCGAGACCGATCCCATCGGCCGCGGCGTCACCCCCTATGCGGCCACCAGCCCGGCCAGCAAGGTCGGCGTGGAGGCGGTGGCGCGGTTCTGCGCCCGGGCCTTCAACCTGCCGATCACCATCGCCCGCCTGAACACCGTGTTCGGCGTTTCCGACAATATGTCAGGCAATTACCACGCCAAGCTGGTGGTCAGCGCGATGGACGGCAGCCCGTTCCGGGTCCCCGGCGACCCCAATCCGCACAGTGCGATCCACACCGACGACATGCGCGACCAGATCGAGCCGCTGCTGGGCGCGGCGGGCGTTCCCGCCCTGATCACCAACTGGTGCGGCGACGAGCCGATCACCACCCAGTACGCCGCCGCCGAACTCGAACGGATCAGCGGCAGGGCGGTGAAGCTGGAGGTCGTGGACATTCCCGGCGCGCCCAAGGGCAACGCCTCGGATCCCACCCGTCGGCGTTCGATCACCGGTCCCTGCAAGGTGCCGTTCAGCCAGGGCCTGGAGCGGCTCTACAACGAGCTTGCCGCGCGTCCGGATCTCATCGGCCAGGTCCCGCCGGACGCCCGCGGGTCGAGCCTGCGGCCCGCGTCGGCCTGATCAAGGGGGAGGGGAATGTCCCAGCAACTGAGCCCTGAACGGGTGGTGGAGAAGGCCCAGGCCATGGCTGGCCTCTCCGACTTCGGCGGCGACGAGTTCCGCGAGCCTCTGGCGGTGCTGCTGCGCGCGATCGGGAACGAGTCCGGCGTCGCGCCGGAAAGGTTTCCCGAGGTCGAGGGCGCGATCGCCTTCAACCTGCACAACCGCCTGAAGATCATCGAGGACCGCAAGCGGTTTCCCGGGATCTCCGCCGAAGTGATTGAAAAGCCTCTGTTCATCCTCGGCCTGCCACGCAGCGGCACCACCGCCATGCAGGCTCTGCTGGCCGCCGACCCGAAGGCGCGCACGACCCTGCACTGGGAGTTGCTGAACCCGTCGCCGCCGCCCGAGACGGCGACCTACCAAACCGACCCGCGCATCGCGCTCGCCGAGGCGCAGGTGGAGGGGATGGTGAAGGCCGCGCCCGACATCCGCGAGCGCCACCCGTTCGACGCCCGTCTGCCGGAGGAGTGCGGCCGCCTCTTCGATCTGGCGGTGATGAACCAGGGCACGTTCGGCGCCTACTATGTGCCGTCCTACCTGAACTGGCTGCTGGCCCATGACTACCGGGACGGCTACCCGATCCACAAGCTGGCCCTGCAGCACTTCCAGCACCGCCACAAGGGCAGCCACTGGGTGCTGAAGTCCAACAAGCACATGTTCACGCTGGAGCGCTTGTTCGAAACCTATCCGGACCTGCGGCTGGTCTGGCTGCACCGGGATCCGGCCCAGACCCTGCCGTCGCTGTGCAGCTTCATCAAGTCCACCCGCGCCAAGTTCAAGCCTGACACCGACCCCATAGCGCTCGGCCCCGACTGGACCACCATGCAGGAGATCGCCCTGCGCCGGGCCCTGTCGTCGCGGGACCGCATGAACGTCGAAAGACAGATCTGCGACGTGAGTTACTACGAGATGCTCGACGACCCGGCGGGGACGGTCCAGCGTATCTACGCCCACTTCGACATGCCCTTCGACGCGGGCGTCCGCGACGGCGTGCTGGGTTGGCTGCGGGACAATCCGCAGGACAAGTTCGGCCGCCACAAGTACACGCCGGAGATGTTCGGCCTGACCGGCGCGGGCCTGCGCGAACGCTTCGCCTTCTACACCGACCGGTTCGGCGTGAAGGCGGAGCGGGAGGCCGCCGCGGCCTGAGGGCTCGTGACCGGGGAGGTCAGAATGCCGAGCGACGTCAATAGTTTGCAGGAAACTGTTCCACCACACGTCCCGCCGGCGCTGGTGCGGCGGCCGGACCATCTGCAGCCCAATGCGCTGGAAGACCCTTTCAGCCTGTCGGCGAACGTGTTCGAAGAACTGCCGCCGGTCTTCTACGACCCGCGGCCCGCCCCGGGCCTCCACGACGGCGTCTGGGTGGTGACCCGCTACGAGGACATCCGTGAGGTCTACCAGAACTCCGACCTCTACTCGACGTACGGCGTGCTGCGGTTTCCCATCCTGGTCGGGGAGACCTTTCCGCTGATCCCGCAGGCGGTGGACCCGCCGGAGCACGGTCACTACCGGGTGATGCTCAATCCGTGGTTCTCGCCGAAGAAGGTGGGCGAGCTGGAGCCGGCGATGCGCGGCATTATCGGCGAACTGATCGACGCGTTCGAAGACCGCGGCGAATGCGACGCCGCCTTCGACTTCGGCCGCATCTTCCCGGTCCGCGTGTTCCTCGACCTGATGGGCTTCCCCCAGGCCAAGCTCGACGAGTTCCTCTCATGGGAATACGCGCTGCTGCACAACCGTGGCGACGTCGAGAAGATGAAGTGGGGGATCACCAACGCCATCGCCTATCTGCGGAGCTTCATCGCCGAGCGGAAGGCCGCGCCGCGCGACGACCTCACCAGTCACATCGTGACCGCGCGGCTGGAGGGGCGTCCGATCTCCGACGACGAGATCATCGGGACCATGTTCTTCCTGTGGATCGGCGGTCTCGACACGGTGGCCGCCACCTGGGCGCTGATGATCCGCAGGCTCGCGCTCAATCCCGCCCTGCAGGACGCCCTGCGCGCCGATCCGGCCCTGATCCCCGACGCGATCGAGGAGTTCATGCGCGTGCAGCCGCTGGTCAACTCCGTGCGGCGCGCCAAGGCCGACCATGAGATCCGCGGCGTCCGCATCGCCAAGGGCGATCACGTCCAGACCTACAACAACGCCGGAAACTTCGATCCGGCCGAATTCGAAGATCCGCGCGAGGTGCGCTTCGACCGCGCCCAGAACCGGCACTTCACCCTGGCCGGCGGGCCGCACCGCTGCCTGGGCTCGCACCTGGCGCGGCGCGAGCTGCGGATCGCCCTGGCGGAGTTCCTCAAGCGCATCCCGTCCTTCCGGCTGAAGCCGGGCGCGGACCGCACCGCCTATCCGGGCTTGATCGCGACGCCGCATCTGCCGATCGTCTGGCGTAATCCGGGCTGAAGACCCGATGCATGAAAACGGAGGAACGATGGCGGGACTGTTCACGGGCAAGGTCGCCCTGGTCACGGGAGGCTCCACCGGCATCGGCCGCGCGGCCTGCCAGCGCTACGCCCAGGAGGGCGCCAGCGTCGCGGTGGTCGACATCAACGAGGTCGAGGCGGCCGAAACGGTGCGCTCCATCGAAGCCGCCGGCGGCGAGGCGGTGTTCATCCGCGCCGACATGACGAAGTCCGCCGACATCGCCGCCATGGTCGAGGAGACGGTGCGCCGGTTCGGCCGCCTGGACGCGGCGTTCAACAACGCCGGCACGCCCGGCGGCTTCACCGACGTGGTGTCCTGCACCGAGGAGGAGTGGGATGCGGTCGTCACGCTCAACCTGAAGAGCGTCTGGCTGTGCATGAAGCACGAGATCCCCGCGATCATCGCCTCCGGCGGCGGCGCGATCGTCAACACCGCCTCGCAGGCGGCGCAGGCGCCTGCGCCGCACATGGCGACCTATGTGGCGACCAAGGCCGGGGTGGTCGGGCTGACGCGCTCGGCTGCGCTCGACTTCGCGGACAAAGGCGTGCGCGTGAACGCCCTGCTGCCGGGCCCCACCGAGACGCCGATGCTGATGCGCGGCACGGTGGGGCTCGACCGCAGCCTCGACGCCTTCGGCGCCGGCCTGCCGATGAAGCGGATCGGGCGGGCGCATGAGCAGGCCGATGTGGCCGTCTGGCTGACGTCGAGCCAGTCGTCATTCGTCACCGGCCTGGCGGTCCCCGCCGATGGCGGCCGAAACTTAGGAGGATAGGATGCTCGCAGGAAGGAAGGTGCTGCTGACCGGTCTGACGGGCCGGATCGGCGCGGCGATCGCCGAGCGGTTCGCCGGCTCGTGCGAACTCTGGGGCCTGGCGCGCTACACCCGCGAAGGTTCGCTGGAGCAGGCGAAGGGCCTCGGCGTCATCCCCGTCCGCGGCGACTACGCGAACGGCGAGCTCGCCGAGCTGCCGACCGACTTCGACTACGTCCTGCACGTGGCCGCCGACGTCGCGCCGAAGTCGGCCGAGGCGGGCATGGCGGCCAATTCCGACGGCGCGGCCTGGCTGATGAAGCACTGCCGGGCGGCCAAGGCCTTCCTGCATGTGTCGGCCACCGGGATCTACAAGCAGAACCCCGATCCGAACTTCGCCTACGCCGAGACCGCCGAGCTTGGCGGCTTCTACGGCGGCCAGTACGCGCCGACCAAGCTTGCGGGGGAGGGGGCGGCGCGCGCCGCGGCGATCATCCTGGAGCTTCCCACGGTGATCTGCCGGCAGAACGTCCAGTACGGCGGCCCGCACGTGAACGGCGGCCTGATCGACCGCTACCTCGACCTCTTCGTCGAGACCGGCGAGGCCTTCCTGCCGCCCGAGGGGCCGTTGATCATCGGCCCGATCCACGAGGACGACATCTGCGACCTCGTCGAGCCCAGCCTGCGCCTCGCCGCCGTGCCGGCCGAGGTTGTCAACTGGGGCGGCGACGAGCTGGTCGACTGGCAGGAAATGTTCGAATACGCCGGCGCCCTGCTCGGCAAGGCGCCGCGCTTCACCCGCAAGCCGGAGTTCGCATTTCCCAACTGCTTCCCGGACACCGCCAAGCGGATGCGCATCGCGGGCCCCTGCAAGGTGACGTGGCGGGAGGGCGTCCGCCGCTCGCTGCAGATTCGCCACCCGGGGATCAGGCTGAACGAGGCCGCGTGACGTCCTAGCGCATGACGCTGAGCGGCTCATCCAGGCGTCGGCGGTGCCAGTCCTCGTTCTGCAGCGCGCGGGCCCGCATGAGCTGTTCGGCCAGGTCGCCGTTGCCGGCTTCGATGGCGTCCAGCACCTCATAGAGCACCGCCGGCCCGCGCTGCACGCCCTTGCGGTTGGCGGCCGGGAGTCCTGCGACGGTCTCCGGGATGGTGTGCAGGTGCAGGTTGAGGATGTGCGCCATCATCTGGCCCACCAGGTTCAGCGCCTCGTTCCCGGACATGGAGAGCAGCGTCTGGTCGAAGATGGGCAGCATCCGCGCCAGCTCGCGCGGATTGGAGCGCTCCTTGTCCATCTCATCGACGATGCGGCGCAGGACGCCCAGGTCTGGCCGGTCCTTTCGCAGGGCCAGCAGGCGGGCGGCGGCGGGCTCCACCAGGGTGCGCAGCTGGAAGATGTCGGCGATGGTGGCGCCGCGCACCTGCAGGATCACGCCGGCGTACTGGGCGGCCTGCTGGGCGGTGGGTGAGGTGATGCGCGAGCCCTTGGATCCGCCCCGGGGGGTGATGATCAGCCCCTCGGCCTCGAGGATTCGCATCGCCTCGCGCAGGGTGGGGCGCGAGACGCCGAACTCCTCCTGCAGCCGCCGCTCGTTGGGCAACAGGTCGCCGTCGGCGAGATCGCCCCGCGCCACGCGGGTCCTGAGCTCCCCGGCGATCACCTCCGACATCTTCATGTATCGGCGCTTGGGCTTGGCCGCCGCGCCATCCTCGGGGACGGACGCTCGTGGGGCGGCGGCTTTCGGCGGCATTTGGGGGTCTCACGCGTCAACGGTGGGCGAATTTTCGAAGGCCCAAGTTCATACCGCAAGCCGCGGCCGGTGACGCGGCCGATCACCGATCGGCCGTGCGGTGGCGGCGCGCTGGCGCGGTCGGACGCGCTCAGCGCAGGCCGCGGAACGTCTCGCGGATCTCCGCTACGACCGTCTGCGGGACCTCGGCGGGGGAGAAGTGGCCGCCGCGGGGCTGATAGGAGGTCCGGATCAGATTGTAGTAGTCGGCCGCCCAGAACCGCGAGCGGCTGGTCTGGTCGTACTCGAAGAAGGTGATGCCGGTGGGGGCCTCCACCACCGGCCTGCGGTCGTGGGCAGGCTTCCAGGGATGGTCCGCGCCGGTGCGGTAGGCGCGGATCGAGCTGCCGAGGCACTCGGTCAGCCAGTAGAGCGAAAAGGTGGTGAGCAGGAATTCCTCGGAGAAGGCCTGGAGCACGTCGCCGCGGTTGTCGCTCCAGTGGCGGCGCGCCTTCAGGAGCCAGGCCAGCATCCCCGCCGGCGAATCGTGCAGCCCCGCGGCCAGGGTCTGCGGCTCGACGGTATGGACCACCCGGTGCGAGCTGGGCGTGGTCGGCGGCGAGGTGGGCGCGGCGGCCAGGACCGGATCGGCCGGCGGTTCGGCGGGCCTCGGAAAGCCCCAGTCCTGCGTCCAGGGACCCTGCGGCCCGGGGGTGAGCGGCGCGGCGGGCGCGAGCGGGATCGCGCCCAGCAGGTGGATGCCGATCAGCTTGTCGGCGTGGGCGTGGCCGAGCTGGGCGGTGACGATGTTGCCCATGTCGCCGCCCGCCGCCCCGAAGCGGCCGTAGCCCAGCACCTCGGTCATCAGGCGCACCCAGAGGTCCGCCGTGCGGAACGATCCCACGTCGGTGCGGGTGAGCGGCGTCGAGAAGGTGAAGCCGGGGAGGGACGGGACCACTACGTCGAAGGCGTCGGCGGGATCGCCGCCGTGCGCCGCCGGGTCCGCCAGGGGCTCGATCACGGCGTGCCAGTCCCAGAACGTCCAGGGCCAGCCGTGCGTGAGGATCAGCGGGACCGGCTTGGGCCCGCGGCCGCGCCGGTGCAGGAAGTGGATCGGGACGCCGTCCATCTCGACCCGGAAATGCTCGAAGGCGTTCAGGCGCGCCTCGGCCGCGCGCCAGTCGAACGCCCGCCAGGCGGCCACCCAGCGCTTCAGCTCGGTGGTCGGCACGCCGTAGCGCCAGTCGTCGTTGTGGTGGTCCGGGGCGAATCGGGTGCGCGCCAGGCGTTCGCGCAGGTCCTCCAGCGCGGCGTCGGCGAACCGGATCTCGAACCTTTCGGCCGCGTTCGCCACGGCGCGATCAGGCCGGCGTCCGCGCCACGACGCGCAGCCGGGTGAGGTGGAGGGTGGCGATCCGCCAGGCCCCGTCTTCCACCCGGTAGGTCTCGTGGTAATGACCATGGCCGTTCATCGAGCGCTCCGGCGTTTCCACGATGTCCTCCATCGCCCAGACGCCGCGCGCGGTGGTGGGGGAGAGGATCTCGATCTCCGGCATGTGCCCGTGGTGCACCGTAGTCGCCGGCGCGATCTTGCCCTTGACGAACTCGACGATGCTCGCCCGGCCCACCGCGGCCGGTTCGGTCGAGCGGCCGTCCGGACCTGCGGCCCAGTCGACGGTCAGTGTCGCATCGGTGGTGAACACCTGTCCCCAGCCCGCCCAGTCCTTGGTGTCCAGGGTGCGGAAATAGCGGGCTTTCAACTGCTTGATGCGTTCGACGGCGAGCAGCTCCTCCACGGGCGTCAGCATGCGACCTCCTCCTTGCGTCGCCCGACTCTAGCGCCGACGGTGAACGCCCGGGCAGGCGATCGAATGTCGATTTCCGCTCAAGCGTCGAATTCAGGACGTTTTCGACAGATGTCCTTGGTCCGGATTGGTCCGGCCCTGTTGACCCACCGGGCGGGCGGGGGCTGAGCTTCGCCGGCAACAAAAATCGAGGAGGCCGTCGCATGTCGCCGTTCGATCCATCACGCACGGCCGCGGCCCGATGAAGGTCGGGATCAGCAACATCGCCATGAAGGCCGCCGAGCGCGTCGCCGGGGCGGTGATGGCCGAGGAGCTCGGCTACGACTCCCTCTGGTACGGTGAGCACATCGTCCTGCCGCGCCATACGGTCTATCCGGTCAACCCGCAGCCCTATGGGCCGCAGGAGCTGCTGGACCCCTTCGTGCTGCTGGCCGGGCTGGCCGCCAAGACCTCGCGCATCCGCCTGGCCACCGGCATCGTCATGCTGCCGCTGCGCGCGCCGATCATGGCCGCGCGGCAGATCCTGGGCGTCGATCACATCTCCAATGGGCGATTCGACATGGCGGTGGGCCTGGGCTGGCACCCGGACGAGTTCGAGGCCTCCGGGACCGAGATGAAGAACCGCGGCGCGCGGCTCGACGAGCAGCTCGACTTCATCAACCAGCTGTTCCAGCCTGGCGATATCACCTTCGAAGGCAAGTTCTACAAGGTCGCCCAGACCTCCTTCGAGCCCAAGCCGATCCAGAAGCCCCGGCCGCCGTTCCTGGTCGGCGGCGGCTCGGAGGCGGCCCTGCGCCGCGCCGCGCGCTGGGACGGCTGGTACGGCGTCGTCAACACGGTCGACGAGTTCAAGCGCGCGCAGGACCGCATCGAGGGCTTCCGCCGCGAGTACGGCCGCGAGAACGCGCCCTTCGAATACGTCCTGGTATTCCACGAGGGCATGCCCTGTCGTGGCGCGCCCAGGCCTGAGGAGATCGAGACCCTGCTGGTCGCCGGCGCGCACCGGGTTGTGGTCACGCCCTGGGGCTACGACTATGAGAACGCCTTGCCCAGGATCGCCCAGTACGCCCGCGAAATCGGACTGTCGGCGTGACGCGCCGCGCGCGCCCGCCAAACCCACAGATGGAGAAATGAGATGAACCTGCCCCTGAAAATCATGGACTCGGTCTACGTCGGCGGCGAGTGGGTGAAGGCCACTGGCGAGGCCGAGGCGGTGATCAACCCCGCCACCGAGGCGGTGATCGGCATGGCCCCGGTCGGCGGCAAGGCCGAGGTGTCCCAGGCCATCGCCGCCGCGCGCCAGGCCTTCGATCGCGGGCCGTGGCCGCGCATGTCGGCCGCCGAGCGGGCGGCCAAGCTCACTGAGCTGCACGCCGCGCTGATGGCGCGACGGACGGACATCCTGCGCCTGCTGGTGGAGGAGGCCGGCGCGGTGACCAGCGCGCTGCCGACGCAGTTCGATTTCCCGATGATGCTCGCCAAGGACGCCATCGAGCGCGGCGCCCGCTATCGCGACACCTCCCTGCCGCCCGGCACGGTGACCGGCGCGGACGGCCGCAAGAAGCTGGTGGGCGGCGTGGTGCGGCGCGAGCCCGTGGGCGTGGTGGCCGCGATCACGCCCTATAACTACCCCTATCTGCTCAACATCGTGAAGGTCTTCCCGGCCCTGATCATGGGCAACACCGTGGTGCTGAAGCCCTCGCCGTTCACGCCGTTCGCGGCGCTGATCGTGGCCGAGGTGGCCGCCGAGGTGGGCTTGCCGAAGGGCGTCCTCAACGTGGTCACGGGCGCCAAGGACGTGGGCGAGATGCTCACCACCGACCCCCGCGTCGACCTGATCACCTTCACCGGCTCCGACGCCGTGGGCTCCGCGATCGCCGCCCAGGGGGCGCCGACGCTGAAGCGCCTGCACCTGGAGCTGGGCGGCAAGTCGCCGATCATCATCCGCCAGGACGCCGACCTGAAGCAGGCGGTGGCCGCCGGCATGATGTACCTGTCGCACTGCGGCCAGGGCTGCGTGCTGACCACCCGCCACCTGGTGCACAATTCGATCCGCAAGGCCTACGTCGAGGCGATGGCCGAGCAGCACCGCGCGATGAAGATCGGCGACCCGGCCGACCCGTCGGTGACGCTGGGCCCGCTGATCCGTGAAGCGGCGCGCGCGCGCACCGAGCACTATGTCGCCGAGGGTCTGAAGTCGGGGGCCAGGTTGGTGACCGGCGGCCAGCGGCCGTCCGCCTTCGCCAAGGGCTTCTACTACGAGCCGACGCTGTTCGATGACGTCGACAACAACTCGATCCTCGCCCAGGAGGAAGTGTTCGGGCCGGTGGGCGCGGTGATCGGCTTCGACACCGACGCCGAGGCGGTCGATATGGCGAACCACTCCGCCTACGGCCTGGGCGGCGCGATCTGGTCGGCGGACCTGGGGGCGGCCTTCGAAATGGCCTGCGCCCTGCGCACAGGCCAGGTGAACATCAACGGCGGAGGCGCCGCGCCGGGCTCGCCGTTCATGGGTCCGTTCGGAGGCTACAAGCGCTCCGGCATCGGTCGCGAATGGGGCGACGAGGGTCTCAACGCCTACACCGAGCTGAAGAACCTGACGTTCCGCCAGCAATAGGCGCACGGCGCGGCGGTCTTCCGCCGCCGCGCCGCCGTCAGGCGAAGGCCGGCAGCACGTCTCTGACGACGTTGTCGTAGGACTGCTTCGAATCGCCCTTCCACGGCGGCGGCAGCATCAGGATCAGCCGGTCCAGGCCCAGGCTGGCGAGGGCGCCCAGCCGCTGCACGCATTCGGCCGACGGCCCCGCGACGGCGTGGGCGTCGATGAAGGCGTCGTCGATCACCTCCGTCTGCGCCCCGTGCCGGGCGTGGCGGGTCATGTCGTAGGCCTTGGCGATCCGCTCGGTGGTCTGGCGTTCCGCCTCCGTCAGGCCGGTGAGGTTGGCGGCGGCCACGGCCGCGATCTGGGCGTGCATGGCCACGTCCGGGGCGGTCAGCCGCCGCGCCCTGGGCCGGTCGTCCAGGGCGGCCAGGCTGACGTAGGCGGTGAGCGGCATCGGCCGCGTCCGGCCGCCGGCCTCGGCGGCGGCCCGGGCGAAGGCCACCGCGGCGGCGAGCCTCGCCGGGTCGGCCCCCACCGAGATCGACAGCCGGTCACCCCGCCGCGCGGCGATCGCCATGGCCTTGGCGCCGGTCGCCGCCACCTCCACCGGGACCTTCGGGATGTCGGGATCGAGCCACTGCAGGCGGGCCTCTTCCGGCGCCTTGCCCAGGCTCTCCCGATCCAGCGGCGTCAGGCCGTCGCGGCGCGCCAAGAGCTGCTCCACCGGCGCCGCCTCGCCGGCCAGGAACGCCTGCAGCAGGCGCACATAGTCCTCGAAGGCGCCCAGCGACGCCGTCGGTGCTCCCAGGAAGGCCAGCGAGGAGTTGCCCCGGCCTATCCCCAGTATCGCGCGCCCGGCGGAAGCTTCCTGCACCGCGGCGATGGCGCTGGCCGCCACCGCGGCGTGGCGCGTCACCGGATTGGTCACGCCGATCCCCAGCCCCAGCCTGCGGGTGGCGGTCGCCGCCAGGGCCAGGTCGACATAGGGGTCGGCGATCAGGCACTGGGAGTCGAACAGCATCACGCCGCCCCAGCCGTCGGCCTCGAAGCGCGCCGCCTGCGCCCGGACCTCCCTCACCGGCCCCAGGGCGGTCTGCAGCCAAAGTTCGGTCATCGCGGTCCTCCCTACCGCCCGTACTGCAGCTTCAGCCCCGGCCGCGGCCAGTCGCAGGCCACCAGCCGGCCGGTGAGCGAGCAGGTGATGTAGGCCGTGCGCGCGTCCCGGCCACCGAAGCAGATGTTGGTCACGGCCCTCTCGGCCAGCTCCGGCGGCAGGGTCCACAACTCGTCGGACTTGCCGTCCGGCGAGATCACGCTGATCCCGGCCTCCACCAGGGTGCCGACGCAGACGTTTCCGGCGCTGTCGACTGCGAGCGAATCCAGCTCGCGCGCGCCGGGCAGGCCGATCAGCATCGTCGAGGGATCGCTCGCCGCGCCGCTGACCAGGGGACGGATGCCCCAGGTGGCGCTGGCGACGGCCTTGCCGGGCGCCGTGAGCCGCCGCAGCATCACCTGCCGCGTGAAGGTCTGCGCCCAGTAGAGCGTCCGGCCGTCCGGCGACAGGCCCACGCCGTTCGGCCCGGCGGCGTCGTCGACCACGCATTCGATCGTCTTTCCGTCGGGCGAGGCGTAGTAGACCGCCCCCGCCCCGAGGTCGGTGAACCAGAAGTTCCCGGTCTCGTCGAACACCAGGTCGTTGGGCGCCTTGAGCTTCTGGCCGCCCGCGCTGGCGTAGAGCGTCTCGAACCGGCCGGTGTCCAGGTCGATGCGCTGGACGCAGGGGGTTCCGGAGCCGTCCAGGCCGCCGTTGTTGCAGAGGTAGAGGGCCCCGTCGGGACCGACCGCCAGGCCATTCGGTCCGCCGCCGGTCTCGGCGATCGTCTGCTTGCTCCCGTCCGGCTTCACCCGGGTGACGCGCCCGCCTTTCAGCTCGACCACGAGGACCGAACCGTCCTCCAGGGCCACTGGCCCCTCCGGGAAGGCCAGGCCTTCGGCCACCACCCTGACGTTGGCGAGCTGCATCCGTTTCCTCCCGATCCTGGCTGGCGTTGCGGCACAATGCTCAGGGCCGCGCCGCCCAGGCAACTGGCGTGATCGGCCGATCACGCCAGACAGTCACCATCACGCGCCGGGCAGGCTGCGGGTCATGGCGGCGAGCACCGCGTTCAGGCGGGCCTGGCCGGCGTCCCTCCGGGTGACGTGCTTCCTCGAGGCGGCGCGCCAGACCAGCCGGCCGCTTTCGCGGTGGGTCAGGTCGAGGACCAGCGTCCCCTCCACGAAGCGGTCCACGTCCACCATGGTCGCGCCGTAGCCGCGGGCGACGAAGCAGCCGCGGAAGCCGCAGACGGTGGCGGGCCGGCCGAAGCTGTCCACATGGGTCTCCACCTTGTCCTCGACGCCCACGCGGTAGGACACCATCAGGGTGGCCGCGGCGGGATTGTCCACCCGGATCAGGCCCTTGGCGGCGAGGGCGGAGTCCACCGCCGCCCGCATCCGGGCCTGGACGATGTCGTTGGCGACACGCGGATCGGCGTCGGTCATCGACGGGGCCCAGGCGTAGGTGGCGCCCGGCGTGACGGTCCAGGCCTGGGCGGTGAGGATCGCGACCTTGCCGGCGGGACGGGCCTCGGCCGCGAGGCCGGCGAAGGACAGCAGCGCGCCGGCGAGGAGGCCGATCGCGGTCGTGGTCAGGGTACGGAGCTTGGTCATGGGAAGTCTCGCTTGCTTGGGGTTGGGGGGATCAATGGCCGAGGGTGGCGTCAGCCGTTCGGCTGGGCTTCGGGGCGAGCCAGATGGCGGCGCCGGCGAACAGGAAGACCACGGCCGAGGTCAGCATCAGCTCGTTGGTGGCGAGCATCACCGCCTGGCCCTGGACGATCTTGGTGACGTTGGTCAGCGCCTGGCCTTGCGTCTGACCGGTGGCGACGAGGCCGTCGATCGTGGCCTGGACGCCGTTCAGCAGGCCGGACAGCTGGTCCTGCTTGCGCTGGGCGCCGTCCTCCCAGGCGGTGTTGACCATGGAGGTGGCGAAGGCGCCCGACACCGTGCGGATGAAGTTCATCAGCCCGGCGCCGGCGGCGGTCTCGTCCTCGTCGATGCTCGACAGGGCGAGGGTGTTGAGCGGCAGGAAGAAGAACGGCATGCCCGCGCCCATCAGGAACATCAGCCAGGCGATCTGGCCGAAGGTGATGGCCGAGGTGGTTTCGGATCGCAGGAAGCTGACGACCGCCATCCAGGCGAGGCCGGTGAACACCAGCCAGCGCACGTCGACCCGGTTGACCAGCTTGGCCGCGATGGGGGCGGCGATGATTGCGCAGATCCCCAGCGTCGAGGAGGCCATGCCGGCCTGGGTGGCCGTGTAGCCCATGTTGCTCTGCAGCCAGTTGGGCGTCAGCACATTGGTCGCCATGAACGCCCCGTAGCCGAGGCCCATGGCCACCGCCGAGATCGCGTAGCCCGGCTTGCGGAACACCCGCAGGGATACGATCGGGTCCTTGGCGGTCAGCTCCCAGATCAGGAAGGCTGCGAAGCCCACGACACTGATCACGCCCATGGCCGCGATCATCGGCGAGGCGAACCACTCGTGCTCCTTGCCGAGGTCGAGGATGAGCTGCAGGGCGCCCACCCAGACGATCAGCAGCGACAGGCCGACCACGTCGACCGGCGCCTTGGCGACCGCGGTCTCCCTGGACTTCAGCACCCCGAAGACGATGGGCGCGCAGATCAGCGCCGGCCTGGCGGCCGGGCGGCTGCAGGTCGCGACCCTGGAGGCCGGCATGCTGTTCGTCATCGGCGCCTCGCAATCCGCCCTCGTGCGCAACGCCCGCAATCCGTCGCTGCCGCTGGCCGTCAGCCTGACGCAGCAGATGTGCGCGCTGATCCTCAAGGGTCTCGGCGTGGCCGCGTCGGAGGCGGACGCGATCGCGGCCCAGTCGGCGGACGAGATCGTCCGGCGCGCCGGCGACGCCCAGTCTGCGCCCGTGCAAGGCGCCTGATCCGGCCGCCGGGCCCGCGGGGCCAATCGTCACGAAACCTACGCCGGCCGGTCACACGGCGCAGCTAAGGCCCCCCGGGCTGCAAGGACTGGAGGGGGTTTTCATGTCACGTCGGCGTCTGCTCGCCGCAACGGTTTCCGGCTGGGCGCTTTGCGCCGCAGGCGGAGCGTTGGCGGACTCTTCGGCGTTCACCGCGCCGAACCTCATCAGCACGCCGGGGGCCACGTCCGTCTCCCTGGGGGGCTCGACCTTCGTCAACCAGGGCCTGGTGGGCACGGCGCGGCTGCCGGCCGACCTGCATGACTTCAACGGCGAGACCCTGGGCTCGTTCTCGGGCATGGCCATCGACCTGAAGACCTGGCGGCGGGCGGCCGACGGGAGCTATTCGGCCAAGCTCTTCACCCTGCCGGACCGCGGACCGAACAACATCGGCGGCTTCACCACCACCAACTACGCCGCGCGGCTGAACCAGTTCACCCTGTCGCTCAATCCCTACACCGGCACGGCCGCCGTGCCGGCCGCCACCCAGCAGATGCAGCTCACCCCGTCCGGCGGCTTCCTGCTGCGCGACGCCACCGGCCAGCTGTTCACCGGCCGCGACCCGCAGAGCGGCGTCGTGGTGCGCGACGGGATCTCCTATCCGACTCCGCCGGCGGGCGACCTGGGCGCCGGCAAGATCGCCATCGACGCCGAGGCGGTGAGCTTCCTGAACGACGGGACCTTCTACGTCGGCGACGAATACGGCGCGGCGATCTACTACTTCGACGCCGCCGGCAAGCAGCTGGGCGCCATCCAGGCGAACCCGGATCTGCTGCCGCGCGTGAACGGGGCGATCAACTTCAACGGCGTGAACGACGCGCCGCTGGTTCCGGGCTCCACCGGCCGGCGGTCCAACCAGGGAATGGAGGGGGTCTCGGTTTCGCCCGACGGCTCGCGCCTGTTCGCCGTGCTGCAGAGTGCGACCCTGCAGGACAATCCCACCAACGTCGCCGTCCGCCGCAACAACACCCGAGTGCTGGTCTACGACATCGCCGCCAGCAAGACGCCGACGACGCCGCTGGCCGAATACGTGCTCCAGCTTCCGGTCTACAACAACAGCGCCACCGGGACCGGCGCGGCCACCGCCACGGCCGCCCAGTCCGAGGTGCTGGCCCTCAACAACACCCAGTTCCTGGTGCTGTCGCGCGACGGCAACGGCCGCGGCACCAACGGCAACGCTAACGCCATAGCGTTCAAGAGCATCCTGCTGGTGGACACGGCCGGGGCGACCAACCTCGCCGGCACGTCGCGCGCCACCGGGACCACGCCGATCTCCACCAGCGCCGCGTCCAACGGCTCGGGCGCCTTGGCCGCCGACATCACCGCGGTGCAGCAGGTCGAGCTGGTGAACATGCTGAACACCGCCCAGCTCGGCAAGTTCGGGATCAACACCAGGACCAACCCCAGCATCCAGCACACCCTGTCGGAGAAGTGGGAGGCCATGGCCCTGGCGCCCGTCCTGGAGGAGGACAAGCCGCACGACTTCTTCCTGCTGGTGGGCAACGACAACGACTTCGTCTCGCACGACATCGACGCCGCGGGCGTCACCGACGCCAACGCGGCCCTCAACAGCGCCACGGCCGGGACCGGCGACAACGACAACGTGGTCATGGTCTACCGCCTGACCCTGCCGACCTACATCGACCCCCAGGCCCTGGCCTATCTGCAGGAAGCGGGGGCCTACGCCATGGCCGGCGCGCGAACGGTGGGCGCGCGGCTCGGCTCCGCGCCGGCGCTGGCGGCGCAGGACGCCCTCGATGCGGTCCGCCATGCGCAGTCGGCCGGCGTCGAGGTCAAGGGCGTGCGGGGTTGGGGCCAGGTCTCCGGCGAGCGGATCGCCGCCCCGGGCCTGGCCGACTCGGTCGACGCTGGCGCGCTGACGGTCGGCGTCGAGACCGGGCGCGGCGACGTCCGCTACGGGTTCCTGGTCTCGGGCTCCAAGCTCGACGGCGACAGCAGCGCGGCCTTCGACATTGGCGGCCACAGCTACGCGGCCGGCCTCTACGCGGGCCTGTCCGACGACTCCGGGTTCTACGCCCAGGGCGGGCTGGGGATCGCCAAGCTGAAGCTCGATACGCGCCGGCCGGCCGCCTATGGCCTGACCGCCAGCGGCAGGGCGTCCGGCCATGCGATCGGCGCCGAGGTGCGGTTCGGCTACATGGCGCAGTTCGGCTCGGTGCAGGCCGGCCCGTTCATCGACGTGCTGCACGCCAGCGTCGACCTCGACTCCTACCAGGAGCACGGCGCGGCGGTGGGTAACGGCCTGATCCCGTCCAACCACTATTCGCGCACCGAGAGCACCTTCGGCCTCGAGGCGGGGCTTCACGCAGGGGCGGTGCGGCCGACGATCCGGATCGGCTACACCAAGGTCGACGAGGGCGGCGAGAAGAGCCCGATCCTGGCGCTCGCCGCGGTTCCCGGCTCCGCCGCGGCGGTCGCCCTGCCGGGCGACAAGGACGGCTTCGTCAGCGGCGAGTTCGCCCTCGAAGGCGACTGGTCCGGGTTCGGCTGGCGCGCGTCGGTGGCGGCGCGGGACACCGACCGCAAGGCGTCCGCCCGCATCGCACTGGGTGTCGTCAAGTCGTTCTAGGCCGGCCGGGGCCCTGGCCGGTCGATCGGCGAATCCGGGCGGCCGAGGCGACATCGTCGCACAGCTGTCGCCAAAGCTTCGCCGGCCTGACAGCCAAGCCCCCTACGGCCCTCTGCAGGCTTTCGAGGGGGTGATCGTGGGACGTTCGATCCGGATATGGTTGCTGGGCGGCGCAGGCTTTGTGGCGCTGGCGGCGGGGCAGGGCGCGGCGGCGGCGGACGCCGAAGGCGGCACGCAGGTCGAGGAACTGGTGGTCACCAGCCAGCGCGCGGCCGAAGCGCGCGCAGTCGACGCCAAGCGCGAGGCCGACAACCTGGTCGAGGCGCTCTACGCCACCGACGTGGGTAAATTGCCCGACCAGAACGTCGCCGAGGCGCTGCGCCGGCTGCCGGCCATCTCGGTGGCCAACGACCAGGGCGAGGGCCGCTACGTCATCATCCGCGGGATCAATCCAAACCTCGCCAACGTCACCATCAACGGCGCCACCGCCGCCGTGCCGGAGCCGGAAGGCCGGCAGGTGAAGCTGGACGACGTGCCGTCCTCGCTGATCGGCAAGGTCGAGGTGATCAAGAGCCTGACGCCGGACCTCGACGCCAACGGCATCGCCGGCCAGGTCAACATCGAGACGTTGAGCGCCTACGACCGCGACAAGCCGTTCTTCTACGCCCGCGGCGCTTACGGGCGCTACGAGCTGAACGGCAAGCATCCCTACGAAGGCGACGCCACCGCGGGCTCCACCTTCGCCGACGGCAAGTTCGGGGCGGTGGTCTCGGCCAACTACTCCAAGCGGCCGATCGAGTCGCAGAACTTCGGGGCCAGCGGGCCGACATTCGCCACCGTGGGCGGCTTCACCGTGCCAAGCCTCGAGGAGTTCCGCGACTATAACCTGACCCGCGAGCGGAAGGGGGTCACCGCCAACTTCGACTACCGGCCGAGCGATGCAGTGAAGCTCTACCTGCGGACCCTCTATTCGGAGTTCTCCGACGACGAGACCCGCGACCGCTTCCGCATCGACAACGGCAGCGCCTTCTCGAACCAGACGGCCACCACCGGGACCTTCCGCGGGCGGGGGATCGCCTACGTGCGCCGCCGGAAGGAGGACGACAACACCAAGACCGCGCTCCTGGGCGGCGAGTTCAAGACCGGCTTCGGCGAGGTCGTGGCCGAGGCGGGCTACAGCCGCGCCGAGAAGAAGGACCCGCTGCGCTCCGAGGTGCAGTTCCGCACCGGTGGGACGGCGCTGACGGTCAACTACGACGTCTCCGATCCGCTCTACGTCTTCACGCCCACCGCCAACTTCTTCGATCCGGCGACCTACACCGCGTTCAACAGCGTCAACTACGACCGCCGCAAGGCCACCGACACCGTCAAGCAGGCCCGCGTCGACCTGACCTTCGATCTCGACAGCGTGGGCGACAGCTCGACCGCCAAGGTCGGGGCCAAGATCCTCGACCGCAACAAGACCAACGACCGCGCCTTCGAGACCTACACCGGTGGCTCACCGGCCCCGACCCTGGCGGCGGCCTTCCTGCCCTCGGGCGTGAGCGTCTACGACGGCCGCTACATCCTGGGCCCGCGGGTCGACTACGACGCCTTCCAGGCCCTGGTGACCGCGAACCCGAGGCTGCTCGTCTTCAACGCCGCCGGCTCCACGCCCAACGCCCTGGTCAACGACTACGACGCCGACGAGACGGTCTATGCCGCCTACGCCATGGCCAAGCTGAAGTTCGGCCGGTTGACGGTCATTCCCGGCATACGCGTCGAGCACACCAAGGGCGACTACAAGTCCAAGAGCTTCACCCCGACCTCGACGCCCACCCAGGGCTTCAACGTCGCCGGCGACTTCGACTACACCGACGTGTTCCCGGGCGTGAACGCCCGCTTCGACGCCAGCGACTCCCTCGTGTTGCGCGGCGCGGTCACCACCTCCATCGGCCGGCCGAACTTCTCCGACATCGCGCCCTACGTCTCCTACGACCCCGGCGCGGCCACCTTGGCGCTCGGCAACCCGGACCTGGAGCCCTTGAAGAGCGTCAACCTCGACGCGGCGGTGGAATACTACCTGCCCGGCCACGGGGTGGTCTCGGCGGGCGCCTTCTACAAGGACATCGACAAGCCGATCTACTCCGCCGTCCGCGCGTCGGTCGCGGGCGAGTCCTTCTCCGGGCTCGCGGTTCCCGCCGGCGTCTCGGTCACCCAGCCGATCAACGCCGGCAAGGCCAGGGTCATGGGCGTGGAGTTTAACGTCCAGGTCCCCTTCACCTTCCTGCCGCAGCCCTTCGACGGGCTCGGCTTCTCCGCCAACGCCGCCTTCATCGACGGCCACGGCCGCGGGGTTCCGGGCCGCCTGGACAAGGTGATGCTGCCGCTGCAGTCCAAGCGGGTGGCGACGGCCCAGCTCTTCTACGAAAAGAGTGGCTTCGCGGCGCGCGTCGCCTACTCCATGCGCTCCAAGTACCTGCTGGCCCTGGGGACCACCGCCGCCGGCGACAACATCGTCGCCAATTTCCACCAGATCGACGCGCGGGTGAGCTACACCTACGGCCCCGCGACCGTGTTCCTGGAAGGCTCGAATCTGAACGACGAGCCCTATCGGATCTACCTCGGGACCAAGGACCGGGTCATCGAAAACGAGCGCTACGACTATTCGCTTCGCACGGGGGTGCAGCTTGCGTTCTAGGTCGCTCGCGGTCGGCCTGGCGACCGCGCTGGCGGCCTGCGCCACGGCCGGGCCGCCGGGCACGCCCACCGCCGAGGTCCCGGCGCTGCGGGAGACGGCGGCGGTCGCCTCCGCCCGCGACGCGGCCGACGATCCGGCGATCTGGCGCAACCCGGCCGACCCGGCGGCCAGCCTGATCGTCGCCACCGACAAGCAGGCCGGGCTCTATGTCTACGGTCTCGACGGCAAGACCCGCAGCGAGCTTGACGCGGGCCGCGTGAACAACGTCGACCTGCGCGACGGCGTCGACATCGCCGGCGCCCTCGGCGTGCTGGTCGCCGCCAGCGACCGCACCGACAGGGCGCATGGCAAGATCGCGCTGTTCCGGCTCGATACGGACGCCGCCAGGCTGCGCCCCCTGGGCGTCCTGCCGGTCGCCGACGGGGAGGCCTACGGCATGTGCCTGTGGCGGCGCGCCGCCGACCACGCTCTCTTCGCCTTCTCGGTGATGAAGGACGGGACCGTGGTCCAGGCCCGGCTCGACCTTGCCGGCCCCGGGCCCCGGCTCGAGGTGGTGCGGACGTTCAAGCTCGCCACCCAGTCGGAGGGCTGCGCCGCCGACGACCGTACCGGGCTCCTCTACGTGGCCGAAGAGGACGTGGGGCTCTGGCGGATCGAAGCCGACCCGTCCAGCGCCGGCGCGCCGAAGCCATTCGCCAAGGTCGACGGCCGGTCGCTCGTCGCCGACGCCGAGGGTGTGGCGCTCGCCCCGCGGGGGCGGTCCGGCGGCTACCTGGTGGTCTCCAGTCAGGGGGACTCGGCCTATGCCCTCTACCGCCTGCCGGACGGGCGGTTCGCCGGACGCTTCCGCATCGTCGCCGGCCCCGGGGGCGTCGACGGGACCAGCGACACCGACGGCGTGGAGGTGGCCCTGGGCGCGTTCGGGCCGGATCTCCCGGCCGGCGTGCTGGTCGTGCAGGACGGCGACAACGCGCCGGACGCCCAGAATTTCAAGCTGGTGTCGTGGTCGGCGGTGCGCCGCGCGCTAAGGCTGCGCTGACCGGCGCTACCGGGCGTTGGCCGCGCAGAGCTCCAGGGCGGGAACGACGGCCGCCTGGCGACGGCGCAGCAGAGCCTCGGCGATCGCATGCGTGCGGGCGTTGTCGACGTCGATGGCCGCGGAGCCGTCCGCGAGCACGACGCGCCGCACCGTCACCCGGAACCGCCGGCTCAGCCGCCGCATGAGCTGCGCCAGAGTGACCGCGCGGGCCGAGAACAGCGCCAGGTTCACCAGCCCGAACGCCTGGACGATGCGGGCCGGATGCTTGGCGAACTGGCCGCCTTGCCGGAAGACCCGGGCGGCCTGCAGGGCGGCGGGCCGGCGGAGCCAGTAGAGGTTGCAGTTGGAATATTCCGCCTCGCGGAAGGCGTAGAAGCGCCGTTGGCCCTCCGGGTGCGCGGCGAGCACCGCCGCCTTCGTCGCGAAGGCGACCGCCACGTCGGCGTATTCGGCCTGCCGCCCGGCCTCGAACGCCTCGAGGATCGCCGCCGTCAGCAGGGCGTTGTCGGCGGTGGTGACGAGCAGGGGGAAGGTGGCCTGCTCCGCCGCGGCCATGACGCTGTCGAGGATCGCGGGCTTCGCCGGCGTGAACGCCAGGCGGCCGCTCAAGTAGAGCGATTTGACCGTGGCGTCGGCGAGGAGCTCGTGCGGATCCTTGGCGGAGACCAGCGCGCGCTCGTACCCGGCGCTCATCAGGGCGTTCAGCACATGGGCGATCAGCGGGCGGCCGGCGACCGGAACCAGCGCCTTGCAGCCGACCCCCGCCTGGGCCGCGAGCGGGTCCGGCGCGCCGTCGCGCTCGCCGGCCAGCACCAGGGCGTCGCCGACGGGGGTCATGCGGCGAGCCGGCAGTCGGCGGCCTGGATCAGTCCCTGCCGCGCCAGGCTGTGGGCGAGGATCCCCTCGATGAGCGTGGAATGGTCGATCCCCAGCGTGGCGGCCGATCTGGAGATGGTCTTCCTGGACCACAGGTTGCAGCTGAGGTTCACCTCCATGAACCACGCCTCGCCGGTGGCCGGGTCGTGCCGGAATTCGAACCGCCCGTAATCGAAGGGCCAGAGCTCCGGAAGCAGGGCGTGCACATGGCCTTCCAGCCGCGCGATCAGGGCGGCGCAGTCGACCCGCTCGAGGGGATCGTCGGCCGTGGTGACCAGGTTGCGTTTCTCCTCGTAGCTGCGCACCCGCATCGGGTCCTCCGGGGCGTAGGACATGGGCGGAAGCAGGCACGGGCCGACGCGCCCGCCGACCACCGGAACCGCCACGTCCAGGCGCGGCAGCCACGCCTCGACGATCACGTCATGCCCGGCCGCCTGCAGCCCGTCTGCGTGCTCCAGGGCGTCCCGCCAATGCTCGACCACGCGCACGCCCCAGGAGGCCGAGGAGGCGTTCGGCTTCACGACCAGGCGTTCGAAGGGGAAGGCGGGGGGCATGAGCGGGGCGCCGCCGCGGCGTTGGATCAGCCACGGCGCCGTCGGAACCCCGCGGGCGCGTGCGGCCAGCTTCATGAGGTGCTTGTCGTCCGCCAGGCCGCGGAGGATCGGGGAGGCCCCGAGGTAGGGGATCGACCGCCGCTGGAGCAGCAGCGGCGCCAGCATCTCGCTGTTGAGGAAGCCGCCGCGGTTCAGCAGCGGGAAGGCGAAGTCCACGTCCGCGCGGTGATACAGCGCCTCGTAGCTGTCGACCGCGATGATCTGCGGCCCCAGCCCGCGCAGGGTGGTGAGAAGCTCATGATGATAGACCGCGTGCGATCCGTCCGCGCCGTCCGGGGAGCCGTCGGAATGGGCGTGCTTGGCCGCGAAGAGGATCCTGAGCGCCTGGGCCGAGGCCGGAAGGCGAGGAAGCTGGAGATGCTGCATCGGCGCCCTGAGGTTGTCACGGCGACGCTCCTAGGCTGCTTCGATGACACCGCGACGTCGGAGCCTTGACGGTTCGACGTTGGCTGACGCGCGGGTCAGGCGACCAGCGCCGTCTCGTCTTCGCGGTCCAGGGCCAGGACGGCGTGCATGGCGTCGAACAGCTCCTGGGTGCGGATCGGCTTGGCGACGACCCCGTTGACGCCGCAGCTGCGATAGAAGGCCGCGTCGGACGGATCGGCGTTGGCCGTCAGGGCGAGGATCGGGATGCGCGCGACGGCGCCCACCTTCGAGCGGATCCGGCGGGTCGCCTCGATGCCGTCCATGCGCGGCATCTTGATGTCCATCAGGATGAGGTCGAAGCGGCCGCTGTCCGCCGCCCGTACGGCCTCCTCGCCGTCCTCGACGCATTCGGTCGAGCAGCCGAACATCTCGCAGAGGTGCCTGGCGATCATGCGGTTGGTGGCGTTGTCGTCCGCCATCAGCACGTGGGCCCGCGTTCCCATGTCTTCGGGCCCCCGGACGTCCTCGTCCTGCAGCTGCGGCGCCGGCACGCGGTAGAGCGGGATGTCGAATTCGAACACGGCCCCGCCTTCGGGCCGGTTGCGCGCCGCGATGGCCCCGCCCATGCGCTCCACGAGCTGGCGGCAGATGGCCAGGCCCAGGCCCGCGCCGCCGTGGCGGACGCCCTCTTCGGTCTGCTGGAACGGCGCGAAGATGCGGTCGAGCTGCTCGACGGCGACGCCGGGGCCGCTGTCGCTCACCGTGCCGCGCAGGCGGTTGACGTCGCCGTCGTCCCGCTCCTCCAGGCGCACGTCGATCCGCCCGCGTCGCGTGAACTTGAGCGCGTTGCTCACCAGGTTGTGCAGGATCTGGCGCAGGCGGTCGGCGTCGCCCAGCACCCAGTGATCGGCGCGTCCGTCATAGGTGAAGACCAGTTCCACGCCCTTCACCTCGGCCTTCGGCGACCAGAGCCGCTGGATGTCGTCGAGCAGCCGCGAGGCCTGCAGCGGCTCCTCCGCCAGTTCGAGGCCGGACGCTTCGGCGCGCGACAGGTCCACAGCGTCGTTCAGAAGGCGCAGGAGCACGCCGCCGGATTCCACGATGGTGTCGAGCAGGGGGTCGAGCTCCGGCTGGCGCGACTTGCGCCGGGCGATCTCGGCCACCGCCAGCACGCCGTTGAGCGGCGTGCGAATCTCGTGGCTCATCACGCCCAGGAAGCGCGAGCGAGCCTCCAGGGCCTCCTGCGCCCGCCGGTTGGAGGCGTGCGCCACCGCCGCGGCCGCCTGCAGCAGCGCCACCATGGAGCCCACGCCGGCGTAGCGGCCGCCGCAGGTCACGACGAACCCGTGCAGCAGGGTCGAGAGCCGTTCCTCCAGGATGCGGCCGCAGAACTCGGCCACGGTGACATCCCCGTCGACGATGATCGGCTCGGCGTTCATCAGCATCCAGATCGGGCGGCCCGACCACAGGGCGCGGCCGTAATGCGCGGCCATCCGCACCAGGAAGGCGTTGCGCTCGACGATGCCGACGGGCCGTCCGTCCCCGTCCACGACCGCGATGGCCAGGGTGTCGGGCTCCAGCTCGAAGCGCTCATAGATCTCGGCGCCGGTGGCGTGCGGAAACACCGGCGGGATCGTCGGCGCGATATCGAGCAGCAGAGTCATGGCCTCACCCCCGGAATGGGCCACAAGCCGCCATATCCGCCTTAACGATGGGTTAGTTCTGCAAGTGGGCGGCAAACAAGATTTGAGAAGTTTTTATGACACGGTCATCCAGGATATTTATCTGAAGGCAAAGGTTCACCTGTCTTCCAATTAACCTGCGCGTCATCGAAGTGATAACGAGTCGGGTTATCGCAGCGCCGTCCAGTTGGAGGGCGTGATGCGTCGGCTTTTTATTGTCCAGCCAAATCAAGATGGTTGGAACCTCTTGTCCGAGGACCTCCTGCTGCAGTTTGCGAGCGGTGCGCGCGCCGAAGCGGCCGCCCGCCGGCTCGCTCGCGAGCACGCCGAGGGCGGGGCCTGCGCCGAGGTGCGCATCATGCTGCGCGACGGCGCCCTGGCCGGCGTCTCCCTCTACGAGAAGGGCAGGGTCCTGGCGCCGACCGGCTAGTTGGGCGCGCCACGACGCTCTTGCGACTTCCCTCCTGCGCATCCTCGCGAGTCTCGCGACCGTGCGCGAGCCGCGCCGGGCCCTGACCTGCGGACATTGACGTCGCTATTGGGGCGGCTCACCTTCGATCGCCTATTGCTCGCGATGGACGCAGGCGGCCCGGCTCGGCTGTGACGGATCCAATGGACGTCTCGCACGGCCTGCGGCGCCAACGACGCGATCCGGGCCGGCGGTCATCAACCCGAGCGAACGAAACGAGGACCCATGCGCGCGAAGCTGCTCGGCTTGAAGTCTGCTGTGCCCCCCTATGTCATCGCGCAGGCGCAAGCCGCCGCCTACGCGCGCAGCCTGTTTGGGGAAGTCCGCGACATCTCCCGGCTGATCACCGTCTTCGCCAACACCGGCATCGCCAAGCGGCATTCCTGCGTGCCCATCGAGTGGTACACGCAGGCCCACGACTGGACCGACCGCACCGCGCTCTATCTCTCCAGCGCGGTCGACCTTCTGGAGCAGGTGACGCGCGGCCTCCTGGACGAGGCGGGCCTTTCCCCCGACCAGCTCGACAGCATCGTGGTGGTCTCGACCACCGGGATCGCCACCCCCAGCCTGGACGCCCTGCTGGTGGAGCGCATGGGCCTGCGGCGCGACATCCAGCGCCTGCCGATCTTCGGCCTGGGCTGCGCGGGCGGGGTGATCGGCCTGGCCCGCGCCGCGACCCTGGCCCGCGCCGATCCGGGCAGCCGGGTGCTGTTCCTGGTGGTGGAGCTCTGTGCGCTCACCTTCCGCAAGAACGACCTGTCCAAGAGCAACATCGTCGCCACCGCCCTGTTCGGCGATGGCGCGGCCGGGGCGATCCTCTCCACCGAGGGGGAGGGGCCGGCGATCGGCGCCGCGGGCGAGCACACCTGGCCGGACTCCCTGGACGTGATGGGCTGGGACGTGGAGGACGACGGCCTGAAGGCGCGCTTCGCCCAGTCCATCCCCACCCTGGTGGCGAGCGATTTCCGCGGCCTGCTCGACGCCTTCCTGGCGCGCAACCAGATCGATCTCGGCGACATCGACGGCTTTGCCTGCCACCCCGGCGGGGCCAAGGTGCTGGACGCGCTGGAGGACGCCCTGGAGATGCAGCGCGGCGACCTCGTCGACAGCCGCAAGGTGCTCGAGCAGTTCGGCAACATGTCGGCAGTCACGGTGCTGTTCGTCGCCGAGGGCATGCGGCTGGCCGGGCGCAGGACGCTGCTGACGGCGCTGGGGCCGGGCTTCTCCGCCGCCTTCCTGATGCTGGACGGGCGATGATCGCCTATGCGATTCTGGCGCTCGTCGTGGTCCAGCGGCTGGGAGAGCTCGTGCTGGCCAACCGCAACACCGCCGCGTTGAAGGCCCGGGGCGCCGTGGAGATCGGCGCCGCGCACTATCCGCTGATCGTGGCCCTGCACGCCGCCTGGCTGGCGGCGATCTTCTGGTTCCTGCCGCAGCCGCCGACGGTCAGCTGGCCGCTGCTGGCGGTGTTCCTGGTCCTGCAGGCGTTGCGGGTCTGGGTGCTGGCGACCCTGGGGCCGTACTGGACCACCCGCATCATCACCCTGCCGGGCGCGCCGCTGGTGAAACGCGGCCCCTACCGGTTCTTGCGCCATCCCAACTATCTGGTGGTGGCGGGCGAGATCGCCGTGCTGCCGCTGGTGTTCGGCGAGATCGCGGTGGCGATCGTCTTCGCCCTGGCCAACGCGGCGGTGCTGTTCTGGCGTATCCGCCAGGAGGAGACCGCCCTCGCAGCCCGGCGCGCCGCCTGACCATGTGGCGCTACGCCGGGCCCTTCCTGTTCCTGGCCGCCATCCCGGCGCTCTACTACGACGTGGGGCCGGCCGCGCCCTTGCTCAGCGTCGCGGCCCTGCTGGCGGCCCTGACCGGGGCGGAGCTCGTCGCCCCGCGCGGCGACGTCGAGGGCCGCGGCGACCCGCGCGGCTTTCGCGCCATGGTCCTGGCCTATATCCCCGCGCAGGTCGCCGTCACCGCCTGGGCGCTGTGGCTGTCACCGCAGGCGGGCGCCTGGGGCTTTTGGGCGCTGGCCTTCTCGCTGGGCGTGACCACCGGCGTCTTCGGCATGCTGGCCGCGCATGAGGCGGTCCACAGCGGCGACCGCCGCGAGGGTCTGCTGGGCGCGGTGATGCTGACGGCCATGAGCTATCGCCATTTCCGCATCGCCCACCTGCACGGCCACCACCGCTGGGCGGGCACGGCGCGGGATTCGGCGACGGCGCGGCTGGGGGAAGGCTTCTACGCCTTCCTGCTGCGCACGGTGGCGGGCCAGGTCCTGGAGGCCTGGCGGTTCGAGCAGCAGCGGACCGGCTGGCGCCGCAACCGCGTGCTTGGCGACGTGGCGGTGATGGCGGTGGTGATCGGCGGCCTCTGGGCCGGTGTCGGTCCGCGAGCCGCGGCCTTCTTCCTCATCCAGAGCGCGGTCGCCATCACCGTGCTGGAGCTCTTCACCTATATCGCCCACTACGGCCTCGCCCGGCGGGCCGACGGGGCAGGGGGGCTGGAGCGGTTCTCCGACCGCCACAGCTGGAACAGCAGCAACGTGCTGGCCAACGCCCTGATCTTCAACATGGGTCGGCATTCCTTCCACCATCACAGCCCGGCCGCCCCCTACCAGGACCTCAGGACCGAAGCGGCGCCCGAGCTGCCGCTGGGCTACGCCGGCTCCATCCTGCTGGCGCTGGTTCCGCCGCTGTGGCGCCGCACCATGGACCCCCGCGCGCGAGCCTGGGCCGCATGAACCCCGTGCGGCTGTGGGCCGGCTTCCTGGCCATGTGCCTGGGCCTCTTCATGGCCGTGCTCGACGTGCAGGTGGTGGCCAGCGCCCTGACCGCCATCGGCGGCTCGCTGCACATCGCGCCCGAGCGGCTGGGCTGGATCCAGACCGGCTACCTGATGGCCGAGGTGATCGCCATCCCGCTCACCGGCCTGCTCACCCGCGCGTTCACCTTGCGCTGGATGTTCGCCGCCGCTACGGCGGGCTTCACCCTGGCCAGCCTGGGCTGCGCCCTGTCGACGACTTTTCCGATGCTGATCGCGCTGCGGGTGGTGCAGGGCTTCTGCGGCGGCATGCTGATCCCGGCGGTGTTCACCTCGGTGTTCGTGATGATGCCGGAGAATCGCCGCGTGCTCGCCACCACGCTGGCCGGCGTCTTCGCCGTGATCGCGCCCACGGTCGGCCCGTTCGTCGGCGGCTTCTTCACCGAGCACTTCTCCTGGCATTGGATCTTCCTGATCAACCTCGCCCCCGGCGTCGCGGTGTGCCTGGCGGTGGCGTTCTGCGTGCGCATCGGCGAGGCGGACCGCAGCGCGCTGCGTCGGATCGACTACGGCACGCTGGTGCTGGCGTCGGTGTTCCTCGCCACCCTGCAGCTGCTGCTCAACGAAGCGCCCAGCCGCGACTGGCGCGGGGCCTATGTCTTCAGTGTCGCGGCGGTCGTCCTGCTGACCGGGGCCGGCGCGGTGTGGCGCGCCCTGGGCCACGCCAGCCCGTTCATAGACCTGAGGCGATTTCGCCGCCGCGCCTTCTCGCTCGGCTGCACGCTGAGCTTCGTGCTGGGGATGGGGCTCTACGGGTCGGTCTACATGCTCGCCCTGTTCCTCGGCCTGGTGCGTGGCCACGGCCCGCTGGTGATCGGCGAGATCATGATGGTGTCGGGCGCCGCGCAGCTCGTCATGTCCCCCCTGGCGGCCTGGGCGGAGACCCGGGTGGACAGCCGCTGGCTGGCCGCCGTCGGCTTCGCCCTGTTCGGGGCGGGCCTGTGGCTGAACGGCTACGCCACCTCGGATAGCGACTTCTGGGCGCTGTTCTGGCCGCAGGTGCTGCGGGGCCTGGCGGTCATGTTCTGCCTGCTGCCGGCGACGCGGCTGGCGCTGGACTGCTGGCCGCAGGCGGAGATCGCCGACGCCAGCGGACTCTTCAACCTGATGCGCAACCTGGGCGGCGCCATCGGCATCGCCCTGATCGACACGCTGCTGCAAACCCGCACCGAGGGCCACGGCTCGGCGCTGGTGGCGCGGCTGCAGGCGGGGGACCCCGACGCGGCGCGGCTGGTCGGCCTGCCGGTGGAGATGTTCCACCACCAGGCGATGGGGCCGATCGACGCCGGCGTCCGCCAGATGATCGAACCCCTGGTGCGCCGCGCCGCCCTGGCCCAGTCCTTCAACGAGGGCTGGCTGCTGTTGGCCGCCCTGTTCGGCCTGTCGCTGCTGCTGCTGCCCCTGATCCCGCGGGCCGCCAACCCCCGCCCGCCGGCCGGCGCTTGAGTTTACCGGCGCCGGGCGGTCCGGAAGCGGACTTCGCCATTGTCGCCCCGAAGCGGAACCGCGCATGGATCGAGAGACATGCCTGGTGTCGGCCTTAAAGCTGCACTTAAGGCGAGAATTGATTTCCTGGTGCGAGTGTCCGAAGCGCGGGTGTTAATCCTCCGCCTCCAACCCCAGCGCATCCGCGAGGGTGAAATGGATCGGAACCGGGCCTTTGATCATCGACCTCTCCGGCCGCGTCGCGTTGGTCACCGGCGGCAGCAAGGGCCTAGGCCTCGCCATGGCGGCCCGCTTCGCCGCTTCGGGCGCCGATGTGGCCTTGGTGGCCAGGGACCCAGCGACCCTGGACGCCGCCGCCGCGAGCCTGCGCGAGACCACACGGGGCCGCGTGGAAGCCATCCGCTGCGATGTCTCAAAGCTTAAGGACATAGAGGGGGCCTACGCCGCGGTGAGCGAGCGCCTCGGCAAGGTCGACATCCTGGTGAACAATGCCGGCGCCCACGCCTCCGGGCGTTTCGAGACCATCACCGAAGCGCAGTGGGCCGAGGACATCGACCTCAAGCTGCTGGCGGCGGTCAGGTTTTCGCGCCTGGCGTTTCCGCAGATGAAGGCTCGCAAGTGGGGCCGCATCCTCAACATCCTGAATGTGTTCGCCAAGGCGCCCGTGGCGGGCACGGCGCCGACCGCCGTCACGCGGGCGGCGACCATGGCCCTCACCAAGGCCATGGCCGGCGAAGGCGCGGCCCATAATGTCCTGGTGAATGGCCTCGTCGTCGGATTGATCGACAGCGATCAGCACGCCCGCGCCTGGAAGGCGAAGGGGTCGGAGGGAACCTACGAGGCTTTCATCGATCAGATCGCCGAGCGTTCTCGCGTGCCCATGAAGCGGATGGGGACAGCGCAGGAGTTCGCCAACGTGGCCTGCTTCCTGGCCTCGGACATGGCGTCCTACGTGACCGGCGTGGCCCTCAACGTCGACGGCGGGCTCTGCCCGGTCGTCTGACAATTTGGCGATCCCGGCGGCCAAAATCGTCTCCTCATGTCAAGGTTTGCAGCATGACCCGTCACAGCGACCAACGACCCGTGCGCGTGGGTATCGTCGGCATCGAGCCCGGACGGAGCTGGAGCGCACGCGCGCACGTCCCTGCGCTCCGGGCGTCGCCTCAATTCGAACTGCTCGGACTGGCCACGACGAGAGCGGAGTCGGCGGCTTCGGCGGCGGCCCAGCTCGAGGTGCCGCGATCCTACGCTGGGCACGAGGCGCTGGTCGCTGATCCCGACATCGACCTTGTGGTCGTCACGGTGAAGGCCCCCAGCCACAGACAGGTCGTCATCGACGCCATCCAGGCCGGAAAATCGGTCTTCTGCGAATGGCCGTTGGGGAAGAACTATGCGGAGACGCGCGAATTGCACGCCCTCGCTCAGGCGCGCGGCGTGCAAGGCTTCGTCGGCCTCCAGGCCCGGGTGGCGCCCGTGATCGCCTACATTCGAGAGCTCGTGCGCAACGGCTATGTCGGCGAGGTGCTCTCGACCAGCATGATCGGTTCCGGGATGAACTGGAGCGACGTCGTTCTCGTCGCCAACCGCTATCATCTGGACAAGGCCAACGGAGCGACCCTCACCACCATCCCCTTCGGTCACGCGGTGGACGCGCTCGCCCACGTGCTGGGCGAGTTCACCGAGGTCTCGGCCCTGGAAGCGGTCCGCCAGCCCAGGGCGACCGTGCAGGGGTCCGATGAGGTGCTCACCAAGACTGCGGAGGATCAGCTCGTGGTGGCGGGCTTGCTGCAGGGTGGCGCGGTGGCCTCCATCCACTATCGGGCGGGCCTCTCCACCGGCGTGAACTTCCTCTGGGAGATCAACGGCACGGAAGGCGACCTGCAGATCACCTCCAATGGCGGCATGCCGCAGATCTTTCCCCTCACCTTGAAGGGCGCCAAGCGCGGCTCACCGCTCGAAGTCCTGGAGCCGCCGGCGGCCTACCAATGGTCGGGCGCGCCGCTTCCAGGCGCCGCGGTGAACGTGGCGATGGCCTATGCCGCAATCGCCGCTGACCTGCGGAGCGGTGAGACGTCCTTCGCTGACTTCAGCGCCGCAGAGCGACGGCACGCGTTTCTTGAGAAGGTCGGTGAGGCGGCGGCGAGCGGGCGCAGACTGACCCTGGGTTAGAACTTGGCTGGGCGCGTGCTCGCTGGCTTCCTACCCTCACGGTTGAGGTCACCGGCAGTCGCCTCCGGTTGCAGTCTCCGGACCGTCGTAATGACCGTATTGGGTCGCCCGTTGCGTCCGCGCCGCAAAACAGAAAGCCAGCCAAGGCCGTTCTAGCCACCGGGCGAGTCGGTGGGGATTATGTTCATCTCCGGATCGGTCGACAGTTGATCGCTAGGTGGCCTGTCAGGATGAACGTGCCCGCCTAATCCGGTCCCGCGGGGGAAGTCTTCGGGCGGCGGCGTTGAGAGTCTCTCCGCTTGATCGTCGGCGTGAGTTCCCGCCATGGGGCATGGCGGGTCGACCGCTTCGGGTTTGCTGTTCGGTTCGCCAGATCGGTTCATTGCTGGACTCCAGACCCCGCAGTTGCCGTCTGCCGGCGCCCTCAATGAAAAGATGTAACGCGGCTGGCCGCTGGAGGGTGCGAGGCCTCGGTCGAAAGATCAACTCCGGCCGAACGTGATGGACCGCCCGAACGCAGACCTCGGAACGTCCGGGATGGGTCGAACTTCGCCCGTTGCGTCCGCGCCGCAAAGGCGCGCGACCCCACTCGCGTCTCGATCGTCCTGCCGACTGGCGCGGCAAATCCTGGCCCGCCTGCTCTCGGCGCAGGTCATATGTTCCTGATATGTTCTTGCTGTCCAGCCGATCCTGGGTTACGCTTTGCGCCCGTCCGTACCCCACCGCGGAGGCCCGCGAGATCTTTACCGGTAACCCCCCCGGTCAGTCCTCAAAATGTTCGAATACCACGACAAGAGATTGATTATGCGGTCATTTCGTATGAGTATAGAGGTCCTGACCGCTACTTGAATTTGTGCTTACCGCCGAAAGGCTCACCCCACCTTGGCGACGATCGTCTCGCCGAAACGAAGCACGGCGTCGCACGCCGCCTCGAAGCTGGCGGCCGGGACGCGCACGCCTGCCCAGGTGACACCCATCGCCTTGAGCGCCGCCAGCCGGTCGATGCGCTCCTGGTCGGAGAGGCCGTTCGACAGGTTGCTGGCCTCGGAGGCCACGTCGATGTCGATGTCGGAGAGGCTGCGGCCATGACTGGCCAGCCGGGCTTCGAGGCCCTTCAGCGCCACCGCCAGCTCCGCCTCGTTGGTGATCGGCGGCGTGCGGGAGGTCTGGGCGACCTGGGCCGCGCCGAACAGCACCGACCAGCCCTGGCCCCACGTGGCCAGCCGCTCCATCGTCAGGCGGCTGTTGCCGCCCAGCCAGAGCGGCGGATGCGGCCGCTGGACGACCGTGGGCGCCATGCACTGGCCGGGCGCCGTGAAGTGGCGGCCCTGGTAGGCGAAGGTCTCTTCGCGCCAGACGCCCTTGATCACCTCGACCGCTTCGTCGAAGAGGGCGTTGCGCTCTTCGAAGTCGACGCCCAGGGCCGCGAACTCCGAGCGCAGGTAGCCGACCCCCAGCACGAAGGTCGCCCGCCCGCCGGAGAGCACGTCCAGCGTCATCATCGAGCGGGCCTGCAGCAGCGGGTTGCGGTAGGGCACGACCGCCAGGTGGGTCATCAGCCGCAGCCTGGTTGTGGCGGCGGCGCAGAAGCAGAGCGCGGCGTAGGGGTCGAAGCTCTCGTGGCCGCCGCCCTCCAGCCACTTGCGCGAGGGCGCGGGGTGATCGGTGAAGCCGAGGCCGTGCAGGCCGGCCGCCTCCAGGGTCTGGGCGAAGCGCGCGACGTTCGCGGGCCGGATCCAGGCGCCGCCGTCCACGTCGCTGTGTACGGGATATTCGCTGGTGAATTTCATGGGCGGATGCTCCGGTGTCGTTGGCTCAAGAAGGTGCCTTGTTAGATGGAGAAATCGGGATCGTCAGGGAGAAGACGTCAAGTGGCCGGGACGACGGCTGATAATAGGCGCTGTTTTGGGTTGAACTCACGCCCGCGCCAGCGCAGGAAGTTCACACCGATGGATCGCGGGCGCAACGTCCCGGCCGGGGGTGGACCGGCCGTCCGCGGCATAGGCTGGTCACATAGCGGGAGAGGGGACGCCTCATGGATCTGGGCATCGCAGGCAAGACGACGCTGGTCATCGGCGGCAGCCGCGGCATCGGGCGGGGATGCTCGCTGGAATTCGCCCGGGAGGGCTGCAACGTCGTCATCGCGGCCCAGAACCCGGGCCCGATCGAAGAGGCGGTGACCCTCGCCAAGGATCTGGGCGCCAAGGCTGTCGGCGTCTCGGCCGACTGCTGCAGCAAGGACGGCGTCGCCAAGGTGATGGACGCGGCCAAGGCCGCGTTCGGCTCGCCCGACATCGTCATCTTCAACGTCGATTCCGGGCCCAAGGGGGCCTTCATGGACATCACCGACGAGGAATTCGCCGCGGCCAACAACAACAATGTCATGGCCTTCGCCTGGTTCGTCCGCGCCGCGGTCCCGCACATGCGCGAGCAGGGCTGGGGCCGGATCCTCACCATCGGCACCAATTCGGTGAAGGCGCCGCACCGGGCGCTGCCGCGCGCCGCCCAGAACACCTATCGGGTCGGCGCCCTGGCGCTCTCCAAGACGCTGTCGGCCGAGCTCGGTCAGTTCGGGATCACCGTGAACACCCTGGGCACCGGGGCCATCGCCACCGAGCAGCTCAAGGAGGTCTTCAGCAAGATCGCCGCCGCCCAGGGCCGCAGCTATGAGGACTGGGTGGGCGAGCGCAACGCCACCATCCCGGTCCGCCGGATCGGCACGCCGGAGGACATGGCGGCGGCCGCCGCCTTCCTCTGCTCGACCCGCTCCGGCTTCATCACCGGCCAGGTGCTGGTGGTCGACGGCGGCCAGATCGAAGCGCTTCAGTAGGGAGAGGGGAGACCATGGGAAAGCTCGACGGAAAGACCGCCCTCGTCACCGGGGCCAGCCGTGGGATCGGCGCCATGATCGCCAAAACCCTGGCGCGCGAAGGCGCGCGGGTGGTCATCAACTACGCCCAGAGCAGGGACCGCGCCGAACAGGTCGCGGCGGAGATCGAGGCGGCCGGCGGCCAGGCGCTGCTGGCGGCGGCCGATGTCACCGATCTGGCGCAGATCGACGGCATGTTCGCCGACCTGAAGGGGCGGATCGACGGCCTCGACATCCTGGTCAACAACGCCGGACGCGGTTCGGGCGGATTTCCCCACCTCGACCAGGTGACGGCGGAAAATTACGACGCCACCTTCAACCTCAACACCCGCGGCCTGTTTTTCGTGACCCAGGGCGCGGTGCGGATGATGCGCGACAACGGCCGGATCATCATCATCTCCAGCATGGCGGCGCGGATCCGGATGCCGGGGCTGTCGATCTACGCCGCGTCCAAGGCCGCCGCCGACGCCTTCACGCGCAACCTGTCCATGGAGCTCGCGCCGCGCGGCATCACCATCAACTCGATGAACGTCGGCACGGTGGAGACCGAGATGACCTCGCGCATCGAGCCCGACACCCTCAAGCGCCTGGTCGGCATGATCCCCATGGGCCGCATCGGCCAGACCCGCGATGTGGCCGACGTAGCGGTGTTCCTGGCGAGCGAGGAGTCCCGCTGGCTGACCGGCGAGGAGCTCGCGGTGGCGGGCGGGCGCTACATCTAGCCCGTCAGGCGAGGCCCAGATTCCGTTTGCGGTTGCCGTCATACCAGCCGCCGGGGGCCCAGCCCTCGGCCTTGGCGATGCGGTGGGCGAACAGCCAGCGCTCGCCCGTGGGCGTCAGCACGTCGAAGTAGCGGCCCCAGTGGTCGGGCCCTACCGCGGTCATGGCGCAGAAGTAGGCCGTGGTCTCGATGCGCTCGGGCGTCACCGAACGGAAATGGATGTTGGTGGTGAAGTGGCGAAGGATCGGCGTCTGGCCTTCGAACACCACGGGCGGCCGGCTCGCGGCGCTGCCCTTCAGCATCTCCAGGATCGCCGCGCGCCCGGTGGTTGGTCCCTGCGGCGGAACCTCCATGGTGGCGTCTTCGGCGAACTGCGCCACCAGCTCCTCCAGACGCCCGCCGTCGCCGGCGGTGGAGTAGCGCGTGAAGGTCTCGCGGATCTGCTCGCGGGCGATGAGTTCCCACAGTTCCATGGTCGGTCTGCTCCCTGGCGCGTCGATGTCGCGCGTCCTGTCCGGCGCGCCCGGCGGTCAGTGGAAGGGAGCATAGCTCACGGCCGCGACGATGGCGGCGGCGCAGATCAGCGTCGGCACGAGGAATACGGTGGCGACACGTTGCGCGAAGACGCCGCTGCGCGGAAGGCGGCGCTGCCGGCGCGGAAGCGCGCCCCAGCAAGTCGCTTGGCGAGCCTGATTCATGGCGATCTCCAAACCTGGATCGCCCACCCCAACGTCCCCGCACACAGGACTAACGGAAAGGATTAACAATCCGTTTACCAACAGGGTTAACGCTTCGTTTAAAGTGCGACCAATTGCACCTCTGCTGCCGATCGGGCGGACTGCGCCGGCGGCAGGCCCCCTGTTCCGCCCCGGCGGCGCAGGGATTGAGACATCGTAACGCGCCCGCCATCTGAGGCGACAGCCGGCGAGCGCATGCCGCCACAAGGTCCCGCGCGAAGTTGGAGCCCCGTAAAGTCATCGGCGATCCTGATCCTCCTGTTGCGCCTGATCGGGCGCTATGTTCGACCGTCCGCGCGGTGAGTCTCGACGGGACGGCTCGGGCCGCGAAACGGGGGAGGGCGCGATCCTCGCAGGGGCGCACCAGCTGATCGCAGGGAGCCGCTTGGCGCGCTGTCGGTCGCTGATGGCGTGCGGGCTCGTGCTCGCCGCAGGCTCGGCCCGGGCCGAGCCTGCGCATATTTTCCGGCTGCCGCCCCAGCCCGTCGACACCGCCCTCGTGCGCTTCGGCGTCCAGGCCGGCGTATCGATCGGCGGCTTCCCTGTCGCGGGGTGCGCCGGGCGAAGTCACGCGGTGCTCGGGGTTCTCACGCCGTCGGAGGCGCTCCGGCGGCTGCTGCCGGCGGGGTGCGGCTTTGAGCGGGTCGACGCCCGCGCCTTTCGCATCATCGCGGTGCGCCCGGCGCCGCCGCCGCCCGCGCCCGCCGTGGTCTCCGCGCCGGCGACAGCCGATCTATCCGAGGTGGTGGTCACGGCGGAGAGGCGGCGGGAGCCCCTGCGCGGGAGCCCCTTCGCGGTCAGCGCCCTGACCGGAGACGAGGTCGAGCAGCTGAACGCCAACAGCTTCGCCGACATCGCCCTGCAGTTTCCCGGCGTCGCCGAGACCAACCTCGGGCCGGGGCGCAACAAGATTTTCATCCGCGGGATATCCGACGGGGCGTTCACGGGGCGCACCCAGGCCACGGTCGGGCTCTACCTCGACGACGTCCCCATCACCTACAATGCGCCGGATCCCGATCTTAGGCTGGCCGATGTCGAGCGCGTGGAGGTGCTGCGCGGCCCCCAGGGCACGCTCTATGGATCGGGGTCCATCGGCGGCATCGTGCGCATCGTCACCGCCCGTCCAGACCCCACTCGCCTTGTGGCGGCCATCGAGCTCGAGGGCATGCTCAACGAACACAATGACAAGTCCTCCGGCGCCGAGGGCATGCTGAACCTGCCGCTGATGAACGGCCGCGCCGCGATCCGGGGCGTGGCCTATATCGATGAGCTGGCCGGCTATCTCGACAACCCCGTCCTTGGCCTGGAGGACGTCAATCACGGGCGCCGGTCCGGCGGGCGCCTGTCGGGGCTGGTCGATCTTCCGGACGGCTGGCAGGCGCAGGCCGTCTTTGGGACCCAGTCGATAGCGACCGCCGACAGCCAGTACACCCAAGGCGGCGGGCGGCTGAGCCGCGACACGGGGATCCGCGAGCCGCACGACAACGACTTCACCCAGATCGGCGCAAGCCTCTCACATGCCGGTTCGACGGCGAGCCTCCGGGTCTCGGCGGCCTACATCGACCACGACCTGTCCACTCGATACGACGCCACCGGCGCCTTCGATCTTGGGCCCTCTATGACGGCGGCGTTCGATGAGGCGCAGGGCGTGGAGCTCTGGGTCGCCGAGGCGGTCGCATCCTCCGCCGGCGCCGGCCGGATCCGCTGGCTGGCCGGCGCCTTCGGTTCCTATTCGCGCGAGGCGAGCAGCGGGGTCCTCGACGCGGACCTGTCGGGCGGCGCGCGGCGGTCGGTGTTCGCCCGTCGTGACCGCCTGAGCGAGGCGGCGGTCTTCGGGGAGCTGACCTATGAGCTCACGCCACGCCTGACCGCCACGATCGGCGGCCGATTGTTCGCAACCCGGGTGGAGACCCGGTCTGGAGGGTTCGACCTCGCCCGGCCGGCTATCGCCGATGTGTACGCCCACCTGACCGACGAGGGCTTCGCGCCGAAGGCGCGCCTCAGCTACGCCTTTGCGCCCGACCTGGTCCTCTATGCACAGATCCAGGACGGCTACCGCGCCGGCGGATTCAACGTGCCCGCCGAGGCCGACGGCACGATCGGCGGGGTGGAAGTGCCCGACTATCGGCCTGACCGGCTGCGGAGCTATGAGATCGGCGGCGAGGCGCCGCTGTTCGACGGGGCGCTGACCTTGCGGGCGGCGCTGTTCAGGGCCGTCTGGCGCAACGTGCAGACCGACCAGTTCCGGCCTTCCGGCCTTCCGGTCTCCCTGAATATCGGCGACGGATCCAACACCGGGCTCGAGGCGGAGGCCGTCTGGCGGCCCGATGCGCATTGGCGCCTGCGCCTGAGCGGCCTGTTCGACGAGCCGGAGCTCACCCGCACCAGCAATGAATTCCCGGCGCGCGTGGACATCGGCCTTCCCGGGGTCGCCAAGCAGAACGTCTCGGTCGATGTCACCTACCGGTTCCGCCTCGCGGCGAGCCTGCAGGCCGAAATGTCCGCCCAGGCCGCCTATGTGGGCCGCTCGTACCTCACCTTCGACGGCGGGACTGCGACAGCGATGGGCGACTACGCCGAAGGCCGCATCTCGGCCACCGTCCGGGGCGCCACATGGGATGTGCAGGCCTATGTGGCGAACGTCACCGACGAGGCCGGCGACACCTTCGCGTTCGGAAACCCGTTCAGCCGCTTGCGCTCGCAACAGGCGACGCCGCTGCCGCCGCGAACCTACGGGCTTGCCATGAAGCGCCGCTTCTAATTGAAGGGTCGGCGATGACGGACGCCCGATCCGCACTGCAAGCGGCCTACCTGGAGCGTCGGGCCGATCTCGTGCGCTTCTTCACCCTGCGCCTGAGGTCGGCGGCTGCGGCCGAGGACCTGGTGCAGGACATCTACATCCGGCTGGCGTCCGTGGAGCCCGGCGTCGATGTGCGCAATGCGGCCGGCTACCTCTATCGGCTCGGGTCCAACCTCATGCTCGATCGGATCCGGGGTGAGCAGCGTTCCGCCGCGCGCGATCTCGACTGGCGCGAGACCCATCGGACGGTGCTGGGCGCCGAGGAGGTGGCCGAGGACCCCCGCGCCGACGACGCGGTCGCCGCCCGCCAGCGGCTCGATCAGATCATCGCCCTGCTGCGCGACCTGCCGGAGCAGACCCAGCGGGTGTTCCGCATGCACAAGTTCGACGGCCTGAGCCATGCGGAGGTCGCCCAGGCGCTGGGCATCTCGCGCAGCGCGGTGGAAAAGCATGTGATGGCTGTCCTGAAGCGTCTCGCGGAGCACCTTCGGTGAGCGGCCGGCCAGGACAGCTGGAGGCGATCGGCGCGCGGTGGCGTCATCTATTCGAGGACCGGCGTCCGGGCGCGCCAAGGGTTGAGGACCAATGAGCCGCGAGCGCGAGGAGGAGCGACCAACACAAGCGGCCGATGCGGCCGCCTGGTGGTTCACGCGCCTGCAGGACGAGGCGACGAGCGGGGAGGACTGGCTCGAGTTCGAGCAGTGGCTTGGCGCCTCGCCGGCGCACGCGGCGGCCTATGAGCGGCTCGAGGCGCTGTGGACCGAGCTCGACGGGGTGAAGGCCGAGGTCGTCGCCGCGCTCGATGCGCCCGTGTCGCTCGGGGAGTATCGTGCGGCGAGGGCCCGGCGGCCCGGCGTGTCTCGACGGGTCTGGCTGGGGGCGGGCGCCGCCTTGGCGGCGAGCCTCGTCGTGGGCGTCATCGGCGTCGGCAATCTGTCCCCCGTGACCAGCGCCAGCCACGAGACGGGGCCCGGCGAGACCCGTCAGCTCGCCCTGGCCGACGGCACCAAGGTCTGGCTGAACGCCGGCTCGCAGATGGAAGTCCGGTTCGAGCGCCGCGCCCGCCGGGTGCAAATGGCGGACGGCGAAGCCGTGTTCGACGTCGTCCATGACCCCGGGCGTCCCTTCCTGATCGACACCGGCGACCGGGAGGTGCGGGTGGTGGGCACACGGTTCAATCTCCGACAACGTGCCGACGCCTTCGCGCTGACGGTCAGCCGCGGCGTGGTCGAAGTCCGCCCGAGCGGGGCGCCCGGCGCGGCGCCGATGCGGGTCGCGGCGGGACAGCGGCTGGTCCACCGGCAAGGCGCGCCTAGCGCCGTGGTGACGTCCGTCGACCCCGAGAGCGCCTTCGCCTGGACGCACGGCCAGCTGGTCTATTCCGATGCTCCGCTCAGCGAAGTCGCTGCAGACCTCAGCCGCAGCCTGGGGACCAGGGTGCGGGTGGCCGACGCGGCCACCGGGCGCATGCGGTTCACCGGCGTCCTGACGCTCGACGACAAGGACGCCGTCCTTCGGCGCCTGGAGGCTTTCGCGTCGGTGCGTGCGGAGCGCGGTCCGCAGGGCGTCGTGCTGCGCCGCCGCCAGGCGTCGTCCTCGCGGTAGACGATGCTCCGTTGAGGAGAGTCCCGATCGGCGGCGTCGGTTGGGCATGCGCATCGGATTCCTCTTCAACCACGACCAGATCCACCAGGTGGCCCATAGCCTCCCCATAGCGCTCGCCCTGGCGCGGGGCGGGGTGGACGCGGAGATCGTGGCGGCCACGACGAACCCGAGGCTCAGCGCCGAGGTGATCCGCTTGGGCGAGGGCCTGATCGGGCCCGCCATCCAGTTGGTCGAACTGGGGCTCAGACGGCGCGCCAGCCGCATCGCCAGGGAGGCGGTCGAGGCCATCCTGCCAGCCTCGAAGCTACTGATCTACGCCGACAATCTGGAGTTCTTCCGGAACCTCGACGTGCTGGTCGTCGCGGAGAAGACATCGCTGATCCTGAAGAGCCGCTTCGGGCTGGCGGACCTGAAGATCGTCCACACGCGGCATGGCGCCGGCGACCGGGCGATCGGCTTCGACAAGGCGAGCGCCGGGTTCGACCACGTGCTGGTGTCGGGACCGAAGATCCGCGACCGGCTTGTGCAGGAGGCAGGCGTCGCGCCGTCGGCCATCTCGATCGTCGGCTACCCGAAATTCGACCTTGCCGGCAGCGCGGGCATGCATCCCTTGATCGACGACGGCCGGCCGGTGGTGCTCTACAATCCGCATGTCTCGCCGCACCTGTCGTCCTGGTACGCCGCGGGCCGGCAGGTGCTGGACTGGTTCGCCGCCCGCGACGATCACCACCTGATCTTCGCGCCGCACGTGATGCTGTTCGAGCGGCCCTTCGTCCTGACTGTCGACAAGCTTCGGATCGCCAGGCCAGGCCGCATCGGCGAGCGCTACCTGCGCGCGCCCAACATCCATATCGACCTCGGCAGCCGGCTCTCGACAACGATGGCCTACACCAACCGGGCCGACGTCTATCTGGGGGACGCCAGCAGCCAGGTGTATGAGTTCCTGCGCCGGCCCCGACCGTGCGTGTTCCTCAATCCGCACAAGCTGCCCTGGCGCGGTGATCCGAACTTCGCCCATTGGCGGTCTGGCCCGGTGATTGAACGGGCGGATGAACTGGGCGCTGCGCTGGAGCGGTCGCGGCGCGATCATGCGTCCAGCTATCGATCGGTCCAGCGGGCGCTTTTCGACGTGAGTTTCGACCTCACGGACGAGGCCTCATCGGTGCGCGCCGCACGCGCCGTGGCCAGGTTCGCCGGCCTTCCGGCGCCTGGCCTGATGAAGCCGGCGGGGGACGATCTGCTGGTCGCCCATGGTTGAACCGCCCATGGAGTCCCGGGCCTGATGCGTATCGCCTATGTCATCAATTCCGTGGAGGGCGGCGGCGCCGCCTTGCCGGTTCCGGCGGTGACGCAGGTGTTGCGGAACCACGGCGCCACGATCGAGGTGTTCGCCCTCACCCGGCGAGACGGCCGCGCCCTGCCGGCGATGCGGGACGCGGGCCTGCAGGTTCGTGTTCGCGATGGAGGGCGGGGCGACCACGTGGCGGCGCTCGCTTGGCTGGACGCCGAAGTGGCCCGCTGGCGGCCGGACCTGATCTGGACCTCGCTCAGCCGCGCCACCTTGCTGGGGCAGCTCGTCGGCCGCCGGCGCGGCATTCCGGTGGTGAGCTGGCAGCACAACGCGATCCCGAACCCCGTGAACCGGATTCTCCTGCGGGCCACCCAACGATGGACCGCGCTCTGGATCGGCGACTCTCACAGCATCACGGCCCTGACCGGCCAGCGTCTCGGCGTCGACGCCGCCAGGCTGATGGCGTGGCCGCTGTTCGCCGCCGACGCCGGCGCGCCCCAGGCACGCGCCTGGCGGCCGGGCGAGACTTTGAAACTCGGGACGCTGGGGCGACTGCACCCGGTGAAGGGACATGACGTCCTGATCGCCGCCCTGGCGCGGCTGCGCGCCCAGGGGTTCGAGTCCTTCGCGCCCTTCGAGGTGCGGATCGCCGGCGAAGGGACGCAGCGTGCGGCCCTGGAAGCCGCGCTGGCGGCCGCCGGGATCGAGAATGTCCATCTGGTCGGGTTCTGCGATCGGCCGCGGGAGTTCCTGGCGGACCTGCACCTCTATCTCCAGCCGTCGCGCTCCGAAGGACTTTGCATCGCCGTGCACGAGGCCATGCAGGCCGGCCTGCCGACGCTGGTCACGACGGTGGGGGAGCTGCCGTTCAGCGTCCGCGACGGCGACACCGGCTTCTTGGTTCCGCCGAACAATCCCGAGGCGCTGGCCAAGGAGCTGGCCTGGATGCTGTCCCATCCCGAACACCTCGCGGCCATGGGCGTGGCGGCCCGGGCCCGGGTCCTGGAGCGGTTCGGCGCCGAGGCGTTCGCCCGGGCCGGCGCGGACGTCGTCGCGCGCCTCCCGATCAGGCTCGCCAGCGGCCAAGCCGCCGGCCCAGGTCGATCGCCATCCCGCCGAGCGAGCGGTCAATCCGCTTGACGTCGATCAGGGTCAGCTCAGCGCATGCGGAAAGCGTGTGGAGGCCATCGACAAAGGGCGCCGCTCCGGCCGGCGGCGTGATCGGGCCGGAGGCCTCGGCCACGAACCGGTCGGGCGTCAGTTCGAAGACCGTGAGCAGACGGATCGCGGCGCCGTAGGTGGCGACGCAGTCCTGCACGGGAAGGCGCAGGACGCCCTCATGGACGAAGGGCGTCCCGCCCGGCCGGCTGCTCGCCCGGTCGACGCGAACCGGATTGCCCGGATGCGTCCGCCAGGCGCCGGTCAGGACGTCGGCATAGGCCAGATGCAGCCGACCCTGCTTTTCCGCCTGCGATCCGGAGGGCGAATAGGCCATCCACCAGCGGCCATCATGCCGGAAGAGGGTAGGGTCAACCGCCGGGGTGTCGAGCTCGAGCCGCAAGGCAGGCTCCCAGCGGTCCGGGAACGCCGCGGCGCGGTACAGCGTGAACGCGCCGGAGCGATGCGCCTCCGGCGCCATCCAGGTCGCCCCCTCCGCCTCGAACACGAACGGGTAGGACAGGTGCCACGGTTCGCGGAGGACGGTGCGCCGCGACAGCGGCGCGAGGCTGGCGTCGAAGGCCAGGGCGTCGATCACGCCGTGACGGGTGCGGTAGTCGTAGGCCTCGACGAAGACGTGCAACTGGCCGTCGCGCCACAGGCCGAACGGGTCGGCGAGGAAGGTGAAGGGCCGTTCTTCGCCGAGCCATCGGATGGGGGCCTGCGTCAGGTCCACCGCCGAGACGATGGCGGTGATCGGCGCCTCGACCAATCCGATCCGCCAGATGTCAGAGCGCCGCGGCATGGGCCCCGACCTAGCGAGCCGGGGTCAGTGGAGCAATCCGTCATGTCCGGCGCTCACGGGCGCCGACCGGATCGCAATGGTGAAGATGAAATCGCCGTAACCCTTTGAGGCGCCTGGCCCAGGGCGGCGTCATCGAGTCGTGGCGAGCACGTCGCCTGACCGCCGGGGGTGCTGGAGCTTCATGCGTATCATCTGCGATTTCGATGGGACCATCTCGCGGCGGGACACCACCGACCTGGTCCTCGAACAGTTGGCTGACCCGGCCTGGCGCGACCTCGAGGACGACTGGCTGGCCGGGCGGATCACCGCCGCCGCCTGCATGCAGGCCCAGATCGCGCTGATCGGCGGTTCGGCGGCAGAGTTGGACGCCCTGCTCGACACCGTCGAGCTCGACCCCGGGTTCCCGGCGTTCGTGGCCTGGTGCGGCGAGCAGGGCCTTCCGGTCAGCATCGCCAGCGACGGCGTCGACTACTTCATCGCCAGAATCCTGCGGCGCCACGGCCTCGGACACCTTCCGGTGGTCGCGAACCGTCTCGCGGGCGAGGCCGGAGCCTGGAGGCTGGAGCAGCCTTCGGGACGCGATGGCTGCGCCGCCGGCTCGGGCGTCTGCAAGTGCGCGGTGGTCCGAGTCCGGCCCGACGACGCTGCGCCGTCCCTCAAGGTCTATGTCGGCGACGGCCGTTCCGACTTCTGTGTGGCCGGATGCGCGGAACTGCTGTTCGCCAAGGGCGCCCTCGCCGAATACGCCGCCGCCCGCGCCCAGCCGTTCCTCCCGTTCGACACCTTCGACGACGTGACCCGCGCGCTGGCGCTGCGGTTGCGCAAGGCCGCCGCGGCCGCCCGCGTCGTGGCCCTTTGACAGCCTCCAGGAGCCTGAAATGTACGACGCATCGCTCGACACCCCCCTGACCGAACCCGAACTGCGCACCCTGGAGGCGGACTATTGTTCGTGGGGCGACACCGTCCACTACCTCGATCACCCGAAGTTCTTCGAGTCCTGCGAGGGCTCCTACATGTATGACGCGGAGGGCCGCCCGTTCCTCGACCTGCAGATGTGGTATTCGGCGGTCAACTTCGGCTATCGCAATCCGCGCCTGAACGCGGCGGCCCACCGCCAGCTCGATCGCCTGCCGCAGGTGGCGTCGCAGTACCTGCATCGTGAGAAGGTCGAGCTCGCGACGCTGATCGCCCGCGGCGCGGAGGCGAAGTTCGGCCGCAAGGGCAGGGTGCACTTCAACGTCGGCGGCGCCCAGGCGGTGGAGGACTCGCTCAAGCTGGTGCGCAACGCCAGCGGGGGCAAGCAGCTGATGTTCGCCTTCGAGGGCGGCTACCACGGCCGCACCCTGGGCGCCTCGGCGATCACCTCGTCCTACCGCTACCGGCGGCGCTACGGCCACTTCGGCGACCGCGCCCAGTTCATCGAGTTCCCGTACCACTTCCGCGGTCCGAAGTTCATGAGCAAGGAGGAGTACGGACACCTCTGCGTCCAGCGGTTCGCCCGCCTGTTCGAGACCGAATACAACGGCGTGCTGGACACCAAGACCGGCGAGGCCGAGTTCGCCGCCTTCTATGTGGAGCCGATCCAGGGCACCGGCGGCTACGTCATTCCCCCGCGCAACTTCTTCATCGAACTGAAGAAGGTTCTCGACCGCCACGGGATCCTGCTGGTGGTCGACGAGATCCAGATGGGCCTCTACCGCACCGGCAAGCTGTGGTCGATCGAGCACTTCGGGGTGCAGCCGGACGTCCTGGTGTTCGGCAAGGCGCTGACCAACGGGCTCAACCCGCTGTCGGGGCTCTGGGCGCGCGAGGAGTTGATCAATCCCACGGTCTTTCCGCCCGGCTCCACCCATTCGACCTTCAACGCCAATCCCATGGGCACGGCCGTCGCGCTGGAGACCCTGCGGATGTGCGCGCAGAACGACTACGAGACCATGGTCGCCGAGAAGGGCGCCTATTTCCTCGCAGGCCTGCAGGACCTCCAGCGCCGCTGGCCACAGATCGGCGATGTCGACGGCCTCGGCCTCGCGCTGCGCTGCGAGATCTGCGAGGCCGACGGCTACACCCCCAACAAGCCGCTGCTCGACCGCATGGAGGCCGAGGCGATGAAGGGAGACCTCGATGGGGGCGGCCGTCGGATGGGGCTGATCCTCGACGTGGGCGGCTACCACAAGAACGTCATCACGCTGGCCCCGTCCCTCGAGATCAGCCGGGAGGAAATCGATCTCGCGCTGCGGCTGCTCGACGAGCTGTTTCGCCGCTGCGTGACCGGTTGAGGTTGCGACCTTGCAGGCCGCCCTGCTGCACCTGGATGACGCGCTGCTCGACCAGGCCAAGTTGCGCCGGGCCGTGACCGCCGGCGGCGGCCGGATGCTGCACTACCGCGACCTTGGCCCGGCGTTGCGCCTGTGGAGCCGGCCCGCGGCGCTGGAGCGTCTTCGCCGGCGGCTGGAGCACGCCCTGCCGGCGAGCTTCGGTCCGACGGTGGTGTTCTCAGGCTCCGGCGACTTCCACCACATCACCCCGCTGCTGCTGGAACGCGCCCTGGAGGCCGCCGGCCAGCCGCCGGTCACCGTGCTGCACTTCGACAATCATCCGGACTGGGTGAAGTTCTCTCCGGGCGCGCACTGCGGCTCCTGGGTGGGCCAGGCCGCGCGCCTGCCGCGGGTGGCGCGGATCCTGACCGTAGGGGTCTGCAGCCCGGACATCGACGGGCCCGCCGCGAAGGGCGCGGACCTGCAGATCGTCGAAGCGGGACAGGTGGAAGTCTACGCCTACCGCCCGTGCGAGGCGGTGAGGCTTTGCGGGCGATCCTGGCCCACCATCGAGGCGATGGGGGAGACGGCCTTCGCCGACTACCTGCCGCAGCGCATCGAGACCGAGGCCGTCTACCTGACCATCGACAAGGACCTGCTGTCGCCCACCGCGGCCGGAGCCAACTGGGACCAGGGCTGCATGACCGTCGCCTTCCTGCATACGCTCATCGCGCGCGCCGTCGCGGGCCGACGCCTGATCGGCGCCGACGTCGTGGGGGACTGGTCGCCGGCGACCTATGGAGGCGGGCTCGTCGCCGGCCTCCTGAAGCGCGGCGAGGCGATCCTGGACCAGCCCTGGCGGGCGCCGCCGGCAGCCTCCCTGGCGGCGAACCAGGGGGTCAACCTGGGCCTGCTCGATCATATCCGGTCCGTGGCGCAATGACCGGCTCCCTGACGCCCTGGACCCTCGCCCTCCTGTCCTTCTGCGTGCTGGCGGACATCGGCCGCGAACTCAACTTCAAGGCGGCCTCCCTGCGGGCGGATCGCGCGGACTACCTGGCCTCGCTGCTGACCCGCCCGGCCCTCTGGATGGGGCTCCTGCTGTGGGCCGTCGAGGTCGTCGCCTGGCTGCTGGTGCTCGAGCGGGCGCCCCTGGCGATCGCGTTTCCGGTCATGGCGCTGACCTATGCGGGCACGCCGCTGGCCGCCGGCCTGGTGCTGCGCGAGACGCTGACCCGCGGACAGAAAGCCGGCGCCGCCCTGGTGGCGCTGGGCGTGCTGGTCGTCTCGCTCTCCGAACTGAAGGTCCAGGCTCCATGACGGCGATCCCCGACTATCGCCTGCCGCGCCGCGACCACGGACTTTTCGCCTGGTCCCTGTGGGACGCCGTTGCCGTGGCGGCCGGCGTCGCCCATCTGGCCTTCGTGATCTGGCTGGTGGCCGGGTTCGCGGATCGCCCCTGGTGGGCCAATCTGCTGTGCGGCGCGCTGTACGCCTACGCCGCGGCGTGGAACATCAACAGCGTCGCGCACAATTTCATCCATACGCCCTACTTCCGGTGGAGGCCGCTGAACTATGCGTTCAGCCTCGTTGAGAGCCTGGCCCTCGCCACCCCGCAGCGCTTCTACGCCTGGGTTCACCTGCGCCACCACGAGGGCAACAGCGACCGGCCGACGCCAGACGGCGCCACGCGGGATTTGCTGTCGATCTACCGGCACGGCCGCGATGGCGAGGCCGAACACGTCGCGGCCTATGTCCTGAAGGGCGCCTTCCGCCAGGACGCGGCGCAAATTCACCGGGCCCTGAAGGCCACGCGCCCCTTCGATGCGGCGTTCGGCCGTTTCGAGACGACGGCGGTCGCCGTCTTCGTCCTGGGCCTCGCCCTCCTCAACTGGAAGGCGGTGCTCTTCCTCCTGCCGTTCTACTACCTCGGGGAGTGCCTCTCGCAGCTCAACGGCTACTACGAGCACTATCGCGGCGACCCTGACAGACCGATCGCGTGGGGCGTCTCCACCTATGCGCCGCTCTACAATCTGGTCTGGTTCAACAACGGCCACCACGCCGAGCACCACTTCCGCCCGGCCGTACACTGGACCCGCCTTCCGGCCTTCCATCGCGCCATCGCCGCAGAGCAGGCGCGAGCCGGAGTCCACGTCATCGAGACCGCTCACGCCCTGGGTGTCCTGGCGCCGGCCAATCGGCGCAGACGCACGCCGGCCGGCCGGGTGACGGCATGAACGACCTCAGTTCCGTCATGGCGTCCGCGGGGTCCCGGGGCGTGCTCCTCCTGCACGGACTGACCGGCGCCCCTGGCGAGATGCGGCTGCTGGGCCGCCGCCTGAGCCGCTCGGGGTTCGCGCTCAGCGCGCCGCTGCTGGCCGGTCACGGCGCCGACCAGCGCACGCTCCTGCGAAGCACCTGGCGCGACTGGCTGGCGTCCGCGCGTGCGGCGTATGTGAAGCTCGCCCGCCAGGTGGACGAGGTCTATGTGGCCGGGATCTGCGTCGGCGGGGCGCTCGGCCTGGCCCTGTGCGCCGAATTTCCCGAGATCCGGGGCGCGGCGGTCTATTCGATGACCTTCGAGTACGACGGCTGGAACATGCCGACCTGGGCGACGGCGGCCCCGGTGATCCAGCTGGTGGCCAACCTGCCGCTCGTGCGGCGCATCACCTTCGCCGAGCCCTATCCCTATGGGCTGAAGGACCTGCGGCTGCGGGAACTGGCCTCCCGGGCCCCGGCGACCCTGGTCGCCGGGTCGGTCGACCGCATGCCCCTGGGCTCGCTGTACCAGATGTACCGCCTGGGCCGGCATGTCGACCGGATCGCGCCGAGGATCGCCACGCCGACCCTGATCGTCCATGCCCAGGAGGACGACATGAGCCATCCGCGCAACGCCGAACGCCTTCAGGCGGCCTTGGGCGGCCCCTCGGAGCTGCTGCGGCTCGAAGACAGCTACCACATGGTCCACGTCGACCGGCAGCACATGCTGGTGGCGCAACGGACGGCGGCCTTCTTCCGGGCGCAGGCGCCGGCCGGCGTGCGCGCCGAGGTTCCGGTCGATGCCTGAGGTGCGGGTTGTCGAGACCTTGGCCGGCGTCGAGCGGGCGCAATGGTCGGCGCTGTTTCCCGGCGAGATCGAGGACTACGACTATCTGACCGCCATCGAGCGGTCGGGCCTGCCCGGCTTTCGGTGGCGCTATGTGCTGGCCTACGAAGGCGCCGACCTGGTGGCCGCGGCGCCGGCGTTCCTCACCGACTATCCGTTGGAGACCACGCTGACCGGGACCGGCCGCCGGGTCGCCGAGGCGCTTCGCCGCCTGGTCCCCGGCCTGCTCACGCTCCGGCTGGCCTGCATCGGGTCGCCCTGTGTCGAGAAGGCCCTGATCGGCGTCTCACCGGCGGCGCAGCCCGCGCGCCGCGCGGCGCTGGTCCAGAGCCTGCTGGCGGGGTTCGAGGCCGCCGCGCGCCGGGAAGGCTGCGGCCTCATCGGCCTGAAGGACGTGGCCGAGGCGGATCAGGCCGCCTGGAGCGCGGGCGTCACGGCCCGCGGCTATCGGGCGATCGCCAGCCTGCCCATCGCCTATCTGCAGATCGATTTCACCGATCTCGACCAATACTGCGCCCGCCTCAGCGCCAGCACGCGCAAGGACATGCGCCGCAAGCTGCGCGCCCTGGACCGCGTCCGGATCGAGGTGCGAGGCGAGGTCGACGACGTCATCGACCAGATCATGGTCCTCTACGCCGAGACCCGCGACCGGGCGGAGATGAGCCTGGAGGCGCTGACGCCGGACTATTTCCGCGGCGTCCTGCGGGAGATGCCGGGACGCGCCCTGATCGTCCTCTACTTCGACGGGTCGCGCCTGCTGGCGGCGAACCTGCTGCTGCAGGACGGCGTCACACTGCTGGACAAGTACTTCTGCATGGACGCCGTCCAGGGCCGGGCGCTCAACCTCTACTTCCTGAGCTGGTTCACCAACGTGCGCCTCTGCCTGGAGGCGGGACGGAAGACGTATCAGGCCGGGCAGGCGGGCTATGGCGCCAAGCTCCGGCTGGGCGCGCGCCTGGCCGGGACCGCCAACTACTTCCGCCACCGCAACCCGATCCTGAACGGCGTGCTCCGGCTGGCCGCGCCGCTGTTCGCGGTCGACCCCGGGGGAGGGGCGTCATGACCGTCTGGACCCGGGCGGGCGGACCCAGTCGCGCACGGCGCAGGCTGTCGCTGTGGGCGCTCTGCGGCGTCCTGCCGATCCTCAGCCTCGGCTACCAGGTCACCGCCAAGGAGACGGCGCAGGGCCTGGCGCACACCGGCTTCGGGTGGAGCTGGCTGGCGCAGCTGGTCTCCTCGCCCTGGGCGCAGGCCATGCTGTTGCTGGAAATCGCCAGCTTCGCCGCCTGGATGACCGCGCTTTCGGAGATGAAGCTCAGCGCCGCCTTCCCGATGTCGGCCATCGGCTATGTCCTGGTCATCGTCACCGGCTGGACCCTATTCCACGAGCCCGCCAGCCTGATGCAGGTGGTGGGCGGGGCCATCATCCTCACCGGCATCGGCCTGATCGGCCGCTCAGAGCCCGAGGCGTCGGACGCTCCGTGACCTCGCTCGCCCTGAAGTCCCTGGTCCACGAGTGGCGCCGGTTTGCGCCGGCCATGGTCGCGGTCGCCTTCTCCGGCCTGCTGGTGTTGCTGCAGGCCGGCGTCATCCTCGGCATCTTCTCGCTGTCCAGCCAGTATGTGACGCGGTCCGGCGCCGACCTGTGGATCGGCTATCCGGGGGTCCAGAGCCTGGACCTGGGCCGGCCGCTGAGCGGGCCCGCCGAGGTGTTCGGCTGGATGAACCCGCATGTGCGGCGCCTCGAGCCGTTCCTGTGGGGCTCCGGCGAATGGCGCACCCGCTCGCGCGGCATGGTCAATGTCTATGTGGTGGGGATCGACCCGCGCGCCGACGGCCTGGCGCTCTCCGCCGCGCTGAACGCGGGCCGGCGCGCGACGCTCGCCGAGCCGGACGCCGTGCTGGTGGACGACGCCGACCTGCACAAGCTCCAGGTCGCCGTGGGCGATATCGCCGAGATCAACGGGCGGTTCGTCCGCGTCGGCGGGACCACCCATGGCCTGCGCGCCCTGGGCGGGGTCAACGTCATCGCCTCGCTGGCCACCACGCGACGACTGGACCCCGCCGCCGGCCCGGATGGCCAAGTGGCCTATCTCCTGGCGAAACTGGACGATCCGGCCGCCGCCGCGGCCGTGGCCGCCGATCTCAACGCCGAGGGCGCAGGACGGGGCTTCGAGGCGCTGACCGGCGCAGCGTTCGCCCGGCGCACGACCCTCTACTGGCTGGCCGAGTCCGGCGCCGGGGTGGCCTTCGTGTTCGGCAGTCTCGTGGCCATCCTGGTGGCCGGCGTCATCACCAGCCAGACCCTCTCGGCGGCGGTGGCCGGCTCGCTCAAGGAATACGCCGCCCTGCGGGCCCTGGGCTTTTCCATGCGGGCCCTGCGCCGCATCGTGCTCGCCCAGAGCGCCTGGGTGGGGATCGCAGGGTTGGCGGTCGCCGGCGTCCTCACGTTCGTCCTCGCCCTGGCCGCCCGCGCCGGTGCGCTCCCCATCGTGCTCACGCTTCCGATGATCGCCGTCTCGGTGGCGCTCGTCCTGCTTACCGCCCTGGGATCCGGCGCGCTTGCGCTGCGCAGGGTCGCCCAGGCCGATCCTGCGGTTCTGCTCCTATGAAATTTCCGATCGTCTTCGCGCTCGTCCTCCTGCTCGCCGGTTGCGCGCCGAAGCCGCCAACGCCGCACCCCGCCGTCGGGCCGCCGACCGTCGCCGTCGCCAAGGGCGTGGTGGAGGCGCAGGGCGGGCTGCTTCGAGTGCTCGCGGCCGGGGATGGCATGATCGGCCGGCCGCTGGCGGAGGAAGGCGCGCATGTGACGGCCGGGCAGGTCCTGGCCCAGCTGGACGACCGGCAAGCGCGCCTGTTGCTCGACAGCGCTGCGGCCGAACTCGGCGAACGCCGCGCGCAGGTCACCGTCGCCGAGGCCCGGGCGGCGGGCGCCGAGCGCGAAGCCCGACGCCTTTCGGGTCTCGTGGCGGCTGACGCCGCCACCGGCCTCGACGCCGACCAGGCCGCCACCGCCGCCACGGTGGCCCGGGGCGAACAGCGGCAGGCGCTGGAAGGCCTTCATGCCGCTGAAGCCCGCCAACGGATCGCAGCCTACGACGTCGACATCCGTACGGTGCGCGCGCCGCTGGCGGGGCGCATCGTTCGCCGCAACGTGGGGGCCGGCGCCTATGTGGCGGCGCAGGCCCCGCTGTTCGTCCTGGAGCCCGACGGCGCGCGCCTGGTGCGGGCCGAGTTGGATGAAGCCTTCGCCGACCGTGTCACCACCGCCTCGCGCGCGGTGGTGACCCGCGAGTTCCAGGAGGGCCGGACCTACGCCGCGCAGGTGGTGCGCGTTTCGGATCTGCTCGCCGGGCCAGGTCTCGGCGAAGAGGCGGTTGCGCGCACCGATGCGAGGGTGGTGAACGTTCTTCTCAGGCTGCCGCCGTCGGCCGACCTGAGGCTGGGTCAGCGCGTGCTCGTCCGGTTCACGCCGTGAAGGCCGGCGTCGCATCGACCATGGCCGGCCTCGCGATGGCGCTGTGCGGTTGCGCCGGCGTCACCGCCGCCGATCGCGGGCCGCGCGGCGATCCGGTCGCCAGGCTGGCGGCGTCGACGCCGTCTCCCTGGCGCGAGGACCTGGGTGATCCGACGCTCCGCGGCCTGCTCGGCAAGGCCGACGCCGGCGCCCTGGACATCAAGGTCGCGCTGGCGCGGCTGGAACGCGCCGACGCCGAGGTGGAGGCGGCCGACGCCGTGCGCGGCGTCAACGCCATCGCCGGGATCGAGGCCGCCGTCGGCGGACGAACCTTTCATGCCGCAGGCTCCGCCGCGACGCCGACGCTCGAGTTCACCAAGGACCTCGACGTCTGGGGCCGCCTGGGCTTCGCCCGGCAAGCCGCCCGTTCGGAGCGCGACGCCGCAACCACGGACGCCGCCGGCGTGCGCCTGCTGGTGGGCGCGCAGACGGCGAGGACCTATCTGTCGTTCCGCGCCGCGCGGGACGCCGAGGCCGGCGCGATACGGCGCCGGGAGCTGGCCGAGCAGGCGCTCGAGCTCGTCACCGAGCGCGCGGCCCGCGGAACGGCGGCGCAGCGTGACGTCGCCGCGCGCCGGGAGGCGGTCAGGGCCGCAGCCGCCGAGGTCCAGCAATGCCAGGATGACGCCGGCCTGCAGGCCGCGCGGCTCGGCGACCTGACCGGCGGCCGAAGCGAGATCGCCCCGTCGGTCGGCCCCTTGCCGGTCGGCCCGCCGCCAGGCCCGACGCCTTCGGCCGTCGTGGACGCGCGTCCGGACGTGCAGGCCGCCTGGGCCCGGCTCGCCGCCGCCGACCAGCGCCGGGCGTCCGCCATCGCCGCCAGCCGGCCTCAGTTCCAGATTGCGGCGGCCTTCGGCGCTCCAGACGCAGCGATCGCTACGCTGCTGGACCTCCGCGCCCTCGCCTGGGCGGTCGCGGCCAATGTCTCCCACCAGATCCTGGACGGCGGCGCCCGGCGAGCCGGGATCCACGCGGCCACCGCCGAGGCCGATCTGGCTGATCTCGCCTACCGCCAGACCGTCCTCACCGCCTGGTCCGAGGTCCGCCGGGCGATTGTCGCCGACGCCGAGGCGCGCCGCGGTCTGGACGCCGCGCAGGCGGCGGCCGCCGCCGCCGGCGCGGCGCTCCGGGCTGGCGAGGCGCGGCACGCCGCCGGAGCGGCCGACGGACTGGCGATGGTGGAGCTCACGGGCGCGGCGGCGCAAGCCTCGCAAGGCGTGTCGGAGGCCCGGCGGCGCGTGGCCGAGGCGCGCATCGAGCTCGCGCTGGCGAGGGGCGGCGGATGAGCGTGCCGGTCATCGAAGCCTCCGGCCTGGCCAAGTCCTATGGGCGGGGCGCGCAGCAGGTCCAGGCTCTTCACCCCATGGACTTCCGTGTGGATCGCGGCGAGTTCGTCATGGTGTCGGGCCCCTCCGGCTCGGGGAAATCGACCTTGCTCGCGATGATCTCCGGCCTGCTGACGCCCAGCGCCGGCGCGGTGCGGGTGTTTGGCCGCGACATCGGCGCCATGTCCCGAGATGCGTTCGATCGGCTGCGCCTGGAGCATTTCGGCTTCGTGTTCCAGGGTTTCCATCTGCTGCCGGCGCTGAGCGCCCTCGAACAGGTGAGCATCGTCCTGGAACGCCAGGGGCTGCAACGCGCCGCGGCCCGCCGGCGGGCCGAATCGACGCTGGTCCGCGTCGGCCTGGGCGCTCGCCTTGACAACCTGCCGTCGGAACTGTCCGGCGGCGAGAAACAGCGGGTGGTGATCGCCCGCGCCCTGGCCAAGCAGCCGCAGATCATCTTCGCCGACGAGCCCACCTCCGCGCTCGATTCCGAGAACGGCCGCCAGATCACGCGGATGTTGCGTGCGGCCGTGACGGAGGAGGGGGCGACCGTGGTCTGCGTCACGCACGACCCGCGGCTGATCGAGCACGCCACGCGGCTCTTGCGCATGGAAGACGGCGCCGTGCTCCTGGACTGAGAGCACGGCCCCGCCGCGGCGTCATTAGGTTGGGTCACGTCGGCCCGTGGTGGAGGCGTTCTTGGTTCTGCAGGTGTTGGATCGCCGCACGGTTCTGTACGGCCTGTCGGGTCTTGCGGCGCTCGCCGCGACGGGCGTGCGCGCCGGCGTCCTGCCGCCGGGCTTCGTCGCGCTCGGCGACTGGGGGCGCGACGGCCAGATGCGCCAGACGGATGTCGCCGTGGCGATGGCCGGCGCCGCGGCCGAACTGGACAGCCGGTTCGTCATCTCTGCGGGCGACAACTTCTACCCCAGCGGCGTCCAGTCCGTCGACGACGCCCAATGGCGGTCGTCGTTCGAGGACGTCTACGCCGCCCCGTCGCTGCAGACGCCCTGGTACGTGGCGCTCGGCAACCACGACTATCGCGGCGTTCCGCACGCCCAGGTGGCCTACAGCCGCGTCAGCCATCGTTGGCGGATGCCGAGTCGCTTTTACACGGTCTCCGGCGCCGAAGTCGGCGTTCCGGGCCTGCAGATCTTCTTCCTCGACACCACGCCGCTGGTCGCCGACTTCGATGAACAGGTCCAACAGCTGATGCACGGCCACCGGCCGACCCACAGGCCCGGACGGCAGGTCGCCTGGCTCAAGGGCGCGCTGGAGCGTTCGAAAGCCCCGTGGAAGATCGTCGTGGGTCACCACCCGATCTATTCGGGCGGCCGGCATGGGGGTTCGCCGGAGCTGGCGGCGAGGATCAGCCCGCTGCTGGAAGCCCACGGCGTCCAGGCTTACATCTGCGGGCACGACCATATCCTGCAGCACACCCGCGTGGGCCGGACGGACCACATCTGCACCGGAGCCGGCGCTTCGGCGGGCCGCGCCGACGATGTGGAGGGAACGCTGTTCAGCCACTCCGAGCCGGGCTTCGCCATGTTCACCCTGGAAGCCGACACGCTCGGACTGGAGTTCCGGGACTTCAAAGGGCGGTCGCTCTACCGCGCCGCGCTCCCGAGAGCGCGAGCCTAACCGCGGAGCCCGACCTCCTCGCGCCTTCGTCGGCCAATCTGCGCTGCGCACGCGAACCCGATCGGAAGCCCACTTGCGTCGCCACCCACGATCCCCACCTCCACCCGTGGGTGGGGTCCATGGATCAAGAAATTCAGGGATCGTCGCCACATGCCTTCCCGACCCTCATGTCGGCCCTTCAGCGCACTCGAAACGGCCGGCCGATCCTGATGCGACACGCCAAGGAAGATGCGGAGGAGGGCGCGCTGGCGTTCGACGCCGACGCGGTGCTTTTCGAACTGGGGCCGGCGGCTCCTCACTGGAGCTATGACGGCGTGCGGCCGCAGCTGCGGTTCACGTTCGACATCGGCCATGCCATCGCCAGTTTCGCGGACGCGCCGGCGCGGGGGGTCTCATGCTCGCCCGGCTCCTTCATGCTGCTGTCGCCCGGGATGCGCGTGCGTGTCCGCCACAGCACGCCGCTGGAGATCCTGGCCCTGACGTTCGCCCCGGACGCCCTGGCCGGCCGCGCCAGTCGGAGCCTCGACCGCGCCGCGATCACCGGGGAGTTTCCGGGCCGGACGATCGATCCGGGCGTGCGGGCCCTGGCCGTGGAGGTCCGCCGGGCGCTGGTCGAGGAACCCCTGCCCGACCGCGGATACATGGCCGCGCTCGGTGAAGCCATGCTGGCGCGCGCCCTGCAGGTGATCGATCAGGAGGCCGCGCCCCCCGTCCGGGTGGCGCTCTCGCCATTCCGGCTGCGCCGCGTCGTCGACCACGTAGAAGCGCGCCTCGACAGCAAGATCACCGTGCAGGAGCTGGCGGCGCTGGCCGAGCTCAGCACCGCCCACTTCGCCCGCGCCTTCCGCCAGGCCATGGGCGAGGCGCCGCATCAATTCGTGCTCAACCGCCGGATCGCGCGTGTTCGCGAACTGCTGCGCGATCCGACGCTCGATCTGGCGACGGTCGCGCTGCGGGCGGGATTTTCCAGCCATGCGCACATGACCAGCGCCTTTCGGCGGCTGATGGGCCTGGCGCCGGTGGCCTACCGCGCGGGGATGGCCGGGCGACGGGCGAGCTGACCTGCACAAACCCGCTCTGGCGTTTTCACGCACGTTTCTGAAAGCGCCGCAGGTCCCCCGAAAGCCCCGGGGAAGGCCGTCGCCCATCTCTCCTGAACAAGACCCGATGGACGGGCCAGGAGTTGTGAAAATGCATATCCGTACTCTCACCGCAGTTGTTGTCGCCACCACCGCCCTCTCCGCCACGGCCGCCGCCGCGCAGGATGCGGGCTGGTACGTGCGCGGCGATGTCGGTGGAAATTTCCAGAGCGAGGTGGGCGGCAGGCCGTCGGCCAAGGGCGACAGCGGCTGGGTGGTCAGCGGCGCTGCCGGCCGCGAGATCGGCGACGGCTTTCGCGGCGAAGGTGAAGTCCTCTACCTCGACAGCAGCGGCAAGCACGCCGGCGCCGGTGACCTCAAGACGATCGCCGGCATGGTCAACGGCTACTACGACTTCAGTCGCCAGGGCGCGTGGCGGCCTTTCGTCGGGGCGGGCGTCGGCTTCGCCCAGGTGAAGGTCGACGGCGGTCCCTCCGACGGCGACGACACCGGCTTCGCCTACCAGTTCAAGGTCGGCGTCGCCCATCCGTTCAGCGATCGCCTCACCGGGGAGCTGGCCTACCGCTATCTCGGCGTGAACGGGCTCGAATTCGGGCGCGGCCCAGGCGGGATCGACGGCGATTTCAGCACCCAGGCCGTGACCGTGGGCCTCCGCTACAAGCTCGGCCTCTAGGCTCTTCCGCGCAGCCGAAGGTCGCCCGACGCCCCGCCCACCCCGGCCCGGGGCGTCGGGACACCTCCCCGTCAGTTAGCCAGGAGCGCCATATGGATCGGGCGATCGTCGTTGAGCCCAGCGCTGTGGGATGGGTGGTGAAATCTCCGTCCTTCGACAATGAGATGTTCTTTCGAAGCGGCGAGAACGCGGAGGTGGCCGCCCGCCGCCTCGGGGCGAAGATGGCCCGTGCGAACGCTTCCGTGGTGATCGAGATCTTTCTTCGCGATGGCAGCCTGGGCGGCCGTTACGTCTACGCGGGGCGGAACTGGCGGGCGCTATGATCCGGCCGCCCACGGGGCGACCGCCAGGCGCTTGGCCAGAAAGGCGATCAGGACCTCCACGCGCGCCGGCCTTATGGCGCTGGGCGGCGTGACGAGATGCAGCGCGATCGGCGGCGGCGCCCAGTCGGGGAGGGCGACTTCCAGCCTTCCCGCGGCGACGTCCTCCCAGACCATGAAATCCGGCTGCATGGCCAGGCCGACGCCGGCCAGCAGGGCGGGGCGCAGGATGTCGGCGTTGTTCACGCGGAGCGGCCCAGGCATGCGGAGCGCGTACTGGCCATGGATCGCGTGCTCGAAGCGCCAGACGTCCCTGGGCCGGGTGTTGGAGTAGAGGAGCCCGCTGTGGGCGGAGAGCTGGCTCGGGTGTTCTGGGCGGCCGCGCCGGTCGAAGTAGGCGGGCGATCCCACCAGCACCACCCGGACGGGGCAGAGCCGGCGCGCGAGCAGACTGGAATCCTCCAGCGCCGAGATCCGTAGCGCCAGGTCGAACCCCTCTTCCACGATGTCCATCAACTGGTCGGAGAGGCTCAGTTCGACCGAGATCTCCGGGTAGAGGGCGAAGAAGTCAGGCAGGGCCGGCCCCAGGTGCGCGATCCCGAACGACATCGGCGCGGCCACCCGCACCAGGCCCCGGGGGATGGCGGACTGCGCGGAGGCCTCGGCCTCCAGCATCCCGGCCTCGGCCAGGATGTGCGTCGCCCGCTCCAATGAGGCCTTGCCGACCTCCGTCAGCGACAGCCGCCGCGAGGTGCGGTGGAACAGCGTCGCGCCCAGCCTGGCCTCGAGCCGCCCCACGGCCTTGGAGACGGTGGCCTTCGACAGGCCGAGCTCGGTGGACGCACCGGCGAAGGAGCCGATCTCGGCCACCTTGGCGAAGATCGCCCAGGCCTCGAAGTCAGGCAGCGACATGGGTGCAGATTCCGAAACGATGAGTTTCGATCATTTCTATTTCAAGCCTACGCCTGCGTCTCCATCTTCCTGCCCAACGGACGCCGGGAGGCGTCCCGTCAGGAGAAACCGAAATGATCGAACGGAGACCTTTCGAGAGTCTGGGCGGCGCCAACCATGGTTGGCTTGACGCCAAGCACCATTTCTCGTTCGCCGACTACCAGGATGCGGATCGTGTCCACTGGGGTTCGCTGCGGGTCTGGAACGACGACACGATCGCCCCGCACACCGGCTTTCCGCCGCACCCGCACGCCGACATGGAGATCATCACCTATGTCCGGGAGGGCGCGATCACCCACGAAGACAGCCTGGGCAACAAGGGGCGGACCGAGGCGGGCGACGTCCAGGTGATGAGCGCCGGAACCGGCGTCCGCCACTCGGAATACAATCTGGAGAACGATGCGACGCGCATCTTCCAGATCTGGATCATCCCCAACCGCCGTGGCGAGGCGCCGGCCTGGGGCGCGAAGCCGTTCCCCAGGGGCGACCGGTCGGGCAGGTTCGTCGCGCTCGCCAGCGGCTTCGCCGACGACGCGGACGCCCTGCCGATCCGCACCGACGCCCGGGTGCTAGGCGCGACCCTGAGGGCCGGCGAAACCGCGGACTATCCGCTGGGCGCGGGACGTCATGCCTATCTGGTCCCCTCCAAAGGCGCCGTCGAGGTTAATGGCGTGGTTCTGCAGGCGCGCGACGGGGCCGCGATCCGCGAGGAGGACGTCCTGCGGATCACGGCGATCGAAGACGCCGAACTCGTGCTGGTCGACGCGGCCTGATCCGCCGTCGCCAAGGTTTCAACCCCCTTCAAGGAAGCTCCCATGCCGAAAGTTCTCGTCCTCTACTATTCCGCCTACGGGCACATCGAGCAGATGGCTCAGGCCGTCGCCGAGGGCGCCCGCGCCGCCGGCGCGCAGGTGGACATCAAGCGCGTGCCGGAACTGGTTCCGGAAGCCGTCGCCAAGGCGTCGCACTTCAAGCTCGACCAGGCCGCCCCGATCGCCAAGGTCGAAGACCTGGCCGAGTATGACGCCATCGTCGTCGGCGTCGGCACCCGGTTCGGGCGCATGGCCTCGCAGATGGCCGCCTTCCTCGACCAGGCCGGCGGTCTCTGGGCGAGCGGCGTCCTGAACGGCAAGGTTGGCGGGGCGTTCACATCCTCGGCGACCCAGCACGGCGGCAACGAAACCACCCTGTTCTCGATCATCGCCAACCTGCTGCACTTCGGCTTTGTGATCGTGGGCCTGCCGTACAGTCACGCTGGCCAGATGACCCTGGAAGAGATCGTCGGCGGCGCGCCGTACGGGGCTACGACCATCGCGGGCTCGGACGGAAGCCGCCAACCCAGCGAGATCGAACTGCAAGGCGCCCGCCACCAGGGCGAACTGATCGCCAAGACTGCGGCGAAGCTGTTCGGCTGAACCGCCGGCGATCTGCCCCGGGGCCAACCTCGTGTTCCTGACCAGGGCCGGACGAGGTGGCTCCGGGGCGATTTTCCAGTCCCGGCTGGATCAGCAGGCGAACGTGCGAAGATCGCGCGCATTGGAAAGCAGTTCGAGGGTGTTCAGCCTGTCCATGAGGTCGGCGATGAAAGCGGGCGTGGCGGCGCCTCGGGTCCCGTAGGTGATGCAGTCGGCGAATTTGGCGGCCAGCTGCCCGGCGTCGAGCGGCCGTTCGGGCGATCCGACTATGGCTGTCACCGGGCCGCTGTGCAGCTCGGTTCCATCCCGGGTCCTGATGGTCACCCGATCGAACACGGGCTCGGCGTCGGCGCCTTTCCCTTCGCGGGCCTCCACCACGATGCGCGCCATCAGGGACTGAACAGCCAGGCTCTGAACGGAGCCATCGTCGAGGTCGGCCGGCGTGATGCGGCCGCCGAGCAACGCCGCGGCGAGGCCGAACTCGGCGCTGAACTTGGCCTGGGCGCCGTTGGTCGGTCGATGAAAGCGCAATATGTCCGCCGCCTGGCCCGACAACGAGGCGCGGACTTCGGCGATCTCCGCCACCTCGACGTTGGTGCGTTCGACGATCGCCAGGACCCCGTCCACCAGTCGATGGCCCACATAGCAGACCGGATGGCGCCGGATCGCGATCCCCAGTCGTTCGATCCGCCACGGCTGGCCGGCGGTGACCGGCGCCTCGAGATCGACCCGGCCGCCCGATGAGACCACGCGCAGCCATCCCGAGGGCTGCTCCAGGGCGTCCGGCGAGGCGGTGAACCCGCGCGCCGCGAGCCGGGCCGCGATGACGCCCGAGTGGGCGGCCCATCCGGCATGGAACGGCTTTGTCATCGTGCCGCTGTTGGCCATCAAACCGGCGCTCTGGGACGCGGCGATCGCCAGCGCCATCGCCGCCTGATCGGCGGGAAGCCCGCGCAGCACCGCACAGGCGGCGGCGGCGGCGAGGGCGCCGATCCAGCCCGTCAGGTGCCAGCCGCGCAGGTGCTGAGGATCGGGGTCGCGAAGCACCAGTTCCGCCCAGACCTCATAGGCGGCCACATAGGCCGCGAGCATCCGTTCGCCGGAGGCCTCGAGCTGCTCGGCCTCGGCCAGGATCGCCGGCGCGATGACGCAGCTCGGGTGGCCGCGCATCGCCACGTCGTCATAGTCGAAGGCGTGGGCGGCCGTGCCGTTGATCAGGGCGGCCTCCGCAGGCGCGGCGCGGCGCGGCGTGAAGAGCACGGTCGCCTCGCCGCCGGCCGGCTCGATCGCCTCCAGCAGCAGTTGCGGCGCGCGGTCGACACGGCCGGCGATCATCACGGCGATGCTGTCGAGAATCCCCAGCTTGGCGACGCGGACAGCCTCGGGCGGCAGATCGCGAAACCGCACGCCGGCGAGGAAACGACCCAGGTCCCGTGTGATCGATGTCGGCATCTTGCAATCTCCCGCTAGCGGCGCCCGGGCCGGCCCCGATCGACGATCGCCTGAAGTCCCTGCGCCGTCATCAGCACGCGCCCATCTTCCTTGGGAAGACGGGCGGGCGACAGGGCGGCTCAGGAGCCGGCCCAGGGTGGCTCCGCCGTCGAGGGTCGATAAGGGCGCCTTAGCCTCTCTGCGGCAGGCGAGACGATGTGCGCCGCCAGTCCGGCCAGATCGGCAGACCTGCCGACGCGAAACCCCTGGGCGAACTCGGGAGCCGTCGCCGGGCTCCAGGGCGACGGCGCCGGCTGCAGGACTCGAACCCGCGACCTTCGCTTTACAAAAGCGCTGCTCTACCAACTGAGCTAAGCCGGCTTGCCGTGTGAAATCAGGTGATTAGCGTTGCGCTTCGCCGCCTGTCTTACTGGTGCGGCACATGGGGCACAAACTGCAGCGCGAACCGCCCGATCTGGCCGCGGATCGATGCCACAGGGGAGGGCGGGGGACAACCGCCCTGGATCAACCGGAGAACAGCTTCAGCGAATTCCGAATGGCGGCGACCAGGTCCGCGGAGACCTCTCCTGGGTTGGCCGCACGCGGCCCTTCGGTGGCTGAAGCCACTTACGGGCGAGCAGCGGGTCTTGCAGGTGAAGAGGGATTCGGAGGCGGCGCCTGACTGCCCCAAATATGGCGCGATCCTCCCGTAGGTTGCTCGGCAAGTGCGGAACACCCAACGCCCCCGGTTCCCAAAGGCCGGGGGCGTTCTGCGTTTTGAGGGCTGCCGCAACGGCGCGCGCAGATCCGGGAACAACCGGAGAAAGCGGCCCGAAATTTGCTCGCCAACCCTCATCTTTACCAACGCGGCACAGTCCAAGGGCTGAGCGCCGCAACCGGTGTGGCGGACCCCATGACGACTGACATATCTGCTCATCTCCAAGTCGCCGAAGCGCTCCTCGCTGCTCCCGTACCGGACGACCTGTCAGAGTACAGTCGCGCTTTGGGATTGCTGCGACGGCTAGGACAAAGCAGCGATGTTGCGCCGGAGCAGCGAGCGGCGGCCACGGCTCTCGCCGACGCGCTTGCGGCACGCGCCTTGGATAATGTGCGACGCATGTACGGCCCGCTGTCGCTCAAGGCGAAGCCCGCCAAACAGGACAAGAGATCAGCTTGAGAGAGGGCTCCGGCGGGCCGTCCGGTTCTGTCGTCCTCGACGGCCTGGCCGCCAACGGGTTCGAGAAGCTGCTGCGTTCTTAGTGAGGGTAACCCAGGCGGCGTGAGTTTGCCGATCATGTACGCTTTCAACGGTCCAACTCATCAACCCCGAGTCGGACCCGTCGGCCGGGGCGTCTTCCACAAACTCGCCCCGGCCGACACCAAGAGGCGACCGAGGTGCTAGAAAGCCCTGCGCGCCCTTGTTGGCGACTTCGGCTTGCCTGCCCCGCCGAGGCAAGGGCGGCTCCGGCCTTTGCAAAAAAAGCCCCCTCCCGCCGGCCTGGAAGAACACCGGCGGGAGGTAGTTGGACGGCGGTCAACCCCATGGGGACCGAGGCGCGGACCGCTGACTCACATTTTCCCGTTCAGCGAACGCTGGCAACTACAAATGATTGAACGCGCACTCTTTACGCCGTCCGGTATATGCGCTGTACGGTCGCACCTAACGCTCTGAACTTGCTAACCTTCTTGGCGCATAGCGTAAGGCCATGGTCGTCACCCGACAAAGCATCTCCATGGCCTTCCGCGGGCGCACCTACGAAGGCGCCTGGTATATCGAGAACGGCGAAGTTCACGTCGAGAGCCCCTATGGGCGCCGCAGCGCGGACCTGCGCGGTGTCGACCATCGGGCGCAGGAACTCGCCGAGCTCCTGTTCCGAAGCCTCGTCCGCGGATGGATTCCCGATCACGGTTGACGGGATGGAACGCAACGTCGGCCGACGCTGAACGTTTACCTCGGAGGCGCGAAGCCTTCCCCCAAGAAAACGAGTTCGCGCTTAGAAGCCCCCGCCGCAGGCCCGTCAGCTTCCCGACGGGGGCTTCGCCTGGCCGGGGTCAAGAAATGCTGGGGCGCGGCCGGGTCAACCGGGCGGGAGTTTCAGCCGCGTGCCGCGCTGCGCCGCTGGACGAGGTAGGCGGCTAGGACGCCGGTGGCGACGAGACCGATCAGCAGAGTGGAGACGGCGTTGATCTCCGGGTTCACCCCCAGCCGCACCTGGCTATAGATGCGCATGGGCAGGGTGGTGGCGCCCGGGCCGGAGGTGAAGCTGGCGATCACCAGGTCGTCCAGCGACAGGGTGAAGGCCAGCATCCAGGCCGCCGCCACCGCCGGGGCGATGTTCGGCAGGGTCACCTGCAGGAACGCCTGCAGCGGCGTGCAGCCCAGGTCCTGCGCGGCCTCCTCCAGCGAGCGGTCGAAGGCGGAGAGCCGCGCCTGGATGATCACCGCCGCGTAGCAGAGGGTCGTGGTGGTGTGGCCCACCGCCACCGTCCAGAAGCCGCGCGGCAGGCCCAGGGCGACGAACAGCAGGAGCAGCGACAGCCCCAGGATCACCTCCGGGAGCACCAGGGGGGCGTAGATCATCCCGCTGAACAGCAGCCGGCCGCGGAAGGGCCCCGAACGCACCAGGGCCACGGCGGCCAGCGTCCCCAGGACGGTCGCCAGGCTGGCCGACAGGACGCCGATCCGCAGCGTGATCCAGGCGGCCTCCAGCATCTGGCGGTCGTGCAGCAGGGCTGCGTACCAGCGGGTGGAGAACCCGCCCCAGACGGTCACCAGCCGGCTGGCGTTGAAGGAATAGGCCACCAGCAGGACGATCGGCGCATAGAGGAACGCCAGGCCCGCGAACACCGCGAGGCGGTTGAAGAGGCTGGGCCCGCGCCTCATCCCGCGCCCCCCAGGAGCCGCGCCTGGCGACGCTGGTGGATCAGGATCGGCGCCATCAGCGTGGCCAACAGCACGATCGCCACGGCGGAGGCCGCCGGCCAGTCGCGGTTGGCGAAGAACTCGGTCCAGATGGTCCGGCCCAACATCAGCGTCCCCGAGCCGCCCATCAGGTCCGGGATCACGAACTCCCCGACCATCGGGATGAAGCAGAGCAGGGCGCCGGCCGCGACACCGGGCAGCGAGATGGGAAAGGTCACCCGCCAGAACGCCTGCAGCGGCGTCGCGCCCAGGTCGGCGGCCGCCTCCAGCAATGTCTCGTCCTGGCGGTGCAGCACGGCGTAGAGCGGCAGCACCATGAATGGCAGGTACGCATAGACCAGGCCCAGGTAGACCGCCGTGTCGGTGTTGAGGATGGTCAGCGCCGGCAGGCCCATCGAGGCCAGCGCCGCATTGAGGATCCCCGCCGGCTTCAGGATCGCGATCCAGGCGTAGATGCGGATCAGGAAGCTGGTCCAGAACGGCAGGATCACCGCCATCAGCAGCGCCTGGCGCGTCGTCGGCGCGAACCGGCTCATGCCATAGGCGATGGGGTAGCCGATCAGCAGCAGGACCAGGGTCGAGATCCCGGCGAACTTCAGGCTGGAGAGGTAGGAGACCAGGTAGATCCGGTCCGCGCCCAGCCGCGCATAGGTCTCCAGGTCGAGGCCGCGCAGGAAGGCCGCGACGCCCGCGAGGCCCCGCGACCAGTCGATCCGCGGCGCATAGGGCGGCATGGCCAGCACGGTGTCGGACAGCGACAGCTTGGCCACCAGCAGGAACGGGAACAGGAAGAACAGCGCCAGCCACAGGAAGGGCGCCAGCGCCGCGATGCCGGTCCGCTTCATCGGGTCAGCACCACGGCGGCGTCGGGGGCGAAGCTCAGCCACACGGTGTCGTCCCAGCCGATCGGCCGCTCGACGATCCGCGCGGCGTTGGCGCGGGCGGCGCGCACGGTGCGGCCCGTGGCGAGCTCCACCACGTAGACGGTCCAGTCGCCGAGATAGCCGATGTCGGCCACCCGGCCCGCCAGCAGGTTGGCCGACCCCGCAGGCCGCTCGACGTGCAGCTGGATCTTCTCCGGCCGCACGGCCAGCCAGGCTGCGCCGCCAACCGGGACGGGATCGTCCTCCAGCGCCTCGAAGCCCGCCGCGATCTCGGCCGCCGCCAGCCGCACCGTCACGCCGTCCGCGCTGGTGACCCGGCCTTCGAACAGGTTCACATCGCCGATGAAGTCGGCCACATAGCGCGAGTTCGGCGCTTCGTAGACCTCCGCCGGCCGACCGATCTGGGCGATCTCGCCGGCCCGCATCACGGCGATGCGGTCGGCCACCACCATCGCCTCCTCCTGGTCATGAGTGACGATCATGAAGGTCATGCCCAGCCGCTGCTGCAGGGCCATCAACTCGAACTGGGTCTCCTCGCGCAGCTTGCGGTCCAGGGCGCCCAGGGGCTCGTCCAGCAGCAGCACCTTCGGCCGCGGCGCCAGCGCCCGGGCCAGGGCCACCCGCTGCTTCTGGCCGCCGGAAAGCTGGTCCGGCCTGCGCCGCTCAAGGCCCTCCAGGCGGACCAGGGCGATCATCTCGGCGACCCGCTCGACGATCTCGGCCTTCGGCGTCCCCTGCCGCCTCAGGCCGAAGGCGATGTTCCGCTCCACGGTCAGGTGCGGGAAGAGGGCGTAGGACTGGAACATCATGTGCAGCGGCCGCGCGTGCGGCGCGAGGCCCGCAAGGTCGCGCCCGTCCAGCAGCACGCGGCCCGCATCCGGCGCCTCGAACCCGGCCAGCAGGCGCATCAGCGTGGTCTTGCCGCAGCCGGAAGGGCCCAGGAGGGCGAAGAACTCGCGCTCGTATATGTCGAGGGAGACGCCATTCACCGCGGTCTCCGCGCCGAACCGCTTGGTCACCGCTTCGAACCGCACCAGGGGCTTGGCCGCCGGATCGGCCCAGGGCGCGAAGCTGGAGCGTACCGCGCCGATGTTCAGGCGGGCGCGGCCGTTCACTGGCCCGTCAGCACCTTCGTCCACTGCCGGTTCACGTCGCGCAGCAGGCCCTGGTCCTTGGTGGTGGTCACGAACAGCCGTTTGGCGACCTCCGGCGTCGGATAGACGTTGGGATCGTCACGCACCGAGGGCGCCACCAGCGGCGTCGCCGCGCCGTTGGCGTTGGCGTATTTGGTGAAGTTCGACGCCCGGGCGATCACCTTGGGATCCAGCATGAACTCCAGGAACCTGTAGGCCGCCGCCGGGTTCGGCGAGCCCTTCGGCATGGCGAAGACGTCGAACCAGACCTGGGTCCCTTCCTTCGGCACGGCGTAGGCGACCTTGACGCCGTTCTTCGCCTCCTCGGCCCGCGACTTGGCCTGCAGCACGTCGCCGGAATAGCCGATGGCGACGCAGATATCGCCGTTGGCCAGGGCGTCGATGTATTCCGAGGAGTGGAACTTGCGCACATAGGGCCGGACCGCCAGCAGCAGGTCGGTGGCGGCCTTGTAGTCGGCCGGGTCCTTGGAGTTGGGGTCCTTGCCCAGGTCGTTCAGGGCGACCGCGTACATGTCCTCCGACGCGTCGAGGAAATAGACGCCGCAGTCCTTGAGCTTGGCCAGGATCTTGGGGTCGAACACCACCGCCCAGCTGTCGATCTTCATCCCGGGCAGGCGCTTGGCCACGGCGTCGGCGTTATAGCCGATCCCGATGGTGCCCCACATGTAGGGGACCGTGTACTTCGCGCCGGGATCGAACGGTTCCATATGCGCCATGATCGCCGGGTCGAGGTTCCTGGCGTCGGGCAGCCTGGCCTTGTCCAGCGGCAGGATCGCCCCGGCCTGGATGTAGCGCGGCACATTGTGGTTGGAGGGGACCACCAGGTCGTAGCCGGTGTCGCCCTGCAGCACCTTGGTCTCCAGCACCTCGTTGGAATCGAAGGTGTCGTAGACCACCTGCACGCCGGTCTGTTTGGTGAACTCGGCCAGCAGGTCGGGGTCGATGTAGTCGGACCAGTTGTAGATGTGCAGCGTCCCGGCCGGCGCCTTCGGCGCCGCGGCCCTGTCGGCGCCGTCGCCGCAGGCGGACAGCATCAACGCAAGCCCCAGCGCCAGCGCCCCGGCCCATCCCCGCATGCCCGCTCTCCCAAGCCGTTTCGGCAGAGGTTATAGGCGCCTGGACCGTCCCGTTAAACCACTATCGGCGGCCGCGCCGCCCGGAGCTCACCCATGCCGACTGCCTGGACCGCGATCGCGCCGATCCTGATGCTGATCGCCTCCAACGTGTTCATGACCTTCGCCTGGTACGGGCAGCTCAAGGTCGAGCACCGGCCGATGTGGATCCTGATCGCCTCCAGCTGGGGGATCGCCTTCTTCGAATACTGCCTGGCCGTCCCCGCCAACCGCATCGGCCGGCAGGTCTATGACCCGGCCATGCTGAAGGCCATGCAGGAGGTCATCACGCTGGCAGTTTTCGCGGTCTTTTCCGTGACTTACCTCGGAGAGCGGTTCACCTGGAACCACGCCTTGGGCTTCGCCCTGATCGCCGCGGGCGCGGCCTTCGTGTTCAAGGGCCCGTTCTGAGGACGGCTCCGCAGCCCGGCTCAATCGACGTCGTATTCCAAGGCCGCCGCGGCTTGCAGGTCTGGATAGATCTGGTCCAGATTCAGGCTGTCAAACAGCTCCTGGATGTTCGCTGTCCGTCGCACAGCGGCCTTGAGGGCCTCCAAGACGTCTTCAAGCTTAATGGGCGGGCCGCTTTCGCCGGCAAGGACCTCGTCGTCCATCCAATCGTCAGGATTCTTCTCGATTGCGCGGCAGACCCGCTCGCGAACTTCGGAAAACGGCGTCACTCCGATCTCGTCAAGCTCGCATCGAACGTCATGCTCGATGCTATCGTGATCATTGAACAACGTGAGGAGCATGCGCTGAAGAAACGGTGTGCGAAATCCGCGGGAACGGACGCTCCGCACGACCCAAGTGCGCGACCCGCTGTCGACCAGGAGCATGCCGACCCACTCGTTACGTCGAAGCTCGCGCTGACGCATGGTCTGAAGGTCCGACCACGCATCGAATCCACGAAAGTTCTCAATTGGCGGTGAGCCGGAATCATCTCGCTTCTCCCGGAAACCGATCACGGGAAAGGAAATCTCGATATCCACGACCGCTCCTTCAGCGGCGGCGGCGCAGATCATCTTGATCAGCGCCAGTTCTTCCCGCCGCCATCCCGCTGTGGCCGGCTGACGAAACATATCCCGCCTTGGCCCACTGGGGCGTCCCGTACCAAAGCCGCTGGACCGGATTGAAACGGGGCAGTCGGACACCATCGACCGTATAGGGATGATGAACGCGCCCATGCTGAACTGCGTCCTTCATCGGTTTGACGAAGAGCGGCTGGTTCTTGATAAAGTCCGGAACCTTCGTGTGCTGCTCGAACGCCCAATGATGCGCTGGCTGCCCTTTCTTGACGAACTCCTTCTCGACTAGCCAAGGTCGAGCGCCTGTTGCCTGGCCTTTCTCCCATTTTCTCCAGACGTGCGGACCGGCCATCTTGAGGCCGCCCTTCGCCACGCCCGAAATGGCCGCTTTCACGAGAAAGACATCGGACGCCGCAAGCCCCGCATTGATGGCGGCCCCGAGATAGTTCCCGTCCTCGTAGTCGGCCAAAGCCTCTTTGCCTGAACCCCATATTGGGATCATCGATTCCAATGTACCGGGGTGGTTAAATTCCCGAGCGTCGGGGTCGAACGTATCCGCGATCGGACTGCCCGTAAGGGAGGGCGGGGCTGATACCCAGCGTCCGTGCGGTCGCTCCTCCTGCGCGGAGTTCAATCGCCGTTGCCCGACGACCATGCCGTTGTAGGGGCCCTCCAGCGGATCGGGAACCGACCGCGGTTGTTCGCCCCGTGCATAGGAACCTGTTCCAGCCAACGCCGTCTCCAAGTGTTGTCGGTCCGAACCGAACTCCGGCAATCATCTCACGGCTCAGCTTCGTTGGGGAATTATCCCTTTGACATAGTAGCCACTAGCGCTAGTATGACGGTCACAGGAGGCCGTCATGGCGAGCGACTTTTCGAACCCGATCTTCCACGACGAGACCAAGGCCCGCGAATGGCTTGAAGCTCGCCTGTGGCCGCAGGGTCCGATCTGCCCGAAGTGCGGCGTCGTGGATCAAGCCACGCTGATGAAGGGCGCCACGACCCGTCCCGGCCTCTATCAGTGCAACGCCTGCCGCGCCCCGTTCACGGTGACGGTCGGCACGCTCTATGAGCGCAGCCACGTTCCGCTGAACAAGTGGCTGGGCGCCACGCACCTGATGATGGCGTCAAAGAAGGGCATGAGCGCCCTTCAGATCAGCCGCATGATCGGCGTGACCTATAAGACGGCGTGGTTCCTCTGCCATCGCATCCGTGAGTCGCTGCGTGAGACGACGCCTTCCCAGCTCGGCGGCGAAGGCAAGATCGTGGAGGCCGACGAGACCTACGTCGGCGGCAAGGACGCCAACAAACATAAGCACAAGCGCTCAGGCGTTCGTGGCGGCTCGCAGAAGGAAGCCGTCGTCGCCCTGGTGGAACGCGGTGGCCGCGTCCGCAGCGAACACGTCCGCGACGTGAACGCCAAGACGCTGCGCCCGATCCTGATGGAGCAGATCCACGCCAGCAGCCACCTGATGACCGATCAGGCCCGCATTTACCCGGCCGTCGGCCGCAAGTTCGCCGCCCATAGCAGCGTGAACCACTCCCTAGAGGAGTACGTTCGCGGCGACGCCCACACGAACACGGTCGAAAGCTACTTCGCCATCCTCAAGCGCGGCATCTTCGGGACCTTCCACCACGTCTCGGCGCAGCACCTGAAGCGCTACGTTGGCGAGTTCGATTTCCGCTACAACGAGCGCATCGCCCTGGGCGTGACGGACGCCATGCGCTTTGAGAAGTCGATCGGCGGCATCGTCGGCAAGCGCCTGACCTATCGGCGGTCTAACGACGGAGCCGAAGCCGCCTAAGAAGGTGAGGAAGCTTCAGGCGAAGCGAAGAGCTATCGCGTCGCAGGTTGCTGAGCGGAAGGTGGAGGATTGACGGGGGCAGGTTGCTCCCGCAATTCCCGGGCGACCTCTTGCGGTAGCACGCTGAGGCGACTCTCGATGGCGCCGGCGCGCACTTCAATCCCAGCCAGTCGGGTCCCGGTAGATGTGGACAGCGTGTCTAGGCGGTCCCCAACGGAGTTTGTGCGGTTTAAATTAAAGATGGCGACCGCGATTAGGGCAGCAGTTGCGATACCGCCAATTGTAAGCACCGCCGCAACACTACCTTGAACAGACGAAATAGCCGTCTGAATGCCTTTAATCAGTCCGTCGTGAGTGGCGATAGCTTTGTCATGGTCCTTCAATTGGGCGTGCATCTGAACAGCCATGGTCGCCATAATATTGTCATTGGGGCCAGACTGAAATCGCTCTTCCTGCCGTGGCGCTGCGGCCAGGGCGTCACCCGCGTGAAAATTCTCAGACATCTCGCATCACCTCTGGAGCGATGATGCCAACCGCATGGAACCTAACATTTCCACAGTTTGTGCAGACGTTCATGACGGCCGGAATAGACTCGCCACCTAAAATGACTGAGCCGCTTGACACCGTGGTCTGCATTGAAAGCGCCACGATCCCGGCGGCGCCATCAAGGTCCGGCACTGTCCATTTGTTCTGACCACAGACCTCGCAGACTGCGCGAGCGCCCTTGGCTTGCAGCTTCTCGAAAACCTGTTTCTGCGTGAGCTTCGCCATGGCCGCTCCCATTGGTGGATGGGAGTCCTACCTTGTGAGGTGGCTTGCCTCCAAGCGTCTACTGAGAGGGTTTGTCCGGTGACTCCGGGCGGGCCTTCGGGGCATGCTGCTTCAGGAGTTGGTGCGGCTTGTGCAGCGTAGTCGCCGCCGGACTCGACTCCCCACTCCCTTTGGCCTTCCTGTGCTTCGGGGGAGTGTGCAGCGCCGCGTCAACGGCGCGCTCGAACCGCTCCCAGGCTTTGGGATCGTCTTCGGGTGGGGGCTTATCGATCATGGAAATTGAAATAACAGACGTGCGCGTCATTGAGCAGGGGGATCGTCTCTTTCGGCCCGTCAACGACTTCATGATCGTGACGGCGGCAATCCTGCAAGCGACGTCCCTCTTCGTGGAAGCATCCACCCACAAGTCCAAAAGGCCCGGCGCGCGCCTCGACTCCAAACAAGGCGACCGCGCCATCGTCATCCCCCTGCGCTCACCCCTTGAACACGCCCTCGCGGACACGCTGCCGGATCGCCTTGAGATCGGGTTTGTGCCGAACGGCTTTTTGCCGGATGAACCGCACGAGAAGCCGCCACACAAATCCAATGGCTTCAGAGATGCGACGTTGAGCATCACATCAATGCTCTATCTATCGCTCTTCGAGCGCCAAGTGCCATGGCTCACAGCTAACGTCAGCACTGATCGCAACAAGTGGGGCCCGATCCCCTGTTTCGGGCGGATGTTGCGGAACGCAGCCGCCCACGAAGGTCGGCTATCAATGGACAACCCAAACACGCCCGCCGTGTCATGGAAGCACCTCACCTACGGGCCACCGGATAACGGTCGCCAGATCCTCGGCGGCGACCTCAACATCGCCGATCTGCTCTTTTTCATGTTTGATCTGAGTGATGAGTTAGACCGCCTTGGCGCACCGCACCTCTGACATCGCCGTGTAGATCGCCGCAACCAAGCGACCTAACGCACCGCGTGGGCGCATGTCGTAAAGGTCTGTTTCGAGCGGACTAATCGCCTCAATCCCCGCCTCGATCATGTTGGGCGTGATCGTAACCTTGGTTAGAGCGCCGGCCTGTCGTTCACACACTACCTGTGGTCCTTGCTACGTCAAAGGGATAATTCCCCTTCGTTGACAAGAACAAAGAGAGAACGACATGGAGCGCAGGCCATCTCGTTTGGGAGAGGGGGCGCCCAGGCGGTCTTCTTGACCGTTGCGTTGTCGGCGGCGCTTGCGTCCGCTCAGGCTGGCTTGGGGACGGCCGCCTTCACCCTCGGCTTCACCACCGCCAGCACCACCCCGGCCAGCACGTAGGCGACGATCTGGTAGGCCATGTTGATGACCACCAGCTCCGGCTTGTGGCCGAGGTAGAGGTACTCGATGGCCATGGTGGTGAAGTTGAAGAAGAACCAGGCGGCCAGCGCCACGCCCGCCGCCTGCGGCAGGCTGGTCGCGCCCAGGCGGCGGATGAGCCAGGCCAGGCCCACCACGCTGATCGCCGTGGTGACCACGCCCAGGCCCATCATCATGTTCTGCTTGGACGCATCGGGCGTGTAGCCCAGGGCCGCTACCCACCGCTCGGCGAACAGCACCGTGTACCAGACGTAGCCCAGCACCTCGAGAAGCACGACCGCCACGAGAACGGCGATCCAGTTGACCCCCTTCATCATGCGTTTTCTCCCTGTTCGACGGCCATTGCCATGAGCTGTCGCGGGCGGGCCGCCTTGCGCCCGCGCTCATGGTGAAGCTTTGCGGCGTCCCTGGCGAGTCCTGATCGGCGGCGGCCCTTTCGCGTTGGCGGCGCGGCGCCATATAAGCGCGCTTCCCCCGAAAGGCCGCGCACGTCCCATGTCCCGCATCCTGATCACCTCGGCCTTGCCGTACATCAACGGCGTCAAGCACCTGGGGACGCTGGCGGGGTCGATGCTGCCGGCGGACGTCTTCGCGCGGTTCCAGCGGGCCCTAGGGCGCGAGACGCTCTACATCTGCGCCACCGACGAGCACGGCACGCCCACGGAGCTGGCGGCGGCCGCGGCGGGACAGGACCCCTCCGCCTTCTGCGCCGAGCAGCACCGTATCCAGCACGACCTCGGCCGGCGGTTCGGCCTGTCCTGGGACCACTTCGGCCGCTCGTCCTCGCCGCAGAACCACCGCCTGACCCAGCGCTTCGCGCAAGCGCTCTGGGTGGCGGGCTTCATCGAGGAGCGGGTGACGCAGCAGGTGTTTTCCAACGCCGACAACCGCTTCCTGCCGGATCGTTACGTGATCGGAACCTGCCCGCACTGCGGCTATGACGCGGCGCGCGGCGACCAGTGCGAGAACTGCACCCGGGTGCTGGACCCCGCCGACCTGATCAATCCGCGCTCGGCGGTCTCGGGGTCCACGGACATCGAGATCCGCGGCTCCAAGCACCTGTTCCTGCGCCAGAGCCTGTTCTCCGACAAGCTGCGCGCCTGGATCGGCTCCAAGCAGGGCGAATGGCCGCTGCTGGTCACCTCTATCGCGCTGAAGTGGCTGGACGAGGGCCTGCAGGACCGCGGGATCACCCGCGACCTGGAGTGGGGCGTGCCGGTCAACGCCTGGGAGTGGGGCCCCAACCCCGAGGGCGCGGTTCCCGACGTCGAGGGCTTGGCGGGCAAGGTGTTCTACGTCTGGTTCGACGCCCCGATCGAGTACATCGGCGCCACCTGGGAATGGGCCGACGCCAAGGCCGCCGAGGCGGGGCAGGGGCCGCCGGACGATTCGGCCTGGGAACGCTGGTGGCGCCAGCCCGCCGCGGCCGACGTCACCTATGTGGAGTTCATGGGCAAGGACAACGTGCCGTTCCACACGGTGGGCTTTCCCTGCACCCTGATCGGCGTCAACGAGCGCTTGGACGCGGACGGCCGTTGGAGCGCGGCCAACAATGCGCCCTGGAAGCTGGTGGACCGGCTGAAGGGTTTCAACTGGCTCGACTACTACGGCGGCAAGTTCTCCACCTCGCAGCAGCGCGGGGTGTTCATGGACCACGCCCTGGAGCTGCTGCCGCCCGACTACTGGCGCTGGTGGGTCACCGCCAACACCCCGGAGACCTCCGACGCCACCTTCACCTGGGAGCAGTTCCGCGCCCAGGTGAACGCCGACCTGGCCGACGTGCTGGGCAACTTCGTCAACCGGATCCTCAAGTTCACCGAGAACCGGTTCGACGGCGTGGTCCCCGACGGCGGCGAGCCCGGCCCGCTGGAGGTGAAGCTCGAGGCCGACGTCGCCGCCAAGCTCGAGGAGCTGACCGGCTACCTGGAGGCCATCGAGCTGCGCAAGGCCGTGCAGGCGCTGCGCCAACTCTGGGTGCTGGGCAACGGCTACCTGACCGAGGCCGCGCCCTGGACCGTGGTCAAGACTGACCGTGACCGGGCGGCCGTGGCCGTGCGCACGGGCCTCAACCTCGTGGCCCTGTTCGCCAAGGTCTCCGAGCCGTTCATCCCCTTCGCCGCGGAGACCATCGCCGCGGCCGTCGGCGAGTCCTTTCCGGGCCGCTGGCCGGAGGGGGAGGGGGCGCTGCGGATCCTGGAGCCGGGCCGCCCCGTGAAGGCGCCCGACGTGCTGTTCCGCAAGATCGAGGACGCCCAGGTCGAGGAATGGCGCGCCCGGTTCGGCGGCCCGGAGGCGTAGGCGGTAGGGGATATGCTCGCTTGCGTGCGTGTCCCCGGGACGTGACAGCTGGATAGGGACACGCACGCGAGCGAGCGAGCATGTCCCTGCTCAGTGCGCGGGCGCCTTCGGGTGGATGTCGAGGAACCCCGGCGCCACGGCGTTGTACTGGGCGGTGTAGCCGAGGTCCTGGACCACGTCGCGCGAGCCCTCCCACATCATGTGCAGGGCGACGTAGAGCACGATCACCAGGCCGATGTAGCCGATCCAGCGATAGCGGTGCAGCAGCCGGGCGATCGCATGGGCCGCCATGCCCATCAGGGCGATGGAAAGCAGCAGGCCGAAGACCAGGATTCCCGGGTGCTCGCGCGCCGCGCCGGCGACGGCCAGCACGTTGTCCAGGGACATGGAGATGTCGGCGATCAGGATCTGGACGAGCGCCTGGCGGAAGGATTTCGGCTTGACGTTGGGTTCCGTTGTCGCGTCGGAATCCATCGCCGCTTCGGCGGCGATCTCCTCGCCCTTGGCCTGGTCGCGCAGCTCGCGCCACATCTTCCAGCAGACCCAGAGCAGCAAGAGGCCGCCGGCGAACAGGAGGCCGACGATCCCCAGGAGCTGGGTGGTGACGAGCGCGAAGCCGATCCGCGTGACGACCGCGGCCGCCAGGCCCCAGATGATCGCCTTGCGGCGCTGTTCGGGGGGCAGGCCAGCGGCGGCCAGCCCCACGGCGACGGCGTTGTCGCCGGCCAGCACCAGGTCGATCAGCAGGACCTGCAGGAGGGCGGACAGGGCGGCGGGGGAGAGCAGCTCTTCCAGCATCGGCGTCTCAATGCTTCAGGTGCGCGTCGGCTGCAACGCCTAAGCTCGAACGCGCGGCCGCGAAGCCTCATAAAGGGCCACGGCCGCGGCGGCGGAGACGTTGAGGCTCTCGAATCCGCCCGGCATGGGGATCTTCGCCAGCTCGTCGCAATGCTCGGCGACCAGGGGACGGAGGCCTTCGCCTTCGGACCCCAGCACGAGAACCACCGGTCCCCCGTCGAGGGCCTCGGCGAGGCTGCGCCCGGCCGCTCCATCCAGGCCCACCGCCCGCCAGCCCTCCTGCTCCAGCGCCTCCAGCGCCCGCGACAGGTTCACCACCCGCGCCACCGGCAGGACATCCACGGCCCCGGCCGCGGCCTTGGCCAGGGCGCCGGAGAGCCTCGGCGCATGGCGGTCCTGCAGGATCACGCCGGCCGCCCCGAACGCGGCGGCCGAGCGCAGGATGGCGCCGACGTTCTGCGGATCGGTGACCTGGTCGAGCATCAGCAGCACCGCGCCGGGCGCGGCGACGAAGTCGGAAAGGGCCACCTCTTCCAGCGGCCCGGCCAGCAGGGCCACGCCCTGGTGCACGGCGCCGCCCGGCAGGTTGCGGGCGATGAAGGCGTTGTCGGCCGTCTCCTGCGCCGGCAGGCGGCCGAATCGCCCCTCCAGGCGCTTGGCCTGTTCGGGCGTCGCCAGCAGCCGGCCAGGGGGCCCGCGCCGCGGGTTCGCCAGCGCCGCCGCCACCGCGTGCCAGCCCCAGATCCAGTCGTCGGAGGCGCTCTCCGGGCGGCGCGGAAAGCGCGTTTCGGGCCGCTTTTTGCGAGCGCTCCGGCCCGCGTTGCGTTCGGAATGCGAGGACACTATAAGACGCGCTCCAAATTGGGGCCGACGACGGGCCTTCGCTTGTTAGGACCCTGCGGCCGGGCTTCAGTAGCACCGGGCGCCCCTGTCGGCGGAGGCTTTTTGATCGGCCTCATTCGGCTCCGAGCGCGTAAGGGGGAATGTCCCGAGCGGCAAAGGGGGCGGACTGTAAATCCGCTGGCGTACGCCTTCGCAGGTTCGAGTCCTGCTTCCCCCACCACGCACTTGGAAAAATGGAGAAACCGCGCGTCCCGCGCTCGGCGCGGGTATAGCACAATGGTAGTGCAGCAGCCTTCCAAGCTGAGGATGCGGGTTCGATTCCCGCTACCCGCTCCAACCTCACTCTAGCCCCCGCCCCGCAGGATCCCGATGGCCAAGGAAAAGTTTCAACGCAACAAGCCGCACTGCAACATTGGCACGATTGGCCATGTTGACCATGGGAAGACGACGCTGACGGCGGCGATCACCTTCATTCTGGCGAAGACGGGCGGGGCC